>Ga0180429_10002612_pt1 | contig 14775 bp, 2 predicted proteins | sample SS_ome_FD_132428 | JGI IMG/M metagenome (GOLD analysis project Ga0180429, IMG submission 132428) | Hypersaline lake sediment archaeal communities from the Salton Sea, California, USA - SS_1_S_1 metaG | ecosystem: Environmental > Aquatic > Non-marine Saline and Alkaline > Hypersaline > Sediment ...
GGTCGACACCGGCGGCGAATCACTCATCCGCGAAGGAGTGGAGTTTCGTCCGATCGCACGGTTTGGTGATCCGGCGGAAGAGGAAATCCGGGTCTTTGAGCTGCACATTGGCCCGAAAGGATCAGCGCAGCATTGAGTGTTGTGGTCGTAGTAGGACAGGATTTCATCCTGGTCCAGACAGGTTGCAAACCTGTCCTACGACAGTTGTTCGTGCTTCGGTCCTAAGCGGCGGCGGCTTTCTGCGGCAGGGATGCCACCCTACGGTACGGCAACAACCCTCCTCGTGCCCCACTTATGGGTAGTTGCAGGGAACTTTTCTTGCCCCAGATTCGTCAAATAGGATTGTGTCCGCAAGGTATATATATTGTGTGACTATAACCCCGCTGCGGCATGGATGGCAGGCCTATTTCGCGCCTGTCTGTCGCGGTGATCTGTTCTCCCGGACAACCTAGATTACCTATTTGCTCAAGGACAACGGCATGAATTTCCAGTTTCGCCTCCCACTTGCAGCGATCGTCCTCTGCGCGATCGCGATTTTGTCGCTGAATACGTCTGGCTTCGGCCAGGAAGTGCCACCCGTTGCGGCCGATGGCGACGAATCCGACCAGACGCTCCGCGAGCAGAACATCTACATCCCTTACGAGAAACTTCGAGAGGTATTCGAGAAGCACGGCCGCGGTGTGTTCTTGCCTTACGAGAAGTTCCAGGAACTCTGGCAGGCAGCACAAGAGAAGACGGCCCCGCCGGCGGAACAGAAACCGCCGGTCGGTGCGCTGATTACCGAGATCGAGAACGAGGCGACGGTTGCCGAGGACGTGGTCCGGGTAAAGGCCCTGTTGAAGATCGAGGTGCTGGCCGAAGGCTGGAACGAGATTCCGCTGCGGCTGTCCGACGCCGCGATTACCGCCGCCACGATCGACGGCGAGCCGGCCCGACTGGTCGGCACTCCGAACCAGAATTATCGGCTGCTGGTCGAGAAGAAGGGCAAGCAGCCGCGGCAGATCGAGTTGGCGTTGGAATACGCCAAGGCGATCACCAAGATGCCCGGCCAGAACAGCGTTTCGTTTCAGGCACCACAGGCACCGGTAAGCCGCTGGCAGGTGCGGATTCCGCAGTCGGGGGTGAAGGTCGAAATCCACCCGCTCATCGCCGCAACCGAAGTCCCCGTCGGTGATCCCGCGGAACCGAATGCGCCGGGTCCCGACGAGACCGTAGTGCTGGCCTTCGTGGGTGCCGCCCCAACGGTTCGCATCGACTGGACACCCAAGGCGGAAGGGGCCACCGGCATGGCGGCGCTGACCAGTGTGCAAGCCGAACAGCAGGTCACCGTCGGCGAGGGCGTCACCAGAACTCGGACCAATCTCACCTACCAAATCAGTCGAGCGGAGCTGTCGCAGTTGACGATCGAGGTCCCCGCCGATCAGAAGGTGGTCAACGTCTTCAACGCCAACGTGCGGGAGTGGTCGGTCGAGCAGGCCGACGCCGACGCGGCCACGCAAACGATCACCGCCCAATTGCACGACCCGATCAAGGGCTCGCAGCAGGTAACCGTCGAGTTGGAACAATTCGCCGGCGACCAGCAACAGCAGACGCTCACGGTACCGGTCGTGAAGGCACTCGGCGTCGGCCGGCAGCAGGGCGTCGTGGTCGTGCAGGTGGCGGCCGGTTTGCGGGCGGAGGCGGCCGAGCTAGCCGGTCTGTTGCAGGTCGACAAGACCGAACTGCCGCCGACGTTGCAGGGCGGAAACTGGGCCTTCTCCTATCGATACGCCACGGTTCCATTCAACCTGGTGCTGAGCATCGACAAAGTCCAGCCGCGGATCCTGGTCGACTCGTTGGCCGAGGCCTACCTGGAGCCGGAGAAGCTCTCGGTGGACCTTACGTCGGTATACACGATAGAGCGGGCCGGAGTGTTTCGCCTCGAGTTGGACGTGCCGGCCGGTTTTGAAGTGCGCCGCGTTCGCGGACACACGGTCGCCGACTCGCAGGCGGCCCAGATCGACAGCCATCACCTCGAAGGCGACGACAACACCCGGTTGGTAATCAACCTCGCCCGAAAGGCCGCCGGAAGCGTCGGCCTGGTTGTCCAACTGGAGAAGGACCTCAACGAGCCCGACCTGCTCTCGCCGACCGGCCAATCGGCCGCCGTCTCGTTGCCGATCCCGCGAATCGCTCCGCAGAGCGTGGAGCGCGCCGTCGGTCGCCTGGTGATTTATGCGCCGGAAAGCCTGCGGGTCAATCCGGTCACTACCGACGGTTTGCGAAGCATAACGTTTGCCGACGCGTTGAAGGGGATGCAATCGGCCCGCGGCGCTCATCCGGCCGATCTTCGCCCCGTGCTCGCGTTCGGCTACGACCAGGAGGCGATCTCTTTGGAGTTGGCGGCCGAACGTCGCAAACCGCAGGTAACGATCGAACAGCTTCTGGTCGCGCGGATCGAAGACGGCGTGGCCAAGTACGAATCGACCTTGTTCTACAAGATACTCTACAGCGGCGTGAAATCGCTGCGGATCGACGTCGCGGCCGAGGTGGCCGCCGATTTGCGCAACACCACGCCCGAGATCCGCGAAAAGGTAATCGACCCGCCGCCCAATGACCTGGCCCCCGGCAACGTGGCCTGGAGCCTCAGCGGCGAGTCGGAACTGCTCGGCGAGGGCAAGATCAAACTGGTCTGGGAGAAAAAGATCGAGAAGCTCGACGTCGGCAAGAGCGTCGAACTGGTCATCCCGCACATCAGGCCCGTCGGCGTGGATCGGGCATGGGGACAGATCGTGCTGGTCAAGGCCGAGACGCTCGACCTCCGCGAAGTGGGGCAACCAAAGGCGCTGCGGCCGATCGATCCCCAGCACGATCTGATCGCCGAGGTCTCGGGGGCGGCCCGGGCGTTCGAGTTCCACGAAGACTGGCAATTGAAAATCACCGCCACTCGCTATCAACTCGAAGAAGTAAAACGCACCAACGTCGAGTTGGGCGTAGTGCGAATGGTGGCCACCCGGGCCGGCAAGGTGCCGGTCCAGGCCCTGTATCGGATGCGCAGCGCCCAGCAACGGCTCGACGTGAAGCTTCCCAAGGGGGCCGATTTCGACACCGACCCGGCACGCATCAACGGCCGGCCGGTAATGCTGCAAGGCAGCGACGAGGCCGACAAATATTCGGTGCCGCTGGTCGATTCCAGCGCCGACGAATCGTTCCTGCTCGAGCTTCGCTATACGGTCCCCGGCGACGGCAGCCGCTTGGATCTCCCCGTCTTTCCGGAAGAACCGTCGGTCCAGAAGATATACCTCTGCGTCTACCTGCCCGAGGAATGGGCCCTGTTGGGCGCCCGCGGCCCGTGGACGAAGGAATTCAAATGGTGGCTTGCCGAATCGTTGAACTGGCAGCCCGATCCCTGGCAGAGCGACGCGAGCCTGATCGGCAACGTTTGCCAGGGAGTCGAACTGACGGGCGATCCGGTGAAGTCCTTTCAAACCGACGGGGATCTGTACGTCTTCTCGACGCTGCGTCCCGAGAAACCGCCGGCCGGTTCGCTGCAATTGAGAACGATGGGAGAGACCGGACTACACGCCGCCGTGTTCGTGCTGATAGTCATCGGCGGGTTGCTGCTGTTGCCCACCGATCGATCGATTCGCGCGCTGGCCGTCGGAGGGTTGATCGTAGCGTTGGTTCTGTGCGGCGTGTTCGCTCCAAGCTTCTCCATGCAGGTGCTCAACGGGACGTTGGCTTCGGCGGTCTTTATCGTGTTGGTGATGTGGGTGGTGGGATACTTCGTATGGAAGCGTCCCGGCGGGCAGGGTAAGACGCCGCCGATCACGCCGCCGCCTGTCGAGCCGGCACCCGAAATGACACCATCCGAGGATCAACACAACAGCGAGAACGAGGAAGGAGGCAAGAACGATGCATAGGCCTCCTACAAAGCGACGCCTCCCCTGCCGTTGCAGGACCGTGCCGCAGAACCGTGTCGGGGCGATTGTCGCCCTGCTGAGCTTGTTCTTGCTGCCGCCGGCCACCGGTCTCTTGCTGGCAGCGGAAAACGCCGACCGGGCCGACGACACGCCAGTCCGCGAGATATTCGTACCCTTCGAAGATCTCAACGTGTTGCTCGAACGTCAACCGCGGCGCGTGCTCCTTTCGCGACAGCAATACGACGAGTTGCTCGAGCGGGCAAGGCTAACGCCCGAGACCCCCGCACCGCACGCGGCGGTGTTCGTTTCGGCCGATTACACGGCGACGATCCGCGACCAGAGAACCCGGCTCACCGGCACGCTGATGATCGACGTGCTTAAGGACGGGCTTCATGCGGTGCCGCTCGATCTTGCCGGCGTGGGGCTCTCGTCGGCGAAACTCGACGGTGCCGACGCGGCGATCGGTCGCGACGCGGCCGGGCGGCTGACGTTGCTGTTGGAGGGCATCGGGCGACACCGCCTGGTGCTCGAGATGGTCGCCCCGCTGGAAACGACCGCCGCCCGGCAAGTGCTTCACTTCCGAGTACCGCGTCCGCCGGCCGCCAGCCTGCGGCTCACCGTGCCGGGCGACGTCGAAGTGAAGGGCGGCGCCGACGTAGTCAGCCGCGTGGTGGACGAAGCCGCCGGCGTAACGCGTTTCGAGCTTCTGCCGCGCAGCGGCGATACCACGCTGCTGATGACGCTCAACAGCCGTCTGATGCGCCGGCAGCAGGCGGTGGTCGCCCGTAGCGTGCTGGTCGACGAAGTGACCGAGGCCTACGAGAAGCTGCACGCCACCGTGTCGATGGCGGTCCTGCACCGTGCGGTCGACCGTTTTCGATACGTGGTGCCGGAAGGGTTCGAGGTTACCGAAGTCAGTTCGCCGATGCTTGCCCGATGGGACGTAGAGGATGATGCCCAGCGAAAGATCCTCAACGTGCAGTTGCAGGAACAGACGACCGATACCGTGGTGTTGAACCTTTCGGCGATCAAGACCCCCAGCCAGATGGATGCGTGGCGATTCCCGAAACTCCAGCCGCTGGACGTGGTCGCCGAAGTGTCGGTCTTGGGCCTGCTGGTCGAGCGGCGATTGGACGCGCAGTCGATATCGGCCGAAGGGCTCACCGCGATCGACACCTCGGTTCTGAGCCAGGCCCTGCCGGCGACGATTTTCAACGCCGCGCCGGGCACGCCGCCGTTGCGCTCCGTGGTGGCCTACTATGCCCCGCAGGGCGAGTTCGAGTTGACGGCCACGTTCGACAAACCGCCGGCCGAATTGGCGGTTACCTCGAACCTGCTGTTGATCCTTTCCGACCGGGACCAGCAAGTGCTCGGCGGACTGGCGCTGTTGGCCGACGCCGAGAAGCGGTTCGCCTTCGACCTTTCGGTCCCAGCGGGCTGGCACGTCACGAGCGTGACCGCCGCCGCCGAGAAGCCGCTGTCGTTCGAGGAGTACGCCACGGCGGGCCAACCGGGACGGATCCATGTCCGCGTGCCGGAAGGCATCCCCGCCGGAGAAGAGTTTCACGTAAACTTTCAGGCCACGCGAACACCGCCCGGCTGGCTCGACGACTGGCGGTCGCGCAGCGTCGAATTCCCCGTGTTTGCCGTCGCCGGCGCGCAACGCGACAAGGGAGCCGTGGCCGTCGAGGTCCGCGACGACATGACCGTCCGCCCGGAGAAACTCGAAGGGCTTACGCCGCTGGATGAGGCCGAGAAGCAGGAGTACGGCCTCGGTGGCGTGGCCACAAACCTCGCCTATCGCTACGAGGGCCCTCGGTACGCCGCCGGTCTGTCGGTTCAGCGGACGCGGCCGCGGTTGACGGCCCGCACGTTTTCTTTCGTGAAGATCCAGCCCGACGCCCTGGTTGCCCACTACGAACTGATCTACAACGTCGAGGAGGCCCGAACGCGCCGCTTGGCGCTTTCGCTGCCGGCCGACACTCCGGCGGCATTGTCGATCAGCCCCCTGGACGGCGTCAAGCTGAAGGAATACCTCAGCGAAGATGCCGAGCAGACGCGTCTCTGGACCGTGCTGCTGGAAGAACCGCGACGCGGTGAGATCCGCCTGGCGGTCGATTTCCAGCAACCGCTGCCGGTCGAGAAGGACAGCAACGTCGTGCTGCCGATCGTCCGTGCCGAGCAGGTCGTCTATCAGTCGGGCCTGGTGGCCGTCGAGGGCAGCGCGGAACTCGACGTTCAAATCGACCCCGGCACGACCCGGCGCGTCGACGTGGGCGAACTGGTCGACGCCGATTACCAGGTCGGCCGGCGGCTGTTGGGTGCCTACGGATTCGTGGGCGATCCGCCGCAGTTGAAGATCGACGTGTTTCGCCATCCCGGCTACGGTCTGTACTCGGCCATCGTCGAGCGGGCGGAACTAAGCACGCACCTGTCGCCCGACGGGGCCTCGCAATCGCAGGCCACCTTCGTGTTGCGCACCAAGGCCCTGTTCCTCGAAATCAAGCTGCCGAAGAAATCCGAGCTATGGTCTGCCTATCTCGACGGCGAGCCGATCAAACCGCAACGAGAAGGCTCCAGCCTGCTGGTGAGCCTGCCGGCCGGGGCCGCCGCCGTCAGCCGCACGCTGCGGATCGTCTACGCAACCGAGATCGGCACGGTTGGGATGTCGGGCGACGTGAGCGTGGCGTCGCCGAAACTGTTGCTCCGCGGTGAAGAGTCGGCCGAACCGGTCGAAGTGCCGCTGAACGACCTCCGCTGGCGGCTGCACCTCCCCAACGGCTACCAGGTGATCCGCACCGGAGGCACCGTGGTGACCGACGACGTCAAACACCCCGTTCCGGCGGCGGTCAACGTGGCCGCCGCACTCTACTTCCTGACCGGCGGGGTAAATCCTCTCTACGGCGGCTTGCAGTCGGCGCGCGAGTCCGCACAGAGGGGCGGTCAGGAGATCTACGGTAGGCGTTTCAATAGAATCGTGGGAACGCCTAGTCATCCGAGTGATGAAGACTTTGCCGCCATTGAAGACGAGTTTCGCGCCACGGTGGAAGGGCTGACGGATGCGCCGGCAGCACCACCTTCGCTTGAACCCGCGGATCCCATGGCTCAGCCAACCCTGGACACGGCCCCTGAACCAGCGGTGGAAGAACCGCCGATCGACATGGAAATGCCCGGGAAAGAAGGCGGTGAACTTATTATGAGAGAAGGCCGGGTGCCTGGAATCGTGACGCGAGCGGAAGACCTCCGCACAGCCGGTGTAGTAGTAGATGAAGCGATTGCAGAAGAACTGCAACTCGCTAGGAAAACCGCCCCGACGGGAGGAACTTGGCAACTGGCCGGTGTCCGAAGTCTTCAGATCAACCTCGACGACTGGGCCGTTCAGTCGGGCGACGTGCTAACGTTCCGCAGCCTGGGCGTCGAGCCGGAACTGCAAGTTACGCTGGCCAATCGCTGGCGATACGGCCTGCTGGCCTGGGGGCTGGCGATGGCGATCGGCCTGACCGGCCTGGCGCTGACCAATCGGCCGGTCGGCACAAAGGCCCGATTCCTGGCGATAGTCGCCCTGGTGGCCACGCTGATACCGCTGGCCGGCACGAGTGTCGAAGTGACGCGAACCTGCAACATGCTCTTCTACGCCGCCGCACTGCTGGTGCCCTACTATCTGTTGGCTGCATTGGCCAAGTGGACGGCCCGCGTGTTTGTGAAGTTGTACCGAGCAGCTTGTTCGTCGTCTGGCAGACGAGCGGCAGCCGCCGCAGCCGGCATTCTGTTGGCCGCCTGCGTTCTTGCGGCGGATAACGCTGAAGCACAGCAGAAGAACCAGAACAGGACCGGCCCGTTCGTGATCCAGGTGGTCGAGCCGTCGCCGCCGGTCGACGTGCCCGAGGACGCGCTGATACTGCCCTACGACCCCGATGCGGCCGAGGGCATCCAAGCGGCCGACCGCTTGCTGGTTCCGTACGCGAGATACGTCGAGCTATGGAACCGTGCCTATCCCGACAAGAAGATCGAAGCTCGCAAGCCTCCGGCGGCCTACGCCCTGTCCGGGGCTTCCTATCGCACCGTGCTCGAAGGCGACGAGTACCTGCTGGTCACCGGCGAGTTGCAGTTGGACGTCTACGCCGAAGGCTACGTGCAGATACCACTCGGGCTGAGCGGAGGCGTGTTCGCCCGGGCCGATCTGGACGGCCGTCCGGCACGACTGAGCACCGTGGCAGTGCAGCAGCCGAACAACGCCGAGCAACAGGGCCGCCAGGGAGAACCGGGTGCCCGGGGACAGCAGGGCGCCAACGCGGCTCCAAACCAGTCGGATTTCCAAGCGGCGGCGAGCGGCGGCCCGATGGTCGTGCTCTACGCCTCCGGCCGGGGGCGGCACAAGCTCGAGTTGGCCGTGCGGATGCGGCTCTCGCGCGAGGGTGGCTGGCGGGTGGCTGCCGGCGTGTTGCCGTCGGCACCGGCGACGGCCCTGTCGATTTCGGTCCCCCAGCCGGAGACCGAAGTGCGGTTGGGCCACGTTTCCGACCGACTGGCGTACGAGACCGAACAGCCCGACGAAAAAATCGAAACCGCCCTGGGCGGCACCGGCGGAGCGGTAAGCATCCGCTGGCGCCCCAAGGTGGCCGAGGGACAGGTCGACCGCAGCCTGACCGCCGATAGCTCGGCCGTGCTCGATGTCCAGGAAGACGGTCTGCGGCTGGTTTGGCGGCTGGTGCTCCAGTTCCGCCGTGCCCAACGCGAACAGTTCAGCGTCGACGTACCGGCCGATTTCCTGCTGGAGAAGGTCGACGGCAGCAACGTCCGCGGCTGGGAGGTCAGCAAAGAGGACGGCCGTCAGAAAGTCGACGTTACGCTGCTGAAGGCGGCCAAGGATCAGGAGGAGTTCACGCTGCATCTTCGCCACGGCGGGGCGGTGGGCCAAGACGATCTGGCCGAGTTCGACGTGCCCATGGTCGCAGTGGGCGACGCCATCCTGCACGAAGGCAAGCTGTCGATCCGCCGCAGCCCGCTGTTGCGGCTTCGTACGTTGCAGCGAATAGGCGTAACGCGGGCCGACCCGGGCAACTGGGCCGACCAGTTGGCCGGCGGTGCCGACAACGCGGAGAGCCCGTTGGGAATCCAACCTTACCAGACGTATCGCTTCGGAACCGTTCCCTTCACGCTCACCGTGGCCGCCGTGCCGGTGGCGGTCAAGGCAACCGCCTCGGTGCAGACCGTGCTGAAGATCGCCGAGTACGAGCGGAGCCTGGAGAGTCGGGTCGTGCTACAAGTGCGGGACCGGCCGCTGTATCGCGTCGAGATGTTCGTGCCCGACGATTTCAAGATCGAGCACGTCTCGGCGCCCGGCGAGTTCGAGCGATCGCTGACCCAACGCGACGGCCGGCGGCTGCTGAGCGTTTATCTGGCCACCGGGCAACAGGGCGAGGTGCCGATCCTGCTTCGCGGCACGTTGGGCAAGCCGGGCAAGATCGACTCCTTGCCGTTGCCCAAGCTCGAAGTGCTCAGCGTCGACCGGCAGCAGGGCGAAATCGCCGTGCAGATCGACCCCGCCTTCAACGTCGAGTCGCGCGATCTTCAGAACTGCGAGAGCGTGTTGCTTCGGCGGCTGCACGGCTGGTTGAATCCCGGCCAGCGCGAAGTAACCCGACTTGCCGTTGCCTATCGCGGTCCCGACTATGCCGGCACATTGAAGTTCTCCGCCCGCGAGCCGCTGGTCGCATGTACGACGATCAGCAACGTGCGGATCACCGATCGGGCCATCGAGGAGACGATCCTGCTGGATTTCAACATCCGCCAGGCCGGCATCCGGCGACTGGCGTTTACGCTGCCGCGGTGGATGGCCGACGCCCGAATCAGTGTGCCCATGCTGCGGCAGAAGACGATCGAAAAGGGCGACGCCGACCCTGCGGCCCCGATTCGCGTGGTGCTTCAGTTGCAGGACGAGGTGATGGGCGAGCTTCGCGTGCTGGTCGAGAACGACCGCCTGTTGACCGCCACCAAGCATTTTGCCCCGATCCCCATCGTGGAGACCGGACGCACCGATCGGCGGTTTGTTACCGTCGAGAACGCGGGGCAGGATGAAGCCGTCTTCGAGACACTCGTGGAACTGGAGCCGCTCAGTCGCCAGCAGAAACAGTGGCAGACACTCAGTTCGATACTCGGCACCGACATCACCCGGGCGTACCTGATCGGCAGCGACGCCGAGGCCCCGCAACTCGGCTTCAAGACCGAGCGCCGCGAGGCGGTGAAGACGGCCGGTGCCCGCATCGGACTGGCGCAAACCAACCTGGTGCTGGACAACAACGGTGCATATCGGGCCGAAGTCACCTACCGGCTCGACAACGCAACGGAGCAGTACCTGGTGGTCAGTCTGCCGGCGAGCGCGGTGCTGTGGACCGCGCAAGTGGACGGCAAGCCGGTCAAGCCGACCCGGGTCCCCAAGGCGAAGAGCGACCGCCAGGTGCGGATCCCGCTGGTAAAGACCGAGCCGGGCGATCTCGACTACCCCGTGGTGCTCTATTACGGCGGCAAGCTGCCCGCCCTGGGGCGGATGGCCCGGCTGGACTTTCCGTTGATGCACACCGAGAAAATCAGCGTGGAACGAAGCCAGGTGCAGTTGTTCGTCCCCAAGGCTCACCAATGGTTCGACTTCGGCGGAACCATGCGGCTGACTGGCGAGGAGGCCGACCTGGCAGCCGAGTATTATGCCTACCAGAGCAAGCAGGCCGGCCGACTGCTGCAGACCATCCGCCACGGCGGCAAGTTTGCCAAGGTTCGCGCCGCCAACAACCTCAAGCAACTCGGCGTGGCGTTGAGCAACGACCTGTCGCTGCAAGGTTTCGTGCCGAACACCAACCTGGAAACCGAACTCACGAACAACGCCGGCATCTTGCAGGAAGCCCAACAGGAAGTCGACGAGTTTGAATCTCAGCTTCGCGATACGGCCGACCAAACCGACGGCTACGACAATCGCTGGCGACTGAACGCTCGCTTCGAGGATCAGAAGAACGAGCGGGCGCTAAACGTGGTCACCGACGCGGGCGGAAACTGGAGCACTGCCGTTGAGGGGAAACCGGACTCTGTGCAGCCGGGCAATAAGCTCAACGACAAGTTTCTCGACTACAACGGGCTGTTCAACCCGGTGCTACCGGAACAGCCGGGCAAACGCGGCGCCGAGCGCGGCCGAAGCTCCTTGGCCGGAAAGCCGAGCGGCGGTTGGAAATACTTCAAGGGCAAGGGCACGAAAGTAGCCAAGGCGCAGCCGAAGGCCCCGGAGATCGCGCAGGGTAAAGCCCGAATTCAACTCGATCAGTCGCGCGTAGCACAACAGGAACTCGTTGCCGGCGCAACCTTGCAGCTATCCGATCGCGACAAGGGACCCAACGTCGTCGAGCGTTATCAGCTTAAGTACCAGGAGCAACAGCAGGCCGGGCAACTAGGGGCCGCGATACCGTCTCAGACCTTCAGCCGACAGGCAGGTCCAGAGGGCCAGGCCGCTCAAGTAATCCTCGGCACCCAGACGGTCGACGTCGGCGTGATCAACGGCAGCGGCAGCATGCAAGTGATGGACGGCCAGATGCCGACTACAGTCAACGGAGGAGCGATCGTTGTGCAAGGCGACAACGGCGGCTTTCATTATGGGGCCACTACCGGTGCTCTGCCGCAAGGTGCTGAAAACGGCCTGGGCATTGGTGGCGGTGGCGGCGAAGTAACCACGGCGACCGGCCTGGCCAGCCTCAAGCTGCAACTGCCCGACACCGACGGCATGTACCAGGTCTATCGTTTCACCACGCCGCTGGGCGAAGTGAAAATCACCGGTCGCAGCGTTTCGTATACGCTGATCAGTCGCCTGGGACAACTGGCCGTTGTGGCCGTGATAATCGCGGTGGTCGCCTTTCTGGTACGCCTTGCACGCCGCGGGCGACTTGCCTGGCTGACCGGCCCCGGCAGTTCGACGGTCATGATCTGCCTGGGGATTTTCGGCTTGCTTTTCGGTTTCTTTCCGATCGCCGCCCTGGCCGCGCTGATAGCCGGCCTGGTCATCAAGATCCGCCGCCTGGCCGCCGCCCGGTCGAAACCAGTGCCGATTACCCCGGAGGTGGTGACGGGGTAACGTCGATCCGCGGGCGAGAATGAACTCGATGTTTAGACCGAACTTGGGACCGATTCTGGCCGTGGCGTTGCTGTATCTTCTTTAATCGCAGGGGGTTACGGATAGATGCGCGGGCTATGTTGCCTATATTGCACCCATGTAACCTCACGACATGTGGTTGAAAGTATGTGGTGGATGTGCGTAATAACTACCCATGTAAATTGAACGCGTGCCCAATCGGAATTCACCGCCCGCCGTGCTCCTACGCGAGTCGTGACGCGAAAATGGCAAAACCAAGAAACGGACCGTCGGCAACCTGTCCTCGTTGGATGACGAGACGGTCGAGGCGGTACGCAGCGCGCTGAAGGGCGATGTCGTGCCCGCCGCGATGGCCAACAGGAGACATTCGAACGAGTTCGTTTTTACACGACCCATGTCTGCCTTGTCATCGAGTTGTTGTCGCCTGACGCGGGTTATGTCGCCGATCGAGAGCGACAATTCGAGGAACTTCAACAGACGTTCCAGAAGCACTCCAACGACCTTGTTTTTGTCCAGATGTCCAAGTTGATGAAGAGCATTCAATCGGGGTTGTTCCTCGGCGAAGAGCCGGCACCCGCTCTTCGGACTGCGACGGCGACGCCAGTCGTTTCAGCCGAATGTCTTTGAATTCGATGCGCATGACCTTGTCGTGGATCTGCAGACCTATGGCTCCCTGGTCCAGTCGCCGGTCGGCCTCGGAATAAGGATGAAGGCCGTAGGAATGGCAATCGGCCTAAGCGGCTTATCTGCGAGAGTCTGAGTGGAGCCGATGGGACTTGAACCCACACTCCCCGCGTTGCAAACGCGGTGCTTTCCCAATTAAGCTACGGCCCCAAAACTCCGCCCGACGTGACGAACGAATGTATTGCGTAAAAGCCCTGGCAATTCTAGCCCGTTTTCGACCTTTTGCAAGACGCATTCCGGAATTGCCGGCCCGCGGTCCCCATCCCCCCTGACAGCCCACCGAGAAACGCTCCGAATCAACCGCCGGGAGGGTTGACAGGAAACCAATAATCCTTGTAGGCTAACGCTAGAATATGTTGTGTCGTCTTCAAACTGCGTCCCTGCCCGGAGGTGCGAGACCATGGCCGTGATTTACCGTGTCAACATGTCCGATCTGTCCGTTGTTGCCGAAGAGCCCAGTCAGGAGTATCTGGAATCGGGCGGCCGGGCGTTGACTTCCTCCATTGTTGCCCGTGAGGTTCCGCCTACCTGCCACCCGTTGGCGGCGGAGAACAAACTCGTCATCACGCCTGGAATCCTCACCGGCACCGGAGCGCCCTGCAGCGGACGACTCTCGGTCGGGGCCAAAAGCCCCTTGACCGGCACGATCAAGGAAAGCAACGCCGGAGGGCAGGGGGCGCTGGCACTGGCCTCGCTGGGCATCAAGGCCATTGTCCTGGAAGGAAAGCCGAACCGTGGCAAGCTGTTCCGTTTGATCGTCAACATCGACGGTCTGAAAATCGAACCGGCCGACAATATGGCTGGACTGGGAAATTACGACACAGTAGGAAGACTATTCGAGGAGTTCGGCGACAAGGCCGTTTGCATCAGTATCGGCCAGGCCGGTGAGATGCTCTCGCCGGCGGCCAGCATTGCCGTGACCGACGTTGAAGGCCGGCCCACGCGGCACTGCGGACGCGGCGGACTGGGAGCCGTGATGGGCGTCAAGGGCGTCAAGGCGATCGTCGTCGATCCGACCGGTGGCGAGCGCCCCAAGCCGGCCGACGTCGAGGCCTTCAAGGCGGGTGCCCAGAAGTTCAATGCGGCGTTGAAGGGACACCCGGTCACCGGCGAAGGTCTGCCGAAATACGGGACCAACTCGCTGGCCAACGTAATCAACAACGCCGGGGCCTATCCTACGCGAAACTTCCAGGACGGCCAGTTCGAGGGCACCGAGGCCATCAGCGGCGAGAGGCAACACGACATAATCATCGAGCGGGGTGGTGAAATCGCCCACGCGTGCCATCGCGGCTGTACGATCAAGTGCTCTCGGACTTACGTCGACGAAAACGGCCAATACGTGACCAAGGGACCTGAGTACGAAACCATCTGGGCACACGGAGCCGATTGCGGTATCGACGATCTGGACGCCATCGCCCAAATGGATCGGCTCGACGATGATTTCGGGTTGGACACGATCGAGCTTGGTGCGACCATCGGCGTCGCCATGGAGGCCGGCATCATACCCTTCGGCGACGCGAAAGCCGCCATAGGATTGCTGGAAGAGGTCGGCCGGGGGACCCCGATGGGACGACTGCTCGCCTCCGGGGCCGAGACGTTGGGTAAGGCATACGGCGTGTCGCGCATCCCCACGGTCAAGGGCCAGGCCATGCCGGCCTATGATCCTCGCGCCGTCAAGGGGATCGGCGTGACGTACGCCACCTCGACGATGGGTGCCGATCACACGGCCGGCTATGCGGTGGCCCCGAACGTACTGGGGATCGGCGGCAGCGTAGACGCACTGAATTCCGACGGACAGGTCGAGGTGAGTCGCAACCTGCAGATCGCCACTGCCTCGATCGACGCGGCCGGCTTGTGCCTGTTCGTGGCCTTCGCGGTGCTGGACGATTCGACGGCGCTGGAGGGCATTTGCGAGATGCTCGGCGGGTTGTACGGCCGCGAGTTCTCGGCCGACGATTACCTGGCCATCGGCAAGGCCACTCTTGCCGAGGAACGGCAATTCAACGCCGCCGCCGGCTTCACCGAGGCCGACGACCGGCTGCCCGATTTCTTCAAGACCGA
>Ga0180429_10002613_pt1 | contig 14771 bp, 9 predicted proteins | sample SS_ome_FD_132428 | JGI IMG/M metagenome (GOLD analysis project Ga0180429, IMG submission 132428) | Hypersaline lake sediment archaeal communities from the Salton Sea, California, USA - SS_1_S_1 metaG | ecosystem: Environmental > Aquatic > Non-marine Saline and Alkaline > Hypersaline > Sediment ...
CCCTGCGACAGCGTTGCAGCCATCGCGTTCTCGATGAGTTCCGCTGCGCGTTCGTGGTCGTGGGCTGCGAGCGCGTGCCGGATAGCCGAATCGCCCATGCCCTCTGCCTCGAACCATTGGCTCGCGCGGGCGTGGAGTTGTCGCACATCATCCCGTGGCACCGCCCGTCGTCGCACGTTACCGAGCAGGTCGGCGAACAGGTGATGGTAGCGGAACCAGCGGCGCTGATCATCCAACGGGACGATGAATAGGTTCTGTCGCAACAGCTCTTGGAGCACGCCCTCGCCATCCGCCGTGCCGGTTACGGCATCGCACAGGGGACCGCAGAGGCGATCGAGGATGGAAGTCTGCATGAGGAAGGCACGTACTCGCTCGGGTTGTCCGGACATCACCTGATCGGTGCGATACTCCATGATGTAGTGGTGTGTGCCGGTGAAGTCGCGGATGAAGGCGGCGACATCCTCACAGTGTCGGAGTGACAGGCCGGCGAGCTGCAGTCCTGCCGCCCATCCCTCGGTCCTCGTCTCCACAGCAGCGACGTCGGCGTGTGTTAGCCGTAGCCCCATGGCCTCATTGAGGAGCACGGCAGCCTCGGCGTCGGTGAAGCGCAGGTCGCGGGCACGTATCTCCGTAAGGTGGCCGCGCGCGCGGAGTTGGCTCAGCGCCAGTGGCGGGTCCGCCCTGGTTGCCAGGATCAGGTGCAGGTTGGGGGGAAGGTGCTCGATGGTGTAGGCCAGGCTCTCGTGGATCTCAGGGCACTTGATCGCCTGGTAGTCGTCGAGGACCAGCAAGAAGCGTCCCGGGGCCGCTGCCGCGTCGTTGAGCAGGTAGGCCAGGATCGCTTGGATGCCGGGAGGGTGGGGGTCGGCGAGCAACGCCTCGGCCTCTGCGCCGAAGCCGGAGTGGACACTCCGGCACGAGGCGATGACGTACCGCCAGAAGCCGGAGAGGTCACTGTCGCCTTCGTCCAGCGACAGCCACGCCGCGGGCCATCCGCACGCAGACGCGCAAGTTGCTGCCAATGTCGTCTTGCCGAAGCCTGCCGGTGCGGAGATGAGCGTGATTCGCCTTCCGGCTGTCACCCCAGTCCTGATACGGTCGACCAGCCGTTGCCTTGGCACGAGGTCGGGACGCACCGGCGGCACGAACAGCTTCGTCGTCAGAATCGGTCCAGGCATGGAGGCAGTTTAGCATGACGGGGCCATATGTCAGCAGAAGCCTGCGGCTCCCCTCAATTCCCTGCGGGCAACGGAGTTGCGGGCAGGACCAAGGTGCCCGCCCCACGCCCGACGCCCATGCGGATCCTGACGACTACGCGTCGGCCTTCCGTCGGAACTCACTCTGCAGAGTGCGTCCCTTGGCACTGCTCGCCGGCGAGTCGATGGCAGAGGGCATACGCGCGTTGGCTGTGAGAGAGCCTGGGACCAGGTTGGCGATGTCGTTGACCAGGGCGGCCAGTCTTCGGGGAGCAAGTCGAAGAGACCCTAAGGAATCAGCTCCAGGTTGGGCGAATCAGCGCCCCGGGCGATGCCCTGCAGCAGGGCCACTGAGAATGTGCCGCCGGGCGTTGTGATGACGGGCGGACTCCAGCGATCGTCGTCCTGGGGCGTGCGAGGAGCTGCGCTGGGCTAGGCGAGGCGGGTCCTGCCGCTAGCTGGAGCCACCCCACACACAGGTCTCGCCACCCGCGCACTCCTGCAGCAGCTTGGCGACCAGCGCGGTCCATCCCGTCTGGTGGCTGGCGCCAAGACCCAGGCCCGAATCGCCGTCGAAGTACTCGTGGAAGAGCAACGGATCCTGACCGTCAGCGGACGCAGGCCAGGGCCAGGCCGCTCCCAAAGCGGGTCTTACGCCATCCGCGTCCGGAAGGAATAGCCTCGCCAGCCGCTGTGCCAGCTCTTCCGCGATGGCGCTGAGCGGCACGTCCTGGTCCGGCAGGTCTGGACTTGGCACCGTCAACGAACTGCCGTAGTACTCGTCATACTTGCGCAGCGACTCGATCATCAGGTAGTTGGTAGGGAACCAAACAGGGCCACGCCAGTTCGAGTTCCCACCGAACAGGCCGCTCCGAGAGACGCCCGGTTCGTAGGCAACCGACATCGTCTCGCCCTCAACGTAGAACGTGTATGGGGTGTCCAGGTGCGCCCTTGAGAGCGAGCGAAGGCCGTACGGTGACAGGAATTCCTCGGGATCCAACATCCGTCGCAGGACCCGTTCCAGCCGATCGCGGCTTGCCAGCGCCAGCAGCAGTCGGCCGCCCTCACCTGGCTGGGTCAGCGAAGCAATGTTCTCCACCAGATGGGGTCTGTACTTTAGGAACCATTGCATCCTTCGTCGGAAGTTCGGCAGCTGCTCAAGCAGGTCTGGGTCCAGGGTCTCAACGGCGAAGAGCGGGATCAGGCCGACGAGCGATCGCACTCTGAGGGGCACGACGCGATCATCGGGCATATGGAGCACGTCGTAGTAGAAACCGTCTTCTGGGTCCCAGAGGCTGACGTCGTAGGCGTTGTGACGCCCCATATGAGCCAGGGCGTAGGATATGTAGATGAAGTGCTCGAAGAACTTGGTGGCCACATCCTCGTAGGCCGGCTTGGTGCGCGCCAGTTCCAAGGCGATGCGCAGCATCTGCAGGCTGTACATTGCCATCCAAGCGGTGCCGTCAGCCTGGTCGAGGTGCCCGCCCGTCGGCAGCGGTTTGCTGCGATCAAAGATGCCGATGTTGTCCAGGCCCAGGAAGCCGCCCTGGAAGACGTTGTTCTCATCCTCGTCCTTGCGGTTCACCCACCACGTGAAGTTGAGCAGCAGCTTATGGAACATCTGTTCTAGGAAGACGGTATCGGCGGTGCCCTCCACTGACCTTGCGATCTGGTAGACACGCCAGGCGGCCCACGCATGGACAGGCGGGTTCACGTCGCCGAAGTCCCACTCGTACGCAGGTATCTGGCCGTTGGGGTGCATATACCACTCACGGAGCAGGAGGCGTAGCTGCCCCTTGGCCATATCAGGGTCAATCATCGCCAGGGGTACCGCATGGAAGGCCAAGTCCCACGCCGCAAACCACGGATACTCCCACGTATCGGGCATCATCATGACATCGAGGTGGTAGCTGTGCGTGCGCCAGTCGGCGTTCCGTCCCGACTTGCGGTGGGGCGGCGGCTTCGGCTGCGCCGGATCCCCGTCCAGCCACAGCTCCACGCTATAATGGTAGAACTGCTGCGACCAGATCAGGCCGGCCCAGGCCTGGCGCTGTATGGATCGCGCTTCAGGTGACATCCCGGGCCTGTGTAGAGCATCGAAGAAGGTGTCAGCCTCAGCGATGCGCTGCGTCAGGCCACTTGCTGCGTCCGCGAATGGGTCGGCCTGCGGTTCGGGGGTGAAGCGAACCCAGACCACCAGTGACGCGCCCGGCGGAACAGTCGCAGACGCGTGGGCAGCAGCCTTCGTGCCTCGTAGATGCGGATTCACCGCCCTGGGGTCACCGGACACAACCGCACTGTGGATCGCGTCCTTGACGTACGGCGTCTCGTTGGGCCGGTGGTGGAGCCGTTCGTGGTTGGTGTCGTTCTCGGTGAAGAGCAGCTGGGGACCATCGACGCCGCCGTTGGCCGGATCGACCCGCACATACCACCAGCGCTTGCCCAGGTGACGCTCGGTCACTGATGCAGCGGCCACGCCGGGCCCAGGTGATGGTTCGGCTGTGATGGTCGGACGCGAGGCCTCGTGGCCCCACGACCACGTGTTCCGGGCCCACAAGTGGGGCAGCACGTGGATGGGTGCCGGATCGGGTCCGCAGTTGACCGCCGTGACGCGCCCGATCAGGTCCTCGGGCCCTGCCTTCGCCCACTCGATCGTGATGCTGAAGAAACGCTTCTCGGCCCACACGTCGGCCAGCGCCTCGGTGATCTCGTACTCCTCGTCCTCGTACCCGCGGCGCCGGTTCTCCGCTACGAGGTCGGCATACGGATACGCCACCTGCGGGTACTCGTAGCGCAACTTGAGATAGCTGTGGGTCGGGGTGGCGTCGAGGTAATAGTAGAGCTCCTTGACGTCCTCACCGTGATTGCCCTCCGGCCCGCCTAGACCGAAGAGACGTTCCTTGAGGAAGGGATCTTGCTCGTTCCAGAAGGCGAAGGCCAGGCAGAGGTTCTGGTAGCGGTTGCAGACACCGCCGAGCCCGTCCTCGGTCCAGCGGTACGCGCGGCTTCGCGCGTGATCGTGGGGGAAGTAGTGCCAGGGCTCGCTATCGGCGCTGTAGTCCTCGCGAACCGTGCCCCACGCTCGCTCTGCCACGTAGGCACCCCACGCGCGCCAGTCGGCGCTTCCCTGGGACGCAGCCAGTAGTCGTTGGTGCTCTGCCGTCTGCTCTCGTCTCGCCATCGCGCCCTCCCCGAGGTCAGTCTGGCGCAATGGTGGCACAGACCGCAACGGTGGCAAGACAAAGCGGCGCCCGGGCACGTGGAGACGGAACTTGACGTGGTCGCGGGGTCTGGAGACCGACCGGAGCGCGGCGTGTCGCCCGCTTACTCCATCAACCCCTCGCGCCAGGCGTAGACGGCCGCCTGGGTGCGGTCGGAGAGATGCAGTTTGCCCAGCAGGTTGCTCACGTGGGCCTTCACCGTCCGCTCGGTGATGAAGAGCTCGCCGGCGATCATCGCATTGGAGCGGCCCTCGGCGATCAGGTGCAACACCTCCAGCTCGCGCGGGGTCAGTTCGGCTGCGGGATCGCGCTTCTTGGGTGGGTTCGAGACCTCGGCCATCAGCCGGCGCGCGATACGGGGGTGGAGCACCGCATCTCCCTGCGCCGCTGCCAGGATGGCATGCAGCACGGTCTCGGCGCCGGCGTCCTTGAGCAGGTACGAGAGCGCGCCTGCCTTGATAGCGGCGAAAATGAGCTCGTCTTGAGCATAGCTGGTGAGGACCACCACCTGGGTATGCGGACTCACCTGGCGGATTTGGCGTGTCGCCGTGATTCCGCCCTGGTCCGATGGCGTCCCCCTGGGCTGGAGAGGCAGCACCAGGTCCATCAGCACCACGTCGGGCACCTCAAGCTGGGCGCCCCGGACCGCCGTCTCCGCATCGCCGGCCTCTCCGACGATGTCGACGTCGGGCCGTGCGCTAAGATAGAATCGCAATCCCTTGCGGACGACGTCGTGGTCGTCGACGATGAAGACGGTCACGGGGGGAGTGGGGGACGCTTCGTTCATGGGTGGCTCCGATCTCACAACCTACGATGCACGATCCGGGCTTCTGCCGAGTCACGAGCGACGAGTGAGGGGCAATGGGGCCGGAGCGAGGCGCCCCGGTCCCATTGCCCAGTTTCCAGTCACCAATCACTCGTCTCGCGCGGAGAGGCTACTTCGCCTCTTCCGTCGGCAGATTGCCCAACAGCAGTGTCGGGCTGATCCCGTGCTCCGTCAAGACGATCTTGGCGTTGCTCTTGAGCGATGTCTCGGCCATCTCGATCTGACGCAGCACCTGGGCGTTGCCCCGGAAGTACGTGTCGGCGGCCTCGTTGACCAGGCGGATGGCCTCGGCACGGCCCTCTGCGACCTTGATAGACGCCTGCCGCTCCCCCTCGGCCCGCAGGATAGAGGCTTCCTGCTCGCCCTCGGCGCGCTGGATCGTGGCCAGCTTCTCCTGCTCTGACGCCTCGAAGGTACCCGTCGCCAGCAGCCGCATCGCGCGCCGTTCCTGCTCGGCCGTCTTCTGCTTGTGCATGGCGATCTTGATGTCCTCAGGTGGGTCGATCAGCATGATCTCGACCTTGCTGATGACCAATCCCCAATCGGTGGCGAAGTCATTGAGGACCCGCTGAAGGTTCGTCGCGATCGTCTCGCGGGCAACCAGGCTCTCGTCCAGCGTCAGGTCACCGAACTCCTGGCGCAGATTGGTCATCGCGAGCTGGATCACGGCGCGCTTCCAATCGTCGATGTTGTAGAACGTCCGCTTGATCGACTCCTCATCCGCCTTCGGGCGCACCCACATCACGCCGTCGACACGGATCTCGACGTTGTCCTTGGTGATCACCGGTTGCGGCGGGATATCCATCGTGTGCTCGCGGATGTCGCGCACGCGGATCATGCTGAGGAACGGGATCTGGACCCCGAACCCCGGCATCACAAAGCGCCGGTAGTCGCCTAGCATTTCCTGAATGCCCCGCTCAAATGGCTTCAACGTGTACAGAAAGCTGTGTATGTTGCGCATGATGCTCCTTTTCTAGTTCTGCCTTGTGAAGTCGAGGTGACACTTCGCTCAATCTGCTTCGATGACCTCCTTCATCTCAGCCTCGTCCAGAATGCGCGCCACGGTGATAGCGACCAGGGTCACCGGTAGGTCCCGGTTCAGCGTGATGAGCGCATCGGTGCCCCTCGGCGCGCCGTGTTCCCTCAGCACCTGTGTCGCGACCAGCACAGTCCCGCCGCCGGCATCCTCCAACACGAAGTCGTCGCCATCATCCTCGCCGTACTCCAACTGGTACGTGCGGCCGTCGTAGACGATTTCCGTCCACATATCCATCTCTCGCCCGCGGTACTGCATCGCCGCCAGCGCCTGGCCCTTCCGTTCGAGGACTGCGCGTCCTCTGAGTCCACGGACCCGTCGCAGACCCCAGTCTGCTCCCGCGAGGTCCCAGTGGTAGCCACCTCGGTCCCGCACGATGCGTACCAGGGTGCGGTCTTCTTCGGTTGAGAGCAGAGCGTTCATGTGACGCAACAGCCGACGCTCATGTCTGAGCACGTGGCCTCCCTGCTTCACGACCGGGTGCCTCAGGTAGCGCGCCTCGTCGACCGGCAGCCATGGCCACACCTGCCCAACCGGGATCACCAGTCTCTCTCCCAGCCAAGCCCACCCCTTCGGGCGCGGCATCTCGAGCTGGACGGTCGCTTCTGAGGCGTCCTGTGATCGCGCTGACTTAGCGGCGCCGTGAGATCTGCGATCTGCTGTCGTCGTCACGGCCTGGACCGTCTGATCCGCGACCGATCTCGCGTCGTCATCCGCGGGTCTGGCGGTCACGTCAATCTCCGCGCGCACCGTCGTACCGCCGCCCGGATGGCTCTCCACGGTGAGCCTGCCGCCGTTGCCGATCAGCCGCTCCTGCATACTGCTGATGCCCAACCCCTTGCGCGTCCTTGATGTGTCGAACCCCACGCCATTGTCCTCTATCGTCAGCGTTACCCGTCCCTCGGTGCAGGAAAGGCCGACGTCGACGCGGGTTGCTTGGGCGTGGCGCGCGACGTTGTGCAGAGCTTCCTGTGCCACCCGGTAGAGCGCCTCCGCGGTCACCGGCGGCAGCCACTGGTCGGTGCACTGGACGTCCAGGTAGACCAGCAGGTGCTGCTGGGCACCGAAGATCAACGTGAAGTCGTTGAGGGCATCGACCAAGCCGCGTTCCTGCAGTGGTGCCGGGCGCAGGTCTTCGATCAGTCGCGTGGTCTCCTGCTGTGCGGTCTGCGAGGCCCGCTCGATCTCCCCGATCATCTCCAGCAGATCGGGATCGACGGCCTCCCCGCTCTGCACCTGCATTTGGTGATGCATACGGACCGCGCTCGCCGTCATCGCAAGGCTAAAGAGGTGTTGCTTGACGCTGTCGTGCAGCTCGCGGGCCAGCCGGTTCCGCTCCTCCACAACCGCCAAAGCGCGGACCTGATCGGTGAGTCGCGCGTTCGATTCGTGGAGTCGCTCCAGGTCCTCTTCGTCCTCCTCGAGGTGCTCGACCAGCTGGTTGAGCTGCTGTCCCAGCATGCCCAGATCATCGTGCCGGGTCGCCGGTGCCTGCAGCGCCAGATTCCCGCGCAGCCACGCCTCGCTCACCTTGAGCAGTCGTCCCACACGGCGGAGCTGTCCGTGCACCACCCACCCGGTCACCAGACCTGAGGCGGCGGCGACCAGCGCGCTGAAGAGGAGAACGCGACCCGTGGATACGCCTGGGCCCGACGTGACGCCCAGCACCGGCTGCGCTGCCAGCGAGCAGGCGAAGGTGAGCGCCGCCGCCAGCAGGCCGATGCGCGCACTGGGATTGTGGTGTTGCCACGGGTCTTGTACCTTCATAGGTTGACTCCGTTCCCGGCGACCTGCGCCAGGCGTAGCCTTCGAGTTGCCCCCATCCTAGCAGAGAGCGCGCCCGTTGTCATCGCGCGAGCGAAGGAGCTTCTATTGGTCGCTGGTACAATCATACTTCCCCGGCCCAATGCCCATCCGCCGGTCTTCGGAGCTCTGTGCTTTTCCGAGGTCTTTGACGCGCCTGCTCTTCGCGGTAGAATGGCGCCGGTCCGCCCAGTAATCTGGAGCTCAGATGAAACCCACTGTTCTGAATGACCGATATCGCCTCGTCGAGCTCGTCGGCGCCGGGGGGATGGCCACTGTCTACAGCGGACAGGACCTAATGCTCGAGCGCCCAGTCGCGGTGAAGTTCCTCCGCGAGCCCTACGCCAGCGACACCGAGTCCCGCGGACGATTTCTGCTGGAGGGCCGGGCCGCGGCCAAGCTGGATCATCCCAATATCGTCCGAATCTACGACGTGGGCGAGGACGTCGGCAACCATCCGTACCTCGTTATGGAACTGGTGGAGGGTGAGGACCTCAAGGCCGTCATCCGGCGCGATGGCCCGTTGGATGTCTCCCGAGCACTCACCCTGGCCCGCGAGATATGCTCTGGGGTCGGTCAGGCGCACACCGCTGGCATAGTCCACTGCGATCTGAAACCGCAGAACATCCTGGTGACCGCGAGCGGCCACGTCAAGGTGACCGACTTTGGCATCGCCCGCGCACTGCATCAGGACGAGGTCAGCGATGCCGTCGCTGACGAGCCTGTTGACGTGGTGTGGGGAAGCCCTCACTATCTCTCGCCGGAACAGGCGATGGGACAGCCGCCCACGCCGGCGTCCGATGTCTATAGCATCGGCGTTATGCTCTATGAGATGCTCACGGGGGTGCCGCCGTTCCACGATCCCGACCCCGCTGTCCTGGCCGCCAAGCATTGCCGGGAGGAGCCTCCGCCGCTGACCTCGCTCAACCCCAGGATTCCAACCGGGCTGGACTGGCTGGTTCGCAAAATTCTCTCGAAGGACCCGTCGCGCCGGTACCGCAACGCAGACCAGCTTGGTGTTGCCCTGGATAGCTACCTCTCGATTGGCCAGGGGTTCACAGGCCCCCAGACGCCGATCGTGGAGGAGACGCCGGTGATCCCCACGCGCTTGGTGGAGCAGACCGTGCAGGCAAGCATCCGCCATGCCACGCCCCCGCCGCCCGTCAGGCCGCAGCCGGCCGTGCGCAGCGTCGCCGGCACGCAGCCGGTGGCCAAGTCTGGCGTCGGGCCTGACACCAACCTGTGGATGCTGATCGCCGTCGCGGCGATCGCTGTGCTGGGTCTGATTCCATTGTGGCTCTTTGTCTACCGAGCCTACACCGCGCCCGTCGAGCGACCCACGCCGGCACCTGAGACTGCGACGGTCGTGCCCACGCCGGATCCCGCCAAGTTGGTCACTGTGCCCAATCTGCGCGGGCTGAGCGCCGCGGACGGCGAGAGGCTGGCCCAGAGCGTGGGGCTGGAGATGGACGTGATCGGCGAGGAGGAGACCACCGATGTCCGTCCTGGTGCGGTGGTGGAGCAGTCGCCGGGTGTCGGCGTGCGCGTGCCCGAGGGTGACACGATCAGCGTCGTGTTGGCCGCTGGTCGTCCCCTGGTGATGCCCGAGGTCGTGGGCTATGACCTTGATACGGTCCAGCCGGGGCTGGAGCAGGATGGACTGATACTCTCTCTGATCGAGGTGCGCAGCCGCGAGAGCAAGGGTTACATCCTCGAGCAGACGCCGTCTCCCGAGACGGAGGTCCGGGCCGGCGATGCCATCACCCTCACGGTGAGTGGTGGCGCCGACGTGGCGATTCCGCTGGGTGTGAATCTCAACGGTCAGGTTCTTCTGGAGCAAGCGTGGGTCTCGCAGTTCACCTATCGTCCCGGCGGCACCGTGCCTGTCACGCTCCGTTGGCGGTGCCTGGAGTCTCTGGACGCATCCTATCAGGTCTTCATCCACGTGCTGACCCAGGATCTCGGCACGCTGATCGCGCAGCGCGACATTGTGCCGGTGAACGGTCTGCGTCCCACGACGAGCTGGGCCGCGGGCGAGGTGATCAGCGATCCTCATCAAGTTACCCTATCGGAGTCCATCCCGGCCGGCACCTATCAGGTCCGGGTCGGCCTCTACAAGGCCGATGGTCGGCTGCCGGTGGCCGACGCGGGCGAGGCTCAGGTGCTCGATGACACGATCCTGGTGACTACCATCACCGTGCAGCCCTGACCTCGATCCCCGCCTGACATCTGGTATAATCCTCTCAACACTGATAGTTCAACGCGTGCGCGTCGGGTAGACGGTCCCCCAGGGGGCTGCCCGGCGGGCTGGAGGCACAATGAAGTCAAGGAACAGCAGCAATTTCGTGTACATACTGATCATTGCCGCTGTGCTCTTCCTCGTGGTCAGGTACGTTTCCACGGGCAACACCATGCCCACCGTGCCGCTCAACCAGGTAGCGGCGCAGGCCAACGCGGGCGAGATCGAGGCGATCCGCGTGCGTGGCGATGAGTTGACGGTCCAGTACGACGTCAAGCCCACGTCAGGCGAGCAGGTGGTGCTCTCTCGGAAGGGCCCGGAATCCACGCTGATCGAGCAGCTCAAGGTCTTGGGCGTGGGCGAGGAAGCGTTGCAGGCGATCGACATCGAACACGAAGAGCCGACTGACTGGGGTACGCTGATCAACATCGGTCTCACACTGGTCAGCATCCTCGCGGTCGTGGCATTCTTCTATCTGATCTCGCGTCAGTTCCAGGGCGCCAACAACCAGGCGCTCTCCTTCGGCAAGTCCAAGGCGCGGATGTTCTCGGGTGATCGCCCCACGGTCACCTTCGAGGATGTTGCAGGCGTGGAGGAGTCCAAGGAAGAGCTGATGGAGGTCGTCGAGTTCCTCAAGGAGCCCCAGAAGTTTGTCAGCCTGGGCGCTCGCATCCCCAAGGGCGTGCTGTTGGTCGGTGCCCCCGGCACCGGCAAGACGCTGATGGCCAAGGCCGTCGCCGGCGAGGCCGGTGTGCCCTTCTTCAGCATCTCGGGTTCCGAGTTCGTGGAAATGTTCGTGGGTGTCGGCGCCAGCCGCGTGCGCGATCTTTTCGAGCAGGCAAAGCGCCACAGCCCGTGCATCGTCTTCGTCGACGAGATCGACGCCGTGGGCCGCTACCGCGGCGCGGGCCTCGGCGGCTCCCACGACGAGCGTGAGCAGACACTCAACCAGATACTGGTGGAGATGGACGGCTTCGACACCGATACGAACGTCATCGTTGTCGCCGCCACCAACCGTCCCGACATCCTCGACCCGGCGCTGATGCGACCCGGTCGCTTCGACCGTCGTGTGGTGCTGGACCAGCCCGATATCCGTGGTCGTGAGGCCATCTTCCGCGTGCACACGCGCGGCAAGCCCATCTCGGCCCAGGTGAACCTCGAGGCGTTGGCGCAGTCCACGCCCGGGTTTGTCGGTGCCGACATCGAGAACGCGGTCAACGAGGCCGCGATCCTGGCGGCGCGCGGCGGCAAGCGCCGCATCGGCATGGATGAGTTCCAGGAGGCCATCGAGCGGGTCATCGCCGGCCCCGAGCGCCGCAGCCGCGTGATCTCCGAGGATGAGCGCAAGGTCTTCGCCTATCACGAGGCCGGTCACGCCGTCGTCGCCTACTCGTTGCCCAAGTGCGATCCCGTCCGCAAGATCTCCATTGTGGCCCGCGGTCTGGCCGGCGGCTACACGCTGACCCTTCCCGAGGAGGATCATTACATCGTCCAGCGGGGCAAGATGGAGCAGGAGATGTCCAAGATTCTCGGGGGTCGTGCCGCGGAGGAGGTGGTCTTCGGCGAGATCAGCACCGGCGCCTCCAACGACCTGGAGAAGGTGTCGCAGTTGGCGCGCAACATGGTGATGCGCTATGGCATGAGCGACGAGCTGGGGCCCATGGTCTACGGCAAGAAAGAAGAGCTGGTCTTCTTGGGCAAAGAGATCGGTGAGCAGCGCGACTACAGCGAGGCAATGGCCGAGACGATCGACTCCGAGGTGAAAGACTTCATCACGCGAGCCTACGAACGGGCCAAGGATGTGCTCACCGGGAACCGCGAAGGTCTGGACCGTGTTGCCGAGGCCCTGCTGGAGCGCGAGACGCTCTCTGCCGATGAGTTCACCGCAGCGATGGAGGATCGTCCGTTGCCGCCGCGTGAGAGCCCTGATCCGGAGCCCGAGGAGGCCGAGCCGTCAACCGAGCCCGTGCTCAGCCCCTCTCCCGCCCCGGCATAGCGCCAGCCGATCCAGACCCTTGGGGTTTTCCGAAACCCCAAGGGTCTTTTTCGTTGGGTGTACCGGCAGCTGACATCACCGCTTTCCTTGCCAGCGACCTCGCCCCGTGCTATAATGCGGGCCGCTTGGAGAGGTAGCATAGTCCGGCCTAATGCGCGCGCCTGGAAAGTGCGTGAAGTGAAAGCTTCCGAGGGTTCGAATCCCTCCCTCTCCGCCAGAAGACATAACGGGGCTCCCGATCGGGAGCCCCGTTGTCGTACTGCACTGGCAGCCGCTCTACAGCACGGCGCGCGTCCGTCCGCCGTCGACGGCCAGCGTCACGCCGGTCACGTACGACGCCGCCGGCGAGAGCAGGAACGCGGCCACGCGGGCGTACTCCTCCGGCTGACCGATGCGCCGCATCGGAATCTCATCGGTGATCTGAGCGGCGATCGTCTCGACTGTGCTCCCGGCCTTCTCGGCGCGACTGGCCAGCAGCTGGTCCACCCGCTCGGTCTGCGTCCAGCCTGGCGCGATGGCGTTCACGCGGATGTTCTCCGGCCCTAGCTCGATGGACATGCTCTTTACCAGGCCGATGACGGCCAGGCGCAGACTATTGGAGAGGATGAGGTTGTCCAGCGGATGGCGGACGGTGATCGACGTGTTGGCGAGGATAGCGCCCGACTTCTGCTCCCGCATGGTGGGCACCACGGCGTAGGCCAGTTCAACCGCGCTCTGGATGGTGAGCTGGCTGGCCGTCTCCCAGTCCGCCGGGGTGAGATCGATGAAGTTGCCCGGTCGCGGGCCCCCCGCGTTGATGTAGAGCGCGTCGATGCGCCCAAACCGCGCCAGCGCCGCGTCGCGCACGGCCGCGATGGCCCCGCTATCGGTGACGTCGGCGGTCACGGCCAGCGCCTCCGCGCCGGTCTCGGCCGCGATGCGTTTGGCTGCATCCCCGATCGCGCCCTGGGACCGCGAGCAGAGCACGACGTTCGCGCCCTCCCGCGCGAGCTCCAGAGCCGTGGCGTAGCCTAGACCGCGGCTTGCCGCGGTGACGATAGCGCAACGTCCGTTCAGGTTGAGATCCATAGAATCACTCCTCCCACGCTAGGTAGTCTGGGGCCCCTCGCTCTCAAAGCGGAGGGTCGTCTCGCCAATGCGGACACGGTCGCCTGGTGCCAGGGCGGTGGGATCGGCGATCTGTTCCTCGTTGAGGTAGGTGCCGTTGTGGCTCCCCAAGTCCTCCACCCACCAGCCGCCGTCGCGCCAGGCGACGATGGCATGGTTTCCCGAGGCGTAGGGGTCGTCCACCACCAGATGGTTGTCGGCACTGCGTCCAATCGCCGTGACCGCCCGCAGAGGGAACCGCTGGGTCGGACAGCCATCCTGCTCCATCGACAGGAGCGCGGGCTCGACCGTCTGCTCGCCCTGCTGTGCTCGCTGCTGCATACCGCGCCACATGATGTAGAAGGCCACGGCCAGGAATGCGTACAGCAGGCCGGCCAGGACAAACCGCAGGACCAGCAGGAGTTCGGCCATTCGGCTATTCGGATGCCCGCGCGATGGGCTGCGTGCCCTTCCGTGGGGCAAGATTCACCGATCCGGACTTCTCCGGCCTTCCTGCTGACCCGTCCTCGGCGTAGATGAGTTCCACGCCGGAGAGCGAGATAAGGTCGCCCGGGCGGAGCACGATCTCCTGGACAGGGTAGCCGTTCACGCTGGTGCCGCCTGTGCTGCCCAGGTCCTCGAGGATGTAGCGGCCATACCGGTGGCGCAGTCGCGCGTGGTGCCGCGATACCTGTTTGTCCTCGAGGATCAGGTCGTTGTCGAGTGCGCGCCCCAGGGTGATCTGCGAGGTCTCGAGGTCGAACGTCCGGTCCCCTTCGACGATGAGATAGGCTTGTGGGCCGCGCTCGGGTACGGAGAAGGTCGCCCCCATTGCGGCAGCCTGTCGGACTGCAGCCACGTGGAGTTCTCGCGTGTGCTCGGGCGGCGACCCGGCCAGATCGGCGGGGGAGATGTGCACCGTCCGCGGCGCGAGGTCCGGGCTGACCGCGAGCGTCACCGCCGGAGTCTGATGTGTACGCAGCTCCATATGGTCCACGATCTGCGTCAGGGCTAGGGTGAGTTGCTCATCAAGGTTGGGGTGGTGGCGCCGCAGCGCGCCGAGGTCGGTGGCGGACAGCTCGATGCGGTAGCGTCCCGGCACCTCGAGCCGACCATCGGCGCCGATCCGTTCGCCGTCCTCCAGTGCGCGGAGGAGGTGGCGTGCCACGTCGTGGGGGAGCAGGTGCCCGGCGAAGAGCCGCACGAAGGGCTCCTCGACGATCTGCTCGATCCACCGCTCGACACTGAGTAGCTGGTTCATACTTGGGCTATTATAGCGCCAATGCTGGGCGGGCAAGCGTCTGGTCCCCCGGCCCGGGGGTCGCTGCGGTCATCCATCCCGTGTATAATCCCCCTATGAAGCGGACG
>Ga0180429_10002615_pt1 | contig 14766 bp, 9 predicted proteins | sample SS_ome_FD_132428 | JGI IMG/M metagenome (GOLD analysis project Ga0180429, IMG submission 132428) | Hypersaline lake sediment archaeal communities from the Salton Sea, California, USA - SS_1_S_1 metaG | ecosystem: Environmental > Aquatic > Non-marine Saline and Alkaline > Hypersaline > Sediment ...
GATAACCACGCTTGGCGTCGAATCCGATGTCACCTATTGTGACAATGGTTACATAGTATTTTTCGATTGTACTACGCCGCACGCTCAAGGAGAACAACAGGGTGTTTGCCTGGCAGCCGGAGAAATCTGGGAAACAACCGTTAACTGCGCTGATTAAACCTGTTTTAGCCAACCTCTGTGCCAGTCAACCAGCTTTTAACCCTGAGTACGCGGGTTCAGTCGGTGATTTTTTGTTACAGCATAAATCTATAAGCTTTTTGCCACCAAACTAAGCTTACTATCACAAAGTCAAATTGACTGAAACAAAATGGTGAATAGGCGCACGAGAATATCTCGCAAAAAATGAATAATTTGGAGTTGCGGGAAAATATATAAACTCAGAGTCGAAAGGTCTATCACCCAATCGATAACGGTCTTCAACTTGCCACACTGACGGTGCGGTCAGGGACATTGTCAGGGCTATCCTGGTATTCGAGCGTGCCGAGGCAGGGGCTCACCTTACGTTATCCAGGTGTACAAGGTCACGAGCAGATTCGGGGCGAGCCACGCTGAAAAAGACGAGGGTCTGGTTAGCCTCAAGGAGAAAATCGGTCGGCCCCGGGCTCGACAGGCGAGTTGAACCCGATATCAGATTGGAATAATAAAACTTACGGGAACTGAGAATGGCCCGCAACGCCAGAAGAGTTTAAGTGCTTACATTCGGGCTCCTTGTTTGCAAACTAAAGTAATTGAATGTTGGTCGCGCAAGGTGGCCCACAAAATGCCGGTAGTCCGGCGGGCGGTAGCCACCCGGGCCACCAAATCCGGTTTGGAAAGTTTGAGTTTGGCGTAATATTTGAACAAAACCGGTTGATGCAAAATGAAAGTGCTGATGGCATCCATCAAGGCCCGGCGTAAATGAACATCGCCGGTTTTGAGGACGGGGCAACCTTTACCCTGGTGCTGGTGTACGCCGGAGTCGTTACGGCCGCTGACCAGGCCGCTGCGCCGAAAGACCTGTTTGGCTCGGGCGTAATGAGCCGGGTCGCCAATAGCAGCGGCCAGGCGAGCCACCTGCAGATCACTGAGCCCCTTGAGGGTGGTCCAAATCCGGTAGGGGGTTTGGGCCACCAGGTCCACCAAACGATCTTCCATGGCGGCCAGGCGTTGCTGGACGGCATCTAATAGAATGAGGTCGTGGTGGAGTAGTTCAGAACGAATGGCAACCAGTTCCGGGTCCGGTAACAGGACTTTTTGGGCGTAAGTAATGATTTTGGTGGCTGTTTTGGGGCCCATTTTGAAATGATGGGCGTGAAAGGCGGTCACCAGTTCAGCCGGGGTCATCGCCGCCAGACGGTGGGGATCGGGACAGACCCGGATCAGGTGTTGCAGGGTTTGACATTCCCAAAAATCGGTCACAAACAAGGGCGTATAGCGGGCTCTGGCTTCAGGCCCGATGAGGACCAGACCCGGAAAAATCCGGTCCAGATGACCGATGATTTGGTTTTTCAACATCGTCTGGATTTTGACTTTACTGAGGCGCACCCGGTCCAGGTGTTGCAGTTCCAGATAAAGGCCTTGCAGCGGGCGGAACGGACTGCCTTCACCCCGGCGCAGCAGATCGCCAATGGCCGCCACATCGATCGGGTCAGTTTTTTCCCGCCGCATCAGTTGTTGCTGGCGGTTGAGGCTAACCGCATAGCTGCTGATCATCGTGACCGGCTGGGGGCGCTGCTGTAGATGACGGGCCAGGTTCTCGAAATAGTGACCGGTGGGTTCCATACCGAGCAGGACCAACCGGGCCTGAGTGCGGATTAGTGCCGCATCAATGGCCTGACACAGTTGTTCGAAGCCTGTTTTGAAAATATCGATTTCAAAGGTTGGAGTCACGATCTCTCCCAGGGCGTTATGGATCATCACCACATGAAAGTATTTACTGATATCCAGGGAAACGCACAGGATCTGTTCCTGGTTGAGGCCGCGAATTTGATCGGCGAAGGCCTGGCCTCGTTCGCCACGTATATGGGTTTGGTTTTCTGGGCTCATAGGGTATATCTCCGTGAAACAAGTATGGTATTGGAACCCCCAACGGGGCGGTCGGAGCGAGATGGATAACCTGTGCGTTTCCCGTGATGATAACGGATTCCAACCTCATCCCTAAAGGGGGTGGATATACCCTATTCGTCTTTATAATCATGTCAATTACCAACAAAACTATCATACCAGGAGATTAGGAGATGGGGAGATTGGAGTTTCACCGTTAAGGAACCGGAATTTAATAAGTTGTACAGTATGTCATTCCGAGAAGCGTAGCGACGAGGAATCTCCGGGTTGTGAACCTTTGAGTGGCGCAGAAACTGGAGATTCAGAATGACATGCACAAGTTAATTAATTCTCATTCCTGAGATTCCACGCTGCTGTGCTTCGGGGGTTGTAATCTCCAATCTCTAATCTCTAATCTCCACCCTACTTCATCATCGGGATTTTGACGCCATTGACTTTGGCGAATTCGATGGCTTCGGGGTAGCCGGCGTCCACGTGCCGCACCACCCCCATACCGGGGTCGGTGGTGAGGACACGTTCCAGCCGGCGAGCCGCGGCTTCGGTGCCGTCGGCCACAATGACCTGCCCGGCGTGGATGCTGTAGCCGATGCCCACCCCACCGCCGTGATGCAGGCTGACCCACGTTGCCCCGCCCACGGCGTTAACCAGGGCATTGAGCAGGGGCCAGTCGGCGATGGCGTCGGAGCCGTCCCGCATGCCTTCGGTTTCCCGGTTGGGGCTGGCCACCGAACCGCTGTCGAGGTGGTCGCGGCCAATCACAATCGGCGCGCTGACCTGCCCGGAGGCCACCATCTCGTTGAATTTGAGGCCGGCTTTGGCCCGTTCACCGTAGCCCAGCCAGCAGATGCGGGAGGGTAGTCCCTGAAATTCAATCTGTTCCTGAGCCATTTTGATCCAGCGGGCCAGATGTTCATCTTCCGGGAACAGTTCCAGAATGGCCTGGTCGGTGGCGTACAAATCGGCGGGGTCGCCGGAAAGGGCCACCCAGCGGAAGGGGCCTTTGCCTTCGCAAAACAGGGGCCGGATGTAGGCCGGCACAAAGCCGGGATAGTCAAAGGCTTCTTTGAGGCCGTTATCAAAGGCTCGTTGCCGCAGATTATTGCCGTAATCAAAGACAATGCTGCCTTTGGCCTGCCAGTCGAGCATGGCCTGCACGTGGCGGGTCATCGAGTCAATCGAGCGGCGCTGGTATTCAGCCGGGTCTTTCTGGCGCAATTCGGCAGCCTCGTCTATGGACAGGCCGGCGGGGATGTAGCCGTACAGCGGGTCGTGGGCGCTGGTCTGGTCGGTGACGATATCCGGTATCACCCCGCGCTGCACAAGTTCCGGCAGGGCTTCGGCCGCGTTGGCCACCAGTCCCACCGATTTGGCCTCGCCTTTGGCCAGGGCTTCAGCCACCCAGGTCATCGCCTCTTCCAGGTTGTCGGTGATGGCATCCACCTGCCGCAGCGACAGCCGCCGCTCGGCCCGCCAGCGGTCTACTTCAACCACCAGACCGACGCCGCCGTTCATGGTTACGGCCAGGGGCTGCGCCCCGCCCATTTCGCCCAGGCCGGCGGTCAACACAAATTTGCCTTTGAGGCCATCGGGCCAGCCGTGCTGCCGGGCCAGCGAGCCGAGCGTTTCGTAGGTGCCTTGCAAAATGCCCTGGGTGCCGATGTAAATCCAACTGCCGGCGGTCATCTGGCCGTACATCATCAGCCCCTCTTTTTCCCACTTGTCAAAATTTTCCTGGGTGGCCCAGGCCGGCACAATGTTCGAGTTGGCAATCAGTACGCGCGGGGCGTCCTCGTGGGTGCGGAAGACAGCCACCGGCTTGCCCGACTGCACCAGCAGGGTTTCGTCCGGTTCCAGGTTGCGCAGCGACTCCAGAATGGCGTCGAAGGCCTCCCAGTTGCGGGCAGCCTTGCCCCGGCCGCCGTACACAATCAGGTTGTCGGGGTCGCCTGCCACCTGTGGGTCCAGATTGTTTTGCAGCATCCGGTAGGGGGCTTCAATCAACCAGTTTTTGCAGGTTAACTGCGTACCGCGCGGGGCGCGGATAGTGCGTTTCATAATGTCACCTCCAAATTTTTTGATGATTTGTGATTGATTCGTGCCAATCGTGAATCACAAATCCGAAATCGTAAATCGAATTTAGCCGCCCAGACAGAGACCAGAATTGAGGGGTTAGGTTGGAGTAGTCAAGGCCTCAAACTCAGCCTTAAAATGGTACTGGTCTCCCCGGTACAGAGCCTGATACCAGACCGCCGGGCGTTCCTGGCCATTTTTGATGGTGTAGGTCAGGCGGTCTACAAAAAAGGCGGGGGCGCCCGGTTCGGCTTCGAGCAGGGTTGCTTCCTCGTCTGTTAAAACGCGAGCTTCCATCGTGTGGGTAGTACGGATAAGCGGCAGTTTGTATTTTTCAATCAGCAGCCAGTGGATGGATTGGTTTTCCAGGTCTTCGTTAAGTAGTACCGGGCACAGGTTTTGGGCCAGGTGCCGGGTTTCGTGGAGTACAGGGTGGTTGTTGGCCAGTCGCAGCCGGGCAATGTAAATGACGTGCTGTTGTTCAACCAGACCGAGTCGCTGGGCAACGTTGGGGGGGGCGGGGATGATTTTGGCGTTCAACAGGCGGGTGCTGGGGGTGAGGTTTTGTTGGCGCATATCCTCGCCAAAGCCGGTCAGGGTAAAAAAACCGGATTGCGATTGGGGCGCGGCCACAAATGTGCCGCGGCCCTGCTCTCGGCGGAGCAGCCCTTCTTGAACCAGAGTGTTGACGGCCCGGCGTACCGTACCGCGACTAACGCCGTGAAGCTGGCATAAGCTCTCTTCGGTGGGGAATTGATCGTTGGGTTGCAGGTCTCCGGAGGAAATTTTTTCTCGTAAAATTTCGGTAAGTTGATGATGTTTGGGTAACGGTCCGGATTTTAGTAGCATTTTTTTGTAACACCAGGATTTGTATGAACAATTATACAACCAAACAAATGGTAGTGTAACACAAATGAATTGGCCTGTCAATCGGTTGAAACTGAAAAAATTGAACAGGTTTCGGAAGTTGGCAACTTTGGTGTAAAATCAAAGTAATGACAGCATTTGAAAATAATTGTCAACCTGGAGATAAATGCTAACCTTTCAATCGTTAATAGATTTAATTATCTTTCGGCTTTCCAGCCTGACCGGGTTCGAGATGATAGACCTGGTACTGGTTTTGGTCTCTTTTTATCTGTTGCTTCGTTTGATTCAACGTAGTCGGGCCGCTTTATTGTTGCGCGGGGTCCTGGTTCTGATCGCTGTGCTTTTTCTGATTACGTTGTTGCTGCCGTTGCCGGCATTTGATTGGTTAGTGCGGGGAGCGCTGATTGCGGTTTTGGTGACCACGCCGATTATTTTTCAGCCGGAATTGCGCCGCGTGCTGGAACGCATTGGCGGGAATATCGGGCTGGGGTGGCAGGTTCGACAGACCACTGTGGAGCAGGTGGTGCCCCGCGTAGTGCGGGCTGTTGAAAGTATGGCTGATCGCCGGATTGGGGCTTTGGTTGTTTTTGAGGGAGGTACTTCCCTGCAGCATATTGTGGAAACCGGTGTATCTATCAACGGTATTGTCACCAGCGAGCTATTGCAGGCAATTTTTTATCCCAGTAATCCGTTGCACGACGGAGCCACGGTGCTGCGCGGCAATCATGTGGTGGCAGCCGGTTGTGTTTTACCGTTAACCCAGCGTCATTTACATGCTCAACGACGGTTGGGAACTCGGCACCGGGCCGCGGTGGGCATGAGCGAACAATCTGATTCTCTGGTCATTGTGGTTAGCGAAGAAACCGGCCAAATTTCTGTGGCCAATCGAGGTGATTTGCTCCGTCCGCTGGACGCGGCTAATTTGCGTCGTTTTCTTTTTGATTTTTTTACGCCGGTATATAGTGTTTCCCGGCCTGGTTTTTCGGTCTGGCGGATACTGCGCCGACTCTGGCGGCGAGTCAGGCAGCATCATTTTTCCTGGCCCACGCTGCGGTTATTACTTTCTGAGGTGGGGATTTTGCTGGTATCTGCGGTGTTGGCCCTGGCTACCTGGACCATCATCATTCAAGAAACCAATCCGGCCGAAAATGTTCGGCTGGAAAATATCCCCCTGGTCATTGCCGACCAGCCGGCCAATACTACGTTGATGAGCGAACTGCCGACCACTGTCTCAGCCATCATCCAGACCACCGCCCAGGTGCGCCCTACGTTGGGCATCCGCAGCTTTCAGGCTGAGGTTTCGCTGGCGAATGTGGAGCCGGGGAGGGACAGCATCCCCATCAACGTAAAAACCGATGCTCCCCAGGTGCGAATTGTTTCGATTGATCCGCCCAACCTTGATATTCGACTGGCCGCGGTCATCAGCCGAACTGTATCGGTAGAGCCGGTTTTAATTGACCAACAACGGGTATCGCGGGCTTATCAGGTTATTGGCGAGGGTACGGTTTTGCCCGAGCAGGTTACCGTAACCGGGCCAGATATTCTGGTCAACCGGGTCAGTCACGTGCGGGCCACCCTCTCGCTGGCCAATGCCAGCGCCTCTTTGCAAGAGACACGTCCGTTTGAGGCTGTGAATGAAGCCGGTCAGGTGATCAGTGGGGTTACGGTTGAGCCGGCAACGGGCCAAATGAGTGTGACTGTTCGTCGCCGCTTTAACGCCCGCGATGTGGGGGTGCGGGTGCTGACGACCGGCTCTCCCCCGGAGGGGTATTGGCTCAGTAGTATTTCGGTACAGCCTTCTAATTTGACCTTGCAGGCCAACCCCGATGAGTTGGATGTTCTTGGCAGCTATATTGATACGCTGCCGGTAGATGTTAGTAATGTCACGGGCAAGGTTTCGTTGCAGGCTCCGCTTGATTTGCCGCCCAATGTGCAGGCTCTGAACAGCGATGGGGTAGCCGCCAACACAGTAACCGTAGAGTTGACAATGTCGGTGCGCGAGGGGAATCTGTCGTTGACCCGTCCTATTAAGCTGGTGGGGGGTAATTCTACCCCGGCGGTAATTGTGGAGCCGCAGGTCGCGGACCTTATCCTGAGCGGGCCGTTACCCACCTTGAATCAAATAGAAACCGATCCCGATTTAATCCAGGTGTTGGTGGGGGTGGCCGGCCTCAATGCGGGCCAGAGCAACAGTGTTGTCCCCACAATTAAAGCCCCGGATGGGGTGCGGGCGCAGGTGATTCCCAGCTCGGTAACGGTTACGCTGCCGCCCAATGGTCCACAGCCCACCCCATCTCCATCGCCAACCAAAGAAATTCCATCAAGCCGTTAGCTCCCGACCCGGAGTCAAGAGTACTTTGCCGCCGGTCATATTGGCAATATACATTTGAAACCCCTGTCCGGCCTCGGCCAAAGGCAGGGTAGCCTGTATTTTTGTTTTTAATTCTGTGTCCAGCAGCTTTTGAATTTGCCGACCGGCGTATAACATCCCCGCCAGGCCAAAGCGTGGCCGCCAGTAATTTAGCCAGAAGCCATTCACTTGTTGGTTTTTGAAAATGAGTTGTCCGGCATTTACCTGGCTGGGTGCGTTCGATAGCGATCCGTACACCAGTACTCGACTCCGTTTGGGCATCGCGCTGAGTAAACTATCGGTCATTTCCCCGGCTACGGCATCAAAGGCCAGTGTCGCGTTCACATCCCGACAAACGGTTTTCAGTTGAGTATCAAAATCCGGCTGGTGCGTGCTGAGGACGTATTTAGCCCCCAACTCACGTAGCAGCTCAACCTGTTCCGGGCGGCGCACCACGTTCACCATGGTTAGCCCAAAATGTTGCCCCAGCCGGAACAGCATTTGCCCCAGCGCCCCGGCTGCGGCCGTATTGACCACGGCTCGATGCCGGTTGCGGCGGGCCAGGTCTATCATGCCCCAGGCGCTCAGGGGGTTGACGAGCATCGTCGCTCCCTGTTCAGCGCTGACGCTGTTGAGCAGGGGCATACAGTTTTGGGCCGATGTAACCATATATTCGGCCCAGGTCCCATCACCCTGATTATCAGCGGCGCAGGCCACCCGGCGCCCCTGCAAAAACCGGGCCATCAAGCCGCCTCCACCGGCCACCACCGTGCCGCTGGCCTCCAGGCCCGGCACAATGGGCAACTCTTTTTTTACACCGTAGCGTCCCTTCAAAAAAACAATGTCTGAGGGATTAATCGGCGAGGCGGCTATTTTGACCAGAACCTGCCCCGGTCCGGGACGCGGTACCGGTCGTTCGACCAGGTTCAGGCCGTTGCGCCAGCCGGTATAATCCTGCAACTCCAAAGCCTGCATGGTGGTGGGTAAATTGTTCATCGCCTTAATCTCCAATCCCTCGTTGAGAAGTAAAGTCTCTAATCTCCAAAATTTTTCAACCGGAATACCTGCACCTCACCGGCGGTAAAAACCGGCTCAGTCCCGGCCAACGCGGGCAGCGGCCCCAATTTCTGTTCCGATGGACCATAAATGACAAAATCAGCCGGGGGCGTGACCGTATCAACATCACCCCGGTAAAATGCTTTGAGCCGCTGCGTTTTTTCATCGGCATTAATGGTTTCAAAGGGATGCCCAAAATAGGCGTGCGCCCCGGTGTATTCCGGCACAAACACCCCCAGTCGAGGTGAAGCCAGAACGACATCGGTGGAGTGGCTGTGCTCATCAAGCCAGCGCATGGCGATGATTTCATCCTGGCGCAGATATAGCTGGGGCAAAACCTCTGCCCGTGCCTGGGGGTTCATCAGCCCTAATAGCGGCAGGCTCCAGCTAAAGGCCGTCCCCACAATGCCCACCGTGATTATTATCATCGCCAGCCGGTTGCGCCAACGTTGTGCTTTCACAAATCGGGTCAGGCCGATGGCTGCCAGCAGGCAGGTGGGGATATGGAGGCCCATAATCAGCCGCCGCTGCAAATTGAGCGGTAGATAAATCAAGACCAGGGTGGTGATAATCCACATAATAAGCAGCCATTCTTCGGGCCGGATTGACCGGCGGCGGCCAAATTGCCAAAGACCGTACATCGCCGCCAGGCCGGTCAGGCCGTAACCCAGCCCTACATTTAGCAGCGAGGGGGCGGTGGTGATATTCTGGGCCGACCAGCCGGCAAAAACGGGGTGGCTGGTTGAAATCCAGTAGTCGTAGGCCAGCACCGGCGCGGCTGCAAACATTGTCATCGCAATCAAGCCAACTGCAAACCAGGGCAGCCGACCGCGGCTCAGGGTACGCCAGGTCAGAAAAACTGCCAGGATTGTCCATACGGTCAGCAGGCTAAAGGGCAGCACCAGCGCCAACATCAGCCCGAACAATCCGGTCAGCAGCCACGCGGTTACGCGGTTGGCGGGCGGCCACAAAACAAGCTGGATGATGATTAGCATCAGAGCCATGGCCAGGGGAAAGTGGGGGTTGGTGTAAATGGAGTGCGGTAAAAACGCCTCGGGCACCCACAAATCAATGGGGAACGCGCCAACGGCCAACCCCAGCCAGCCCAGCCCGCCGCTGCTGATAAGCAGAATAAAGGCCAGCCGCCGTTCCGCGGCCTGGGGCGTGATGTGGGCGATGAAGCGGAAGGCTGTCAGCGTGAGTAACAGGCCAAAGAGCAGGCGGACCAAATGAAATACCCAAACCAATGACAGGCCGGTCAGCCGGGCGGCGTGCCCCAGCGACAGGTATAGCAGATAAATGAATACGCCACTGTGCGCTTCCGGGGTGTGGGTGAGCCGGGCCAACCAATAGCCCTGCTCGCCCTGTTTCATTTTGGCCAGGTAAGCGTGGGCATCAAGCGGATTGGCCAACGCCCCGGCAAATTGCCAGCCCGGCGGCGCCAGCCAGATTGCCAGCAGGTACGGAACAGTGCTTAGCAATATCATGATGATGGCCCAACGCGCGGCCCATTTCCATTCGGCGGAGGAGATTGGGGCCGCGGTCATTGGAAAATTCTCAGTTGGCGGGCAGACGGCTCCAGCAGCAAGGGCGCGTTTGTGATTGGCTGTACCGCGATGTGGCTAACCCGGCTCAGGTCGAGGCCGGGAGTCAGGTTGTGGACGGTCGCGTCCTCGTCGGAAATCTGCCACAGGCCGGTATTTTCCGGGGTGAGCAACAAACCGCTCGGCGTAGCGGCGATGGCGGTGGCGGTGCGCCACGGAAAATCTTGTCGGCCGGCCAGCAGGGTGACCGGCTCAAAAATTGGCAAGGTCAAGGTGTGCAGTCCCCGGTAGCCGGGAGCCAGGGCGTTCAACACCGTCAGTTTGTTTCGTGTAGGCAACAAGGCTATATCCAGAATGGGGCCGCCGGTCAAATTTTTTTGGATAGTCACGGCCAGCGGGTTAAGGGTGATGGCCAAAACGCGGGAGTCAGCGGGACAGGCCGCGTACAATTGAGCGGTGGTTTCATTGAGCAGCAGTTGATTGGGCTGGCAATCGAGCGGCAGGCTTTGGCCTGTGGCCGACAGGTTGTCCGTCCACAGGGTGATTTCATCGGCAGCGGCGTTGGCCGCGTACAAAGTATGGCTGGTCGGATCGAGGGCTAACCCGCGCCAGCGACCGGGCGCGGCGCGTCGAGCGGTAATTTGCCCGGTTTGTAAATCAACTTGTACCAGTTGATTTGTGGCGGCAATGGTGGCCTGCCCGGCGGCGGGGGCATCGACCAGAATGGTTTGGGGCGTATCGGCTACAAAAACGGTTTGTTTCACCTGTCGCGTGGTCAGGTCAATAATATCCAGCCGGCCATCGGCCAGCAAAACCGCAGCCAATCGGCCGTCCTGGGTCACATCAAAATCAACGGCTTCATCGCTTAGCTGGATGGTTGCAGTTTGGGTCAGGCCGGCCTGACCGACCAGGAGAGCGGCGGTCAACAGGCTGTCCGGGACAATGGCTCCCGGCGAGGGAGGGGATTCATCGGGCTGGTTCAGGTACCAGGGGCCGTCGTAGCGGGGGGGAGCGAAAATCAGCGGAAAATAGTAGGTGTGTTTGGTGCCGGGGGCGTAAATAGCGACCGGGGCGGCTTCAGCCGTGGCAGTTGCACCGTTTCTTTCGCTGCCACTCAACTGGCTGGGGTAAATACCGGGCGCAACGTCGGCATCCGCCCGTGCCTTGAAGATGATGCTGTAGCCGATTGGCGTTAGATTTTCGTCCGGCTTGTTCTGGGCAGATACGGTGCTGTATTGGGGGTGGGGGTCGAAAGGTGGGGTGGGGTAAATCCAGTCGAATTTCCACCAGTGCCCGGAGGTGTCGCTGAGTTGGAAGGGGGTCACGGCGATAACTTCCGGCCAGTTGCGCCAGTAATCGTTAAAGGCCTGGCCGATGTATTCAGCCCGGTTGGTTTCGTTGATGCTGGCAAAGCCTTCAAAACCGAAGACGTTGCTGCCCAACTCGTAGCCGGCTTCGGTAATCATCACCTTGACGTCGGTGCGGCCATATTTTTTGAGGACAGCTAATTCTTCCAAATAACAGTCGATAGCATAGGTGCCGTAACGGGCCGTGCCGTTGTGGGTATTGTACCAGGCCGGGTGGTTGTAGGGGTAACAGTGGCTGGACCAGGCATCGAAGCTGTCTTTGAAGCCGGGTACGCGCAGCATTTGGTCAATAAAGGTAGGATTGCCGGGGGTCAGGCCGGCGTTGATAATCCGGATGCGGCCATCGCCCAACTGCCGGATGGCGTTTGATACGGCCACAAAAAAGCGGGCGTATTGGCCGGCGTTGGGGGCATTGCTCCACTCGATCCATAAATCCGGCTCGTTCCAAACCTGGATGTAAAGCGGGTTGGCGTCGCGGCGAGGCAGGCCGGCCACGTAGCGAGCAAAACCGGCGGCTACTTCGGAATAATCCCCATCGGGGCCGGGGTCCGGGGCCTGCCATATGCCATCAACAAAATGGCCCTCCAGCCGGATGATGGGAATGAGGCCGCGGGCGTAGGCTTCGGTTACAAAGTTGATGGCGCACTGATCCGGGCCGGTGGTGGTCGCGTCGAGGCCGTAAAACAGTTGGGTAACATAGCCGCCATTGCCCACCAGTGTTTTGGCGGCTTCCAGATGCAGGGTGGGGTTGAGGCAGCCGTGCATCATGGTATGGATGCCGTAAGGGTGGTGAGTTCGGTTGATGGCAGCGGGCAGGTTGTACGGCCCCCAGGTGAGGGTTTGGCCGGTGATGGTTGGCTCCCGGCTTTGCATGGGGCCGTCGGCGCCCAGGGCCAGGGTGGAGCTGGCAACATAGGTAAAGCTGACGGGCAGAGTCAGGCTGACCATGCCGTCGAATAGAATCTGGTCGGTGTGGTTGAGGAGTTCAATCCGGTAGGCAGTCTCTTCGCCGGCATACACACCGGTGGCAAAGCCGTCTACGGATAGCACCGTCGCCGATTGGGCTGCGGGTGGCGGCGATTGTCGGCTGTTGAAAAACAGGATCGTACAAATCAAGCAACCGACGAGAAATAGTAACAATCGTTTGTTTTTGCTCATGGTCAATCTGGGGAATGACTTTACCTGCGAATTCAAACTGGCAACTAAAATTGATTGTATCACGAAACACAGCACACGGAAATTTGGTGGGGGATGTATCTTTAATCTGAGCGGGTCAATTAACTATACATAATGTAAAAATTTATGGCGCGATTTGCCTCTCTGCCTTATTATCAGTTATAATGGTTGACATAGTACGGTGGTACTATATGCGGTTTTTCTACCAGATCACAGCCAAAAAGGGGCATAATTTTGTTTTTTCAATCTGAGCAATTCGCGTTATTTCATCCCACAAGAATAGACATCGAAAAAAACCCTTGTTGCATTTTGTCGGCGATGCCGTTTCCTGAATATTTGACTGAAGAAAGACCGGATATGGGCCATCGAGAAGTATGGGAATTGGTTGTACCCCTTTTTCAGGACAATGAAATGCCGGTCATCGAAATAGATGATGCTTACGAGTTATACGTCCTGGCCCCCACCATTCGGCTGGTTTTCTTTACCTGGGCCTATAATGCCACAACTGTTGACCTGTTGCATGAGATAATTCAACTGAAACGCCAGGCCGTTCTGGAAAATAGCCGGTTGTTGCTGATGGAGCAGGATGACGACCAGGATTCGGCTGACGACCCGGTCTACCGTTCCCCGGAAACAGATTCCCCATCTCAAAGTTCTACCTCCCGTAAGGTTGATAAAACATAATTTCCTCGGCACTTATCCCAATTTAGAATTACCATCTTAAGATGGGCGCGTTCGATGTTTGGCGCATACGCACCAATTTCGCCGCCAAATCCGAACACACCCAATTACCGTCCTAACATGGATGCGTTCGATGTTTGGCGCATACGCACCGATTTCGCCGCCAAATCCGAACACCACCCAATTACCGTCCTAATATGGGCGCGTTCGATGTTTGGCGCATACGCACCGATTTCGCCGCCAAATCCGAACACCACCCGTTGTTGGGTCTGTCCTGGGTTTAGGAGCAGACAGGGGGGATTCGGGGGAACACCCCCCGCTCCCCTCGTGCTTTCCTAAAATCTTGGACGCACCACCCGTTGTTGACAATCTTTTCAAGGTATGATAATATTTTAGACACTATGCACACGTGTGCATAGCCTGTCTTTCTGCCTCATTCTGTGGTGATATTATGCGCCCTCTACACCCAATTTTCAGCAAAGTTTTCAATAATCTGGAGTTACCCATGCTGTATCCTGAGCGCTCTCCGGCCCACGGCAACCACGGAGAGGGTACGTTTTCGGTCAGACTCCGTAACTCCGGACTTAAAAGCTCAATCATAAAAAATAAAAGGAGAAAACCCGTATGAATGTTTCGGAAGCAGCCAAACCACTGGTAGAAATGAAACCCAATTATGAATTCTTCATCGGCATTGATTCCGATGGTTGTGCCTTTGATACGATGGAAATCAAGCACAAAGAATGTTTTGGGCCGAATATTATCAAATATTGGGAGTTGCAGGCCGTTTCTAAATATGCCCGCGAAGCGTTTGAATTTGTTAATTTGTATTCAAAATGGCGGGGCATCAATCGTTGGCCGGCTCTGGTGAAAGTGTTGGACCTGTTGCGGGAACGTCCGGAAGTACAGGCCAGAAAGGCCAACATTCCGCAGGCCAACCAGGTCCGTGCTTTTATTGACGCCGATTACCCCAACAGCAACGATGGCCTGGCCGCCTACAAGGCGGACCATCCTGACCCGGAACTGGACCTGGCCATGGAATGGAGTTTGGCCGTCAATCAAACCATCACCGATATGGTTTACGGTATTCCACCGTTTCCCTATCTGCGCGACAGCCTGGAGTTTTTGCTCGATAAAGCTGACATGATGGTCATTTCCCAAACGCCGGACGAAGCTCTGTACCGGGAATGGCGGGAACACGACATCGAAAAGTATGTACGGATGATTGCCGGGCAAGAAAAAGGCACCAAAACCCAACATCTGGAATATGCCACCGGTGGTAAATACCAGCCCAATCACGTGTTGATGATTGGCGATGCTCCCGGCGATATGAGAGCGGCTCGGGCCAACAATGCGCTCTTTTATCCCATCAACCCCGGTCACGAGGATGAAAGTTGGCAACGCTTTTACGAAGAAGCTCTGCACAAATTCTTGGCCCTGGACTATGCCGGCGATTACGAAGCCGGCCTGATTGCCGAATTTGAAAAATTTATGCCCGAAATCCCCCCGTGGCAGCGATAGCAAATAACTGGATGAGGTGATTGTGCTATTGATCACCGAGATAAACAAACAACGTCGAAATAAATAATCTGCATGTCGCAATCTGCAATCTGCA
>Ga0180429_10002618_pt1 | contig 14753 bp, 14 predicted proteins | sample SS_ome_FD_132428 | JGI IMG/M metagenome (GOLD analysis project Ga0180429, IMG submission 132428) | Hypersaline lake sediment archaeal communities from the Salton Sea, California, USA - SS_1_S_1 metaG | ecosystem: Environmental > Aquatic > Non-marine Saline and Alkaline > Hypersaline > Sediment ...
GATGGTGATGTCTTCTTTGCCGAGCCGCAGGCAATCGCGCACGGTGCGGGCCGAGTGGCCGACCTTCAGGCGCAGATCCCACAGCATGTAGAGCATGCTCTCGATCACGCTCTCGGCCCAGGCCGTCATCTTGTAGGGGGTGAGAAACAGAAGATCGACGTCGGAATGCGGTGCCATTTCGAACCGGCCGTAGCCGCCAACGGCGAGCAGGGCGAGGCGCTCGCTGGCGGTAGGCGTGTGGGCGGGGTGCAGCCGCTGTGTGGCCACATCGAAGACCGTGCGCACCACGCAATCGGTCAGCCAGGCGTAGGACCGCACCGCCGGATGGGCGTCGAACGGGCGTTCCTCAAGCGCGGCCGCGATGGCGTCGCGCCCCGTGGCAATCGCGTCGCGCAGAGCCTTCACTGTTTCTGCCCGCAACGCTGCGGCATCGCCGCCCGTGTCTTCGGCCACGGCGTCAAGCGCGAGATCCAGTGCTGCCCGGTCGAAGATGTCCGCGGCCGGGCAGATCAGGTCGTCGGGCGTTCCGGTCAGGTCGAGATGGGGATCAGAATCCGGCACCGGCGAAGCTTCTCGGGGCTGGGTCGATCACCACGATCTCCTGGTTCTGGATCTGCGCAATCGCAAGGCCGCGTTCGGTGGTGCCGTTTCCGCGCAAACGGAAGATGCCGTTGACGCCGACAAAGCCCTGCGACTGGGTGAGCGCGGCGCCGGTCAAGGCATCGGCATTGCCCGCCTTCACGAGGGCGCCGATCGCGGCGATGCCATCGTAGGCGAGGCCTGCGATCGCATGCGGCTGCCCGCCATAGGCCGCGGCATAGCGGCTCTGGAACTGCTGTTGCAGGCCCGGGTCGGGCAGGGCGAACCAGCCGTTCTGCAGGCCGGGCAGGGTGCGGGCCGAGGCCGGAATGTCCCAGCGTTGCAGGCCGATATACTGGATGTCGCTCGGCTTCAGACCGTTCTCGGGCAGGAGTTGCGCGAGGAACGGGATGGCGCCGTCGGTCCCGGAGGTGAGGAAGATCGAGTCGGCGCCGCTGCTGCGTGCGGAATCGCTTATATCGCGCACCGCGTTGATCACACCGTTTTGCGACACCTCGAAGCTCAGGGCCCCGGCCTGTTGCGCGCCCGGGGTGGACGAGATCGCCCGTGCGATCGACTGCGCGCCGAGCGATTCTGCTGCGTTCTGACCGTTGACGATCAGGATGTTGCCCTTTCCGGCCGCCGCCGCGTAGCGGACAAGGCGATTTGCGGTGTTCTGGAAAGTGTTGCCGAGCACGAAGACGTTGCCGCCGGCGACGTCGGGATTGTTCGAGAACGCGAGAACATTCACGCTGCCCGCGGATACGCCTGCGGCGGCGGCATTTGCCGCATAGACCGGCCCGAGGATGACCTTGGCCCCCTCGGCCACCGCTTGGCGCGCCACCGTGCCGGCCTGGGTTGCGTTGCCCGCGGTGTTGTAAACCCGCAGGTCGACGGTCACGCCGTCAAGCTCCCGCATCGCAAGGCGCGCGGCGTTTTCCAGCGAACGGGCAAGCGCGTCGTCCGCGGCATTCCCGCCGCCCGCGGGTACCAGCAGGGCTACGGGCACGGGCTTCGCGGTGTCGATCCGGGGACCGCCGCCCGTGGTGAAGCCTCCGCCACAGGCCGTCACCAGAGCCAGCGAAAGAACCGCGATAATCGTGCCCGAGAGCTTGCGGGCGCCGCGCAAAAACGCAAACATGAACTATTCCTCTTCCATCGAACCGAGACCGCAGACCACCGATGTGGCGGGACTCAGGGCCCCCCGAACGGGAGGCATAATAAACGCAACGCGAGACAGGTCCACCCTTGATGCCAGACGCCATGCCGCTCCCCGCCGGGCTCTACCTCGTCGCCACACCGATTGGCAACGCCCGTGATATCACCCTGCGGGCGCTCGACATTCTGGCAGTGGCCGACGTGATCGCCGCCGAAGACACCCGCACGGCCCGCAAGCTCTTCGACATCCACGGCGTGGCCCTCGGCGGGCGTCCGCTCATCGCCTATCACGACCATTCCGGGGCAAAGGGCAGGGCCGGGATCTTGAAGCTGCTGGCGGCGGGAAAGTCCGTGGCCTACGTGAGCGAAGCCGGAACGCCCTTGGTGTCGGACCCGGGCTATGCCCTTGCGCGCGAGGCGGGCGAGGCCGGCTACCTTGTCACCGCCGCCCCCGGGGCCTCCGCCGTGCTCGCCGCGCTGAGCCTGGCCGGATTGCCGTCCGACCGGTTCCTGTTCGCGGGCTTCGCACCGAACACCGGGCCCGCCCGCCGCCGGTGGCTGGAAGAGTTGCGAGACGTCCCTGCGACGCTCGTCATCTATGAAAGCCCCAAACGTGTTCATGCCCTGTTAACCGACATGCGCGAAACTCTGGGCGAGACACGTCCGGCGGCGATTTGTCGCGAGTTGACGAAAAAATTCGAAGAAGTGCTTCGCGGCACCCTGGCCGACTTGAATGCCCGGATCGAGGATCGCGGCCTCAAGGGCGAGATCGTCGTACTGGTTGATCGCGGCTCTGGTGCGGTCGCCGACGAAACCATGGAGGTTGCCCTGAAGCGGGCAATGGAAACGATGAGCCTCAAAGACGCCGCCGCCACCGTGGCCGAAGCCTATGGCCTGCCGCGCCGCAAGGTTTACCAGGCGGCGCTCGAGTTGGAGAACGGCGATTGAGCGGCAAGGTGTCCTACCTGGCGGGGCACGCCGCCGAGGATGCGGTGGCGGCGGACTATGCGCGGCGGGGCCATGCATTGGCCGCGCAGTGCTGGCGCGGGTCACGCGGTGAACTTGATCTGGTGTTGCGCGACGGAGATGGGCTGATCGTGGTCGAGGTCAAGAAAGCCCGGGATTTCGCGCGCGCCGCGGCCCGTCTGTCCGCCGCGCAGCTTGAACGCATTTATGGCACCGTTGCCGAATTCGTCGCCCATGAACCCCGCGGACAACTGACCGACGTGCGGTTCGATCTGGCCCTTGTCGATGCGATGGGCCGGATCGAAATCCGCGAAAACGTCCTGGCCTGACCCCATTGCTCTCCGGCGCGCCGAGGGCCATGTAAGAGGAAAGCCGGGAGACAGCCATGAGCCTCAACGTCGCCATCCAGATGGACCCGATCGGCGCGGTCGATATCGACGCCGATTCCACCTTCCGCATCGCCGAGGAAGCCCAGGCGCGCGGGCACCGTCTGTTCTACTACACCCCGGACATGCTGACTTACCGCGAAGGCCGGGTGATGGCACGCGGCTGGCCGCTCACCCTGCGCCGCGAGAAGGGCAACCATTTCACCCTCGGCGACGAGCAGGAGATCGACCTTGCCGACTGGGACGTGGTCTGGCTGCGGCAGGATCCGCCGTTCGACATGGGCTACATCACCACGACCCACCTACTCGACATGATCCATCCCGGTACGCTTGTCGTGAACGATCCTTTTTGGGTGCGAAACTACCCCGAAAAGCTGCTCGTCTTGCAGTTTCCCGATCTCACGCCGCCGACGATGATCGCGCGGGACCTTGCCACTTTGCGGGAGTTCAAGCACCACCACGACGACATCATCCTCAAGCCGCTCTACGGCAACGGCGGGGCCGGCGTGTTCCGGCTCGACCCGAACGACCGCAACCTCGCCAGCCTTCACGAACTGTTCACCGGCATGAACCGGGAGCCGCTGATCGCGCAGAAATTCCTGCCCGCGGTGGCCGCCGGAGATAAGCGGATCATCCTCGTCGACGGTGAGCCCGTGGGCGCGATCAACCGCGTGCCGGCAGCCGGCGAAACCCGGTCCAACATGCACGTGGGCGGGCGCCCCGAGCAGATCGGGCTCTCCGACCGCGACCGCGAGATCTGCGCCGCCATCGGCCCGCTCCTGCGCGAAAAGGGCCAGATCTTCGTCGGCATCGACGTGATCGGCGACTGGCTCACCGAGATCAACGTGACCTCGCCCACCGGCATCCAGGAGCTTGAGCGGTTCGACGGGGTCAACGTCGCGGCGAAGATCTGGGAGGCGATCGAGGCGCGACGCGCGTGAGCATCCGGCTGAAACTCCTGTCTGCGCTGCTGCGCGGTTTCGTCAAGCCGATGGTGGCGCGCGCGCTCGATCCGGCGGCGCTGCGGCGACGCTTCGAGTATTACGCCCGGCGCACCTTCCGGCGCCCTCCGTACACGCTCGTGCGCAGAATCACCCTGGCCCCGAACCAGGTGGCCCTTGCCGTCACCGCACGGCCGGGGACGCGGGCGCCGCGGCCCGGCAAGGCGCTGCTCTACTTCCACGGTGGCGGTTTCCTTGTTGGCAGCCCGCGTACCCACGCGGCTATGCTTGCGCGCCTTTCCCGCCTTGCCCGGATCGAGGTGATCGCACCCTATTACCGGTTGGCCCCGGAAAACCCGTTCCCTGCCGCCGTAATCGACGCGCGCGCGGCCTGGGACGGCTTGCGGGCGCGCGGCTATGCCCCGGCAGACATTGTGCTCGGCGGCGACAGTGCCGGGGGCAACCTCGCGCTCGGCCTGCTCGCGGACGTGCTTGCCGACGGGCAGCGCCCGGCCGGTCTCGTCGGGTTTTCGCCGGTGACCGATCTCACCTTCTCGGGCGCCTCGTTCAAAGCCAACGCGAAACGTGATGTGATGCTGCCGGCCAGCCGGTCGGACGATCTGCTGCGTTTCTACCTCAACGGTGCGCCAGCCGATGATCCGCGCGCGTCGCCCCTGTTTGCAGAGTTCGACAATCCGCCACCGGTGTTCCTGCAATTCGCCGAGACCGAAATCCTGTTCGACGATTGCCGGCGCATGGCGGAGGAACTGCGTGCGGCGGGCGGCGATGTGGTGTGCGATGTCTGGCCCGACGCGCCGCATGTCTGGGTGATCTTCGACGGCTATGTGCCGGAGGCGCGCGAGGGGCTGCGCCGCGCCGCGCACTTCATAGCCGGGCTCTGGCCGGGCGATCAGGCCAGCGCCATCACGCCCGCCAGCCGATAACTCAGCGCCTCGGCCACATGGGGCTTGCGAACGGCGTCGGCGCCGTCGAGGTCGGCAATGGTGCGCGCAACGCGCAGCACCCGGTGATACCCGCGCGCCGACAGCCCGAAGCGTTCCGCCGCCCGCACCAGCATGTCGCGCCCCTCGGGATCCGGTGCGGCGATCTCTTCGAGCGCACTGCCCTCGGCGTCGGCATTCACCCGCGCATCGGTGCCGGCGTAGCGGTCGGCCTGCGTGCCACGCGCCAGCGCCACGCGTTCGGCGACGACGGCCGAGTCGTCGCCGCCGCTTGGCAGGTCGAGATCGGTGAAGGCGACGGGGGGCACGTCGAGCCGCAGGTCGAACCGGTCCATCAGCGGGCCGGAGATGCGGCCGAGGTAGTCTTCGCCGCAGCCGGGGGCCCGCGAACAGGCGCGGCCGGCATCGGCGAGATGGCCGCATTTGCAGGGGTTGGCGGCGGCGACCAGCATGAACCGGCAGGGATAGTGCACGTGGGCATTGGCCCGGGCCACGATCACCTGCCCGGTCTCGATCGGCTGGCGCAGGGTTTCCAGCACCGGCCGGGGAAACTCGGGGAACTCGTCGAGAAACAGCACGCCGTTGTGGGCGAGGCTGATTTCGCCGGGCTTGGCGCCGCGCCCACCGCCCACGATCGCCGCCATCGACGCGGTGTGGTGCGGTTCCCGGAACGGCCGGGTGCGGGAGATGCCGCCCTCGGTGATCAGCCCGGCGAGGGAATGGATCATCGACGTTTCCAGCGCCTCCTGCGGTGTCAGGTCCGGCAGGATCGAGGGCAGGCGGGCCGCGAGCATCGATTTGCCGGAGCCGGGGCTGCCGACCATCAGAAGGTGGTGCCGCCCTGCGGCGGCGATTTCGAGGGCTCGCTTGGCCCGTTCCTGCCCCTTGACGTCCGCGAGGTCCCGCCCGCCGGTGGTAGCCGAAATCTCGCCCGGCTCGGCGGGGTCGAGCGGGGCCTGTCCGGTGAAATGCCGGATCGCGGCGGCGAGCGAGGGGGCGGCAAGGACCCGTGCCGCACCGACCCAGGCGGCCTCCGCACCGCAGGCTTTCGGCACCACGAGCGCGCGATCCGACTCGGCGGCGGCAACCGCCGCAGGCAGGGCGCCGGTAACGGCGACGAGCGAACCGTCGAGCGACAGTTCGCCCAGCGAGACTGTCTGGTCGATCTCCTCGGCCGGGATCGCCCCGATCGCGGCGAGCAGCGCCAGCGCGATCGGCAGGTCGAAATGCGACCCTTCCTTCGGCAGATCGGCCGGCGACAGGTTCACGGTGATCTTCTTCGAGGGCAGCGCGATCGCCATCGCGGCCAGCGCGGCCCTGACCCGTTCGCGCGCCTCGCTCACCGCCTTGTCGGGCAGGCCGACGATCGCAAACCCCGGCATGCCTGCCGACAGGGCACATTGCACCTCGACGGGGCGGGCCTCGATCCCCTCGAAGGCTACGGTATAGGCGCGCGCGACCATGGGCGTCTCCGACTGCGTGTGGAGACATGGTTAACGAGGGTTTGGTTTAGGAATGGTTAACCGGCGAAGGGCGCGGGGTGCCGGGGCCGATCGATTGGACAGAAGAAAGCAGTTCCAGTTTGCAGGATTCCTGCTTTCGCAGGCGTCAAGGTCGCTGCTCGGGCGCCAATGATTCTGGTTTTTTCGATTATGAGCCGGTGAGTCCGGTTCGAAAAAATCGGACGACGGCGGGCAACGATCCCTCACCCCGGCACAAGCGTGGTGTCTTTCACGGCCGGTGGTTCACCGCGCCCTCGGCCCAGCCGTCCGGGGTCAGGCGCAGCTCGGTCACCGAGAGATTCTCGATCCGCTGCGACATCATCTCTTTCACGCTGATGCGCCGGGCGCGCTGGAGCTGGGTCAGGATCACCCCGAAATGCGCCACGGCGATCAGTTCGCCCTCTGCGGCGAGCCCGTCGACGGCGGCGTTCACCCGCGCCGAGAGGTCGGCGAAGCTCTCGCCGCCGGGTGGGCGCACGCTCTCGGGATCGTTCCAGTAGGCTCCGATCATGTCGGGATCCTCGGCATAGAGGTCCTGTGCCGTTCGCCCCTCCCAGTCCCCGAAATTGAGCTCCCGAAGCCCCGGCAGGTGCGGCAGGCGTGTCCGGGCTCCCTGGATCGCGTCGGCGGTCGCGACCGCGCGCAGGAGATCGGACGACACCACGGGGGCGTCGGGCAGGTAGCCCGCCAACCGCGCGAGTGCTTCAGCGTCGGACAGATCGGCCGGTGCGTCGGTCCATCCCACCATGTCGGTGCGGTGCGTCGGGCCGTGGCGGACCCACCAGATCGTCGTCATGCAAACCCCTCCGGTAACGTCCCCTTCAGCACCAGCGGCAGTCCGGCGATCACCGTCACGACGAGATCGGCCCGGGCCGCGAGGCTCTGGTTCAGCGCCCCCTGGGCCGAGCGGAAATGCCGCGCGAGCGCGTTTTCCGGAACGATCCCCGCGCCAACCTCGTTCGAGACCACAACGACGGGGGCGGCACAGGTGTGGATCGCCTTCAGCAGCCGGGTTTCCTCGGTGGTGATGTCGTGACCCTCGAGGATGTGATTGGTCAGCCAGAAGGTCGCGCAGTCGATCAGAACCGCGCCGCTCTCCTCGACATCTTCCAGCGCCGGTCCGAGATTGAACGCCGCTTCCAGAGTTGTCCAGCCCGAGCCGCGGCGGGCTTGGTGCGCGACCACTTTGAGCCGCATCTCCTCGTCATAGGCGCGGGCGGTGGCGATGTAGGTGAGCGGGCGTCCGGTTGCAGCCAGCAGGCGCTCGGCGAAAGCCGATTTGCCCGAGGATGCGCCGCCGAGGACACAGGTGAGCGGTGGAAGCGTGACGGTCATGTCCCTCGCCTAGCATCGGGCGATGCCGGTGGGAAGGTGCTTGTGGTGGAGCGCGCCCGGCCCCAGATAGGCCGCATGACAAGGATTGTGCAAACCCTGCTTCTGTCGGTGCTCCCGCTCGGGGCATTCGCTGCCCCGCTCGGCGATATCGGGGCCGATATCGTGATTCTCGGCGAGGTTCATGACAACCCCGCCCATCACGAGCTGCAGGCGGCGGCCGTGGCCGAGCTGGCCCCCGCGGCGATCGTCTTCGAGATGCTCACGGTCGACCAAGCCGCACGCGTGACGAAGGAAGCCTTGCAGAACGTCGATACGCTCGAGCGGGCCTTGGAGTGGAACGCCTCGGGCTGGCCCGACTTCGCGATGTATTACCCGATCTTCGAAGCCGGGCAGGGCGCCGAGATCTACGGCGCCGCCGTGCCGCGTGACGAGACCCGCAACGCCATGAAGATCGGTGTGCCGCGCGCCTTCGGCGCCGAGGCGGAAACCTATGGTTTGACCGACGAGCTCGACGTCGAGGAACTTGCCGAACGGCTCAACCTCCAGATGGATGCGCATTGCGGTGCGCTGCCGCTTGAACTGCTGCCCGGGATGGTCGAGTTGCAGCGCCTGCGCGATGCCGAACTCGCCCGTGCGGCGCTTGATGCGGTTGCCGCGACCGGTGGCCCGGTCGTCGTGATCACCGGCAACGGACACGCCCGCAAGGATTGGGGGATGCCGCACTACCTCGCGCGCGTCGCGCCCGACGTGTCGGTGTTCAGCCTCGGCCAGTCTGAAGACGGGCGGACCCCGGATGGCGGCTTTGATCTTGTACTCGATGCCGTCGGTGTCGACCGCCCGGACCCCTGCGACGTGTTTCGCTGAGACGGCCTGCCCTGAGCCGGGGCGGCCTCGGGGCCATTGCGCCGCGCCACGCGCGCCCGTAACAAGGGATCACCGGACGGGAGGCATCAATGCTTGCGGGAAAGCGGATCCTACTCATCATTGGCGGCGGCGTGGCGGCCTTCAAATCGCTCACGCTCATCCGCACCCTGCGCGAGCGTGGTGCCAGCGTTGTCCCGGTTCTCACGCCGGCCGGACAGGAATTCGTGACCCCGCTGTCCGCCGCGGCGCTCGCCGCGCAGAAGGTCTACACCGAACTCTTCGATCTCACCGACGAGGCCGAGATGGGCCACATCGAGCTTTCGCGCGACGCCGATCTTGTTGTGGTTGCGCCGGCGACGGCCGACCTTCTGGCCAAAATGGCCAACGGACACGCGAACGATCTCGCATCCACGCTCCTGATGGCGACCGACAAACGCGTGCTCGTCGCTCCGGCGATGAACGTTCGGATGTGGGAGCACCCCGCCACCCAACGCAACGTGGCGACCCTGAAGACCGATGGCGTGCTGTTTGCAGGCCCGGTGGACGGCGCGATGGCCTGCGGCGAGTTCGGGCCCGGGCGAATGCTGGAGCCGGACGAGATCGCAGTTGCGATCGAGGACGCGCTGGCCGAGGGGCCGCTGAAAGGCCGGCATGTGCTTGTCACCTCCGGACCGACGCATGAACCGATAGACCCGGTGCGTTTCATCGCCAACCGCTCCTCGGGTGCGCAAGGCACGGCCATCGCCGCGGCCCTTTCGGCGCTCGGGGCGCAGGTGACATTCGTCACCGGCCCGGCCGATGTGCCGCCGCCCGCGGGTTTGAAGGTTGTGCGTGTCGAAACCGCCCAAGAGATGCTCGAGGCGGTGCAACATGCACTGCCGGCCGATGCGGCCGTGTTTGCCGCGGCGGTGGCCGACTGGCGGGTCGCAACCGCCTCGGTGAAAAAAATCAAGAAGGACGGCACCGGTGCCTTGCCGAGCCTGGAGTTCGCCGAAAACCCCGACATCCTCGCCACCGTCAGTCAAATGGCGACGGGCCGGCCCGGCCTCGTGGTCGGGTTTGCCGCCGAAACCGATGACGTGATTGAGAACGCCACCGCCAAGCGGGCGCGAAAGGGCTGCGACTGGATCGTGGCAAACGATGTGAGCCCGGAGACCGGGATCATGGGCGGGTCGGAAAACGCCGTTCACCTGGTGCGGGCCGATGCGGTCGAAGACTGGCCGCGAATGTCGAAGACGGAGGTGGCCCGGAAACTGGCCGCGCGCATCGCCGTGGCGCTGAACGACGGGGCAGGGGCATGACGACCATTCGCTTCATCTGGGACGAGGGCGCAGACGAAACCTTGCCGGCCCCCAGTTACGAGACCGCCGGTTCGGCCGGGGCCGATCTGCGCGCCAACCTGCCGCTTGAACAACGCCATCTCGGTATCGTGCTCGCGCCGATGGAACGCCGCATCGTGCCCACGGGCATGCGGGTCGAGATCCCAGCGGGGTTCGAGATGCAGGTCCGGCCGCGCTCGGGGCTTGCGCTCAAACACGGGGTGACGCTCGCCAACACGCCGGGCACGATCGACAGCGACTATCGCGGGCCGCTGGGCGTGTTGCTGATGAACCTTGGCCTGGAACCCTACGTTGTCCATCACGGCGACCGGATTGCCCAGGCGGTGATCGCGCCAGTGGTGCAGTTTTGCTATCAGCCGGTTGCGACCCTCGGTGACACTGATCGCGGCGCCGGCGGCTTTGGCTCGACGGGCCGGAAATGACGGTTTTCCTGATCTGCATTGCGGCGATCTGGGGGCTCGGCCTGTGGCTTGGCATGAGCCTTTCGCTGCGCTGGGGGCTGACCGGGATCCTGTTCGCGGCGATCCTGCTGGCCCACGTCGTCTTGCCCGCCGACCACCCGCTGCCGAGGGCCATCGGCGGCAGCTTCGCCGGATGGGCGACGCTCGCGGGCGCGCTGGCCCTGATCGCCACCTATGCGCGTGGCCTCGCCTGGCTGCGCGCCCGCGCTCCGCAGACCGAGGTGGCGCCGCAAGGTCCGTTCTCCGACACAGAGCTGGACCGGTATGCCCGCCACATCGTGCTGCGCGAGATCGGTGGGCCTGGGCAGAAGGCCCTCAAAGACGCGCGCGTTCTTGTCGTCGGGGCCGGGGGGCTAGGTAGCCCGGTTCTGCTCTACCTCGCGGCGGCTGGCGTGGGCACGGTCGGGGTGATCGACGACGACACCGTGTCGAATTCCAATCTGCAGCGGCAGGTGATCCACCGCGATGCCGATATCGGCGCCCCGAAGGTGTTTTCCGCCCAAGCCGCGATGGCGGCGATCAACCCGCATATCGTTGTGCGGCCGTACAACCGGCGCCTCACCGAGGACATCGCCGCGGAGCTGTTTGCCGACTACGACCTGATCGTCGAGGGGTCGGACAATTTCGATACCCGCTATCTCGTGAACCGGGTGGCCGCGCGGCTGAAGACGCCTGTTGTCGGCGGGGCCATCAGCCAATGGGAGGGCCAGGTCTCGACATGGGACCCGGCACGTGATGCGCCCTGTTATGAATGCGTCTTCCCCGAAGCGCCGGCGGCGGGGCTTGCGCCGAGTTGTGCCGAGGCCGGGGTGATCGGGCCTCTGCCGGGCGTGGTCGGGGCGATGATGGCCGGAGAGGTGGTGAAGGAAATCACCGATGCGGGGGCTGGCCTTCGCGGACGGCTCCTGATCTGGGATGGCCTCTACGCCGAACCTCGGGTGATCCGTACGAAGCGACGCCACGACTGCCCGGTCTGCGGCGGTTGATCCCGGTTGGTGCTCGGGATTTCACGGTGTCGCCCCTGACCCACAAAGCTTTTTCAGACCACAGAAAAGCGCCGGTTGCCGCGTTTTGCGCCAATGCCTAGCTTTCTTTCAAAAGGAGACGCGCATGACCAACATACTGCTGGCCGATTGGGAAACGCCTTTTGCCCTTCCCCCATTCGGCCAAATCGACGATGGCGACTTCGGCCCGGCGATCGACGCCGCGTTGGAGATTGCCCGTGCCGCGGTTGCCGAAATCGCGGCGAACCCGGCGCCTGCGACTTTCGCCAATACAATCGAAGCCCTGGAATGCGCCGACGACAAGCTGTCGAAGGTGCTGGGTGTGTTTTTCAACCTTGCTTCGGCCGATGCCAACCCGGCGCGCGAGGCGCTGCAGCGGGACGTGTCGCCGAAGCTCGCGGCCTATTCCGCCGAGGTCACGATGAATGCGGATCTGTTTGCTCGGATCGAAGCGTTGTGGCTGGCGCGCGACACGCTGGATCTCGACGCGGAGCAGGCGCGGGTGCTGTTGCTGACCCGTCGCCGCTTTATGCGCGCCGGCGCGCTTCTGGAAGGTGGCGACCGGGACCGTCTCAAGGCGGTGATGCAGCGGCTTGCGGAGTTGGGCACAGAATTCACACAAAACCTGCTCTCCGATGAGCGGGAGTGGGCCTTGGAGTTGTCCGATTCCGATCTTGCCGGGTTGCCGGGCTTCGTGGTTGCTGCAGCCCGTGCGGTCGGGGAGGAACGTGGGGCAGGCGGGCCTGTGGTGACCCTGTCGCGGTCGTTGATCACGCCGTTCCTGATGTTCTCGTCCCGGCGCGATCTGCGGCGCAGGGCCTATGAGGCCTATGTGGCGCGCGGCGCGAACGGCGGGGCGACGGACAACCGGGCGATTGCTGCGGAGACGCTGAAACTGCGCGAGGAGCGCGCGCGGTTGCTTGGCTACGAGACCTTCGCCGCATTCAAGCTTGAAACGGAGATGGCGAAAACGCCCGAGGCGGTGCGCGATCTGCTCACGCGGGTATGGGTGCCGGCGCGCGCCGCGGCGGAGGCCGATGCGTCGATACTGGAAAACATGCTGCACGCTGATTGCCATGAGGGGCCGCTCGAGCCGTGGGACTGGCACTATTATTCGCAGAAACGCCGCCAGGCGGAGCACGATCTCGATGAGGCCGCGCTCAAGCCCTACCTGCAACTCGACCGGATGATCGAAGCGGCCCTCGCCGTGGCAAACCGGCTTTTTGGCCTCGAGTTCTCGCCGCTCGATGTGCCGCTCTACCACCCGGATGTGCGGGCCTGGGAGGTCACCCGCGAGGGGCGGCAAATGGCGGTCTTTCTCGGCGACTACTTTGCGCGGGGCTCGAAACGGTCAGGCGCCTGGTGCTCGGCGATGCGCAGCCAGCGCAAGCTCGGCGGCGAGGTGCGGCCGATTGTTGTGAATGTCTGCAATTTCGCGAAGCCGGAGACTGGCACACCGGCGCTGCTGAGCTGGGACGATGCCCGCACGCTGTTCCACGAGTTCGGCCACGCGCTTCACCAGATGCTTTCCGACGTGACCTTTGAGAGCATTTCCGGCACCTCCGTTGCGCGCGACTTCGTGGAGTTGCCGAGCCAGCTCTACGAGCATTGGCTTGAGGTGCCCGAGGTGCTCGCCGAGTTCGCCATTCATGCTGAAACCGGTGCCCCGATGCCCGATGACATGCGCGCGCGCCTGCTCGGCGCCGCAACCTACGACATGGGGTTCCAGACCGTCGAATACGTCGCCTCCGCCCTCGTCGATCTCGCCTTTCACGCTGGCCCGGCGCCTGCGGATCCGATGCAGAAACAGGCGGAAGTGCTCGAAGGTATCGGGCTTCCACGTGCGATCCGGATGCGCCACGCGACGCCGCACTTCGCGCACGTGTTCTCGGGCGACGGTTATTCCTCAGGCTATTATTCCTACATGTGGTCTGAGGTGATGGATGCAGACGCCTTCGCCGCTTTCGAAGAGGCCGGCGGCGCATTCGACCCGGAGATGGCCGGCAGGCTTGAGCGTTTCATCCTGTCCGCAGGCAGCCGTCAGGACGAGGGACAGGCCTATGTCGATTTCCGAGGGAGCCTGCCAGGGGTGGAGGCGCTTCTGAGGGGCCGGGGGTTTGTCGACGGCGCGGCATGACCGATCGTGGCAATAAGATATGCAGAAAAATGCACCATGGAGTGATTCCGGTTGCGTCACCCTGACGCACATGCACTATAAAGCATAAATGACTCGTGATGCGAACAGGGAGGACCGCATGTCGGCCGAAGAGTTTTCCATGCTTCTGTCGGGGATTGCCGCACAGCTGGAGGGCGTGCCGCTCGACGACAAGATGGCGGCGTTTCTCAACGCCGAATACCCCGTCGATGGCAAAGACTTCAAACGCCTCGGGGAGCTTTGCGCTGAGGGCGAGCGCGAGGGCTGGCTGATGAGCCGCGAGGCCGGCGGCATCAAGTTCGGCCGCGCGATCAAGCCCGGCGGCGCCACGGGGCATTTTTCGGTCGACGTGGTGCGCATGAAAGAGGTCAAGGGACCCCATCACGCGCACCCGACCGGCGAGATCGGCGCGGTGATCCCGCTCGAGGGGAGCCCGAAGTTCGATGAATTCGCGCCGGGCTGGTATGTCTACCCGCCCGGCTCCGATCATCACCCCACCGTGACAGGCGGCGATGCCTACGTGGTCTACCTGCTCCCGGACGGAGCGATCACGTTCACCGGCAAATAGCCGCAGACAACCCGGGACCGCGCGGCAACGGCGTGGCTCGGACAGGGAGGACCGAATGGAAAACGAAAACGCCGCGATCTGGTTCGTGGATCGCCATCTGTCGGAAGGCCGGGGCGACAAGATCGCCTTCCGCGAGGCCGACGGCGCCAAGCGCAGCCTGAGCTACAACCAGCTTGCCGAGGAAACCGCCCGGTTTGGCGGCGCGCTTCTACGCCACGGCGTGCGACGCGAGGAGCGCATCGCGATGATCGTGCGCGACCAGATCGAGTTCCCGGTCGTGTTCTGGGGGACGCTCAAGGCGGGTGCGATCCCGGTGCCGCTCAACACGCTGCTCTCCAGCGACATCTACGAGGCGATCCTGAGCGACAGCCGCGCCTCCATTCTCGTGGTCTCCGAACAGCTCTGGGAGGTGGTCAGGCCCGCGATCGAGGGCAACCGCTTCCTGCGCGCGGTGCTGGTGATCGGCGAGGCGCCGGAGGGCACCGAGAGCTACGCCGAGTTCGTCGACGAGGCCCCCGCGATCGAGCCGGCC
>Ga0180429_10002619_pt1 | contig 14750 bp, 14 predicted proteins | sample SS_ome_FD_132428 | JGI IMG/M metagenome (GOLD analysis project Ga0180429, IMG submission 132428) | Hypersaline lake sediment archaeal communities from the Salton Sea, California, USA - SS_1_S_1 metaG | ecosystem: Environmental > Aquatic > Non-marine Saline and Alkaline > Hypersaline > Sediment ...
CCCGTCTGGTACGGCATGGATCACGGCATCGTGGATTTGAGCCCCATGAGCGATATGGTCCCCGGCGACATCCAGAAAGCCGTTCTGGCCAAAAAGGACGCCATCACATCCGGGCAGATGCTGGTTTTCAAGGGTCCGGTTAAGGACCAGGCCGGAGCCGTGCGCATCCCCGCCGGCAAGATCCCCGAAGACGGCGAACTGCTCGGGATGGACTATTTCGTCCAGGGCGTCATCGGTACCACAGAATAGATCAAACGGCCGGTTGCCCTGCGCGCCGGCCCATGGCACTTGCCTGTAAACACTATGTTCACGCTGAGCGCCTATAAAAGACAGGAGCCCCGTCCGTGGAGCTCCTGTCTTATTGTATGCGCGGCCGTGGTGTTGTCCCTGGCCGTCAGCGCCCTCATGCTCAGACTCCAGGGGAAACCGGCCCTTCACGGCATCGAATTGCTTTTTCAGGGGGCGCTGGGCTCACGCTGGTCCATCGAAGACTGCCTGATCAAGGCCATCCCCATCTTTCTGTGCTCCCTTGGCGTGGCCATCGCCTTCCGGCTGCAAATCTGGAATATCGGGGCCGAAGGCCAGTTCGCGCTCGGGGCCATCGGTGCTACCTGGGCCGCGCTGACGTTTCCCGACCAACCCGGGTATATTCTTCTGCCGTTGATGTTCGGCATGGCCTTCCTGGGGGGCGGCCTGTGGGGCCTGATTCCCGCCCTGCTGAAGCTCAGGATGCGCGCCAATGAAATCATCGTCACCCTCATGCTCAACTATATCGCTATTCTGTTTCTGGACTACCTGATCTACGGCCGCTGGAAAGATCCCGGCAGTTTTGGATTTCCCATGACCAAAGCTTTCTCGGTCGGGGCCATCGTGCCGAAGATCGGCGCTACCGAGGTCAACTGGGGACTCGTTTTGTGCCTGGTCAGTGGCGTGGTGATGTGGGTTTTCCTTCGGTTCACCCGTATGGGGTACGAGTTGAAAGTCGCCGGGGAAAACCTGAATGCCACCCGCTACGCCGGGCTGCCCTACGAAAAGCTGGTCTGCCTGGTCATGATTTTCAGCGGGGCCTTGGCCGGATGGGCCGGATTGATCGAAGCCTCCGCCACGATCAATCGCCTGCAACCCAGTATCATGGTGGGCTACGGTTATACGGCGATCGTCGTTGCCTGGCTGGCGCGGCTGAACCCGCTGACCATCGGGATTGCCTCGTTTCTGCTGGCCGCCCTGCGGGTCGGGGTGGAAAATTTGCAGCTCGAGCTGCAGGTGCCGGCCGCCTTTGGCGGTATCATGGAGGGGATGATTCTGTTGACCGTCCTGGCCGGCAGCTTTTTCAACGAATTCGGATTTCGTTTCCGGAGGCCATCATGAATACCGAGCTGATCGTGCCTCTGCTGGCGGCCGCCATCCAATCCGGCACCCCGATCCTATACGCAACCCTCGGCGAAATCCTGACGGAAAAGTCCGGTGTTCTCAATCTTGGCGTGGAAGGCATGATGATCACCGGCGCCCTGGCGGCCTTCATAACCGCCCAGGCCACCGGCCACCCATTGCTGGCTTTCCTCGTCGCCGGGCTCATCGGGGCGGCCATTGGGGCGATCCACGCCATTGTATGCCTGTGGTTTCTCGGCAACCAGGTGGTCTCCGGACTGGCTCTGACCATTTTTGGATTGGGACTGGCGGACTATCTCGGCACGCCGCTCATCGGGCAAACCGCACCCGGTTTCAACAAGCTGGCCGTTCCCCTGCTGCATGCTATTCCCGGGTTGGGGCCCATCCTTTTTCAACAGGACATCCTGGTCTATGGTGCGATTTTGATGGTGCCCCTGCTCTGGCTCTTCCTTGACAAATGCCGTTGGGGGCTCAATCTCAGGGCCGTCGGGGAACACCCGGAAGCCGCGGCGGCGGCGGGAATCAGCGTTTTACGCTACCGCTGGATCGGCATCTTGGGCGGCGGCTGTCTGGCCGGCTTCGGCGGGGCCTACCTGTCTCTGGCCTACACCCACCTGTGGACCAACGGCCTTTCCGCCGGCCGCGGATGGATCGCGGTGGCGCTGGTGATCTTTGCCTTTTGGCGTCCGGGGCGCGCGCTTCTGGGGGCTTACCTCTTCGGCGGCGTCATGGCGTTTCAATTGAGACTGCAGGCCGTGGGAACACACCTGCCGTCCTCTCTTCTCCTGATGCTGCCCTATCTTCTCACGGTTGCCGTCCTCGTTTTTTCATCTTGGAAAAGCAAACAAGCGGCCGCCCCGGCGGCCTTGGGCGTCAATATGGAACCTAACGATTAGCAGGAGGGTTATCATGACCTCGGCCCGTTACCGCAAAACCTATCCGATTTCATGGGATCAGCTTCATCGGGACGCCAAAGCGCTGGCCTGGCGTCTTTTGGATCATGATTTTTACAAAGGCATCGTTGCCATCACCCGCGGCGGACTCGTGCCAGCTGCAATTATTGCCCGCGAACTCGACGTCCGGCTGGTGGATACGGTCTGCGTTTCCAGCTACGCCTGGAAGGATCAGAAGGGGGACGTCGAGGTGTTGAAAGCCATCGATCATGACGGGAGCGGATGGCTGATTGTAGACGATCTAGTGGATACCGGCCGCACGGCGGAGGTCGTTCGCAAAATGCTGCCTAAGGCCCATTTCGCCACCATTTATGCCAAACCGGCCGGAAGACCGCTAGTGGATAGCTTCGTGACCGAAGTCAGCCAGGACACCTGGATTTTGTTTCCCTGGGATTCCGAATCACAGTTCGTCCAGCCCATCATCGGGCAAACCCAGGAGCACCCGTGACCGACGACCACCCCCTCATACGCCTGGAAGGGCTCAGCAAAGCCTTCGGGCCCATCTACGCCAACCGGGATATTACCCTGGACATCCGTGCCGGCAAAATCAAGTCTTTGCTGGGTGAAAACGGCGCCGGTAAAAGCACGCTCATGGGCATGCTCGCCGGACGGCTGCATCCGGACAGCGGCCGGATTCTTGTCGAGGGTCGCCCACGCCTTTTTGCTTCGGCCCGGGATGCCATCGATGAGGGCATCGGCATGGTGTATCAGCATTTTATGCTGGTGGAGGCCATGACCGTCGCGGAAAATATTTTCCTTGGACATGCCGGGGGCCTACGGCTGAAATCGGAAGACATGGAACGCCAGGTCGCCGATCTGGCGCGGGATGTGCGCCTTGATATCGATCCTGCCGCCCGCGTGGCATCGCTTTCCATGGGAGAAAAACAACGCGTCGAAATCCTCAAACTCCTTTTTCGCCGCAATCGGGTGTTGATTTTTGACGAACCCACCGCGGTTCTGACCCCTCAGGAGGCCCAACAATTATTCGAAGCCCTGCGGCGCATGGCCCGCCAGGGCAAAGCCATTGTGTTCATAAGTCACAAACTAGACGAAGTGATGGCCTTATCCGATGAAATTGCCGTTCTGCGCAAAGGGGAAGTTGTCGCCGACATGCCGGCGGCGGAAGTCCATACCAAAGAGGATCTGGCCCGTCTGATGGTGGGCCGCGCGGTCATCCTGCAGGTGAAACGCCAGCCGCAGGAACCGCGCCAGAGCGTCTTGCGCGTCCGAGGGCTTAACGATGCGCCGCTCAAGGATATACGACTGACCGTTCGGCAGGGCGAAATCCTGGGGTTGGTGGGCGTGGCCGGCAATGGGCAGAAACCCCTGGTGGAAACCATCTGCGGCCTGCGACAGCCCCAAACCGGACAGGTTCGCTTAATGGGTAAAGACTGGGCACACTTTCATGGCCATCGAAGATGGGATGGCAACCTTTCCTACATCCCGGAAGATCGCCAGAGCCTTGCCACCTGTCGCTATCTGTCCCTGACGGATAATTTCTTACTGACGACGCGCCAGGGATTTTGCCGCGGCCCCTGGCTGCAGCGGGGCGAGGCCGAAAAGCGCCTCGGTCAGCTCATCCAGGACTTTGATATTCAGCCACCCAATCCCCGTGCCGAGGCCCGTCAACTTTCCGGCGGAAACCTTCAGAAAATGGTACTGGCCCGCGAGTTTTTCCGTCGCCCGCGACTGATTGTTGCCGAACAGCCCACCCAGGGCCTTGATATCGCCGCCACCGAAGATGTATGGCAAGTGCTGCTGAAGGCGAGGGAGCGCGCCGGAATTTTGCTGGTGACCGGTGATCTGGCCGAAGCCCTTTCTCTCTCTGATCGTCTGGCCGTGATTTTCAACGGCCGCATTGTCGAGACCTTTGAGGCTGACGACCAATCCAAGATCGACCGTATTGGTTTGCTGATGGCGGGCGTTACCGATCAACCCGCCGAACCGGCGCCGGTTCATGTGATCTGAGCCGGCCAACGGCTGCCCTTCCCGACGCTTAATCGCATTCAATATTTTATTGACATTCTCCCCCACATATGAATTAGTCTCCCTTTTGCTCAACCAAATATAGATGGGAGTGGGCGGCGCTAATGGATCGGTCTCCGCGCTAGCTACCCTTATCCTCTTGCCGGGCCAATCGGGCAGCCTTTCCCATGGCAGCAATGGCAGGCAATGGTCCACAAACATCCCTGGAGGGATTTATAAAAATGGGTTTGGATAACATCGTTTTAAACAACGGTTGGTCGCAGGCCTTTGTCGGGGCCTCGACAGTCATGACCGGCCTCGTGATTCTTTCCATAGCGATTTCCCAGATTCACAAACTCGTCGAATTCTGGGAAAATCGATCCCGAAAGCCGGCGCCCGAACCAAAGGCGCCTTCATTGGGTACGGCAACGACGGTTGACCATATTACGTTGGATGTTCCGCTCCAATGCCCCGCGGATATCCACCAAACAGCAACACTATACAAACCGCTCGTCGACCAGATGGGCACCCCTTTCGAATTGAAAGAGCTTTATCAACGAGCCGTGCTGTTTGATCTCCCCCATCCGCACATCACGCTTAAATGCCTGCGGGAGGCCGGTATCCTGAGCCCGCAAGGCGACGGTATGTTCCGCTGGAATCAATAAACCACAGGATTTGATCCTGAAAGAGGATTGCCATGTTTGATCTGCTCATATCGTTTCTGACCAACACCGGTTATTATTTCATCGCCCAGGATTTCCGCTATTTTGTCATGATCCTTGTGGGGTGTGTCTTTCTTTACCTGGGGATTGCCAAAAAATACGAGCCGTTGCTGCTGGTGCCTATCGCGTTCGGCATAGTTGTAGGTAACATACCGTTTTTTAAAGGATTTGGTATTGGTATCTACGAAAACAACAGTGTTTTTCACTATCTCTATTTTGGTGTTACCTCCGGTATCTATCCCTCGATCGTATTTTTGGGCTTGGGCGCCATGACGGATTTTTCTTCACTTCTGGCTCAGCCCAAATTGATGCTATTGGGTGCCGCCGCCCAGATGGGGGTCTTTTTCACCCTGTTAGGGGCTCTTTTTCTCGGATTCGTCCCCAAGGAAGCGTCGTCCATCGCCATCATCGGCGGTGCGGACGGCCCCACCTCCATCTTTCTGACCGCCAAGCTGGCGCCGCACCTGATCGGCCCTATCGCCATCGCAGCCTATTCCTATATGGCGCTGATACCGGTCATTCAACCGCCTATTATGCGGCTCTTGACCACCCGCAAGGAGCGGCTCATCAAAATGGAAGACCTGCGGGAGGTATCACGCACGGAAAGATTGGTATTTCCCGTGCTCGGTGTTCTTCTGTGCTGCCTGCTGGCCCCCACCGCACTTCCTTTGCTGGGGATGCTGTTTTTTGGCAACCTGATGAAGGAGTGTGGCGTCGTTGACCGATTGGCCCAAACGGCTCGCAGCGCTGTCATCGACACGGCCACGATTTTCTTGGGATTCTGCGTTGGCATGAGCACCCAGGCGGATGTTTTCCTCACCCCTCGGTCGCTGATGATTTTCGGGCTGGGCGCCTTGGCCTTTTCGCTGGCAACGGCCTCCGGCCTCATTTTTGCTAAAATCATGAACCTCTTTTTGCGCAACAAAATTAATCCTCTGCTGGGCGCCGCCGGGGTTTCGGCCGTGCCTGGATCGGCCCGGGAAGTTCATTTGATGGGACAGCATGAAGACCCTTCCAACTACCTGCTGATGCATGCCATGGCATGCAATTCGTCTGGCGTGATCGGGTCGGCCATCGCGGCCGGGGTTCTCTGGTCGTTTAATATGATAGGCTGATACGATCTGCGGTGAAGGAGGCATAATGACCAAATGGCGCTGCATAATTTGCGGGTACGTTCACGAAGGTGAAGAAGCACCCGCCCGATGTCCGGTATGCGGTGCCGACCGCAGTAAATTCGAACGGATCGATGGGAAGGACCGTTCCGGCAAGGATAATGGTAGCGCGTCTGAAAACAGCACCCCACCAGTCGAACCCGAACGCTGGCAATGTGCGGTATGCGGCTATATCCATACCGGTGCCGAACCGCCTGAAACCTGCCCGGTCTGCGGGGCTGAAAGCCGCCACTTTACAGGCCTTGAAACCTCACCAGTTTCCATTTCCGCCACTTCTTCACCATCCGCCGGCACTGCCGCCGATGACCAACGCTGGCGATGTACCGTATGCGGCTACATCCATGTCGGCCCTGAACCGCCTGAAACCTGCCCGGTCTGTGGGGTGGACCGGTCTAAATTTGAACTATTGGAAGACGCGGCGGAAACCACCGCAAACGAAGACGAAGAACCCGCCCCGTCGGTTGATGACAGCGAAACCGCAAAACCGACAGCCAGGACGCCTTTCGATCGCTATCGGCCCTGGATCGACCTGGCTATCGAATACCATGCGCATCCCATCGCCGTTCATATTCCCAATGGTGTGCTTCCCATAACCGTGGCGATGGTCCTGCTGGCTGCGTTGTTTGACTGGCCCACGATCGGTCAGGCCGGTGTATACAATATGGGGTTCACCTTTCTGTCTATGCCGGTGGTGTTGTTCACGGGTTATTTGCACTGGCAATTTAAATTTGGCGGTAACATGACCGACCTTTTTAAATGGAAAATCATCTGCGGCGTCATCGTTACGGTGCTGTCCGGTCTCCTTTTCGTCTGGGGATTAGCCGACCCTGCTTCAGCGCACGATCCTGGCGCGGTCTATCTTCTGCTCCATATCGCGCTGCTGGTGGTTGCCGGGATTGCAGGATGGCTTGGTGGCAAGCTCGTATTTCGACCCGGCCAATAGATCCCTTTCCAATGAGAGCGGCTTGGGGAAAAACCCTGCCTCAAGCCGCCCCATCGCCTCCCTTTAATGCTTCACCTCCCCAAGTACCGGCAAGGCACCGACCGTATCCTCGCAAAGCCTTGAAGGACAAGGGCTGGAAGACCGAACGCGCAAAATGCCATATATTCAACTTACCAAGTTAAAAACACACCATATATTGTGTTTTAGGGAAAATTGAAATTTAAAGGCTTGGGGGCCTTACAAGCAGAAAGCGTGATCGGCAGGTAGGGATGGATCATCCTTTGTGGCGAGGGATGCCGGGACACCTAAGAAAGCAGCACCCCACCCCGCCAGCGCCTTTTGCCATAGGGGTTGCAAGCCCTGGTCCGCATAACATGCAAACAGACGGTCTTGCTCTTCGTCCCTGAAACCGCTGACAACAAGACAACCCGAAGGCGCCAGGTGCGATGCAACCCATCCGCTTAGCGCCACCAGGGTGGGCAGGCGAAGATTGGCAATCACAAGATCAAATCGACCGTTAAAAGAAGATAAGGGGCGGTCCGACACCTGAATCCCCTCCGCCCCCGGATTCAGTCTGATATTCAGGCGCGCTTCGGACCGAGCGCAGGCATCGATATCCAAGGCTGTGATGGTTGATGCCCCTAAGCACGATGCCGCAATCGCTAAAATCCCGGACCCCGTGCCAATGTCCAATACGGATTGAACGGCGGGGATACCCTGCGACGTGCGATAAGCCCAGGTGCCTTCTATCGCCTGGAGGGACAGGCGTGAGGTTGGATGACGGCCGCTACCGAAAGAAACCCCCGGAGCAATGGCGATCGGGAGTCGATGCGGCGACATTTTCCCGCTATAGCCGGGTGGCACGATCGTGAACACATCACCGACATCGACCGGGTTTCGAAACGAGAGCTCCAGATAAGACTGGCCGAAGGTGTAGCGGTATTCAAGGATTCCGGCTTCGATCAAAGAACGGATGGCCGTCCGCACGAGAGGTTTAGGAACCCAGTCGATGGCCGTTATCTGCTTCTCCAGATCCTTGAAGGTCAGTCGCCGCCGGGATACGGCAACCCTGTCGTGGATCATTTCCCGGATAGTCTCCAGCGGCAAATGCGCATTATGGCCCGCATTGGTCCGGCCGCCAAGGCTCACCCCTCTTTCTTCCCTTCACGCTGGAGCAGGTCGTTGTACCAGATGGCAAAATCGAGCATGGCCTTGTAGCGTTCATCATTGTTGATAATGCCCATGCACATATCCAGAACGCCGCGGCCGTAGGTATTGCTGTAATCGTCCATGGGACACGATTGCAGAAATTCCCTCACCAGTTGCTGGCTGGTCCTTTTGGTGGCATCCTTCCGTATCTCGATAGGATCTTTGGGCTCTTCAAATGGATCCCATTTCTCATATCCAATCCGATCGATATACCGTCGATTTCGCGGTGCGAGACTTTCATAAATTGCCCGTTTCCGTTCGGCGGCCTCCTCTTTGGATACACTCATTTCAGGAAGACTCCTTTTCAGATGAATTTTTCTCGATGCCCATGAACGCATCATCGAACTCGGTCATCAAGGCCATGGATAACGGCATCAGAATGTCAGCCAGTTTGATATTGGCGGACGCGATATCCCGTAAGAGCTCCCCGGAAATTTCTTGCAAACGGCCATGAATTTTGTCGATATCCACGGTGGGATAGGCCTTCCCACCTTCAAACTTCGACAGACTGCAGGTCCGGCCCTTGCCGCCTATGGATGTCGGTATGCCATAAAGCCGGCAGGTGATGGGACGATGATCGTACAGCTCACACATGTCTTGGTCGTTCAAAAGAGGACAGCGCACCTGCTCGGCTCCCAGCGCCGTCAATATCTCGTCCTCGGATTTCCCTGCTTGCAACGACTGATAAGCCTGGCGCTTCAATTTATGGATGGTCCGGTCGGCCCGGTTGGCTTTTTCCAGCAGGGCCTCACGCGCCTCACCGGTGAACCGCGCTTTAAATTTTTCGTTCATATAGAGCGCTTCGATAAGCGTCAAATCAAACAGGGCGTGGCAACAATCCGAGCACTCCTCCTTGCACCGCACACAATCCGGGAATTGCTTTTTGACCCGCTCAAACACCTGATCGGCCGCAGCCGACAGAGCTTCATATTTCATAAAGTATGGTGCTAAATCCATAACAAACTCCTTTTACCACCCCTCGCCGGGGCATACGATGTTTCACGTGAAACATTATTTGCCAATGCAGAAACGGGCAAATATATCGTCCAATACATCCTGTTCCACGTCTATCCCCAAAATTAGATTGAAGTAGCGCTGACAATCCTGCAAATCCATGGCCATGGTTTCAAGGCTCTCGCTTCCCATCACAGGCTCAACGGCGCTGGTCAATACCGCCAAGGCCCGTTTTAACAGTTCGCGATGGCGTGTGTTGGGCAGGTACGCCTCGGCCTCGGCCTGCTCATCGACGCCCGCGGCTTCTATTAATTTCTTTTTAAGTCGTTGTATTCCAGTTCCGTCTAAGGCAGAGATATCAAGATATCCCCCCAGGGGGGTATCATCAAGTATGGTTAACATATTCGCATCAGATACCAAATCGATTTTATTTCTCACCACGACATAAGATCGGTGCGCCAGCCGTCCTACCAATTGGCGATCATTGTCATCCATCGGCTGGCTCCCATCGATCATCAAAAGAATGAGATCTGCCGTATCGATGGCCATCTGGGCCCGTTGCTGTCCCATGCGTTCCAGCAGATCATCGCTGGAGCGCAGACCGGCCGTATCGCAAATACGAATCGGTATACCGTCAATCTGGATCGATTCCTCGATGGTGTCCCGGGTGGTGCCGGGAACGTCCGTCACAATGGCGCGTTCGTGGTTGAGCAACTGATTCATAAGACTGGACTTGCCTACATTTGGTTTGCCGGCCAGAACGACACGCAACCCTTCTCTCAGCAGTCTTCCATCATGGTAATGCCGAAGGAGGTTCTCCACCGGTAAGCGCAACTCTGAGGTGATGCGATCTCTCAAGGCCATCTCAGGGGCGGCACCCTCGATGTCCTCGCCAAAATCAATGGCGGCTTCGATAAGCGCCCGCAATTCGATGACGATATCCGCCAGCCTTCGGATTTCGACCCCGAGACCATGGGCCATCATTTGACTGCCCAGTCGGGCGGCCCGACGCGTGCGGGCATGAATCAGATCGATGGTACCTTCCACCTGGGTTAAATCGATACGGCCGTTCAGAAAAGCCCGCCGGGTGAATTCGCCCGGTTCAGCCAAACGCAGCCCGGAATGCAGCAGGATGTCAAGAATGGCTGTTGTCACCTGAAGTCCACCATGACAGTTGATTTCAACGATATCTTCACCGGTAAAACTACGGGGTTCTTTTAGAATCGTCAGCAGGACTTCATCGATCAGAAGGCCGTTATCCGGATGATGAATATGACCATAGACCATGGTTTGGGTTGGCAGGTGCTGCAATTTACGCTGTGGGTTGCGTGGACGGAATAAAGGAACCACCGCCGCCACCGCCTCGGGACCTGAAATTTTAATGATCGATATACCCCCAGTCCCCAGGGGGGTAGCAATAGCGGCTATGGTTTCCCTGTTCATGATGTCTACTCGGCCACCAAACGATAGAAGCCGCTACGGATAGCGGCTTCCCTTAAAACGCACCCACGATCCTTAGCGTTTTTCTTAGGGCTTGTTCCGTGGCTTGCGTTTAGGGTATATCATTAACTTCCGGAAAGGCCCCTCACCGACACTCTGGGTTCGGACGTTCGGGTCGCTTTTCAATGCCAGATGAACGGTTCGTCGGTCCTGGGCATTGAGATATCCGGCGGTGGCGGGGCTCCCCTTGGTTTTGACCTTCTGGGCCAACTGCTGGGCCGTGCGAACCAGCCCTGCTTTCTTTTTGGCGAGATACCCTTCCACATCGACCTGAAGCCGGATCGCATGACCATTGAGACGCCGGACGGCTTTATCCACGATGAGTTGCATGGCCTCGAGGGTTTGTCCCCTCTTACCGATGAGAATACTGGATTGTCCTCCCTCGATGTGGAAGCGCAGCTGACGATCCTTCGTATCGATGGAGATCGTTGATTCCGGCGATATGGCATCCACCATGCGACGCAGTATCGCCTCGGCCATCTGCTGACTTTCTTCCAGACCCGGTGTTTCCAGAAGGTCAAGATTGGAAGCATCATGTGTTTTAGTATCGACGTCTTCTCGTTGGGTTTCCGCCGATTTATCCGCTTTTTCGGTACTTCTTACCTTGATACGAGCCTTTTTTATTCCGGCCAGCCCGAAGATTCCGGTCGAACCATGTGATAGAATATCATATTTCAAATCGTCATCAGGAATCCCTAACGCCTTGGCGGCCACTTCAACCGCTTTTTGTACTGTTTTCCCCTTAAATTCCTGTTCAGCCGTCATAAAATTCCTCCGGCTTAGGCGTATTTCTTTTGAATGTAATACTGTTGGGCGATTGAGAAAATATTATTGATCAACCAGTATAATACAAGCCCCGCCGAAAAATTGATAAAAATGACCGTAAAGATTAACGGCATAAACATCATTAACTTGGCCTGCGTCGGATCGCCTGGCGGGGGTGACATCTTTTGTTGCAAAAACATGGTGGCGCCCATCACGATGGTCAAGACCGGTATACCGTGAGGCGGCTCCATGAAGGGAATGCTGAAACCGAATTGAAAAAGCCGATCCGGAGCAGACAAGTCGTTGATCCAACCGAAGAACGGGGCGTGGCGCAATTCAATGGCCTGGTAAAGCATGCGATAAAGTGCAAAAAATACAGGTAGTTGAACAACCATCGGCAAACATCCGCCCATCGGATTGATCTTATAGGTACGGTAGAGCGCCATGGTTTCTTCATTCATTTTCTTTTTATCGTCTTTGTGCTTTTCCCTAATTTCCGTCATGAGCGGCTGCATGCGTTTCATGTCGTTCATCGATTTATAGCTCTTATTGCCAAGAGGAAATAAGATGATTTTGGTAATAAGCGTCAAAATGATGATCGCGATGCCATAATTCGGGAGGACCTTGTATATCTGGTTCATGATCCATAGAAACGGTTTGGCCAAAAAATCGAACATCCCGAAGTTAACCGCTTCACCCAATTCGTAATTCGCCGCCTTCAGGGTCTCGGTATCCTTGGGTCCGATAAACGCTTTATAGGCGAAGGTCTTGGCTTCCCCCGATGCGATCGCCGTTTCCGCTAAAACCAATTGCGATATGATCATATCGTCGCCGACTTTTTCCATCTTCATGGTGGCGCTGGCGGTTTCTTCAGGTATCAAGGTCGTCATGAAATAGCGGTCCGTAATCCCGATCCAGCGAAAACTGCCGCTGATGTCCGGTTTATCGGCGATATCCTTGACCTTGATCTCCTCGAGCGTACCATCCATCAAGGCCATCGGGCCTTCAAATGTAATCCGGCTATCCGGGTCACCAATCACCTGACCGATCTTAACCGCCGGCTGCCCCACAATACCCGTCGTCGAACGATTGGCAATGGTAACATTGAGTTCGATCAGATAGCTGTCGGGGGAAAAGACGAACTGCTTTAAAACACGCACGCCCTCACTGCTGATCCACTGGAAATCAAGCGTTTGTTTCGCTTCGCTGAGAACCAATCGATCCTCCGAGGTGCCGAGGGTGTATACCGCATTTTCCATACCGGCAATACCGTTACCCATCCAGCCGGTATCCATGTTGATCTGACGCGCTCTTTCATCAATCATGTGCTTCAGCGGACCATCACTGTCGACGGTTTCACGATACCGTTTCAGAATGAAATCATCCAGCACAGCCCCCTTTTCATTCAGCGTAAGGGTGTAAAGAGGGGTTTCCACGACGATGGTGCGAGCCTTTCTTGCCTCGTTGGCGGGCGGGGGCGTTTGGATCGGCAAGGGCGTCACGGGCGTAACAGCAGGCGCGGTGGTGGAACTGGCGGCCGTATCCTCCGTTCCCCCCGGTGACGACGGGCTTTCCACCTGAGAGCCCTGGTCTTGCACCTGCTTGGCCATTTCAGGCTCAACCACCAACCATTGCCACACAACGAAGACAAGAAATGACAAGACGATGGCCAACAATAACCGCATTTGTTCCATTATAGTCCACTCTCCTGTGTCGATAACGACCGGTATGCCACCATCCCCGGGCGTTTCAAGAATACCGTTTTCCGCTTAACGTGCCATCCAAATGGCCTGTGATTCTTTGATGGTGCGATCGGGCCCAAAGAAGCCTCGCTTTTTTGGATTGCAGTGACACGCCGGAGCAGCGCTATGCCATGACAAGGAAAGGTCATGGAACAGGGTCGACGCCGCCCGGGTGAAACGGATGACATTTTAAAAGCCTTTTAGTACTAAGAAGCGCGCCCTTGGGGAGACCATGTTTGGAGATGGCTTCGGCAGCGTAATGGGAGCAGGTCGGATAGAAACGGCACCGCGGACCAAGCAGCGGGGATAATAACAGCTGGTACCCCCTAATCAACAGCAGGACGATCCGGGCGCCGATCCCCTGCCCTTGCATGCTCTCATTTAATTTGGGAAAAAAGCTTATCAAGGCTTTCAGTTAATTCATCTGTGGCCGCTTGCGCTGATGTACGGCGCGCAATAACGTGTATATCAAAAACGGCCCCCAATTGATCCTTGTGAGTGCGGAAATAGTCACGGCATATTCGCTTGATTCGGTTGCGCGTAACCGCATTGCCAATCTTTTTCGTAACCGTGATCCCCAGACGGGAGACCCCTTGTTCACCAGGTGCTAGGACTAAAATGAAGTGGCGACCAAACAGGCGTTTTCCGTCCTCCGCCAGCTGCAAATATTCGGAACGTTTGCGTATGCGGTGCTCTTTGGGGTAGCCGTGTCGCAACATTACCACCCTTGCCCGTCATCTTAAAAAGCCAGCGCCGGCCTTATCCACGTTGCCGTGCCTATTCAACGCGCCGCCGGAAATCAGTATTTTACGGCCAACCGTTTGCGCCCTTTGGCACGACGACGACCGATAACGGCGCGCCCCGCTTTGGTGGACATCCGTTTTCGAAACCCATGGGTTCGGGCACGCTTGATTCGACTGGGCTGATATGTTCTTTTCATTGCTATAACCTTTTTTGCTTTGCGACCCCTCAGCAGGTATCGTCAATAAAAAAACATGCCGGAATACCTATTCCGGCAATCTTATATCCATAACCGGAACAAAAAACCATATCACATGGATATTGTCAACAATTTGTTTCATTATAAGATGTTACAGAAAGTGGTGATCAATCCTTCAGGATTTCGATGATTTCGACTTCTTCCAAGTGGAACTGCGGATTGGGATAGATAACGATCTGCAGGTTTAAACGGTTCTCAAGGGCTGCAATCAGTTCGTTCTCTTCGCCATGCAACAGATCGGCGACTTCCGGGTTGACCTTGACAGCCAGTCGTTCCCCCACAATGTCTTGACTTTCCCTTAAAATTTCCCGGTAGACATTATAGCAGATCGATTGCCGGGAAATCATATGCCCTTCTCCTTCGCAGTACACGCAGGGTTCACACATAATCCGCGTCAAAGGCTCTTTGTTGCGCTTGCGCGTCATTTCGATCAACC
>Ga0180429_10002624_pt1 | contig 14742 bp, 9 predicted proteins | sample SS_ome_FD_132428 | JGI IMG/M metagenome (GOLD analysis project Ga0180429, IMG submission 132428) | Hypersaline lake sediment archaeal communities from the Salton Sea, California, USA - SS_1_S_1 metaG | ecosystem: Environmental > Aquatic > Non-marine Saline and Alkaline > Hypersaline > Sediment ...
CTTCCTGTCCTTGAAGATGATCGCTGTCTTGTCGGGGAATTCCTGCGCGTTCTTTGTAAGCTTGGCTCCCAGGTCCATGTCTCGTCCTCCAGCAGGGTTTGCTTTGCTCCCTTCACAACCCATTGAGGAAGTGGCTGTTGGAGGCTGTTCAAAACGTTCCAGATGCAAGGCAGGCAAAATCCCGAGGAATGAGGCGTACTTTCTGTACGTCGAATGACGGGACATGCCCCCGCCAAAGGCGGGGGGGATGAAGCCGAACGCCGCAGGTGGGACGTTTTCAACAGCCTCCTAAAGGGTCTCGAGATCGTACCAGTAGCGGGCGTTCTCCAGCGTCTTGAGTCCCTTGCCGCCCATCCACAGGCCGATGACCTTCTGGTCACGCCAGTGCTTCTCGATATCGAACTCCCGGGAGTAGCCGTAGGACCCCATGAAGTCCATGGCCCGGCTGCAGGCCTGCTCCACAGCGTTGGAGGCGTAGAGGGACAGGCCGCGGGTCTTGAGCAGAAACCGCTCGTCCCAGGGTTCCCAACCGTATATCTCGGGGTGGTCCATCTCCCGTGCGTAACACCACATCCAGGCCGACGTGGACTCGATCAGTATGGCCACCTCGGAGAGCATGTCCGCCACGAGGCTGTGTTCCTTCAGGGGCTTGTCGCCGATAATCCGTTCGGTGGTCCACTTCTTGATGATTTCGTACACGGATTTCATGACGCCCACGCACATGGCGGCCGAGCCGAGGTTGCCGGCGCTGATGGCCCGCCGCCAGCATTTCAGGTCGTCGCCCGGGCCGTGAAACCGGTAACGTTTGGGGACCCGCACTTCCTCGAACCAGATATCCGAGTTCATGTCCGCGTTCATCCCGCATTTCTGATACGGGTTCCCGACAGAGACGCCTTGCGCGTCTGCGGGTACGAGAATGAGGGCGAAATCGTTCGGGTCTGTGGAGCCTTTGCGGGTCGTGCAGACCACGGTGTAGAGATCCGCCAGCTTGCCGGAGTTGGTGGGCCAGATCTTGTGACCGTTGATCACCCACTCGTCCCCGTCCAGGGTCGCGGTGGTCTGGAGGGTCCGGCCCGCCATGCGGCCCACGTTTTCGATGTCCGCACCGCTTGCCGGTTCGGTCATGGCGTGGCACCCCACGTAGAGTTCCGAGCCGCAGAACTTGGGCCCGAACTCCATGCAGATCTCCATGTTGCGGTGAGGCTCGAGGATGGCCGGCATGATTCCCCATGTGGAGCAGAGACAGGCCGTGGCAAAGCCCGAATCGATCCGGGCCAGTTCCTGGGCGGTGATGCAGACGCCGGTCGCTCCTTCCGACGAATTTGCGCCGCCCACTTCTGCGGGGAACATGCCCTTGTTCAGACCGAGGTCGACAAGGGCCTCCTTGAGTAGGGGCTCGATCAGCTCGTGGTCCCGCCAGTCATCGTCCACCTGTTGCCGGATCGGCACGTACCGCTCCTCGCCCCACTTCCTGACCATCTTGCCCACCTCGATCATGAACTCGGAAACCCATTCCTCAGGACAGATGAAATCATCGATGGTGGGCATGATTCGCTCCTCTGCGTGGGGGGTGTCTCCTGGACGAACCTCGGTCGTGCCTAATTCTAGTCAAATGGGGAGAAGATTCCTAGGGGTCCAGAGAGGTATTTGTGTGCCATTTGAGGGATCAGGGGTCGGGGGTCAGGGGTCAGGCCCCGCGCCCGAAAGGAAAGGAGTGGCGTTATCCCAGCGAACGCGGGAACCCAGGGGTCGGGTGGGGAAAGGAAGCGACCCCAATCATGGTTGAGGCCTACGTCCGCTTGATCACCGTGCCGGCGAGGGCTTTGGTATCGTATGTGCCGTTCTCGAGGACCGGCTTTCCGTTGATCAGGACGTGTTCGATCCCTTCGGAGAAACGGTGGGGGTCCTTGAAGGAGGCGCAGTTCTTTACGGTCTTGGGATTGAACACCGTGATGTCCGCGAAGGCGCCTTTCTTGATGATTCCGCGGTCCTTGAGCTGCATCTGTCTTGCCGGCAGGGAGGTCATCTTCCGGATCGCCTCCTCCTGGGTCATCATGCCCTTGTCCCGGGCGAATTGCCCCAGGACCTTGGTAAAGGCTCCGTATGATACAGGCGAAGGATTCGCATAGTCCACACCCACGATATCGGTCATGATTGCGCAGTTCGGATCGGAGATGGCCCAGGCCCCGATCCAGTCGCTGATGGTTTGATCTTCGAACCTGTAAACAAAGAAGACCTTCCCTTCTTCCTCGAGGATCAGGTCGAATACGGTGTTGTACAGGTCTGTTCCCCGGTCCCTGGCGATATCACAGAGCCTCATGTTTTCGTAGCGGCGGTTCTTCTCTTGCCTGAAACCGCCCAGAAAGACGGAGCCGTCGAACCAGTTGTCCGTCCAGCAGTCGTTCTCCCATGTAGGCCATTTGGGAACGGCCGTCTGCTTTTCCTTGATGACGGCCTGTCGTACTTCAGGGTCGCGGAGTTGTTCGAACAACTTGTCGAAGCCCCCGGCGCACATCCGGGGCGGGAGCATTGCGAGCAGGCTGGTGAACATGCAAACCCAGGGAAGCATGTCGTGACCGATTTCCACTCCCCGCTGCCGGGCCTGTTCGATCAGCTCGTTGGCCCGAAAGTGGGCCGGCATGGTCTTGAGCTGGCGCTTTACCGTGAAATCCTCTCCCATGATCCTGGCCAGGAGGTTTGTAAGCTTTGACTTGAGGTCCAACGGATTGCTCAGGGAGCCCGTCTCCAGGCCGCCGAAATGGTGGGACAGGTGGAGCGGAATCCTGTTGACCTCTGCAACCCCGATCACCTCCTTGACCGCCTCATCGTAGATCTCGGACATGCCCCGGGTGTGGGTGACCAGGGGAGCGCCGTACTCGGTCAGAACGGATGCGAGTTCGGTGATCTCTTCCGTCCGGGAAAAGCATCCCGGGCAGTAGAGGAGCCCTGTGGAAAGGCCGATCGATCCAGCCTCGACAGACTCCTTGAGCATTCCCTTCATCTCCGACATCTCGCCGGCCGTGGGAGCCCGTTCCTGCATCCCCATCAGGTTCATGCGGAGGACGTTGTGACCGGTCAGGACCGCCACGTTGTAGGCGAGCCCGTTCCGGTTCATGTGGTCGAAATATTCGGCCATGGTGGACCACTCGAAGGTCAATCCGTCACTCGGGAAAGCAAAGTTCCAGTACTTGTCGACCGTCTCCTGGGCCTCCGGAAGGATGGGCGCCGGGCTGAAACCACAGTTCCCGGCAACGATGGTCGTCACCCCTTGACGAATCCACCTCTCCATGACCTGGGGATGTCTCGGGCAAGTGAGAAAGAAATCGAGGTGGGTGTGCACGTCGATGAAACCCGGAGCAACGGCGAGGCCTTCCGCGTCGATGGTCTCGGAAGCCTTCGCGTCCGGGAAGGCCCCCACATCCTCGATGCGGTCCCCCCTGACGATTACATCCGCCCTGACAGCCGGGGTTCCCGTGCCGTCCATGAGCATGCCGTTCTTGATCAGGATGTCATTGTCCATATTCTGACTCCCTGTCTGGTCAAAGGCTCTTTTCTTGTGGGAAGGCCGGCAAGCCCTCAGGTGCCGTGTACACCCTTTACGACGGCTGCGAAGACATCCTTCGCACCGGGATCCCACGACTTCGTTATGGTATAGATGTCTTCGGGCCTCGAGGCGAAGTCTCCACAGTATGGGACGAGGGCCTCGAAGAACGCGTCCGGGTCGATACAGCCTTCCGGAGCGAAGACACCGTGTTTCGTAATTTGGCCCTTTGCCAGGAGTCGGAGCGTGACCGCCATGGGAACCCCGGTTATCTCGCCCATTCCGCCGGCGAAGCCCGTTTGTGCAACTCCGGCCCATGCGGGCTTTCCGTCTTTCTTCCCTCGTGCCGCCCCGAAAACGGGGGGAAGAAGGTCCTCCTGGAGCAATTCCGTCGGTTCCACGGGCTTCTTGTGTCTTTCGTACCATTCGAATATGGCGGCCGCACGGGTCGCGGAAAGCAGATGACGGTCGACAAGCCATCGAAGACATCGCATGGACAGGATCTCCGATGGCGGGGCAAAGGTCACGTTCAGTGAGCTCTTCAGATCAGGGTAGTACTCCGGAAAGGTAAGCGACTCGGGATGTCCGAAGGTCCAGACCGGACGTCGGCCGACTCCCGGGTAGTCGATTTCGAGTCTGATCAAGGGGGGCTCCTCACGGACTACCCCGTCTCGGAAGACCCGGATGCTTCCCGTTGCTTGCTGCATGCCGTGCACCAGGGCTGCGTTCACTCCCTGTTGGCTCGATTCGGGTTCGGGTGCCGTCCCTTCCAGATTCCAGCCTGTGTAGAGATCCTCGGTGCTGTCCAGTTCGCGCATGGCCAGCACGGCGAACATATTGGTCAAGCCGGGGCTGGCGCCCATTCCGAGGACACCGGTGATCCCCGCCTCCCGCGCCTCTTCGTCCAAGGCGAGCAACTCCAGGGTGGGCTCCCAGTCGTCGCAAATATCCACGTAATGACACTTCGCACGGATGGCGGCTTGGAGAACCAGGGTGCCGAAGCGATAGAACGGTCCGACCGTATTCAGGACCGCGTCTGCCTGGGTCAAGGCGGAGTGCAAGGCGTCCGGGTCCGTCACGTCGAGGGCAATGCCCTTCGCCTTGGGCCCGAGCGTGCAGGCAAACTCGACCGCGGATTCTCCGTTCAGGTCTGCTACAACGAGTTGCTCGACCTCTTGCAGGGTCGCCGCCGTACGCGCAGCCCATCGGCCCATCCCACCGCTGCCTCCCAGTGCCAGGACTTTCATTCCTCAACCTCCATTGCGGGTTCGTTGGAAGGAACGCAAGATGCCGCAGCGCCGTGCATAGCCTAGGTGGCCTCGGCGAGTCTCCGCCGGACGATGAACTTCGGCCGAATCACGTACAGGAGCAAGGGATGGAGCGTGAGGGCAAGGATCACATTCGTGGTCAGGATCATGCCCAGGAACATGCCCATCTGGGCCTGGAACTTGAGGTCCGAGATGAACCACCAGACCATGATGGGGAGAACCATGGTCAACCCCGTAAAGACGACCGCCTTGCCCGAGGTGCGCACGGCTTGCAGGATGGCCGACCGCCAGCGTTCGTCCTCGCTCGTGCGGCCCCACTCGCTCCGGGCCGGGAACTCCTCCATGCACCGGTTGTAGATGTAGATGGCAAAGTCCACACCCACGCCGACACCCACGGCTGCTACAGGCAGGGTGTTGATCGACAAGCCGATGTTGTTGACGCCCATGTAGGCGAAAGCCGTCAGGTTCCCCAGGATCAAGGGCAGGGTGAACATCAGGCCCGCCACGAGGGAACGGTAGAAGAGGGTGCAGAGGAGGAAGATCATCCCGAGCACCATCCCGTCGATCATCAGGTGGGTCCGCTTCATCTCTTCGTTCACCGCGATCTCCATACCCAGCGTGCCGCCTGCCAGCACGAATTCCCCGGTTTCGACCTCACGGGGATACTTCTCGAAGAAACTGTACGCCGCGTCGCGGATCCGCAACAGGTTGTCAGAGGTGTGGTCCGAGAAGAAAAGGGTGGTCTGCGCCTTGCCCCACTTCTCGTCGAAGTACCGGCGAACCGTGTAGATATCCGTGTTTTGTCGAGCCCAGCCGAAGAGGCCACGCACCTGGTCTCTCGTGTCCGGCAGCTCGTAGCGGACCACGTCCGCGTCGAACATGAGCATGTTCACCGTCTTCATCAGACTGGTGAAGGAATCTGTGGATTTGTAGATGTCCGGAAGGGTGAGCCGCATGTGGCGGTCAAAGGCCTCAAAGGTCCGGAAGACCTGCGGGTCCCAGACCGCACGTTCCTCCCCCTCGAAGTAGAGCACCAGGCTCTCTGCAGACAAGTCAAAGGTCTTGTTCATCTCCTTGATCGCCTGGTTGTACGGATGGTCGGGCCAGAGAAGGGGGGAGCCGGGGGAGGGGTCCCCGATCTTCAGGTTCGAGGCCTGGTAGGCACAGAAGGCGAGTGCCAGGACGACAAGAGCGAGGACCGCCCACCTGCGTGGACCGATCGAAAACCGGGCCAGGCCCACGCAGACTCTGTCCAGCAAGCTCACACGCCGGCTCTTCTCGACCCACGCCTCCGCGGCTCTCTTGAGAGGCATGAAGCTGCAGATGATCGGGGTGACGACGCCGCAGAGAGCCACGCTCAACATCCAGAAGGTCATGAACACGGCCACTTCCTGCATCAGGCCGATCTTGACCAGAATGAGCACGAGAAAGCCTGCCGCATCCGTGGTCACCCCTGCCCAGTTGGGAAGGACCATGGAGCGGATGGTCCGTTGGCAGGCCTCTTCGCGATTGTGCGTTTCGACGTATTCCTCCATGTACCGGTGGGTGATCTGGACGGCGTGGCTCACCATCCGGGCGGCAACGAGAAAGGCGAGGACATAGAGCAGGGGACTGAAATTGATACCGGTCCACCCGATGAACCCGAGCCCCATGGCCGTGCTGATGGTCCCGAAACAGAGGGGGGCGGCCATACCGATGAAGTTCCTGTAGATCAGGTACAGAACCAGCACCATGAGGGCCACGCTCACGATCATGACCATCATGATCTGGGGCCCGTAGCTGTAGATCCAGCCCATGAGGACCGGGAAGCCGGCCATCTGTACGGTCACGTCTTCATTTGTATAGTCTTTCTCGAGTTGGTGGAGGAGCTCGAAGCAGCGTTCGTAGGGGACTTCCTGCTTGAACTCGGTGACCACGACGGTGGCGCTGCCGTCTCGGGCCACCAGCCCCCGGATGGCGGGGCTGGAGAAGATGTCCTTTTTCAACTGCTCGATGCCGGCGTCGGAGTGGGGTGAATCGGGCCACATCAGGGTTTCCGCCTCGATGCTGCCGCCGGTGGTCGCCCTTGCCACCTTGACCGACCGTGCTCCGATGGAGAGGGTTAGAACGCGGTAGGTTTCCTCCCAGAGGGCGATCTCGTCGGTCATGCGAATGACCTGAGCCAGGATCTCCTCTTTGAAGACCTCGCCCTCCTTTGCCTTCAGGGAGAGCACGACACCCCCGCCGCCCGTGCCGAACACCTCCGCAAACTTGGCAATGATCTTGAGATAGGGATGCTCGTAAGGGACCAGTTCCTCGAGCTTTACCTCCCCCTTGATCCGGAAGGTGCCGGCGCCGAGGACGGATGCCAGGACGAGTGTGAGGAGCAGAACGAGCCAGCGGTTGGCCGTGGCAAACCGTGCGAAACGATCGATTCGGGTCTTCTTTGTTTTGGTCATTGTCCTATTTCAATCGGTAGTTGACCCTGCTCCAGGGCTTGTTCTGGCTTCCGAGGTAGATGATTCCGCCTTCCCCGCCGGCCACGAAATCAGAGGATCCCCTGCGGGTGAGCGCGTAGATCCAGGTGTACTGGATGGGCGGCTCGAAGGAAGGGTTTTTCCAGCTCTTCCCCCCGTCCCCGGATGCGAGACAGATGCCCTTTCCTGCGAGTACCAGGGTTCGCGGGTTTCCCGCTTCGATACAGTAGAGCGGCACACTGGGGGCACCCACGTCGACCGTTTTCCACTCCTTCCCACCGTCCTCCGTGAAGATCACGTGGCCGTCCAGGCCCACGGCCCACGCTTTTGCAGCGTCTATGGCCACCACGTCGTAGAGGGACGGATCGCCTACGAGCTCCCCGTCTTCATCCACGTCGAAGTACCCGGCCTGTTCTTGCCAGGTCTCGCCTCCATCTTCCGTGCGATAGATGTAGCCGTACTCGCCCACCGTCCACCCGTGAAGCGGGTCACTGAAGGAGACAGCCCTCAGAATGAAGTCCGCAGCCGCGAACTGTACCTGCCACGTCTTGCCTCCGTCCTGTGTGGCAAGAATGTGGGTCTGCTCCGTGACTACCCATCCCTTCTTGGGCGAGACAAAGGCGACATCCATGAGAAGGTAGTCTACAGGGCAGTCTTGTTTCTTCCAGGTGGTTCCGCCGTCCGAGGTATGGACAATGGTGCCCTTGACCCCGACGGCCCAGCCGTTCCGCGCATCCGCAAAGTGGACGGCTACCAGGGTGGTGTCGATTCCGCTTTCCTGACGGGCCCAGGAATTTCCGCCGTCGCTGGTGTGGAGGATCGTTCCCCATCGCCCTGCCGCCCAACCGTCCTTCTCGGTTGGAAAGGCGATCGAGAAGATATCGTCGTGGACAGGCTCGTCCTTGGCCATGGCCGTTCCGAAAAAGGCCACCACCACGCAGAGAGTGAAGGGAATAAACAGAGAGAGAATCCGTCTTGTCTGAATCAAGTAACCCTCCCGAAGCGTACAGAGGAACTACAGTGTTTCCATCAAAAGGCCAGGATCCTGGCGGGGTTTGCTTCCGTGATGAGGCGTACGTCCTTCTCCGAGACGCCTAGCTTCGCCAGGGTCGGCTTGACGAAATTGGTGAGTCGGGCGTAGCTCTCGCCACCATATCGTCGGGTGTGGATCTTGACGAACAGATCCGTGCCGATGCCGATCTGCGAAGCGTACCCGGCCTTCACAAGATCGACGATCCCGGCAATCCGGTGGAAATCGGAGCAGGGGATGAGCCCCAGGGCTTCCAGGTCCCAGTTGTGGCCGAAGCAGTCGAAGCAGATGTTCAGCCCCTGATCGAGGATCTCCTTGAGCATGTCCATGTTGGGGCGACAGGAGTCCGGATCGAGAACGAGCGTCTCCATGTTCATGGGTTGCAGAAACATCTGCATGTGGCAGAGGAGAGCCCGTTCCGGAGAGATCCCCTCGTCCAGAAGAATTCTGACGATGTTGCGAACGCCCTGTTCATTGAACAGGACGCCGCTGTGGAAGGTGCCGGACATGCCGGTTTCCCTGGAAACACGGGCGGCGGCCCGGAGCACCTTCTCTTCCTGGGGTGTTACGTCGTTGTCCTCGACGGCGAACTTGATGTGGCCCGGCTTGATGCCGGTGCCTTCGATTCCTTCCTCGAACTCCTTGAGCATGAAATTCGTGTACTCTTCAATCGACATTGCGGCAAACCGCTCCGGCCACGTGTATTCCGCATACAGTCCGGTGGGCGCGATGATGTGAACGCCCGTCTCCTCCGAGATGCGCTTGAGCCCTGCCACGTTGTTCCGGAGGCCCGTGGGGCTCATGTCAGCAATGGCGGAACCGCCCGATGCCTTGAAGTCGGCAATCTCGCCGGCCATCAGGGCCTCGTCGTCGATGACAAGATTGTCCCACGTGAGCGTGATGTCGTGGCGGTGGCAGCCGAGGTTCTCGATTGCCACCTTGTCGTCCGCGGCCACTGGAGGGTTCGGGTTCTCACCGAGCATACCGATGGAGCGATGACGCATAGCGCTTGCATCGAGAAGAATGTGATCGTGCATGGAGGCAAAGCCGAGATTCTCGGGCGGAATCGGCCCAAGAACCGTCATGATGTGTGCCATGGTGTCTCTTCCTTTCTCAATCCGTGAAGAAACTACTTCGCGCGAATCAGGCTCTTCAAGCTCAAGTCCTTTCGGGTCAGCCACAGGGCCGGGTAACCCGCGCCCCACGTGCAGGTGCTGTGCACGTCGATGTGGTCGGAGCTGCAGGCGAAGAAGCCGCTGACGATTCCCATGGGCTCCAAAAAGCAGTTCTGGTAGATTTGGGTTCGATAGAGCCTTCCCTTCTGATCGTAACTTTCGGTGAAGATGATCATCAGGGTTTCCTGATCCACAAAGAAGATGCGCTTGCTGTATATGTAGTTCGAATCGAGCTGTGTCAGCTCCACCTTCCACATCGGGCGGCGTTCGAGCCGGAGATCCTTCCATTCGTAATTGCTGTTCCCATCGACCCACTCACCGCCGTCGGTGCTCAGTACCGGCATCAGGTATTCCCGATCCTCCAGCACCTTGTATTCGTACGGAAACACATCCGGGGTGATGGCCTGGTTGAAGGCCTCTGTGTCGTCGAAGTTGATATCCTGGCCAAGGGCCTGATCCTGTTTGTCCGAGCTCGAGAGCTTCCGTATTCTGCGAAGGATGTTGACGTAGGCGAGAAGGCTGAAGGGCTTCTTCGGGTCGTAGTAAAAGGTTCCCAGGTAGATGTTGCCGTAGAAATCCCTCGGCTCTTGCGCTTCGTATCGCCATTGCCGGATTTCACGGTTTCTCTCCGCGCGGGCGTCGAGGAACCCGTACGGTTCCGTGAAGACGCGCCCCGAGCATCGGAGTGTGCTGGATACCCCCTTTCCGTAGTGATCCCTCCCCCAGTTCCGGTTCACCCCGACCGTGTTGTCGAAGTATATGTAGTCTTCACCGAAGAAATAGCGCCGTTCATAGTTGTAAACGATCTGCATCGCCTTGTGTTCGCCCGAGGGCCTCGGAAAGGGATAGCCCGCTTTCCAGCTGCCTTGAATGATGTAGCCCTGCTCGTCCTGTTGTGCCGTGCCCTCGTATTTCTTCGTCGCTTCGGTGATCGGCAGGGACCAGAAGTACTGCCGGGTGGGTACTACTTCGATTTCGGTGAAGTTCATGACGTGATTCGGGGTGCCTTCCCAGGAGGGTTGAACTTGTCCAGAAGCGTCTTGGGCATCAGCTTGTCGAAGGGGAGCCTGGCCTTGTCTCTGTATGTGTACTTGCCGGGTACGATCTCCGGAACGATCTTTCCCACCACCTCCGGAGCCTTGAATCCCACGACTTCGGCCCAGCCCTTCTTCATCGCCTCTTGATCGAAGGTAATCTTCTGCCATGCCTCGTCCGGGATCCATGCGCGATAGAAGTTTGATTCCTTCAGAATCGGCGATGGGTCATTCAGGAAGGCCTTCACCTTGGTGATTTCCTCCATGGTGGTCATATAAGGCTCCATGGCCGGCGAATACTCTGCAACTACGAAGGAAAGGATCAGACAAAGGAACAGTGGAATGGCTCTCTTCATGACAACCTCCTTGCTAGGTAGAATCATCTATTTCCCCTTATCGTCGAGGCCTTGATCGCGCCTGGCCCTCGCCTAGAAGGTGTACCGGACCTTGAAGGTGATGTAGTCCTTGTTCTCGAAGACATCGAGGGATCTTCCCTTGATGGCTCCGTGCAGGAACGCATACTGCGTGCTGACCTTCATTCGGGTGGAGAAGCTATAGCTGACGCCCGGAAGCAGGAGGACCGCCTCGTTGTCGATGTCCCAGAGGCAGGCGATTTGTGGCGCCAATTTGGCGTTGAAGTACGCTGTAGAGACGAGGGTGGAGAGTTGAAATGTGTTCGCATCCGGTATGTCGAAGATCTTGGCCGGTACGCCGGCAACGGTCAGGTAGTCCGGATAGTCCGTGATGTGCTTGTAGAAGAGCTGTGTGCTCGTATTGATGTAGGCCTTGCTGTTGAGAGGTTTCACCTTGAACTTCCAGTCCAGGCCGACCGCGATGTCCAGCATGTCCGATTCGATGAAGCCGTCCGGCGTGGGAACCGGTACGGTTCCGGCTTCATTGAACTTCTTGTCGAACTCGTACTTGATCTCGGACCGCACGACCGGTGCCGCGCCACCGAGAGCGGAGAACCCGAGAAAGGGCAACTCGGTCGTCAGGGTCGCCCCTACGAATTTCTGTCGGGGATACATGGAGACCGTTGCCGGGTGTACGATCCCTTTGCCCTCGCAGTCCACCTGCCCGAAAACCGGCGCGCCCGACAACAGGTCGATGCGAACGTCCGTGGATGGGTGGATGCCTGCTCCCAGAGCAAGGATCTCGGCTGCCATGTCCGTGAGCCCCAGGGAAGCGAGAAGGTCTGCCGTCTCCTGAAAGGAGGGATGAACGATGCTCGGGTCTGATTTGGTCACAGGAGAGTTGGACCGCCCGTAGAACCCGTTCAGGGTGAAGATGCTCGAGCCGATCAGCCCGCTGATACGGGCCCCGTACTCGAAGTAGTCGCTGTCCCAGGCGTCCGGTTCGTTGAGCGTGTCGACCGTGGAACCGACGCGTATGTCCCCCTGCGTCACGTCCGCTGCCCATATCCCCGCAGCGTCGTTGCCCGCGCCAGGCAGCTGGTCCGGAATGAAGGCGGCGTGAGGGTTGAAAATGAACTGCAGTCCCACCTCGTCGAGAAAGGTGCCGAGTGCGGAAAGCTGCGGCCAGAACTCCGCTCGAAGAACCGGAATCGGGATGATCGTGGTTTCGAATTCCACGTCGCCGAAACCACGCCGCTGATCGATCGGGTTGATCTGGTCCATGATCCGCAGAAAATCCATCTCCCCCCAGGAAACGATCTGTTTTCCGAGGCGGAAGAAGAGGGGGCCCGGGGTCCATGTGAAGTGAGCCTCCTGGAGGATTTGCCACCATTCATCGTCTTTGGCCAGGTTGTTGCGGGACTGGCTGAAGAGTTTCTCGTTCCACGAGGTGAAGTCATGCTTGATGTCGTACACCCAGTCGATGGTGTACTTGCCCGAGACATAGAACATCACCTGATCCTGCGGACGATAGTCCACCTCCATGAACAGGGTTGTCAGGGCCTGTTGAAGGCCCTCTTCCGTGTCGCACGTGTCCTTCCAGCCGAACTGGGCGGTTTGCGTGACATACCCGAGCACGGAGAAGGTTTGGTTCCCTAGGGTGAACCTTCTCGCTTCTGCCGAAGGAGAACAAAGCAGAAGCGCTATCCCCAATTGAAATACGACCAGACTCCACTTTCTCATCTCTTCCCCCCTTTTGTTCTTGTCCTTGGGTTCCTCTCTTCGTGGGCGGGTCCATTTTTCAAATAGTCGAAGAACGTGTTCAGATAGAAGTCGAGCTGCTCTTCGAGATGGATATCTCCTCTTTCCAGGTAATAACTGAACCAGAGGCCGTCAGCGAATGCGATCATATTCATCGCCAGTAGTTCCGTGTCTTTCGCCACCTCGGGCCGGAAATCTCCGCAGGAGATGCCTTCGAGGATTCTGTTGGTGATGAGCGCGATAAACCGCCTGTTCACGTTACGGTTCAATTCCCTGTCGATCAGGCGGCCTTCTCTCGTGTTCGTCAGCCTCATTATGCCGATGACGATTTGGGAATATCGCTTGTCCTCGAGCAGTGTCTTCACGATGCTCGCAACTTCGAAACGCAGCCTCTCCTCCGGGTTGTCGAACTGCTGGGATGCATCCTGGGTCAGCTGATCGACTTGCTCGAAGTAGGCAAGAACGCTGTCAACAATCAATTCCTCCTTGGACCTGTAATATTCGTATATGGTCCCTTTACCGATCTTCGCGGCCTTTGCGATGCGGTCCACGGGCGCGTCCAATCCGCGCTCTGCGAACACGTCAAGGGCGATCGCGGCAATCTCCGCCCTTCTTGCTTGCCTGTCCACGAGCTTTGGGGACATCTTTCTTCTCTCTGCCTCCTAGGGGCGTTGCCCCGAGTCTAGCGGGTGAAGGGAACTCTCAGGGCGCGAAGGACTCTTGTCGTGGGAGGGCAAAGCTCTTCCCGCCGGAAAGAAGCAGAAACGGTGGCACGACGGTGTGTAACCGGAAAGGGTGTCGCGACTTGAAGTCGAGAAGGGAAAACAGGGGCAAGAGAACCGATGATTGTTCAAAGGGGCGTCCCCGGTATGGTTCTGTTCAAAGGTCCACGCTGTGCAGATCGACGGTCTGTATTTTTTAGCCGACCGGCTGGTCAATGTCAAGTAAAAGAAACGGGTCTATGACAAAATCAGTATAACAGCCTAAAATAGTTACGTTTATGATCATGTGAAACAAGCTGGTCCGATCTCTCCAAAACCAGCCGGTCGGAAAAAAAGGATCGTTGAACAGGGCATGCCTTCTTCGTGCCGGTTGGAGGCAAGGCCGCCCAGAGGGGCTTGCCCGCCTGCGGGAGAGTTGTTTGACACAGGGCGAAATATTGTGTCCTGATTATTCTTTGACTCAGAACTTCGTTTCTATCTATACTCGAAGTCCGTGCTTGGGCGATCGGACGAAAGGGCTTCGCATCTCCGGATAGGCGATGAAGGAGGGTGCCATGCGCATGAGAAGACAATGGCTCTATTTCCTGCTGTGTGCGATTTTCGCTGTGGGAGTGGTCGGCTGCGGGGACGATGAGGAAGAGGAGGAGGCAGCATCGCCGGAGACCTATTCTGTGTCCGGGACCGTGACGCGCTCTACCGAGACTGCGGGGCCGGAGCAATGTGATCCCGACCCGGAGGTCTGTGACGGGCGGGGGGACATCTACCTGACCGTGATGGACGAGTGCCCCGCGAGTACGGGGTGTTTTGGAGAAATCATCGCTGACATCGTGATCCCGGACGCAGACCTGTCCGGAGAAGATGGGGCCGTTGCTTTTGAATTGACCGGTATACCGGATGGAACCTACTACCTGTCAGGCTTCCTGGACGATGCACCCAACACGGTCAACCCTGCCAACATCTCGGAAACAGGGGACCTGGTGCTCTTCGGCCAGGCTTCGCCCGGGTGCGTGGAAGTGACCGTGTCCGGCGGCAATGTGGCCGAAGTGAATGTGGATTTCAACTGGGTGATGCCCTTTGCGCTTCCCGTAGACGATGACACATGCAATGAGCCGGATGAGGAGGATCCCGATCCGGACATCGAAGATGACGGCGACACCTACACGGTCACGGTCCCTGTCCGGCGTACCGCCCCCCTGCTTCCCTGGACGGGCGGCGATGGGATCGGGCCCTTGAGCGTCTCTCTGTGCGTCGTGTGTTTCGACATAACGGGCAATGTGGACGACATCGTTGTCAAGGAGCAGTCTGTCGGCGTGGTAGATATGTCCGCCCCGGGCAGTGAGATCATGGTCGAATTCGAGGACATGCCGAACGGGGTCTACTACGTGAACGGCTTCATCGACGA
>Ga0180429_10002625_pt1 | contig 14741 bp, 15 predicted proteins | sample SS_ome_FD_132428 | JGI IMG/M metagenome (GOLD analysis project Ga0180429, IMG submission 132428) | Hypersaline lake sediment archaeal communities from the Salton Sea, California, USA - SS_1_S_1 metaG | ecosystem: Environmental > Aquatic > Non-marine Saline and Alkaline > Hypersaline > Sediment ...
CTCTACCGGGCCAAGAGCGCCGGCCGCAACACCGTCGTCTGCGAGCCCGCGAAGCCTCCTGTTACGGCCGTCCCGCCAGCAAGCTCTCGCCCCTCGCCCGCTCGGCAAGGAGGCTGAATCGCCCTCGAACCGATCTTCGGCCAAACGGCGCCCAGTGGCGTCGTATTTGGGAAAACTCGCCTGGATGGTTAGTCAACGAAGTTCTTTTACCGAATCGCTATCGGGATCGTTTTTTCGATGCCGTCCCTTGCCGGGCGTCGGCGAACCGAAAATCGGGCCGCCTAAAGGTAGAAGAAGTAGGTCATCGTCACCAGAACGACGATGTAGATCAGGGCCAGCCCCCCTCCGATTTTGAGGTAGTCCCGGGTCCGGTAGCCGCCGGGGCCCATGTAGAGAGCGTTGACCTGGTGGGTCGGCAGGATGAAGGAGTTGGAGACCCCGAGGCCCACCACGACGGCGGCCACGCGCGGATCGACCCCTATGTGGTCGGCGATGGAGACGCCCAGGGGGATGAGCAGCGTGCAGGCTCCGACGTTGGAGATCACCAGGGTGAACCCGCCGCTCAGGACCGCCAGGACGATCAGCAGGGTCAGCGGCGACATGAGCGATCCCAGGCCGGCGACGATGGCTCTGGCCATCCATTCGGCCGTTCCGGTCTGGCCCATGGCCATCCCCAGGGGGATGAGGCCGCCCAGCAGAAAAACCGTGCGCCAGTCCACGGCGCGGTAGGCTTCGTTGATGGTGACGACGCGGGTCAGGATCATTCCCACGGCTCCCAGCATGAGGCAGACCGACAGGGGGATGGGGTTGTAGGGTTGCTTTTGAAAATAGAAGCTCGACAGCATCATCAGGGCCAGGGCGACCGAAAAGCAGGCCAGAGCCCTGCCGGACTTTTCGGGCTTGTGAAACTCCTCTTCGAACGGCGTGACGATGATCAGGTTCCGATGCAGCTCCTCCAGGGCGTGGAACCGCTCCCACGTCCCGTGGACGAGGATGGCGTCGCCGGCCCGCAGCGGACGGTCGGCCAGTCGCCGGTAATAGGTCTTCCCGGACTGATGGATGGCCAAAGCGTTGATGCCGAAGGTCTCCCGGAAGCGGATTTCCTTGATGGTCCGCCCGATCAGGCTCGATCGAGGCGACACCACCCCTTCGACGATGCCCGCCAGGGACGGATCGAACATGTTGCTCTTGAAGCATTCCGGCTCCTCTCGCAGGACCAGGCCGTAGTCCTCGACGAACCGTTCGACGGCCTTTCGGGGGCCGTAGGCGCACAGGATGAAGCCGGGGCGAATCCGGGTCTCCGGCAGGGGCGCGATCTCGCAGGCGCCGTCGGATTTGGCCGACGCCACGATATTGACCAGGAAGCGGCGGCGAATTTTGACGACGGACCGGGGCAGCGCGCCGGGCTGAAAACCTTCCGGCACGTAGATCTCGAAAGGTCCCTGGATCAACGGGTAGGCGTTTAGAATCCCCTCTTGGGAACGGTCGTCGTCGCCGGCTTCGTCGGTCCGGCCCTCCGGACGCGCGGCGAGGGCCCGCATGCCGGCCGTGGCAAGGTAGGCGATGCCGCCGATCACCAGGGCGGCCCCGATGGGGGTCAGCTCCAGAAAGCCGAATTTGCGCATGCCCTCGGGCAGAATGTCGTTGAGCAGGATCAGGGGGCTGGTGCCGATCATGGTCAGGGTCCCGCCGAGAATGGCCGCCATGCCGACGGGCATGAGCACGCGCGAGACGGGGATTTTCAACCGGTAGGAGGCGGCCAGGCGGATGGCGGGGAGAAAGAGGACGGCGGCTCCGGTATTCTGCATCACGCTGGATATGACGGCGATCATGCTCGAAAACAGCACGGTCAGGCGGCGCGGGCTTTTGCCGACGCACTTCAGCACGGGCTGAATCATGCGGCTGACCAGACCGGCCCGATTCAACCCGTAGCTGATGATCATCACGCCGATGATGGCCACCACGGCGTTGCTGCTCAGGCCTTCGAACGTGTCCCGCGAGTCGAGGAGGCCCAGTTCCGGCAACAGCACCATCATGGCGATGGCCACCACGTCCACCCGCACCCACTCCACGATGAAGAGGAAAACGGCGGCGGCCACGACCAGGAGCATCAGCACCTTGGTCCGGATGTGGGTATCGACTTCGAAGGGCAGGCGGACGCTGCCCGCATCCCGGACGGCCTCGCCGTCCGCGTCCAGCAGGTCCGCGCTGACGTCGATCCAGAACGAGTGCTCGCCGGCCCGGGCCCTGGGATCGACGCCGTAGGGAATCGACGCGGAAAGGGGGCGGTCGTCGTCGCCCGGCGGCAGGGCGAGCTCGACCAGGATGTGGTGGCGCGGTCGATCTTCGCGGGCCTTGTCCGGGAAATAAATGCCGCTCTCGTCGGGCGTGGCGAGCCACACCACCAGGGGCGCGGCGGATTGGCGGTCCCATCGACAGGGGCCCCCGGCGGCATCCCGCGGCGCTTTCAGGGTGGCTTCGATCTCGAGTCGGCCGGTCTCGCCGGCGACCAGGGGCGTGTCGGATTTCTTGATCCGCAGATCGACACAGGCGGGCGCTCTCGGAGAGGGCGTCGAACCGATCGACGGGGCGGGGGGCGATTGGGCATGCGCCGCCGCAACGAACGGGTTGACGGTACCTTCGATGGAAAAAAGGAAGCATAACGTCAGACAAGCGATCGATGAAATCCATCTTGAAGTATTCATGCGCAATCTTTCCGTCTTCGGAAAAATCCCCCTTTGCGACTTGCAGGATTTCATTTTGTTGCTTTTGCCGAATGCTCCGAAGCGCGATTTTTCGATGCTCCGATTCTAACTCACCTTTCTCGCGATATATACGCCATAGCTGTAGTAGGCTCTATATTTTTCATACAGCTCGATTTCTCGAATTTCCGATTCCACTATTGCGACAGCTTCTTCGCTATTCCCGTTTCGGTCGAGGAAATCCTTGAAGCTGTTTTGCATAGGACGATAATAATTGTCCAGCCAACAATGCTCCGGTAAAGTAAAATAGCCGATCGGAGAATAGCCATTCTTTTCCAGTATGCCAATCTTCGAGGAGGCCACGTCTATTTCGGGATATTCACCCTCCCAATGTTTCCGGAGCTCCGACGGACGGGAGGCTGTAATCCAGGTGATCTCCGAAGCAACCAGCAGACCGCCCATTTTCAGATAACGGTTCCATTCCGCCACGCCTTTTTCGAAGCCGATATTGTATATCGCGCCTTCGGACCATACAACGTCGTATTCCTCTCTTCCAAAGGGCAGATTGTCCATTGAACAGCAGAGGGTCGTTATTTTTTCGGAAAGCCCCGAATTTCCCGCTCTGTCTTCGAGTACTTCGAGAAAGTCTTGAAGGAAGTCCACTGCTGTAATCTTGGCTTCCAAAAGACGAGCGAGCAACAGGGTGGAAGCCCCTGTGCCGCAGCCGATATCGGCGATTTTCAGTGGCTCGGCTCGGTTTACCATCGCCAAGTCGAGAGCCTTTTCCGACTCCGCATCCCCGCCCGGGCCCTGCCGGTTCGCATTTTTATGCAGGTCTATCAAAAGTTGATAATCTTCCACTGATCCGTCCTTGTCTGTATTTCAGCAATAACGACCGATTGTCAAGTCAACTTGCCCCGACAACATCTTTTTCGCTCGGTTGTCGGGGCGAGCTCCCGTTGACGAAACGATTCCTGTCCGACATTCCATTTTACCCGAACAACGGGAGCCGAAACCTAAAATGGGAGAGCTCCCGTGTCAAGTAAAATTAAGAAGGAAAAAACGGATGGAATTCGCGTGCATATGCGGCTTCATCGGTACTCGATCCACACGGAGCGGTTTTGTTGCCATCGGATGCGGATGGGCCCCCGGAGCAGGAGGAAACCGACGTTGTTAAGTCCTCGAGCACAAGTGGTCCGTCAACAATGTTTCTTGGCATTGCCGATCGGCCCCACTTTCGGTTCGCCGACGCTTGGCAATGGACGGTATCGAAAAAACGATCCCGATAGCGATCCCGATCCCGATTCGGTAAAAGAACTTCGTTGACAGAGCAATACGTGGTCCGTCAACGAAGTCCATCGACATCGGGCGTCGGGCTTTCCCGGGAGCGAGGGCGTCGGGCTTTCCCGGGAGCGAGGGCGTCCCGCCCTCGGTCGCAGGATCGCCATCCGTCCGCAAGGAGGGCGCATGCTTCCACCTCCATCACCTTCAAGCTCTCGATGCCCCGCTCGTCCACGATCTTGACCGCAATGCGCTTGTGCGCGCCCGGGTCGAAGTGCGGATCGCGGGCGGATCGCTTCTTCGCCCCCGGGTCGGGGTCCGTGTCCGGCGCCACCAGCCCCACCGGCGGATTGTTCACCCGCTGCTTGTCCTTGTGCTCGTACGACTCGATCGGTCATTTCACATCGGCCTTCTCCCTTCGCGCCATAATCCTCGTCCTGTCCTCGGATTCCCGTCGTCGTCATAGGCCCGACACCTCTTCCGTTTGTTCGAATGCCCGAATCTCCGTATCCGTCGCTTCAACCTCGATGCTTGTTTGCCGGCCGCTCATAACGGCAACAGGCTTTGCAACGGAATCGGGGGCTCGCCGTCGTGGACGGAGCCGCCTTCGATGGCGCTCTTCGAAGCTCGATCCCGGGCTCCGCCGTACCGGTACACGGCCTGCCTCAGCCCGCACCGGTCCTCCACCGCCCAAAAGCGGCCGCGGGCGGCGTGGGCCCGGCCCATGCATCCGCCCTTGCAGTGGAGGAAGCCGGGGCACTGCCGGCAGGATTCCAATTGGCGGACGCGCTGTTGTCGGATGCGAGGCAGGGGAGCCCAAACCTCCGCGGCCCGGGCGAGAACGCCCCGGACGGACTCCTCGAGCACTCCCTTGACGCCGTAGGCGGGGGCCTGGAGCATGGGGCAGGGATAAAGGGTCCCGCCGGCCGCAAGATAGAGATGCTCCATGCATCGGCACGGGGCCTCCTCGGCCCCGTCCCGCCCCTTGTACCACTCGATGGCCGAGACGGAGCCCAAGGCTTCGTAGCGCTCTTTGAAGGCTTCGTCGGCGAGGTAGCGATGCAAGAGCCTTCGGTACTGGGAAGGCCGGGGGAGGGAAACGCCGGAAGCCTCCAGGGCTCGCCCCGACCGGACCAGGGTGCCGCTCACGAGCCCCTTCAGCCCCCACTCGCGGACCCTTTCCAGCAAGCGGGGAAGATCGTCGAAATTGTGGGCCATTTCCGTGAAGGCCAACCGGGTGCGCCTCCCCAAGCCTTTTTCCACCAGAAGCTCGACGCCCCGGAGGGCTCGGGCGAAGCTCCCCTCGCCTCGAACGAAGTCGTGAGCCTCGGCCGAAGCCCCGTCCAGGCTCACCTGCACGAGAAGCTCCTTCCCGTCCAGGGAGGCCAGGGCTTCGACCTTGTCTTCCGTAAGGAGGGTCCCGTTGGTTTGCAGGCACACCTCGTCCAGCCCCGGGTGGCGGCGGCAAAATTCCAGCATGGACAGCCACCGGGGATGCAGAAGGGGCTCCCCGCCCGTGACGGTGACGCTTCGCGCGCCCTCCCGGGCGAATTCGTCCACCAGCCTGCGGAAAACGTCTTCGGAAAGGAAGAAGGGCTTCGCGCCGGGGCCGCAATCCGGCCAGCAGTGGCGACACCGGAGGTTGCACCGGCTCGCGACGGTGAGAATCACGCTCCGGGGCGGTCGCGGCGACGACTCCTTTTCGTGTGGATTCATGGGTAAAAGTCCGGGGAAAGAATCTCCTCGACCGTCCATGGACAGTCGTCCGGGAACGAATCGAGTCCGGTTTCTTCGGTGGCCTTGGCGACGGCGTCCGCCCACACCCTTTCCTGCCAATCGGGCTCGAAAAGCGAGCGTTCAAGGCTGGGGGATTCGCGCGGAAGCGCGACCTGCCTTTCGGCCCAAGCTACAATGTCGGTTTCGTGCGAAGCATCCATGGCGGCGCCTTCCCGTCGCCGAAGTTCAAAAGCCGAATTCCTAACGGAGCCCTGCTTAAACACGTTACCACGGACAAAGGACTTTCCTGCCGTCCCGCAGCTCGGCCCTCAATTTCTCCATATGTCGGAGAGTCGCGACCTCTCTTTCAAGATCGGAAGGCTGTATCCCGAGCCTTGCGGAAAGGACTGCCGGCTCCGCCCCTCCGGTCTCCTCCAGCAACTGCAGTATCTTCGACTGAGTCTCGGTAATCGCCACATCGGATCCGTGTCGCCTCGAAAAGGATGCGGCACTGTAAACCGCCCACGGATCGCAGGCTTTGGCCGGCGACATGGCGTCGATATAGCAATCCTCGCAAAAAGCTCGTCCATGGAGCTCCCTGTCTTCTCCTTGGGCGATAATCGCATGGCACCGGTCGCATTCCATTCAATCACCTCGTAAGATAAAAGATATTCCGATCCCGGCCGATATATCTCAAATACGATGAGCTCAGCTGTTGTTCACTCGTTTTCCGATCATCCAAGAGAGCTTCTTTGGAAGGCGGCCACATTTTCCTTGTCTCAAGGGACGTTTCTTTCTAACATGTCCGGCCAATCCCCTCAACCATGCGAATTCGAAGCGAAAGAGGAAGCCATGAGCCAAGACCTATCGCAAGCCGCATCCCCGGCGCCGTCGCTGCTCGCTTCGGCGGCCCTGATCGCCGGAAACCTCGTGGGGGCCGGAATCCTGGGGCTGCCCATCAACACCGGCCTGGCCGGCCTGTTGCCGTCGGCCCTGGCCATGCTCGCGGGTGGCGGAATGATGTACCTGACGGCCGTCATCCTCAACGACCGGGCATCGGCCGGCCGCAGCGAGACCTTCGACTACCCTTCCCTGTACGAGGCCACCCTGGGCAGGACGGGAAAGTGGGCCGCCATCGCGGCGAATATGATCATCCTCTACGGCATCCTCACGGCCTACTTCACCGGCGGGGCCAAGATCGTGGCCAGTCTCGCGGGACTGGAATCCGAGCCGACTCTGGTGATGCTCCTTTTCGGCGTGCCGTTGATCGTGCTCACCTGCATCAACCTCGCGTTCATTCAGAAGCTCAACACCCTGCTGATGGCCTTGCTCGTCGGCACCTTCGCGTTGCTGGTGCTCATGGGGCTCGGTCACGTCCGGACGGATCGCATGGGCTACGCGGACTGGAGCTTCGTCCCGGCGACCCTGCCCATCATCGTGACGGCCTTCCACTTCCACAACATCATCCCCACCGTCAGCGGGGAGCTCCGATGGGACACGGCCGCCTTCGGCAAAGCCGCCCTTTGGGGGATGCTCCTGGCTCTGGCCATGAACAGCCTGTGGGTGCTGGTGGGCATCGGGATCGTTCCCCTCACCGGGGAGAACAGCATCCTGGCGTCCTGGGAGACCAACACTCCCGCCACCGTCCCCATGGGCATGCAGATTCAAAGCGCCCTGTTCACCCTGTGCGCGTCGCTGTTCGCCCTGGTGGCCATCTGCACCTCGTTTCTGGCCAACGGGCTGGGCTTGCAGAGCTTCATCCGTGATTTGCTGGCCAACACTTTCTCCATTCGCAACCGGGCGGCGACCGTCGCGGCGACCTTCCTGCCGCCCCTGATCACGGCCCTGATCTACCCGGACATCTTCCTCAAGGCCCTGGACGTCGTGGGCGGCGTGGGGATCGTGGTCCTCTTCGGGGTCCTGCCCACCCTGATCACGTTCACGGACCGCTCCAAGTCCGCGAATCTGCGCCGGCTCTCCTTCGTCGCCTTCCTGTTCGCCCTTTGCATCCTGGGCCTGGAGCTCATGCAGGAAGCCGGCCTGATCCAGCTGCAACCCTGGGTGGAATACCACAAGGTGGACTTTTGAGGCGCATGATGCACTCGAGGGACAAGGCGGAAGTCAGAATGCAGAAGGCAGAAGTGAAAGCGTGCAGAACTTCTGCATTCATCCTTCTGACTTCTGCATTAGTCCTCATCCTTCCGCCTTCAACCTTGGCTTTCAAGGGGAACTTTGCGGAAAACGCTCGTCAAGTACCACTTTGAAAGGAGGAGAGCCGCCGATGCAATCGTTGCGCGAGCTGTACCGTTACGGCATGGGACCTTCCAGCAGCCACACCATGGGACCGAGGCGGGCTGCGGAAAGGTTCCGGGAGCGATGCCCTGCCGCCCGATCCGTGAAGGTCGCCCTCTACGGGAGCCTCGCCTTGACGGGAAAAGGGCACCTCACGGACAAGGCCGTGGCCCGGGGGCTTGCCCCCCTGCCCTGCGAGATCGTCTGGAATCGCGACGCCCTGCCCTTCCATCCCAACGGCATGCGCTTCGAAGCCCTGGACGACCAGGGAAAGCTCGCGGAGGAGTGGACGGTTTTCAGCGTGGGCGGCGGGGAGCTGCGCGAGGAGGGACAAGGCGAATCGGAAACGCCGAGCGTTTACCCCACGGGCAACATGGCCGAAATCCTTCGGTGGACGGAAGAAAGCGGAAAGCCCTTGTGGGCCTTGGTCGAAGAAGCCGAGGGGGAGGCGATCCGGGAGCACCTCGCTTTCGCGTGGGAGAAGATGCGCGAGGCCATGGAAAGGGGGCTCGAAGACGAGGGAGTCCTGCCCGGGGAGCTTCATCTGGAGCGCAAGGCCCGCCGCATCCTGACGCGGGCCAGGAGACTTCGCAAGAGCGAGGGACGAACGGGCATGCTGGCGGCCCATGCCCTGGCGGTTTCCGAGCACAACGCCGCCGGGGGATTCGTGGTGACCGCTCCCACCTGCGGCTCCTGCGGGGTGCTGCCCGCCGTGCTCCACCATTTGGACCGGGAGATGGCCCTCGAGGAGAAGCACGTGGTGCGGGCCCTGGCCACGGCCGGTCTGGTGGGAAGCGTGGTCAAGCAAAACGCATCCATTTCGGGGGCCGAGGTGGGCTGCCAGGGGGAAGTGGGCGTGGCCTGCGCCATGGCGGCCGCGGCGGCGGCGCAGCTCATGGGGGCCACCCCCCACCAGATCGAGTACGCGGCGGAGATCGGCCTCGAGCACCACTTGGGCCTCACCTGCGATCCCATCCTGGGGCTGGTGCAGGTCCCCTGCATCGAGCGCAACGTTTTCGCGGCCATCAGCGCCCTGGCGGCGGCCGAATACGCCCTTCTTTCCGACGGGCGCCATCTGGTGAGCTTCGACCAGGTGGTGGAAGCCATGAATCAGACGGGCCACGACCTGCCGCGCATCTATCGGGAAACCGCCCTGGGCGGACTGGCCAAGATTTATTCCTCTCGGGGTCGAGAATGAAAGAAAAATGCCCCCTTCAGCCCAGCCCCAAGGCCTTGAAGGCGGCTGCCCGCAAATCGCCATAGCAAACAGGGCCCACGCTCTCCAGCACGTCGGCGCTGACGTCGAAAAAGCTGCGCTTGTTCTCGATGGGAATCAGGGCCCGCTTGGCCCCGTTGTCCATGGCCGCCTGGAGGCGAACCGCTCGTCCTTTCTCCGCTCCTTCCGCATAGTCCTTGAGGGCATCCAAAATCAGCTCTTCGGCCTGTTCCCAGAACCGCTCCTCCGTTGCTCGTACTTGGGGCCTTCCAGCCATTGTTTTCTGGCTTCGGCAACCGCGTCCTTGATCTCCTCTTCGATTTTGAGGAGCGAGCCCGCTTCGTCAGCGAGCTTCATCTTTTCGAACACCACGGCTACGAGCTGTCCCAGCACCTGGGGCTTCAGGTCGGCGGTGAATTCCCGGCGCATGCCCTCGTCGCCGGGCATGGGCTCGGCCGTGACGATGTTGGCTTTGGAGATCATGGGCCGCTCGTCCCGCCCGATGCCGAAATCGGCGAAGACCCGCTGGGCCCGCATCCACAGGCTCAAGGCCGCTATCTGAACGGCGCGCGGGTCGATGTCGATGCCGTGGAGATTGTTTTCGACGATCAGCTTGGGGACTTCCTTTTGAAGGGCTTCCTTCGTGGGGAAGTCGGTGATTGGTGGTCAGGGGTCAGGGGTCGGTGGCCGGTGGTCGGTGTAGTGTAGTCGTAACCAGCTTTTTTAAGAGCGAGGAGGAAAGGGCGTTGGTGAGGCGGCCTACTTCCGCCGTCAAGCCCAGGATCGCTTCCGCTCCCTTTTCGTCCAGGTATTCCAGCCTCTGCGCCACCAAAACCTGCGTCTCCACTTCCTGAAGGGATCCGCAGGCCATCGACAGATGATTGCGGAATTCCCTGGTCGAATTCCGCCCCTGGCCTTCCGCGATGTTCGAGGGGACCGACACGGCCGCTCTGCGTATCTGACTGCTCAGGCAGTACATCTCTTCCCGGGGAAAGGCTTTCGTCACTCGATAGACCGCTTCCACCAAATCCATCCCCTTCTGCCAAAGGATCAAATCCCTGTAACTTTTCACCTTCATCTTCCGCATCTCCCCCACTGCCCACCGATCCCCGGCCCCTGACCACCGACCCCTTGCCAGGACCATGGCGCCGTAACGGCCCAGCATGCCCTTGGTGTTCCACCAGGAAGCGACGTCCATCTCTCCGTGACGGGCCACGGCCAAGCGCAGTTCGAGGAGCCGGTCGTAGTCCACGGCGCGAGGATCGAGAAACGTCATGACTTTTCCCTTCTATTGAAGAATTTCAACCTTCCTCCCGGAAATCGCGAACCGGAATGTTCAAGGTCCGTTCTTCCGAAAACGCACTATACAACGCTCGGGGCGAGCTTGTCCAACTCGCAGAGACTCGATAATGCGCTTCCCGCAAAAATCCGCAGCCCGGAATCCAAGGATAACGTTCTGGATTCCCGCTTGCGCGGGAATGACAATAAGGGCAAGGCGATTCTTCCGACGGAGCAACCGGAGCCCGGAGCCTTCACGGGACCTTCTTTTCCGTTTCCCGGTTGCCGAAAGGACGGAAATGGTTCAAAATTCACCGAAACGGAATGGAAAGCCACCCCGAAATACGAAAAGGCGACGATGATCAAAATCGGAAGAGCTCTTGCCGCCAAGCGGATATGGATATGGGCTTCGGTCCTCGCGACGGTCCTGCTCCCTCCTTTTTCGCACGAGGGAGCAAGCTCCGAGAAAGCCCCGGTCTTCGTGGACGCCTCGTCCAACAACTTTCCGCCCATGAATTTCCTCGACAAGGAAAGCCGTCTTACCGGCTTCGGCCGGGATCTTGCCGATGCGGTCATGCGGGCCGTCGGAGCCAAAGTCCGCCACATCCATTCCCCTCATTGGGTTCAAGTCCTCGAATGGCTCGATTCTGGAGAAGCGGATTTCATTCACGATACCGGGTACACGGAAGACCGGGACGCCTTTCTCGACTACAGCAAGCCCGTCATCGAGATGCCCGAAATGATCTTCGTGCGCTCGGACCAATACGACATCGTGGATTTGGAGTCCCTGAAAAACAAAAAGGTGGCCTGCGTCAACAAGCACATCTCCCATCTGTATTTGAAAGAGTTGCCCGGTATCGACTGCTATCTGGTGAAAACGCCCGTGGAAGGGATGTACGAGCTGGTTTCAAGAAAAGTGGACGCCTTTGTCTATCCCAAGCAAATCGTTCTGTACCTCGCTCAAAATTTGCGCCTGACGGACAAGATCAAAAGCGTCGGCGAGCCTTTGAGAAATTTGACTTGGTCCATGGTCGTAAAACAGGATAACAGGAAAATGCTCGAGATCATCAATCGAGGAATAGACAAGGTAAAATCCACTGGCGAATACGAAAAGATCTACGAAAAGTGGTGGGGGAAGAAGGTGCTCGCGGGATATTCCAAGGGCGAGCTGCGCGTTTTCATATCCATCGCCGTAGGGGTATCCACCATCTTCCTATCCCTCGTCGCCCTCTTTTTGCACAATCGCAGGCTCCGTGCCGGCAAAATCAGACTGGAGCAGGAGATCCTGGAGCGCAAGCGTGCCGAAGACAAAATCGCCGCCGCCCTCAAGGAAAAGGAAGTGCTGCTTCGCGAAGTCCATCACCGAGTGAAGAACAACATGCAGGTGATCGTCAGCCTGCTAAGGCTTTACTCCTCCAAGGTTGAAGATTCGCGATCCAAGGAAGTCTTCGAGGATTGCCGCGCCCGGGTCGGAGCCATGTCCCTCGTTCACGAAGCCCTGTATCGGTCGGACGATTTGGGCCGCATCGATCTGGAAGACTACCTGCGGAAGCTCTGCCTCGCCTTGGGCCGGACTCACAGCCAAACGGTTTCCCTGGTCTCGAAAGACTGCCGTGTGTCTTTGGGAATGGATCATGCCATCGCAGCGGGGATGGTGGTCGGCGAACTGGTGGGCAACGCCTTCAAGCATGCCTTCCCCGGGAGAGAGGCGGGAACGGTGTCCGTGGAGCTGAACTGCATGGACGGAACGGAGGTGGAGCTGGCCGTGCGGGACGACGGGGTCGGTCTTCCCGCGGACCTGGACGTTTTCAAGTCGCCTTCCATGGGATTGCAGCTGGTGGTCGCCACCGTCGAGCATCAGCTCAAGGGGCGCCTGGAAGCGAAAAGCAACGGCGGGACGACGATCCTCGTGCGCTTCCGATGCAAGGACAACGGTTCCGATCTCCCTACCCGCTCATCTTCGCCGGCAGATAGAAAACCAAGTCGGGAAACAAGGTGACGAGGACCACCACCAGCACCATGATAAGAAAGAAGGGAAAGGTGGCTCGCAGAATAAAGCCCACGGGCTCGTCGGAAATGGACTGGATGACGAAAATGCTGAACCCCACGGGGGGCGTGATCTGGGAAATCTCCACCATGAAGACCAGAAAAATGCCGAACCACAGAGGATCGAACCCGGCGCTCACGACGATGGGGAGAACGATGGGAAGGGTCATGACCACGATGGAGATGCCGTCCAGGATCATTCCCAGCATCACGTACATGAGCCCCACCACGGCGATGAGCATGTAGGGGGAAAGGCCCAGGGAGGCGATGTACTGGCTCAGGGCCCGGGCGATGCCGATGAATCCCACCACCTGGGACAGAAAGGCCGCCCCGGCGATGATGAAGGTGATCATGGCGGTGGTGATCACGGCGCTCACCACGGATTCCTTGAAGGTTTCCCACGAAAAGTTTCGGAAATAGACGGCCAGGATCAACGCCCCCGCCACCCCGATGGCCGCCGCTTCCGTGGGCGTCGTCATGCCCAGATAGATCCCGCCCAGCACGGCGAAGATGAGCAGAAAAACGGGTGCCAGCTCCCGGATGGAGCGCAGTCGCTCGCGGGAGGTGAAAGTCTCGCGGGCCCCCGGCACGATCCCGGGGCGCAGAACAGCCCGAAGGACGATGAACAGCGAGTAGCAGCCCGCCAGAGTCAGGCCGGGGATCACTCCGGCGATGAACAGCTTGCCGATGGAGGTGTCCGAGAGGATGCCGTAGATGATCATGATGAGGCTGGGGGGAATCAGAAACCCCAGGGTGCCCGCCCCGGCCAGGGAGCCCAGGGCGAGGCTCCGGTCGTAGCCGCGCTTGGAAAGCTCGGCCAGAGTGATCTTGCCCACGGTGGCCGTGGTGGCGGCGCTGGAGCCCGAGACGGCGGCGAACAGGGAGCAGGCCACCACGTTCACGTGAAGAAGCCGACCGGGTACGTTGGACAGCCAGGGAATCAGCCCGTCCAGAAGACGTGTGGAGATGGCGGTGCGGTAGAGAATCTCTCCCATGAAGATGAAAAGGGGCAGGGCCGTGAGAGACCAGGAGTTGACGCTGTTCCAGACGGAGTTGGCCAGCAGTCCCCCGATCTTGTCGAAAATGGAGATGGCCGGGGGAAGGTTGATGTCGTAGATGAGCATCCCCGCCACGCCCGTGGCCATGAGCGAGAAGCCGATCCACAGGCTCGAGAGCAAAAAGACGAACATCACTCCCAGAAGGATGAACGACAGGGTCAACGGGTCGGATACGATAGGAGCCTCCTGAGAAATTCCGCCGCCAGTTGCAGGTCGAACAAAGCCAATCCCAAAGGGACAAGGGTCTGGGGAATCCAGATGGGGGTTTCGGAAATGGAATCGGCGTTCATTTTCAGCACGTAGCCGTCGTAAACCATGAGGACGGAATGGTAGAGGGCGAAGGAGCAAAGAGCGAGGGCGACGGCCAAGGCCGTCAAATCCAGCAGCCGAGCGGCCCCGCGACCCAGGCGGGCGGAAAGGAGAGTGATGCGGATGTGCCCCCCTTGCCGGAGGGTGTGACCCAGACCCAGCATCACCAGGGCGGTGTAGAAATAGGCGCTGTATTCGTCGGCCACGAGGGTGGACGTGTTGAAAACCCCTCGCAGGACGATCTCCACCAAGATGAGGCCCACGATGACCACCATGAAAAAGGAGGAGGCCAAAGCGGCCCCGTAGGAAAGGCCGTCGATGGCCCCGAGCACTTTCTTGGCGGCTCCGTCTTTCGCGGTCACGGGAGACAACCCTCGCGCCCCTTCTTTTCAAGGGAGATTCGCGGCTTAGCCATGGCGCAGCTTCCTAAGGATGCATCCCATTTCACGGATCGTCTTGACGAGCTTCCATCTTTTCATTCAGGCCAGCACCAGCTCTTCCACTTTCCGGATGTAGGGCACTTCGCCGGAATCGATATCCTTGAATATCTCCTTTAGATTGTCGATCAACTCCTGCTTGGAAAACCCTTGAGTCCGATAATCGGGATAATCGTTCAGATATCCGATATAATAGGCTCCGTCCTTCCAATACGTATATTTTACAACGTGCATGATTGGTCTCCGTTCACGTTGCAAGCCCCTCGAGCTCGCAGCCCATCACCGGGCAACCTTGCGGCAAGTCGTTGATCAACAAACCGGAAATCCCTCCGCATCCCTTTGGCCATGGAGACTTGGCGCGAGGAGCGCCACCAAAGGGCTTTCCCTTGTCGTCAGCGCCCCTTCA
>Ga0180429_10002628_pt1 | contig 14739 bp, 10 predicted proteins | sample SS_ome_FD_132428 | JGI IMG/M metagenome (GOLD analysis project Ga0180429, IMG submission 132428) | Hypersaline lake sediment archaeal communities from the Salton Sea, California, USA - SS_1_S_1 metaG | ecosystem: Environmental > Aquatic > Non-marine Saline and Alkaline > Hypersaline > Sediment ...
ACGGCACCGACGGCAGCTGGGGCGCCCTGCACGGCGGCGAGACGGCCACCTGCACGGTCAACGTGACCTTCGGCGGCGGCCTCACCGGCGAGCAGACCTTCGGCTGGGACATCGTCGGCGACGACTACGGCTCGACGCCCCACACCCTGGCCGGCACCTTCTCCCTGACCGCCGCGGGACCGTCGGTGACCGTGACGTCGCCCAACGGCGGCGAGGTCCTGGCCTGGGGCACGGCCCACACCGTCACCTGGGACCACTCCGGCGACGTGACCGACGTCAAGATCGAGTTCAGCCGCGACGCCGGCGGCGCCTGGGAGTCCCTCGTGGCCAGCACGGCCAACGACGGATCCGAGAGCGTCGTCCTGCCGGGCCCGAGCACCACCGAGGCCCTGGTCCGGATCGCGAGCCTCGACGACGCCGTCACCGACCAGAGCAACGCCGTGTTCACCCTCTTCGAGCCGGTGACCTGGCTGACGGCCAGCCCGCTGTCCGGCACCCTCCCCGAGGGCGGCTACCAGGACGTGGAGCTGAGCTACGACGCCACGGGCCTGGCCGACGGCACCTACACGGCCTACGTGCTGATCGACCACAACTGCGGCGGCGGCCCGGAGGTGGTGACGGTCACCCTGACCGTCGACTCGTCCACCGACGCCGGCGACGCGCCGCGGGCGCTGGTGCTCGCGGGGAACTACCCCAACCCCTTCAACCCGTCGACCCTGGTCGCCTTCTCGCTGCCGCGGGACGGCGCGGTCGAGCTGGACGTGGTGGACGTGCGCGGCCACCTGGTGCGCACGCTCCACAGCGGCGTCCTGCCGGCCGGCCGCCACGAGCTGACCTGGGACGGCAAGGATGCGGCGGGCCACGGCATGGCCTCGGGCGTGTACTTCGCCCGCCTGCGTCACGACGGGCAGGAGCTGACCCACAAGATGCTGCTGAACAAGTAGCGACGGACTCGCAAGCGAAGCCCCCGGCCGGCGTCCTGCCGACCGGGGGCTTTCTTGTGCGCCGCCGTCGCGACGGCTAGCGGTCGCCCTCCTCGTCCAGCTTACGCCAGACCTCGTCGATGGCGTAGCGCTGCCCGCCGGACTCGAAGCGGCCGACGTGATGCCAGACGCCGTCCTCGACGCGGCAGTCGAAGACCGCGACCGCGCCCACGAGTTCCGGGTGGGTGTGGTAGCGGATCGTCTCCACGTAGGTGTCGCCGTCGCGGCGCCAGGAGCCGCCGCCGCCGAAGACCTCACCCGGTTCGTTCTGGGAACCGAAGGCGAAGCGGTCGTCGCAGAGCACCTTGACGATGTCGCCCGGACCGGGCGGATCGCCCACGTCCAGGTCCTCGCCTTGACGCTGTACGAGAAGCCACGACCCGCGCAGGTCACCGGACGACCCGGCGCAGCCGGTGAGCAGGGCCGTCAGGAGAACGAGGAGCAGCATCGATCTCATGGTCATGATTCCCTCCCTCGAGCGTGTGGAACGGACGTCGATTCGAACAGACGCGGACTGCGGCGTCAACCTCCCCCGTCCCGACCGCGCACCACGAAGTGCTGTCCGCCCGAGGCCCGATGCCTTACCCTGCGGTTTCCGGCCCATCACACCAGACAAGGCAGGTGCCACCGTGACCTCCCGCTCCCAGCGCCCCCGCGCCGTCCTGTACGCCGCCCTGCTCGCGAGCGCCCTCTGCGCGGGCTGCGGCGAATCCATCGACGACGGATCGATCTTCCCCGTTCTCACCGGCCCCGACCTCGGCCAGGGCGACCCGCCGGTCGAGCCGGCCCTGTTCGCCCCGGGCGTCGTCAACTCCGGGCTCGCCACGCGCGACGTGGCCATGACGCCGGACGGGCGGGAATTCCACTTCGGCGTGAACGTGGGCAACTACGCCCTGAGCACGGTACTCGTGAGCCGGCTGGTCGACGGACGCTGGACCGAACCGGTGGTCGCCGGCTACGCGGACGATCCCCGCTACACGATCTTCGAGCCCCACATCAGTCCGGACGGGCGACGGCTCTTCTTCGCCACCGACCGGCCGCACGCCGGCGACGGTCCCGCCCGCGAGGATCATGACATCTGGGTGGCCGAGCGCACGGACGACGGCTGGGGAACGCCCCGTCCCCTCTCGGCCGGCGTCAACAGCGACCAGCCCGACTTCTTCCCCTCGGTCACGAACGACGGCACGCTCTACTTCACCCGCGACGATCCCGGCCGCAGTCCGAGCGTGATCATGCGCGCCCGCCTGCGCGCGGACGGGACCTACGGCGAGGCCGAGACCCTGCCGGCGGCCGTCAACATCGGCCGCACGCGCTTCAACGCCTTCGTGGCGCCGGACGAGAGCTACCTGATCATCCCCGCCTACGGCATGGCGGATTCCCGCGGCGCCACCGACTATTACATCGTCTTCCGCTCGCCCGACGACGCCTGGAGCGAGGCCGTGAACCTCGGCGACGCCGTCAACACGGCGGGCGGCCGCGAGTTCTCCCCGTACGTCTCCCCGGACGGACGGGCGTTCTTCTTCATGAGTTCCCGACAGGACCTGGCCGCACGGGCGCCGACGCCGCTGACGGTGGCGTCCCTGCGCGAGCTCCACGCGGCGCCCGGCAACGGCCAGAGCAACATCTGGTGGATGGACGCCGCCTTCCTGGAGGATCTGCGGCCGTGACGCATTCCCATGTGACTTCAACCACATCGGGACTGTCCAAGAGGACAGGGCCCCGAACGGGAGAGGAACGGATCATGAGCCTGAAGCGACTCGCCACGACCCTGGCCTTGACGGCCCTGCTGCTGACCGCCGGCTGCGCCGGCCTGCGCGACGTGAACCTGGACGACCTGCTCGCGGGTCCCCTGGACGAGGAAACGGTGGCCGCGGGGCTGCGCGAGGCCCTGAACGTCGGCACCGGACGCGCCGTGTCGCACACCTCGAGCACCGACGGCTTCCTGGCCAACGAATTGATCCGGATCGCCTTGCCCCCGGATCTGCAGGGTTTAGCGGGAACACTGCGTGATCTGGGGCAGGGCGATCGCGTCGACGGCTTCGTGGTCATGATGAACCGCTCCGCCGAGCGCGCCAGCGCCCTGGCCGTGGAGCCCTTCGCCGAGGCCGTCAGACGGATGACGCTGGCCGACGCCTTCTCCATCCTCGAGGGACCTCCGGACGCCGCGACCCGCTATTTCCGATCCGCCACCGAAGACAGCCTGCGGGCGCGCTTCCGCCCGGTCGTCTCGGGAACCATGCGGGAGACGGGCCTTTACGACGATTACGAGGAGATCCTGACCATCTACGAGGCCATTCCCTTCACCGACAAGCCGTCCCTGGATCTCACGGCTCACATCACCGATCGCACGCTGGACGGCCTGTTCCTCATGCTGGCGGACGAGGAGGCGCGGATCCGGCACGATCCTCTGGCCCGCACCACGGCCCTGCTCAAACGTGTATTCGGCTCATGAAGTGAACACGTTGTCCGGCAGCGTGTTAATGGATCATAAAAAATATTGACAGATAGGCACATCGATAGCAGACTATGTGTCGTTCCGGGGGGGATCACTAAGGAAATACCCGCACATTTTGGATGTCCCGTGTTCATTTGAACACATTTATCATATTCATAGTGTAGACTAAAAAAACAGGATGGTTTATACTGTAAGACCATTACGGGAAATCAAACAACAGCTTGCAACGACATCGGTCGACGCCCGGACCAGCGACCACAGAAACACCGTGAGGACGAGACTCAGATGACACCGATCGACGACAGCACCCAGCTCAGGGATCGCATTAAGGCTTTACCTGACCACGAATTGCCCAGGCTCTTCACGGACGTGCGTACGCCCATGAGCGCTCCGCACCGGAAGGGCGCCTACGCGACCCTGACAAGGGCTCTCGACATCACGGTCTCCGCCGTCGCGCTCGCCGTCTTCGGTCTCTTCCTGCCCCTGATCGCACTGGCCATCAAGATCGATTCGCGGGGACCCGTCTTCTACACCCAGAGCCGGATCGGCCAGAATCGCCGCAGGCGGGACCGCGACGCCGCCGGCCCCGAACGACGCAAGGTGATCTATCCCGGTCGTCCCTTCCGCATCTTCAAGCTCCGCACCATGCGCGTCGACGCCGAAAAGCACGGCCCGCAGCTCGCCGCGGCCGACGATTCGCGGGTCACGCGCGTGGGCCGCCTGTTGCGCCTGTCGCGCATCGACGAGATCCCCCAGTTCCTCAACGTGCTCAACGGCACCATGACCCTGATCGGCCCGCGTCCGGAACGCCTGTGCTTCGTGCGCCAGTACGAGCGCGACATCCCCGGCTACTGCGACCGCCTGGTGGCGCTGCCCGGCATCACCGGCCTCTCCCAGGTCAACAACGGCTACGACGAGGACCTGAAGTCGGTCCGCCGCAAGCTGATGTTCGACCGCTTCTACATCCGCAAGGGCGGCTGGAAGCTGGACCTGCGAATCCTGTTCTCCACCGTCCGCGTCGTCCTGACGGGCGAGGGGGCGCGCTGACCGGCCCATCCGCGATGGCCCGATCCGGTGACATTCACGTATTATGTATTGGCCGGGCATTGGACGGTGCAGACCGCCGCCCGGCTCCCTTATAATGCCGGCAGGATTCCCGCCTCCCTGGACCCCTCACTCGACGGAGGACCGTCACATGCCGACCCTGAATCCTGCGAGCCCCGGAACGCGTGTCGCGTCGTCCGCCTGTCTCGCTTGCCTGTTGCTGACCGCGCTGCTCGCCGCACCGGCGGACGCCGTCGATCGCCACGCCGTGCCGGCCGCCCTCGACCGCGACGTGGGACCCCTCGACGGCGTGCAGGTCTTCCGGGCCGATACCGTCGACCCCGAGGTGGCCAAGCTCGAGGATCTCCAGTCCGAGGGCCTGGGCCTCCCCCCCCGCTTCGCCGTGCCGCAGAAGACCCACATCACGCCCTACACCCACGGCACCTGGGAACGGTTGGACGAGAGCACCCGACTGTGGCGGTTGCGCGTGGCCTCTCCCGGCGCCCTGTCGCTGAACCTGGGCTTCGGACGCTACGTCATGCCGGCGGACGGACGCCTGACGATCCATCCCGCCGACGACCCGCGGGCCGCCATCGCCTTCGACGCCGCCGACAACAAGGACCACGGCCAACTGTGGACGCCGCTCTTCGAAGCCGAGGAGCTGGTGGTCGAGGTTGCGCTGCCCGCCAAGGCCGCCAACCGCCTCGTGCTGGAGCTGACGTCCGTCAACAGCGGCTACCGCGATTTCGGCGACCTCTTCCCCGAGAAGTCCGGCGCCTGCAACATCGACGTCGTGTGCCCCGAGGGCGACGACTGGCGGGACGAGATCCAGAGCGTGGCGGTCTTCAAGCGCAGCGGCGCCTGGTACTGCACCGGCTTCATGGTCAACAACACGGCCGAGGACGAGCGGCCCCTGTTCCTGACGGCCGACCACTGCGGCCTGACCGACATCACGGACGCGACGCTCGTCGTCTACTGGAACTTCCAGAGCCCCGTCTGCGGCGACCAGGGCCCCGGCAGTCTCGACCAGTTCCAGACCGGCTCGACCTTCCTGACCGGCGGCGCCGCGTCGGACTTCACGCTGCTCGAGCTGGACAGCATGCCCGAACCCGAGTGGAACGTCGCCTACGCCGGCTGGGACAACAGCGGCGCCGATCCCACCAGCGCCGTGACGATCCACCACCCCGGCACCGACGAGAAGAGCATCAGCTTCGAGGACGATCCCTGCACCACCACCTCGTACCTGCTGGACGAAGTCCCCGGGAACGGCACGCACTTCCGCGTCGCCGACTGGGACCTGGGCACCACCGAGGGCGGCTCCTCCGGATCGCCGCTCTTCGACCAGGACCATCGCGTCGTGGGCCAGCTCCACGGCGGCTACGCGGGCTGCGGCAACGACCTGCCGGACTGGTACGGCAAGCTCTCCGTGTCCTGGGCGGCGGGCCTGGGCGCGTATCTCGATCCGCTGGGCACCGGCGCGACCACGCTGGACCTCCTGGCGCCCTACGCCTCCGGCCTGGACGTCAGTCCGGACGACCTGGCGGGGCAGGGCGATCCCGGCGGCCCCTTCGTCCCGGCCTCCCTCGACTACGTCCTGACCAACAAGGGCGACACGTCCCTCGACTACGAGGTGAGCGCCGACGTGGACTGGGTGGACGTCGGCAACGCCGTCGGCACCCTCGCTCCGGGGAACCAGAGCACCGTCAACGTCTCGTTCAACGCCGACGCCGAAGCGCTCGGCACGGGCAGCTACGGCGGCACGCTGAACTTCGTGAACCTCACCGACCACGACGGCGACACGACACGCGCTGTGAGCTTGCGGGTGGGCACGCCCCAGGTCGTCTACGCCTGGAACATGGACGCCGACCCCGGCTGGACCGCCGAGGGCGACTGGGCCTGGGGACAGCCCCAGGGCGGCGGCGGCCAGTACGGCGGCGCCGATCCCGCGGGCGGCCACACGGGCGACCGCGTCTGCGGCTACGCCCTGGACGGCGACTACCCCGACGGCCTGCCCGAGCGGCACCTGACCACCGGCCCCATCGACTGCACGGGCCTCGAGTCGGTCACCCTGAAGTTCCGGCGCTGGCTCAACGTGGAGCGGCCGGCCTACGATCATGCCTACCTGCGAATCAGCACGGACGGCATCGCCTACACCACGCTGTGGGAGAACGACGCGGAGATCACGGACGACGCCTGGTCAGAACAGGTCTTCGACATCGCCGACATCGCCGACGGCCAGGCCGCGGTCCGCCTGCGCTGGACCCAGGGCACGACCGACGGAAGCTGGAGCTATTCCGGCTGGAACATCGACGACGTGGAGATCTGGGCCCTGCAGCCGTCCCTGCTGAGCGAAGCCGGTCCGCCGGCACCCCGACTGGCGACGCTCGCCCCGAACCTGCCCAACCCCTTCAACCCGCGCACGGAGATCGGCTTCACGCTCGCGGCACCGGCCCGGGCGCAGCTCGCGGTCTACGACATGCGCGGCCGCCTGGTGCGGATCCTGCGCGACGACGACCTGCCCGCAGGCGATCACACCGCGGTCTGGGACGGCACGGACACGGCCGGTCGCGCACAGCCCAGCGGCGGCTACGTCTTCCGGCTGAGCGCCGGCGGCGAATCGCGGGTCGTCAAGGCCCTGCTCCTCCGCTGACCGCCTCGGCGGCGGGGGCCCTTGCGCCTCCGTCGTCGCGCGTAGCGGCCACACGCATCAACGCTCAAGACTCCGCACACCCCTTCAGTTCTGCCATCGAAATTGTGTTTCGGCCGTAATCAGCGCTACGGACCTCGTATTGAGGCGCGTAACTGAAATGAAATCAGCATGAAGATGCTCCTGGCAGAGTAAAACACAATTTCGTTGGCATAACCCACCTCTTCCGGTTACCGCCGTCTGGTCCGGAACGCAACAGTGTGGTACCATGCAGACGTGCCCGCGAGGGCCGAATCCATCGTCCCCCCGCAGGGCACGCGACAGGGGAGGGTGACATGACGGTCAAGATCTTCAGCGCCCCGTACTACTATACGCTGGCGCGCGACATACCCGGCGAGGCCTGTCGTCTGCTCACCAAGCTCGCCGGAGAGGACGTCAATCTCCTCGCCTTCAACGCCCTGCCGGTCGGCCCCGACGAAACGCAACTGATCATCTACCCCTTCAACACGACCTGGCTCGCCGACGTGGCGCGGCACACGGGCCTGAAGCTGAGCGGCCCCCACCACGCCTTCATCATCCAGGGCGACGACGAACTCGGCGCGCTGGTGGACATCCACCAGAAACTCTTCGACGCGCAGATCAACGTGGAGAACTCGAGCGGGCTCTCGGACGGACGGGGCGGCTATCGGTACATCCTGCACGTCGGCGCGGACGACTACGAGAAGGCGGCGGAGATCCTGGGCGCCGCCCACACACCTTCGAAGTGGGACAACTTCGAGTTGAAGATCCCGCGGCAGTTCGAGGCGGAAAGCTAGGGTTCTGCCATCGAAATTGTGTTTTACTCGGCCAGGAGCATCTTCATGCTGATTTCATTTCAGTTACGCGCCTCAATACGAGGTCCGCAGCGCTGATTACGGCCGAAACACAATTTCGATGGCAGAACTGAAAGCTAGGGGGACGGGCGCGTCAGGCCGCGCGCACGGGGGCGGCGCGCCTCAGGTAGCCGCGCAGGGCGGACCCTTCCAGACGGCGATCCAGCCGGTGCTCGTGCAGCATCACACCCCGCATGATGGGACGCGACGCCCGCTTGAGCAGCACGCGCAGCGATTCGCGCGCGGTGGGGTTGTTGCGGATCCAGCGCGAGCTGATCACGCGGGTGGCGGCGTTCTCGAGCCAGGCCTGGGCCTGGCCGCGGATCTCGCGGACGCCGACCGGGCCGGCGGACAGGTCGAGGTAGGCGTCGATCAGGCCGTGGGCCTCGAAGACCAGGGATTCCCGCGACAGCGTGGCCAGGTGTGTCGCACCCTCGCCGGCCCACACCGCCCGCAGGAACTCCGCCGGCGTGTCGGCGACGGCCTCGGTGCAGGCGCGTCCGACGAGGCCCGTGTGGGTGTCGCTGGACGCGGTGACCGGCAGGGCCAGCTCGGCGGCCAGACCGATGGTGATCAGGTTCTGCAGGGGCGTCCGGGCCGCGTTCAGCTCCAGCATGTCGAAGCGGGCGGCGATCTCGGGCACGCGTGAGAAGTCCACGTCGCCCCGCCGCAGTTCCGCGCGCTCCCACCACGTGGGATGGTTGTACTGGCAGAGGATCGCGTGCTCGCGCGCGAACGCCAGAAGATCGTCCAGGGTGGTGACGCGACGTTTCAGCTCGGCGTAGAGATCGGGGTCGAGTCCGTACAGGTTGACGTGGATGGTGAAGCCGAGCGACGGGTCGTAGAGGGTGTGCTCCACGCCGGGGATCACGAGCGCCCGATCGGCCTCGGGCAGGCGACGCACCAGGGCCGCGTAGCCCTCCATGGTGTCGTGGTCGGTCAAGGCGAAGTAGTCCATGCGCCGGTCCGGATCGGGATGCCCGAGAGCGGCCTCGAACAGGGCGCGCGGATGCAGCGCCGGCAGGGCCGGCACATCGAAGGAGTACGACGAATGCACGTGCAGATCGGCTTTTCGTGTGCTGATTGACATGGTCGAATAAATTAGGCCCCGTGCCGCCCGGCGCCAGGGGTGAAGCCTTTCTTCCCGATAACGAACAGTCCGCTCAAGGGGTTACGGAGCAGCGGCATCCAGGTTGCACGCGATCGTCCCTCCGCGGGCAGGTTCACGCGACGGGCCGGCGGATTATCGACACGCCCCAATATCGGCCGCTCTTGTGGTATCCTGAAGCCTCGCGAAGGGAAGACGGCATGTGCGGGAGATTCACCCTGGCCCTCTCCCCCGAGGAGCTGGCCCAGCTCATGGCGCTGGACGCGGCCCTCGACCGGGAGCTGGGCCTGGGGCCGCGATACAACATCGCGCCGGGGCAGGAGATCGTCGCGGCGGTCCAGACGTCGCCGGAGACGCCGCGGGAGGCCCGCGCCTTCCGCTGGGGCCTGGTCCCGTCCTGGGCCCGGAATCCGGCGATCGGCCACCGTCTGATCAACGCCCGCTCCGAGACCGCCGCCGCGAAGCCCGCCTTCCGCGAAGCCTACCGCCGCCGGCGCTGCCTGGTACCCGCGGACGGCTTCTACGAATGGCAGCGGCGGTCGGGACGCAAACAGCCCTGGTTCTTCCGCGTCGCGGACGCGCCGGGCTTCTGCATGGCCGGCCTCTGGGAGACCTGGGGCCCACCGGACGGCGTTCCCCTGGAGACCTGCACGCTGCTGACCACGTCGGCCAACGAACTGCTGCGTCTGATCCACGACCGGATGCCCGTCATCCTGGAGCGCGAGAACTACGAGCGCTAGCTGACGGCGCAGCCCGACGACGAGACCGGATTGAGGGATCTGCTGCGTCCCTTCCCCGCCGAGGCCATGGACGCCCGGCCCGTGAGCCCGCTGGTCAACAGCCCGCGCAGCGACGTGCCGGCCTGCATCGAACCTGTCGCGACAAGGGAGGAGCCCGACGACGCCACGGACGGCCAGATGAAACTGCTCTGACGGTGCGACGAGACGCCGCGCCGGGGAATCGTCCATGAAGACCGCTCTGAGGATCGTCCTGTCCACAGCGATCGGCCTGCTGCTGGCCGAGGGCTTGCTGCGCGTCCAGCAGAAGCTCGGCCCCGGCTGCGACCTCGAGTTCGCGGACCTCGCGCACAGCAACGTGTCCGAAATCCTCAACCACAAGCCGCCCCCGCTGCTGCACTGGACCCTCCACGACGAGAGGATCTACTGCGAGCAGGCGGGCCTGAGCTACGATATCCGTCGCGACAGCCTGGGCCTGCGGATCAATTCCCTGCGGCCCCGGCCCGACACCTCGTCGTTCACGACGTTGTTCATGGGGGATTCCTTCGTCGAGGGCTACGACGATCCGCACACCCTGGTCCAGGTCGTCCACGAGCGACTGCTGGCCGGGAACGTCATCGATGGGAACGCGCGCACCTGCAACGCCGGCCATTCCTCCTACGCGCCCTCGATCCTGACGGCCCAGGCCCGGCTGCTGATCCCCGAAGTGCACCCCGACATGGTCGTGGTGGTGATCGACCAGTCGGACCTCGGCGACGACGTGCTCCGTTACGAGCATCTCGTGGTGCGGGACGACCGCGGGCGAATCGTCGCCGTGCGCCCAAGCCCGACCAGCCTGGCCCAGGTGCGGGGTCTCGAAGCGGCCCGGGACGAGCCCCTCTACCTGGGGCGACTCCTGCGCAAGCTCTACCACACCCGGATCTACATGCCCATCTTCTGCGAGGGCTACCACAGCCTGTTCCCCGGGGACGTGTACGTGTTCGCCCGGGACCGTGACGCCGACACCGACACACACGCCCGCGAGCTGGCGATCTTCGGCAGGAACCTGGCGGACCTGGCCGACACGCTGCTCGAGTTGACGGGATCCCCGGAGCGGATCCTGTTCGTCAGCCACCCCCACCTGCAGAACCTGTCGCCCGAGCCCGAGGGCTTCCTGTGGCGCGACCTGGTGGCGCCGGCGGTCGCGGCGGCGGCGATCCCGCGGGGCATCGCCGTCTACGACGCCACGGCGGACCTGCGCGACCGCTTCGCCGGCGACCCCGCGTCCTTCTACTGGCCCGGCGACATCCATTTCAACTTCGAGGGATTCCGCATCTACGGCGAGCTGATCGCCGACCGACTGGGGCCGCGGATCGAGGCGCTGCGCTGAACGCTCAGTCGATCTCCACGATCTTGATGACGTTGGTGTGCCCCGTCCGGTGCAGGGGCAGTCCGGCGGTGACTACCACCGTCTGGCCGGGCCGGCAACAGCCGCAGTCGACGGCCAGTCGCACGGCGTCCCGCTCGAGCTCGTCCAGATCGTCGCGCGGCTCGGCCATCATGGGCACGGCGCCCCAGATCAGGGCCAGGCGCCGCCAGGTCTCCGGTTCGTCGGTCATGGCCAGGATGGGCTGCGACGGCCTGTGCTTGGCCACCAGCTGGGTGGTGCTGCCGGAACGGGTCAGGGTGATGATGGCCGCGGCGCCGATCTCGTCGGCCATCTGCACGGCGGCGCGGGCGACGGCCTCGTCGGCGGACAGGCGCTCGGCCACGGCGAAGCGCGCGCTCCACTCCCGGAAGGGGAAGCCCGCCTCGGCCGCCTCGGCGATCCGCGCCATGGTCTCCACCGCGGCGACCGGATGATCACCCACCGCCGTCTCCTCCGAGAGCATCACGGCGTCGCTGCCGTCCAGGATGGCGTTGGCCACGTCGGAGACCTCGGCCCGGGTCGGCCGGGGACTGTCCACCATGGTCTTGAGCATCTGGGTGGCCGTGATCACCGGCTTGCCGACGGCGTTGGCGCGGGCGATGAGCGACTTCTGGATGGCCGGCACGTTCTCCATGGGGATCTCCACGCCCAGGTCGCCGCGCGCCACCATGATCCCGTCCACCAGGGCGAGGATCTCCTCGATGTTGGCGATCCCCTCCCGCTGCTCGATCTTGGCGATGATCGGCACGCGGCGGCCGGCCTCGGCCATCACCGCCCGGCAGGCCCGCACGTCGGCGGCCGTGCGCACGAAGGACAGGGCCACCAGATCCACGCCCTGCTCGAGACCGAAGCGGAGATCCGCGACGTCCTTCTCGTCGAGGATGGGCGCGCTGACGGTGCCGCTGGGCAGGTTGATCCCCTTGTTGGACCCGAGCTCGCCGCCCACCTCGACGCGGCAGACGACGTCGGGGCCGTCGATCTTCTCGACGGTCATGTGCAGGGCCCCGTCGGCCAGCAGCAGCGTGTCGCCGGCCTTCACGTCGCGGGGCAGGTCCCGGTACACGAGCGAGACCTCGCGGTCGTCGCCGGGCACGTCGCGGGCCGTCAGGATGAAGACCTGTCCGGAGCTCAACTCGACCGGACCGTCGGCAAAGCGGCCGATGCGGATCTTGGGGCCCGCCAGGTCCTGCAGGATCGCCACGGGGCGGTCCAGGCGCCCGCTCACGTCGCGCAGGTCGCGGATGATCTCGAGCTTGGTCTCGCGATCGCCGTGGGAGAAGTTGAGGCGGGCGACGTTCAGGCCGGCCAACACGAGGCGCTCGAGCATCTCGGGCGAACGGGTGGCGGGGCCGATGGTGCCGACGATCTTGGTGCGGGGCATGGGACTCCTTTCCGGATGCGGGCAGTCTATCATCGGTCGGGACGGGGCACCACTTCCCATCTGGACCGCGGCCTCCCGGGGAGGTAGGTTGAATACGGGACGGTGGAACAGAGCCGGCGACCCTGCGTAGGTGAGAAACCCCACCGCATCGAAGCGGAGCCTCCCATGTCCGGACGCCATGTGATCATCGCCGTCGCGATCTGTGCGGCGCTCGCCGCCGTGTCCCTGGGCCTGCGGCACATCGAACGCGAGTCGCCGCCGCCCACATACCGGCTCGCGGGCCGCTCGGCGCAAGACGAGGCGGAGAACGAGGCCCGCGCCCACCCGACCTCCGGCGCCATGGGCGCCATGCAGTGGCTGGCCCGGCAGCGCGCCTATCCCGACGACGCCTATCCCAAGACCGGCTGGCTGGAGGCCTGGCGCGACGCGCGGGAGCGGTTGCGCGAGCCCGCGCGCAAGGACCTGCTCCCCTGGCGGGCGATCGGCCCCAAGAACATCGGCGGCCGCACCCTGGCCCTGGCCCTCAATCCCCAGGACCCGCAGACCCTGTGGGCCGGATCGGCCAGCGGCGGATTGTGGCGCAGCCGCACCGCCGGCGTGGGCGTGACGGCATGGGAGCGCGTGGAGACCGGCCATCCCGTGCTCGGCGTGTCCGCGATCGCCATCGATCCCGCCGACTCCAACCTGATGTACATCGGCACCGGCGAGGTCTACTCCCACAACGACACCCAGGGCGGCATCGCCGTGCGTCTGACGCGCGGCAGCTTCGGCATCGGCGTGCTGAAGTCCGTGGACGCCGGCGCCACCTGGTTCAAGAGCCTGGACTGGTCCTACGACCAGGAGCGCGGCGTGCAGGTCGTCAAGCTCGATCCCGAGAACCCCGACATCGTGTGGGCGGGCACCACCGACGGCATCTACAAAACCGTGGACGCGGGCGCCAACTGGCACCGCGTGCACGACGTGGTCATGACCACCGACCTGCTGATCCACGCCGTCGACACGGACATCGTGGTGGCCGCCTGCGGAAACCTGGAGAGCCCGGGCGGCGGACTCTACCGCACCGACGACGGCGGCCAGACCTGGAGCCAGATCGTGAGCTCGGGCGTCATCCCCTCGGCCTACGACGGCAAGGCCCAGCTGGCGGCCTCGGCCTCCTTCCCCGACCTCTTCATGGCCAGCATCGGCAACGGCGGCTCGGGTCACAACGCCCACTGGCTTGTCCGCAGCGAGGACGCCGGTGTGACCTGGTTCGTCGTCTCCCAACTCGACTATTCTAAATGGCAGGGCTGGTTCTCCCACGACGCGGCCATCCATCCCGCCGACCCGTCGCGCATCATCACCTGCGGCATAGACATCCACGCCCTCACCATGCCGGGCCCCCAGATGCCGAACCTCACCGACTGGCGCCTGAGCGACTTCGGGCAGGTGCCGGTCGGCGGGCCGGAGGGTCCCGACGACTACTCCCACGCCGACCACCACGACATCGTCTGGCACCCGACCGATCCCGACACGATCTACTTCGCCAACGACGGCGGCGTGTTCCGTACCGTCGACGGCGGCCTGAGCTTCGAGGGCTGCAACGGCGGCTACCAGACCACCCAGTTCTACGCCGGCTTCTCCAGCTCGGCGACCGACCCGTCCCACGCCATGGGCGGCATGCAGGACAACTACTCGGCCATCTTCGACGGCACCGACGCCTGGATCCGCGTGGTCGGCGGCGACGGGGCCTGGACCGCCATCGATCCGGTCGACGAGGACATCCTCTACGCGTCGGCCCAGTACCTCTACCTCTTCAAGTCCACCAACCGCGGGCGGAGCTGGACCGAGATCACGCCCGACCCCATGATCGGCGACCCGGGCTTCATCGCGCCCTACGCCCTGGCCGGCCCGGACCATCCCGAGACCATCTACGCCGGCACCACGCACCTGATCCGCTCCGTCGACGGCGGCGCAAGCTTCCAGTACCGCCGCTCGCTTGGCGGCAACCCGGCCCTGGCGCTGGCCGTCTCGCCCGCCGACGACGGCCACCTGGCGGTGACGACGGCCCCGGTCAACTCGCGGGCCCGGGTCTACGCCTCCTACGACGGCGCCGACAGCATCGTCG
>Ga0180429_10002630_pt1 | contig 14735 bp, 6 predicted proteins | sample SS_ome_FD_132428 | JGI IMG/M metagenome (GOLD analysis project Ga0180429, IMG submission 132428) | Hypersaline lake sediment archaeal communities from the Salton Sea, California, USA - SS_1_S_1 metaG | ecosystem: Environmental > Aquatic > Non-marine Saline and Alkaline > Hypersaline > Sediment ...
CCTGACGGAATAGCACCGACAACAAACCACACGAACGAAACCACACTTTGCCACAAAAACACCGCGGTGCGGAGTGCTACTATCCCAACAGCCTCCGAAGGCGCAGGCGTTTGGATCGTCCATGCCGCTGCCCGCCTGCGCCTTCGGCGACTGGTTAAACGACCCAATAGAAACCGGAAAGCCGTTTCGACTCAACTTGCATCTGTCGGCATAGGAAACATCAGCAGCGAGATATCCGATGATCCGAGTCGAAGGACTGGCCAAGCACTACGACGATCTGCGCCGCGGGCGGTTCGTGGCGTTGGACGAGATCAGCTTTCGCGCGGAGCCGGGGCAGGTCTACGGCCTGTTGGGACCAAACGGCGCCGGCAAGACCACCACGCTGAGGATTCTCGGCACCATGCTGCGTCCGACGTCCGGCACGGCCATCGTGGGCGGTTATGACGTGGTTACGCATTCGGCCGAAGTCCGGCGCGAGATCGGATTCATGTCGGCCAACACGGCCGTCTACGATCGCATGACGGCCTGGGAGATGGTCGAGTACTTCGGCCGCTTGCACGGCATCCCCCGCCGAGAACTCGCCGAGCGGATGGAAGACCTCTTCGACCGGCTACAGATGAACGATATCCGCGACCTGCTGGGGGCCAAGATGTCGACCGGCATGAAGCAGAAGGTATCGATCGCCCGGGCAATAGTACACGATCCACCCGTGATGATCTTCGACGAGGCCACCGTGGGGCTCGACGTCCTGGTTGCCCGATCGCTGTTGGAAACGGTGGGCCAACTCCGCGACCGCGGCAAGTGCATCCTTTTCTCCACGCACATTATGCGAGAGGCCGAGAAGCTCTGCGACCGGGTAGCGATCATCCATCGGGGCCACCTCCTGGCCGAGGGCACCCTGGACCAACTGCACGAGCAACACCAAGAAGACGACCTGGAGGAACTGTTCTTCCAGTTGATTTCCCGGCACGACGAGGCCCGGCCCCCGGAACCACTCGCGACCGGAACCGCTCGCGGCCGGCCGGTAAGAGAGAACCGTTAACCATGCGCATCGGTAACGTCAAGCTGATCCTCTACCGCGAGATCCGCGATCAACTGCGCGATCGGCGCACGTTGTTCATGATTTTCGTGCTGCCGATGCTGCTTTATCCGCTGCTGGGGATGAGCTTCTTTCAGATCTCGCAGTTCATGCAGGAGCAGCCGACAGACGTGTTGGTGACCGGTGCGAGGAACCTGACGGACCTGCCGCCGCTGTTCGAAAACAACCGCTTCACTGCGGGGCTTTTCGCCGACTCGAAGCAGGCCCGATTGCTCCAGTTGGAGTTCGCCCCGGCCGAGCCTCGCGACGGCGCGGAGCAAACCATCGACCGGCGCGAGCAGGCCCGGGCGGCCGTGCAGTCGGGTCGTTTCGACGCGGCTCTTTGCTTTCCCGAAGACTTCGCCGATCAACTCGAGGGCTTCCGCCAGGCCATAGAACGGCGGGACCAGGCGCCGGCCGAAACGCCCGGCCCCGCCGTCGACGTCGCCTTGCAGGTTCCCAGTCCGGAGATTATCTACACCACGGCCAACGAGGAGTCGCAAATCACCTTCGTACGGCTCTCCCGCGTGTTGCGTCAGTGGACCGCGGAGATCGGCAAGACGAACCTGGCCGCCGGGGGCGTGCCTCCCACGGCCGCAAAGCCCTTCGTGGTGGCAATGGCCGACGTTTCCGACAACACCGATTACCACGGCGCGGCGTTGTGGTCGAGAATCTTGCCGGTGATGCTGCTGATCTGGGCCCTGACCGGCGCGTTTTATCCGGCCGTCGATCTTTGTGCGGGCGAAAAGGAACGCGGCACGATGGAAACACTGCTGAGCAGCCCGGCCCAGCGCAGCGAAATCGTCGTCGGCAAGCTGCTGACGGTCATGACATTCAGCACCATAACGGCCGTATTGAACCTGGCCAGCATCGGGCTGACCGGCTGGTTGGTGCTGGGGCATCTGAAAGAGTTCGGCGCGCCGCCGCCGATTGCGATAGCCTGGCTGCTGGTGGCGTTGATACCGGTCTCCGCGCTGTTCAGCGGCCTGTGTCTGGCACTGGCCGCCTTTGCCCGAAGCACGAAGGAGGGGCAATACTACCTGATGCCCCTGCTGCTGATCACGATGCCGCTGGCGATCATGCCGCTGGCGCCTGCCGTGGAGTTGAATCTCGGCGCCAGCCTGATCCCGGTGACGGGGGTGGTGCTTCTGTTGCGTAACGTGTTGGAGGGCAACTACTTGGGTGCCCTGCAGTTCTCCCCCGTCGTGTTGGCCGTAACGCTGGCCGCGTGTATGCTGTCGATCCGCTGGGCCATCGACCAATTCAACTCCGAGAGCGTGCTGTTTCGCGAAAGCGAGCGGCTCGACCTGGGACTCCGGCTGCGACACGTGTTACGCGATCGGCAACCGACCCCGACCATTGCGGCGGCCGTGTTCTGCGGCGTGGCGATTCTGGTCACCCGATTCTTCATGGGCTTTGTCATGGCACCGCCGGCCGGGTTCGGCGGTTTCGTCAAGACGGCCCTGGTTACGCAACTGGCGGTGGTCGCCGCGCCGGCCTTACTAATGACCTTTCTGCTGACTGAGAACCCCCGCCGCACGTTGTTGCTGAAGCTATCGTCGTGGCAAGCCGTCGGGGCGGCCGTGCTGCTGGCCGTGGTGTTGCATCCGGCCGTCACCTGGCTGCAAGTCGGCGTGGAGGAACTCTACCCCATCAGCGACGAAATCAAGGCCTCGCTGGCAGGGTTTTTTGAGGACGTACCCGGCTTCTGGCAGCTTGTGCTGGTGGTCGCCGTGGTGCCGGCGATCTGCGAAGAGTTGGCCTTCCGCGGGTTCATTCTCTCCGGCTTTAGGCATCTCGGACGCAAGTGGACGGCGATCGTCTACAGTGCCCTGTTCTTCGGTCTGGCCCATGCCCTGTTGCAGCAGTCGTTGATCGCGTGCCTGGTGGGTGTGGTAATCGGTTACATTGCCGTGCAGAGTAGCAGCATTATCCCCTGCATCCTCTTCCACGTGTCGCACAACACGCTCGTGCTGGCCAGCACGCAGATTACGCCCGAGTTGCTCAGGCGTTTCCCCTTGTTGGCCACCATCGTCTCGCCGGCCGGCGAAGGGAGCTTCGCCTACAACTGGCAGGCCGTGGCCTTCGGGCTGCTGGCGGCCGGGCTGCTGCTGGCCTGGTTCGGTCGACTCCCCTATCCCAAGTCGCCGGAGGAGAAACTGCAAGAGTCCACCCGCCGTGGCTGGCGCGACGAGAGTGATCTTGATATCTTAAAGCTTCTGCCTTGAAATTGAGCGCATAGTAGTCACCTCGCTCCGCGAGATGTCCACTCGTCTCTCAGAGCGAAACGTCTACTATACGCGTGAAGCCAGCAGCGCCAAAGACGTTCTCTGTGGTTTTCCCCTTCCTGCAATGCCGGCTGTAATGTTTTGTGCAACGTAAACTCAGTGCTCACATTTGAATCCTCGTGAAGTTTTTCAAGATGTTTGAGGTTAGCAGTACAGGAGCGAGACTATCATCCAATTGCTGAAGGCCCGATACGTCTTTCCCGTTACCGCCGATCCCATCGACGGCGGCGTGATCACCGTCGACGGGCAGCGAATCGTCGCCGTCGGATGTTCGGACATCGCGGGCGAGGTCGAAGACCTCGGCAACGTGGCCATAATCCCCGGGCTGGTCAACGCCCATACACACTTGGAGTTCAGCGAATTGCCCGAGCCGCTGGGCGTCGCCGGCATCGGGATGGTCGACTGGATTCGCCTCGTTATCAAACTCTTTCGCCGCACCGCGGACAACTTCGATCGGCCCATCGAACGAGGGCTTCGCGAGAGCATACAGTCGGGCGTCACCGCGTTGGGCCAGATCGCACAGCCCGGCTGGCCGGTCGAGCCGTTTCAAAGGGCGTCGCTCGATACTACGGTCTTCCTGGAATTGATCGCCGCGGCGTCCGAGCGAGTCGTTCCGCTGATGGAGCTTGGCCGGCAACACGTCCGATCGGTCGACGCCTCGGCGCGCTGGCGTCCGGGGCTTAGTCCGCATGCGCCGTACAGCGTTCTTCGCCCGGTTCTCGATGCGGCCGTGTCGGTTTCGGCCGAAGCCGGCGTGCCGCTCGCCTTTCACCTGGCCGAGTCGCGAGAGGAACTGCAACTGCTGCGATCGGGCGACGGCCCGTTTCGCGATTTGCTGGATGAATTGGGGACCTGCGACCCCGAACTGTTTACGCCGGGCCGCCGGCCGCTCGACTATCTGCGTGCGCTCGACGGTGCCCATCGCGTGCTGATCGTCCACGGCAACTACCTCGACGACGAGGAAATCGCCTTCCTGGCCGACCGGGCCGAGCGGATGTCGGTCGTATATTGCCCTCGAACCCACGACTACTTCCGCCACGATCGTTATCCGCTGGAAAAACTGCTCGCGGCGGGCGTAACGGTCGCCCTGGGTACCGACAGCCGGGCCTCCTCGCCCGACCTGAGCATGCTGGCCGAAATGCGATTCGTCGCCGAGAAATATCCGGCCGTCGGCCGCGATACGGTGCTGCGAATGGCGACGCTCGGTGGTGCCGCCGCGTTGGGCCGCGATCACGAAATCGGCAGTCTACAGCCGGGCAAGCTCGCCAACCTGGCGGTTGTGGGTTTGCCCGACGGCAAGGTCTCCGATCCGCACGAACTTATCTTCAGTTCTGACAGACCGGTGGTGGAAACGTGGCACCGCGGTGATCGGCCGGACGTTTACGTTGCTTAGCGCGGGCCTGCCCGTCGACGCAGCCAGGGCAACAGCCCGACGCAGGCGACCGCCAGCAGGGCAAGCGTGGTCGGCTCGGGGACGATCTGCACATGGTGCCCCAACTCGGCGTCCCAGGCCTCCAACAGTCCGCCGCCGGCGGCGTTCAGGCCGTCGAAATCCGCCTGCGTCATATACAGTGTACCTTCGATGTCGGTGCCTTCGATGGTCTGTAATTCGTCAAGCATCACGTCGAGTTGCATCGCGTCGAGGTTCAGCACGTCGACCAGCCACAGATCGGTCAGATCATCCATCGCATACAGCGGTGCCAGGTCGGTGATGTCGACGAAGTCCACGCCGCTGAGGTCCAGTTCCGTGATGCCGGGAATGCCGCCAATGCCGTCCGACCATTCGTCCCCGCCGTCCAATAGCGCCGTCAGCGCCGTCTGGTTCAACACGCTGTTCCTCAGCGAGACGGTCGTGATATTCGTATTCCCTTTCACGCTAAAACCCGCCAGGCTGGAGAAATCGGCCCCGCCCAGATTCAACTCCGTGATGGGTGTATTGTTGCTTAGGTCCAGATCGTCCAGATCCGTCATCCCACTGAAGGCACCCGATTCGATGCTCGAAATCTCGTTCAGCCGCAGGTCTAACTTTGTAAGATTCGTCAGGCCGCTGAAGTCACCCGCTTCGATGCTCGAAATCTGGTTCCTCGACAAGTTCAAATCCTCAAGATTCGTCAGGCCGCTGAAAGCGCCCGCTTCGATACTCGAAATCTGGTTGTAGCCAAGATTGAGGAGCGCAAGACTCGTCATACTGTTGAAGTCGCCCGATTCGATGCTCGAAATCTTGTTGTGATGCAGTCTGAGTTCCGCAAGATTCGTCATCCCGCTGAAGGTACCCGCTTCGATGCTCGAAATCTGGTTGATTTCCAGATACAACTCCTCAAGATTCGTCATCCCGCTGAAGGTGCCTGATTCGATGCTCGAAATCTCGTTCCTCCACAGGTGCAACTCCGAAAGATTCGTCAGGCCGCTGAAGGTGCCCGCTTCGATGCTCGAAATCTGGTTGTCGCCCAGATGCAGGAATGTAAGATTCGTCAGGCCGCTGAAGGCGCCCGATTCGATGCTCGAAATCTGGTTATCCTGAAGCTCGAGGTGTGCAAGATTCGTCAGGCCGCTGAAATCGCCCGCTTCGATGCTCGAAATCTGGTTCCACCGCAGGTACAACTGCGTAAGATTTGCCAGGCCGCTGAAGGTGCCCGCTTCGATGCTCGAAATCTGGTTATCCTGAAGCTCGAGGTATGCAAGACTCGTCAGGCCGCTGAAGTCACCCGATCCGATGCTCGAAATCTGGTTCCGCGTCAACTGCAACATCGTAAGATTCGTCAGGCCACTGAAGCTCCCCGATTCGATGCTCGAAATCCAGTTTCCGTACAGACTCAAGTCCGTAAGATTAGTCGGGCCGCTGAAGTCGCCCGCTTCGATGCTCGTAATCTGGTTGTTGCCCAGAACCAACTCTGTAAGATTCGTCAGGCCGTTGAAGTCGCCCGCTTCGATGCTCGGAATCTTGTTGTAGTACAGATTCAGGTATGCAAGATTCGTCAGGCCGCTGAAGTCGCCCGATTCGATGCTGGAAATCCGATTCTGGCCCAGATCCAGTTCAGTAAGATCCGTCAGGCTGCTGAAGTCACCCGATTCGATGCTCGAAATCACGTTCCTCGACAGGTTCAAATTCTCAAGATTCGTCAGGCCGCTAAAAGCGCCCGATTCGACAATCGATATATTGTTGTCGGCCAGATCCAGTCCTGCAAGATTCGTCAGGCCGCTGAAGTCACCCGATTTGATGCTCGAAATCCCGTTCCTCGACAGGTTCAAATTCTCAAGATTCGTCAGGCCGCTGAAGTCACCCGATTCGATGCTCGAAATCTTATTGTGGTGCAGTTCGAGTTCCACAAGATTCGTCAGGCCGCTGAAGGCGCCTGATTCGATGCTCGAAATCTGGTTGCGCTCGAGATGTAACTCTATCGTCGGTGTGGCAGTCCAATTGTAGTCACCGATGCCGCCGAGACCGGTGATAGCGGGATTAGAGTGGTCGGCATCGACGACCGTGGGCATGGCGTCGCCGGCACCGTAGCCGTGGTCACTCGCCCAGTCGCCGAAGGTGTAGTCGGCCCGGGCGGCGGCGGGCAGACTCAACACGATCCCCGCCGCAACGATCCACGCGGTGGCAACCCCGGCTCCCGTCATCTGCTGCCTCTTCGTACTCATGGAATTCTCCTTCGGTTGCAACTCGATGGCGTATAATCAAACCCCGCGAACAGGCTCCTCTGCGCGGCGGGCGCTGACGACCCGATTATCAACGCTACGCCGGTACGCTGTCAAGCTATGGGCGCGGGTGGCATAAGAAAAGGACTTGATTTTGTGCTCGCGTTTTGATACACCTGTACACTGTGGTCCCTGTGCCGCTTTGATCTTTGACAATCTATTTGCGAGTGAAGCAACTTGCCGACGGTCGAGCGTTCGCGATCTCCCCGGCGGGTATTGTGGCATTTTGCACGGGGTTAAGCATAGCCGCGCAAAAATACTCGCCGTGCGGCGACCCCCATCGGGGTGGAATCGCGATAATCGCCTATACAGTCGACGCTTTTCGCACCCTCAGCACCCACATTTTGCAGGAACACACACCAAACCGCGTGCAAAATTGAAAAGTGCAAAATTGACCCGCTGGCAGGATAAGCCGCTCATTTCCTCGGCGGCGACTGCATGTCTACCTCGGCGTGGGCCGTCAAAGCACCGGCGCTGAGCATCGCGTCGAACTCGAGCCCGCGAAACCAATTCAGCGGCGGGGCCTGATAGCCGGCCGGCGGCTCGGTGCCCAGCAAGACTCGGCCCTCAGGGTCCACGAGCGCCGTCGAAATCCAATCGCCGTCGCCGCCCGACTGCTTGTGAAAGACGTACCGGCCGCCGAGCGGGCAGATCAACTTCGCCGCCAGCAGGAATTCGGCCGCCGTGCGGCAATCTTCCTTGGGTACGTGGAGTTGCTGATTCAGGGCGTGCATCAATCGAAGGTTCCCCAGCGAGGTCTGCCTGGTTCGCGAATAGCCCCATTCGTTCAGGAACGGCGTCATTCGGGCCCTCGACACGTCGCCGACGTGCAACCTAAGTTGGGCCGGCCGCTGGGCCTTCTCGAACTTCAACCGCGGCAGAACCGTCGCAAAGACTTCCTCGTGCAGCGAATAGACCTTGAACTGGTTCCATTGGCGCGAGAACAACCCGCCGGGCGATTCGGCCGGCTGCGCGGCGGCGGGTGGAATCAGTGCCAGGTTCTCGAACCAACCGATCCACGGAAATTGTCCGTTGCTGCCGATGTAGCCGACCAGCAGATCGCGGAAACGGCCAAGCAACGCCAGCCGATCGCCGATGAGATCGGTCGGTGGGCCGAAGTCGCGTAGCCCCGCGAAGACCCGCTGGTCGTGCATGACCATCTCGCCGGAGGCCAAATCGCCGGGCACCGGCGCCAATCGCACCTGATCGGCCGGGCCGGCCCAACCGGCCAGGAACTGGTGCAGCTTGCCGCCCATGGCACTCATTCGCACGTCGACGATAACACGTTCTCGGCCGCCGTCGAGTGTTTTGCGCCTGACACCGATCATCGCCGGGTCGAGCCGCCCGAAGTTCTCTGCATAGAATTCAGCGAACTTGGCGTATGCGGCGACCTCGGCCGGCGTGACCCGATCGACCGGCACGTCGGGGATCGGTACGAAGGTGCCGCGGTGGCCGCGAAGGCTGTCGTAGACCTGGCCGCCGTCGAGCACGGTTCCGCTGCCGTCGGGGCGAGGGCTGAAATTGCGTGGTAGAAGCCCGCTGCCCGAGAGCCGCTCGACGCTACCGCCGGGCAACCCTTCGGTCGCCGCCGCCAGTGCCGCGAGTTGCACCAGGTCGACGTCGGCCACGGCCTGCAACCGCCGGGCAGTCTCGATGCGATACTGCGAACCGGCCATGTTTCGGAAGAAGGCATCCGACAGGTAGACGAACGCCGAGTAGTCTGCGGTGGTCGGCATTACGCTTCGGGCGTGGCGGAACTCCGCGGAGGAGCCCAGCGAGCCCTCGCCGGAGGCCGTTTCCAGGAAGCGGCGCACCAGGGTCTTCGAACTGGTGACGAAATGGTACGGTCCGTCGAAGGCGTAGTAAGATCGCACTTTGCCGTCGGGCGAGGCGAGCGACGAGACCTGCTTTCCTTCGCAAGAGAACTTCTGTTCGGTCACGCCGCCCGCGTTGAGGCGTTCCAGGCGGCGGGTGGCGAAGTCGAGTGCCAGGGCATTGGTGCTGTGGGCGTGGAAGAGAATGCCGAAGGCGGCGCCCTCGCGAAAATGCAGGTCGGTGCCGATGATCGCCACGTCGGCCACCACGGTGGGCCCCAGCAAACGCGACAGGGCCGACTGCTTGACCACGAGTTGCTCTTCGATGCGACGCTTCATTTCGAGGTCCAGCCCTCGCGAAGCGATCAGGTTCTGGGCGTCGCCGCCCCAGCGGTCCATCGTGTCCTGAAACCAGAGGAAGTTGTTGAAGTTGCCGAAGCGGATGTAGAGACACTCGGCCGGCACGCGCATCGCAATCGGCTCGACCTTTACGCCGGCGGATATTTGAGGGAGCTTCAGCGGCGGCGGACTGATCGACACGGGCGGCGGCTGATCGGCCTTCTGGTCGAGTTGGTTCAGCCCCAGGATGCGGTCCTGCTGCATGGCCACGCGAACGGCCTCGGTACCCAAAATGACGCCGACTTCCTTGGTCAGTTGGTCTTGTGAGGGTTCGGTCTGACTTTTCTCGGGCAGTTCGAGGTTCAGCCGGCGGGCAAGCGTGGTGGCGAGGAAGCTCTCGATCAGCGGCGGATAGTCGGGCTTCGTCTGCAACAGGCCGGGCGATGCCGTGTAGTTGCGCCACCACCGCTCGAGCAACGTTCGATGAAACCCGGGAGCCTCGCGAGGCCGAACGGTCAGGCGATGGGCCGTGCGGGCCTGAAGCGTCAACTCCAGCGGGTCTTTGCCTTGGAAAAGAAAGTAGACGTCGGTTCTCGGCGGCAAGCTCAATAACCCCTGCAGCAGCCCACCGACTTCCTGGCCTATCGGCCCGCCGCGGATCCACGGAACGCTCTTCAGGGTGTCTTTAACCAGGGGGACCACGGCCGGGTTGAAGGTGGCAGGGTAGAGGATTCGGCCGTTGGTCTCGCCGATGCCAAGCCCTTCGGCCCCCAGCGGCAACGGCAATTCGCCCCCGGCGATCTCGACGGTCAGTCGTCCGACGCCGAACGGCTCGCCCACGAACGCTTCGGCCCGCATGCGAACTTGGGCCAAGCATGGTGCGGCTGCAAAGGCAATCGCCGCCAGGAGGGTTGCCGTGAAGAGGTGGGAGTGTTTGGGCGTGGTGTGCATGGTGGGCCCCTGGTGAGTTGGTGGGTCTTTTCGGGTGTCTCCCCCGGTGACTCTTCGGGTGCCATGCCCACGCTTGCGCGAGCATGATCCGGCTACGGACGAGTTCTTCAACATGCCCACGCAAGCGTGGGCATGCCACCCTTGGTTTAGACTTTTTGCCACAAGAACTATTATGCGAAAATCCCGTGGCTATTCAACCGCTCTTCGTCTTCACAGCAGCGGACCGAGCAGCCGGGCCGTGTTCTCGGAGAACCGCTGCAGCGGGGATCGCGATTTCCACTCGTCGAGGTCCATCATTTCAGATCGGTCGATGTACGACTGCTGAAGCTTGCGTAGTTGCGACGTGAACGCGCGGTCGTACACCGAGAGCGTAATCTCGAAATTCAGGAAGAGGCTCCGAGGATCGAGATTCAGCGAGCCGAAGAGGCTGAACTCGCCGTCGACAGTGATCGACTTCGTGTGCAGCAGGCCATCGTGAAACATGGCGACTCGGACCCCCGCCGCGATCAGGTCTCCCTTGTACGCCTGGCTCGCCAGTCTTACCAAGAGGGAGTCGACCTTGGCGGGAACCACGATCGTCACCGCTACGCCCCGGCCCGCCGCAGAGATCAGCGCCGTAAGCAGAGCTTCTTCCACGACGAAATAGGGGGTTGTCAACACCAATTCCCGTCGCGCGGCGTAGATGGCCATCAGCAGGATCTGTTGGATTGCATCGTTCCGCAACAACGGACCGGAAGGCACAACTTGGATCACCGCATCGCCGCACTCACCGATGGCGTGGATGCTACCGGTCTTGGCCAGTTTATCGAGGCCCTCTTGGGTCTCCAACTCCCAGTCTTCCAGGAACGTGACGGCAAGGCCCTCGACGGCGGGGCCGCGCACTCGCACCATGGCATCTACCCACTGGCCGACGCCGGAATCCTGCTTGAAGTAGCGGGGATCGACGAGATTCTGGCTTCCCGTGTAGCCCACCTCGCCATCAATGACTACGATCTTCCGATGCAGCCGAAGATCGAATCGCACGAACAGGCTCCGAATCAGACCGGAAGGAAGCGCCGCCGCCAGATGGACGCCGCCTTCTCGGAGCCGCCGGGCCAGGGGACTGCGGAGGAAATCGCGGCTGCCGACCGCGTCGACCAGCACCCGGCAGATGACGCCTCGCGACGCCGCTCGAAGCAGGGCCTCGGCCACGTCGTCTGCCAGCCCGCCGACGTTCCAGATGTAGAACTCCATGTGGCAGGTGTTCTCGGCAGCGTCGACGTCGTCAATCAGCGAGTTGAAAACGCCGTTTGTGGTTTCGATCAGCCGCAACTCGTTGCCCGGCAGGGCCGGGATGCAGACCGTGGCTTCGGTCAGCCGTGCGAGCGGTTCACACTCGGCTCCCAGGACCGACCAGTCGACCTGGTTGCGCCGGCGGAGGTCTTCCAGCCAGCGTTGGAACGGCTCGTGGACCTTGGCCACCCACTGCGATCGTCGGCTTCCCAGCCGCAACTCGCCGACGGCCAGATAGACGAACGCGCCCAAGAAAGGGAATACCAACACAACGGTCAGCCAGGCGAGCGAAACGCCCACGGGCCGACGACGCATGATGATCCGCACCGAAAGGCCGATACGGATGACGAAATCTACGCCCAGAACGATTTCCGTCAACCAGTTGGTCAATTCCATTCGTTTCTCCCAACGAAGACGCTGCTTCTACAAAACAAGTGCTACCAGGCTGTGTAGGCATACGTCAAGTACGGGCAGACGTAGGGTCGGTGCTCTGCACCCGCGCGTCTTTCCGTCTGGGGGCTTCCCGGGAATCCTCCGCGTGGGTGTAGAGTACCCACCCTTCTTTTTAGCAGGAAGAGTTGATACAAACGGCAAATCGCTTGATTGAATCGCCGTTTTATGTTCATCTATAACCGGTGTTGAGTGCGGTCCATTCTGCCGGGCCGACCGCAGCAACACCCTATATCCCATGCTCAAGCGAGGCATCGGTTTCGGGCACCCCTCGCGTGGTCGGGAATTGAACCGTAAGTCACGGTAGGGCAGTGGCTTGCGACAGCCGACACGTCTTCTGAACTCTCAAGCGACAGGGGTCCGTCTGTAGTGAAGAGGCAAAAAATGTGCGACTTGGGCAAATTGGAACTTGATTTTTTTCCTGCCGCTTATTCTAATCGAATAGATAATAGCGCGTATTCTGCTTGCGCGTTCCCGTCTCGGGATAGGTACAAAGTATGCTCGTTTCTGATTTGGAACAGAGGCAGCGCGCACACTGCGCATCGCAACAGAGCTGCCGGGGCAAAGTCTGCCTGGTAATCGATTATTAAGGAGGTTGATCCATGAGGATCTGGGACTCACTGCGCCGTATCTCGGGCAGAACGGCTTCTCGACGGCGTTCGGCCGAACGCGGGCGAGAAATAAGGCCATCCAAGCACCGCGGGCTGCGCGTCGAGCAGTTCGAAGACAGACTGCTCCTAAGTATCAATCCGGTTGGGGATGACCAAGAGACCCTCAACAACGTGCTGATCGGCCCGTACGATTCACCGGGAATCATCGCGGACTCTTATGGCTATTCCGTTGCCGAGGCACAGAAGATCGAATCGCTCAACTTATCGGTCGGGCCTTTTGTGGAGGACAAGGGCCTCTGGTTCGATTTTGACACCGGCAACGGCTTGGACGTCGGCGCGGCCGCGGACCTTGAACTGCTCAGTTCCTCCGCTGACGATATCGTCAGCCAGCTATCGGTAGCCGGTGCATGGATCGATACGGTGGCGCTCGACGGCCTGGAGTTCGCTCGGATCACCATACCGGGGGCCGGCTACACGAGCGAGATCGGAGAGCCGCAGCTTCCCGTCATCCGCAGTCTGTTGGCCGTGCCCGAGGGCGCGGAGGTGACGGCGCAGTTCGAAGGCAGTTCGCAAATTGTGTCGATGGCCGCTTTGGGTATCGATGGTTCGCTCGTGCCGTTGCACTCTCCCGTTGTCAAGCTGCCGGGGTCCCTGAACGAGTTGTCGCTGGAGTTGAACGAGACGGCCTACCAGGCGGATACGTTCTCGTTGGAATCGAGCGTCGAGGTGGTCGAGGTGGGTTACGCCGGCGGCGAACGTCTGGTGATGCTCGAGATTGCCCCGATCTCATACAACGCGGTCCAGGAAGAACTGATCGTCTACGACACGCTGACCATCACCCTGGACCTCGAGGGCGGCGAAACGGCCAACCCGGATGCAGACGTCCTACGGACCAAGGGCTCCCAGGACGCGGCCAAAGCGCCGGGACGGCTGTTGATCATTGTCCACGACGACTTCGCCGGCGACTTGGCGACTTTCGTCACGCACAAGGAGGACATGGGCTGGACGGTCGACGTTGCCGACACGTCTACGGCGGGAGCGAGCAACACGGCAATTCAAAGCTACATCCAAACGCAGTACGGCGATAGCGCCACGCAGCCCGACGCCGTGTTGTTGGTGGGCGACGTGGACCGGATTCCGCACTTCATCGGCCTGGGAGACGGCAACCCCGACACCGACCTCTACTATGGCTGCATGGATACCGGCGACGACTGGTATCCGGAGATACCGGTGGGGCGGTTCAGCGTCGCCAATAGCACCGAATTGGCCGCCATAATTGCGAAGACCATCGAGTATGAGACCGCGCCCGACGACACGTGGATGACTCAGGCCGCCTTCATGGCGGGCGTCGATTTCAACTACATTACCGAAGGCACGCACGACTGGGTGATCGCCAATCACATGGACCCGCAAGGGTTCACCAGCGACCGCCTGTACGACGTGACCTACGGCGCGACCACACAGGACGTTCGCGATGCCTTCAATGACGGGCGCGCGCTTGGAATCTACTCCGGCCACGGCGACGTGGACCTGTGGGCCGACGGCCCGATGTTCCTGCAGTCGGACGTTGCCGGCCTTACCAACCAGGGAATGTACCCGTTCGTGGCCAGTTTCGCCTGCCTTACCGGCTACTATGTCGACCCAGAGTGTTTCGCCGAGACGTGGTCGCGCGAAGCCGACAAGGGCGCAGTGGTCATGTGGGCTTCCAGCCAACTTACCTACTGGACCGAAGACGACATCCTCGAGAAGCGCCTGTTCGATGCCATCTATAACGAGGGCTACGACACGTTTGGATCGGCGACGGTGCGGGCGAAAGAACTCTTCCTGAACTACTTCGGCGCCTCCTCGACCACGCGGCGGTACTACGAGAAGTACAACTTGTTCGGCGACCCCACCGTTGGCGCCCCCGGCGGCGGCGGCGGTGGTGGAGGCGGTGGAGGCGGTGGAGGCGGTGGCGGAGGCGGAGGCACGCCGTTGCCTCCGGATCCCGGGCCGGGACCGGAGTTGATTTCGATTATCCCCAACGAGGGGACCATTCTGACCGACGGGGAGATTCTGCACATCGCCCCACGGGAGTTGACCTTCCGCTTCAACGACGGGCAGGTCATCGACGAAAACACGCTCGGCGCCATTCAGATCCTTCGCGGCATCGACGGGATCTTGGGCAACGGCAACGACCTGGCCGTCGAATACGGCTACATCGGCATCGGCGAGACCACCAACGAGGTGATTA
>Ga0180429_10002631_pt1 | contig 14733 bp, 8 predicted proteins | sample SS_ome_FD_132428 | JGI IMG/M metagenome (GOLD analysis project Ga0180429, IMG submission 132428) | Hypersaline lake sediment archaeal communities from the Salton Sea, California, USA - SS_1_S_1 metaG | ecosystem: Environmental > Aquatic > Non-marine Saline and Alkaline > Hypersaline > Sediment ...
ACCAGGGCCTTGTCGACGAAGAAGACCAGCGTAAGGCGTTCGACGCCCAGTATCAGATCGCCGCCATCGTCAAGACCCAACTGAGCAACCCGGTCAAGGCGATCATCGAGTACCGCAAGGTGGTCGACAATTGGCCGGCCAGTCACCTGGCCGACGACGCCTTGTACGCGGTGGGGACGACCTACCTTTCGCTTGGCGAGACCGACAAGGCCAGAGAGGCCCTGTTGGCGGTCGGGGCTAAGTACGCCGCCAGCCCGCTGGCCGACGACGCCCTGTTCATGGTCGGCAAGAGCTACGAAGACGAGGCCGCCAAACTGTCTACCGTGACGCGGGACAAGACGCTCGAACGCAACAAGGACCTGGCCCAGCGGCGGGCCTATCAGATGTCCCAGGACACTCGGTTTCGGCAGCAGGAGTTGAAGACAGATCGGATAGCCGGCCTGAGGAGGGCGGGCAAGGCGAAAGAGGCCTCGGTCGAAGAGGCGGGCAGGGCGGCCAATTATGGCCAGTTCTATTCGGCCAACACGGCGCTGTTCGCGCAGAAGGCCATCCAGGAAGTTGAAACGCTCACGGCAACCGAGCTGGCCGATCGGCAGGACAAGATAAACGCCGCGCTGCGCAGGGCCGTCGAGGCCTACACGAAGGCCTCGGAAGTGGCCGGTGCCGACAAGGCCGACGATGCCCTGCTGCAAATGGCCACCATCTACGATCAGCGTTTGAAAGACTCGCAGGCCGCCATGAAGACCTGGCTGGAGATCGTCCGCCAGTTCAGCGGCACCAAGGTGGCCGAGGATGCAAGCTGGCGAATCACCCAATACTATGAGCGCGAGAACAAGTACGCCGAAGCCATCAAGGCCTACAACGCCTTCCTGCGGAACTATCCTGGCAGCCCCCATGCGGGGCCGGCCCAGTTTGCCATCGCCGAAAGCCACGAGCATCTCGGGCAATGGATCAGCGCGATGGATTCATACACCAAGTACATCACCAACTTCGCCGAAGGACCGTTGGTGGCGAAGGCCAAGGAGCAGATCAACTGGATCAAGACCTATCGATTATAGCGGACACGGTGTATCCGTTTAACCCTAAGCCGAAGGCGACGGATGTTATGCGGAGGTGCCACGCACCCAACAGCCTTCGCCTACGGCTTCGGGTTAAACGACCTGACGAAAACCAGAAAAGTAACCTAAGGAGACTCAACAATGCGACTCCACAACAACTTCCACCTGCTGACAGTCGGATTTGTGCTGGCGGCCTGCTCTATGCCGTCGGCGGCAGAACTCGAGGGCGAGCAGCCCCGGCCGAAGGCCGAAGCGGCAGATGCCTCAGCGGCCGAAGAAGAACCCCGTGAAGCAGAGCCAGCCGAGACTGTGCCAGCCGAGACTGTGCCAGCCGAGGCAGAGCCCGAGGACTTCTTCTCCGATGGCCGCGACGCGCTGTTCAAGGGCCAGTACGCGAAGGCAATCGAACTGCTCACAAAGGCCGTCGACGCCGACAAGACCAAGACCGGCTACCGGCTGCACCTGGCCCGGGCGTATCGCTACGCGGGCAAGGACGATGAAGCGGCCGGACAGTTGGAAGAGATTCTCAAGACATCGCCCGATCACGTCGACGCCGGCCAGGCGTTGGCCGAGATCTACTCGGCGGCCGAGAAGTGGCAAGACGTCGTTCGCGTGCTCGAGCCGCTGCTGAAGTATCGCCACGACTACCCCACCTATCACATGCTGGCCGAAGCACAGTATAACCTCGACGATCACGAGAAGGCCCGAAAACACTACGAGGAAGCGCTCAAGCTCAACCCGCAAAGTGCTTCGGATCACTACGCGTTGGGGAACATCTATCTGTCGGGCAACTTCTTTGCTTTGGCCGCCGGGTCGTATCAATCGGCGTTGCGGTTGGGGCTCGACAGCCCCGTGCTGCGCTACAAGCTGGGCTCCGCATACTTCAATCTGCGAAACTATTTCGGACGGATTGCCGCGCGGCAGGTTGCCTCGGGTGCGGCGGGCGAAATCAACGACCGCTGGTATCTGATCGAACCCGTACCCGGCCGGAAGGACGTGTTCCGCTGCGCGCCCGAGGCCTCGGCCGTCTATCAGATTGCCAAGGCGGTGGCCGACGGGATCGAAGACCGGCCGGACATCCACGTCCTTCGGGCGACGATCTACCTCAACGCCCGGCGGTACGCGAAGGCCTACGAGATGTTCACCGAGATCGGCCCCACCGTACCCGACGAAGATAAGGCCCTCTTCTATTATTACCACGCCCAGGCGGCGTTCGGCACGGGGCAATACGACCGCTACCTGGAACTGCTCGGCGAGGCGATCAAGCTCGACGCCGCCGCATACGAGGCCACGCTGGTGGACGCCTACCTGAAGGTTGCCGACCAATACAACCAGGCCGGCAAGTTGCAGAAGTACATCGAGTTCCTCGCTTTGGCCGTTTCCGAAAGCCCGCAGACCGCCTCGCTGCACCTGAAACTCGGCTACGCGCACGAGGAGGCGCAGCAGTACGAGAAGGCGATAGCCCAGTGGCAAATGGTCCTCGATTTGGAGCCCGATCATTCGCAACGGATGAAGCTGTTGAACCTGATCGAGAAGTACCGCAGTTCGTAGTGACCGCATTCATGCGGTCTTTGGCGGGATTCGGCGGGGGCATAGCCCCGATGAATCGGGGCACTACGAACGATTGAACACGGTCAAGAAAAAAATTATCCGTCGCGGGGGTCCGGCCGCGACGGGTTGGGTGAATCGGCGAATGGATTGAATGTTTCCGGGAGGTCGGCCTCGGCGAAGGCGGGACCTCACACAAGCTCTTTTTTCGCACCGATCAGCGTTCGCAGGCGTTCGGCCAGCAGTGCGGCGTCGAACGGCTTCTTGAACGTCTCGTTGATGCTCGAGCGGTCGAAGCTTGTGGAACTGCCGTCATCGGGCAACAGCGCGATGAGAATTACGTCGGCAAACGCGGTGTTGCGACGCAAATTCTGGCAGATCTGCAACGCTTCGGTGCGTCCGATCGAGAAATCGCAGATGATGCAATCCGGGTGGAAACTCTCGGCTTGGATCCCGGCATCGAAACCGCTGGCGGCCACCGCCACTTTGAACGAGCGTTCCAGTGGCAGTTCACGCTTGAGGTTCTCGATTAGGACCTGATCTTGGGCAACGATGAGTACCTTGGCCATGGCCTCATCTTCCAGGTCACCTAACGGCATTCCATGTTCTTTCAGGAACTTGATTAGGTACTCCCGGGGAATTCGTCGGTCTTGAGATCCGGGGATGCGATACCCCTTCAGCCGGCCCGAATCGAACCACTTGCTTACGGTGCGCGGGGCCACCTTACAGATCTTGGCGACCTGACCAGTTGTGAAGACCTTCATCGCAGGCTCTCCGATATTGTTCACATTGGTTTAGGTTGTATCTCGGCGGTATGCACGCATGCCGGTCGAGATTTCTTCGCCCCTTGCCTGTCGAACCTCGCGGGCTCCTCGTTCCGTCGAGCCGGTGAGAAAACCCACCGGACGCTCACAGGCACCTGGGTCGGGGCCGTCAGTAATTCGCTTCTGTTGGCTGGGGCTCAGCTCCCTCTGATCCGCGCCGTAGTAATACAATCGGCAACCAGGCTATTTGGAAGCCAGGGAAAATCCGTAAAATAGAGAAGGTGCGTTTCAACCACCCTATTACTTATCCCACTAACTCCCGATACAATTGTCCGGCGAACCGCAAGTACAGGAGGAGGGACAAGCTAGCTCCGCCATGGAGAGTAAACGGCGGATCGTGAAGGCAGCGCCTTCGTGGCAGGTTCCCCCCCTGCGACCCGTTTCCCGGCCAGTCCTGCCGAAGCAGCAGCCCACCGGAAAACGAGCCTTCCGATGATTAACTTCGCCCTTGAGTGGGGTTGGACTTTAGTATCTTTCTCAGGTCGTAACGACGAGACCGATAATTCGGTCGTTGACGAAGCTGCGGGAGGGAAGGATTCTACCGCCGATCAATGGTCAGGATTCAGGACTCTCGGTTTTACGCTTACCCCGAAATCCTGAACCCCGCATCCTGAACGCGATGAAACTCCAGCCATTTGCAGCAGCTCTCGAGGACAAAGTAACCCAAAAGGAGGAAATGACGCAGTCGCTATGCCGCTTGCGTCTCGTCGTCGTCGACCGCGGCCTCCAACTCGGCCTCATCGAGACGCTCCTGACGAATATGCCCATCCTCGCTGACGTCCTCGAAGCGGACCGAGACCTGCTTCGACACGCCCGACTCCTGCATGGTCACGCCGTAGATCGTGTTGGCGCAGGTCATCGTCTTCTTCGAGTGCGTGACGATGATGAATTGGGTCAGACTCAAGAAATCCTGCAAGACTTGCGTGAAGCGATCGATGTTGGCCTCGTCCAACGCGGCGTCGACTTCGTCCAACAGGCAGAAGGGGCTCGGGCGGCTGCGGAAGATGGCCAGTAATAATGCCACGCAAGTGAGGGTCTTCTCGCCACCACTGAGCAGTGATATGCTGCGAGGCTCTTTGCCCGGGGGGCGGGCGACGATCTCGATGCCGCCTTCCAGGAGGTCTTCCTCGCTATCGAGGATGATGTCGGCGTGTCCGCCGCCGAACAGGTCGCAGAAGAGTTTCTGGAAGTGCCCCTTGACCGTGTCCAGCGTCTCGGAAAACAGCCGCCGGCTGTCGGTGTTGATCCTCTCGATGATCGTCTCCAGCGAACTCTTGGCGGCAACCAGGTCGTGGTACTGGCCGGAAAGCGTCGTATGACGCGATTCTAGTTCATCGAGTTCTTCCAGGGCCTCGATATTCACGTTGCCAAGATTGTTGATCTTGCGACGCAGGTCGTCGATCTCCGACTGCACCTCTTCGCGCTGGTGCTGTTCCTCGTCGGTAGGTGTATGTTCCAGTTCGGCCAGTTCGATGCCATAATCCTCGCGAAGCCGATCGGCCATCGTGCTGCGTTCGTGACGCACCTCGTTGGCTGCCAGGTCCTCGGCATGGGCCTTTTCTTCCAGCTTGCGGGCCTTCCTGCGAAGCTTCCCGGCTTCGGCCGTCAGATCGGTCCGTTCCTGGCGCAACGACTCGCGGCGATTGATCAGTTCGATCGTCTCGGCGGCAAAGCTCTCCTTGCGGAGGTACAATTCGGCAATCTCAGATTCGCTGCGGAGGATGTTCCAGTGCGACTGCTCGGCCCGCCGAACGCACCCGGCCAATTGCTCGCCGCCGTCGGCGATGGCGCGGTGTCGTTCCTGGCGGGTCTCCTCGAACTGCCGCGCGCGGGCGTGGAGGTTCCGCAGCCGTTCCTCGCTCTTGGCCAACTCGACCTTGGTCTGCGTGGTCTCCCGGTCGTGTACCAGACGCCGGCTCTCCAGACTGTCGATCTGCCGGTTGAGCCCTTCCAGGTCGGCCTCCATTTCGGCCAACTCCGATTCGATCCGGCGGCGTTTCGCTCGCGCGTCGTCCAGGCGGTTCGAGGCCTCTTCGTACTGGGCCACTGCGGCGCGAAGCTCCGACTGGAGCACCTCGCGCTGCTGGTCGAGGTCGGCGCGCCGACCTTCAGCCGCCGTGATTGTGAAGCGGTGTTCCGCGGCCGCGTCGGTGGCCTGGCGATGCTCGGCCGAACGGGCCTTGAACTGCTGCCGGTTCTGGTCGACCCGTTGCCGGGTGGCGTCGGTGTTCCGCCGGGCAAGCTCGATCTTGGTTTCCAGTTCGGCCAGTTGGGAGTTGATGGCCCGCAACTGGCTTCGCCGCGAGATCAAGCCCGTCGACGCGTGTTGTGGACCGACGATCAGAGTTCCGTCGGCACGCAGCAATTCGCCGGCCAAGGTCACAAAATCGACGCGCGCGCCGGCCGACTCGGCAAGCCGTACGGCGTCGACGAGCTTCTCGACGATCCAGGCGCCGCCGAGCAGGCGTTGGGCCAGCGCGCCGAAGCGGGGTTCGGTCTCGACGAACTTATCCGCCCGGCCCAATACACCGGCCGACCCTTCCAGATCGGACTGCGCCGGCGGCCCGTCTGCGGTGTCTTCCAGCCAAACAAACCCGACACGGCCCGCAAAACGATGTGGCTCGCTCTGCAGATGCTCCAGGAGCGGGCTGCGGGCGGTAACCACGACGTGCTGCGCGGTTGAGCCCAGGGCGATTTCAACCAACGGGGCAACCTCGACGCTCGCGTTCAGCACGTCTGCCACAAGGCCACAAACGCCGTTGAAAGGTCCATCGGTGTTCTGCGATTGGGCCAACACTTCCTTAACGCCGGCGGAGAGGCCTTCCTGGCGGCGATGCAACTCCTCGAGCACGGCGGCACGCTCGGCGGCGGCGCTGTGGTGCCTGCGCAGCTCGGCCAGTTCTTCCTGTTCGGCGGCGTATTGCCGCTGGCGCTGGGCCAGTTCGGCCTCGGTGGCATCGCGCAAGGCCTCGCTTTCGGCCGCGTTGCGGACAAGTTCCTCTTGCCCTTGGCGGAGTTGCCTTATTTCGGCGGTCAGCTTGTCGAGTTGGCCGTTGAGTTCGGCGATGCGGCTCATGCTTCGTTCTCGCGCGGCCTCGGCGGCGGCGGCCTGGCTTTCCAGCGCGCTGCTTTCGTTTCCCAGTGCGGCGGCCGATCGCATCCGATCCATATAGGCCGCGCGACGCTGTTCGTTCTCGCCGCGGATCTGGTCCAGGCCGCCGATCACGTCGGTCAGTTGACGCTCGCCCTCGACCAGTTTCTGGGCGATCCGGCGATGGCGCTGTTCGGCCGCCTGAACCTCTTCGGAGGTATCGCGCATTTGCTTGCGCACATCGCCGGCCCGGGCTTTCATGGCAACCAGTTGGCGCCGGTAGCGGGAAATCTCGTCTTGCAGGTCGCGGCTTCGGCGTCGCTCGTGCTCAACCGTTGATTCACAGGCGGCGATCCGCTCGCGGTTGGCGGCGATTCGCGACTCCGACTCGCGTATGTCCTCGTTGGCGTCGGCTATCTGTTGGTCGATCTCGAGCAGCTTGGCTTCGCTGGCCTCGGCCTCCGCGGAGACGGCGTCGTGCTGATCGGCCAACGCCTGCAGTTGGCGGTCGAATTCGGCCAGCCGGTCGCTCAGACGCCGCCAGTCGACCAACCCGACCTGGGTTCGCAATTCCTGCAGCCGGTCGGTGTACTGCTTGTAGCGCCTGGCCTTGCCGGCTTGCATACGGACCCCGCGCAGCCGGTTCTCGACTTCGTCGACGATGTCGCTCAACCGCAACAGGTTCTGTTCGACGCGTTCCAGCCGCCGCAGAGCCTCCAGCTTCCTCACTTTGAAACGGCTGATACCGGCGGCTTCTTCGAAAATCAAACGGCGGTCACGAGGCGACGACTGCAAGAGCACGTCGACCTTACCCTGTTCGATTACGCTGTAGGCCTGGGTCCCCATTCCCGTGCCGGAGAGCAGGTCGCGGATGTCGCGTAGCCGGCCCGGGTTGCGGTTGATCAGGTATTCACTCTCGCCGCTACGGTAGACGCGCCGGGTTATGTGGACCTCGGGCGTGTCGATCGGCAGCGTTTTGGACGAGTTGTCGAAGGTGAGGGTAATTTCGGCCGAATTCAGCGCACGCCGAGAGGGCGAACCGTTGAAGATCACGTCGGCCATTTCCTTGCCCCGGAGACTCTTGACGCTCTGTTCGCCCAGCACCCACTTCACGGCGTCGACAATGTTCGACTTGCCAGAGCCGTTGGGGCCGACCACCACGGTGATCCCGCGGGGGAACTCAAATTGGGTCTTGTCGGCAAAGCTCTTGAAACCAACGAGTTCGAGCGCCTTAAGCATGAGAAGGACGAGTCCGCAGGGGTGAGCCCCGCCTGGCAGCCGGGGGGTCTTGAGTTACTTAGTTCTTCGTAGGGTTCGGGGTTCCATAGTCGTTGTTCGCTCCGCGAACAAACGCTTGTTCGCGGAGCAAACAACAACAAAGCACGCTTGTTCGCGGAGCGAACAACGACTATTCTGTTCCGACGCTGCGCGCCTCTCAGTCGGCCCCGCGTCCCACCATTCTAGCAAGGATACCGCCGAAAGGATGTGGCCGTTTGGCGGAATCGTGGGAATCGGCGTCTGGTTTTTCTGGAACACCGCCCAGATCCCCCTCGTTTTCGTCTCTAACACCCCCTCGTTTGGCGAAAAGACTCGACAGACCCTTGGCTCGCGACACAACCGCGGGTTTCTCACCCTCCGGCTTCTCCTGCTCTCTTGCCGATGCTCGGCTATAGGACCTACCCGCCTCTGGTAGGGCATCGACCTCGAACCGGCTGGTCAGAGCGCCGGCGGACTTGGCTTCCTGCAACGCCTGCACGACGTCGGGATAGGTGCCCCCAAGTTCGACGATTGCCCGGATTACGTCGTCCACTTGTGACGAAACCACGCGTCGTTGATCCTGGTCTCCGGCCGCGTACTTGCTGACGGCAATCTCATCAGACCCGTTGCTGGTAACCATGATCTGATTACCGGCGTTGACGGCCAAGGGCGTGCGAAACTGCTGTTGGTTCCCGAACAGGACGAGTTCCGGCCGACGGTTCCGCGTGACGTGGATCATCGGCTTGCCGGGCGTGTCGAGCACGTGATAGCTGAATTGTCCTCCCAGGCGTTCACCGAGCACCAGCGCGTCGCCGGGGTTCATCGCCCACAGTGCGCGGAACGCCCCGTATCGGGTTTCGGCGCTGGCAACCGCTAGCAATTCTCGGAGTTGTTCGTACGATGCGAAGTCGTCCATCGCGCTGAGTGCCGTCATGGCGAACACGCGGAAGGCGGGCTGATTGTGGGCGATTTCGCCCAGCGGTTCGGCCGCCTCGCGACGGTCGAGGTACGCCAGTGCCTCGGCGGCGTGGAATCGCACCTCGGGTTCGCTGGACTTGATTCCTTCGAGCAGGGCTTCGGCGCCGTCGTTGCCGATTGCTTCGAGTTCCAATGCCGCCGCGAAAGCGGCTGCCGGATCGAGCAAACGGTCCTGCAAATCGGCAATTCGCCGCACCCTAAGCCCGGACGATTCCTGTAGAGCCACCGCGCGGACTACCTGTACGTAACGGTTGATGTTGTCTTTGTACCTCGGGTGGACGGTCAAATCGATGAATTCGTCGGTCTTGCCTTTGGCGACGCCGATCTTGATACCCTTGTGGAAGCTGTGGAAGCGTTGGTTCACGGCCGCAGCCACGCGCGATGCGTTGAAGACGTTCTGGCTGCCCGGCTTGAGTACCAATCCCAAGGAGCGCGATTTCAGCGTGACGCCGCCGCCGAGAATCCGGCCTCTGCCCGACAGCACCTGGTCTTCGTTGCCTTCGGCCGAGGGATCGACCAACACGGGCCCTTTTGCGAGCGCCAGCAGCTTGCCTTCGCGAAAACGGCCGTCGAGCACGGCCATTTCCTGGAGCCGGGTTTTCAGCAGATAACCGCCGCGCAGACTGCTCGTTTCGCTGCGTGAAGGTATGCGGACCTCAATGTCGAAACGGTCACCCTTTTGGATACCCGGCCGCAGCCAGCCACGAAGCAGGACCAGGGCCGTGTCGGAGGAGGCCAGCACGGTGTTGGGGTTCTTGACGTCTCGGGTTTTCATTTCCTCGAGCAGCGCCGCCCGCTGTGGCGAGGGGGCGGGGTCGCTGCCGGTGCCTTGAAGCCCCGTTACGAGCCCGACTGCTTCCACACGGATCGGGAACATACCGAACGGAACGGCCAGATCGCCCACCAATCGGGCCTTCGTGGGGCCCGACCTCGAACCGTCGGGGCTCTGGGATCGTACGTTCAGCACGTTCCAAGCCGAACAGCCGCTGGTGAGAATCAGGCCGCAGCACAGCCACGTCATGTAAGACTTCATGCTTCCTTGCACTCCTCGCCATGTATCAACACGGTCTACGATGCCCTGGCACGGTGAAAACCTGGATAAACGGTGAAAACCCGGATAGGCGGCCGGCAGATGCCTGCCGATCGTTGCAGAAGAGATATGTAGCCGGAACAATAGTGATTTCGCCCGCAGCGGTCAAGGTGAATGAGCCGCTATCGCAGTGAACAGTGAACACCGCGAAGTTGGGGGATATAGAGAAGCGAAAAGCGGCTTCAATTCAATGTTTAGCCTGAAGTTCGGCCTGGTTCAATTCTGCCCGTTTTTGGGTAACCGGCGCGGACCCTGAGCGTTGCCCGAAAGGGATTGCCGAGGGGGACGGCTGCCGAGGCGAGGTCAGTTGCGGGAGAACCGGACGTAGCCGAGCAGCCGTCGTCTGGTCGCCGTGGTGTTGCTCCCCTTGGCCAAGACAATCCGCGACGGGCAGAAACCGGCCGCCTGTCGCGGGCGATACGCCTCCAGTTTCTCGGTTGAGATAATCTGCTCAGTGGATGGAGTCATTGTGTGGCAGGTTCATCTTGCCTGTTGGGATTGCCGTATGATGTGTATAGGCGTATACTACACTGTAATGCTGCCCCGCTATCAATCCGAGTTTATGGCCACGCCGCAACGGGGGCATCTGAAGCAACCACAGTTTTCCCAAGCTGGACGTCGCGGCGTCGAATCCCGTCTCCCGCCCTAGACTTACGTCGATCCTGGCAGGAAACCCTGGCAGGGTATAACGCCCCTGGGCCTGGCCGAATCCAGACACGAGGACGATTCAGCGAACCTTTCGATCGGCTGCTTGCCGGCAGTGTGGACCCCGTTTTTGGTTCTCTTGATCGAGAGGTTCTTCTCATGCCCCGCCCCAGAGGACATGGACCGGGTAGTCGTTGCGTCCTCGTCCCCGCTGGTTGCGTAATCCTTCGAGCAAGGGCCCGTCGGGAATCGCTTGCAGGAATTGGCGGATTGAACGTGAGACCTCATTATACACCGCAACCGATCCCCGCGCAACTGGCTTATTGGTCGAAAAACCGAGAAAACCCGCGACGCGAACAGCGACTTTCAGGCACGGCCTTGCGGGGAAGGAAGATTCAACACACTCAATAACGTCAAGCAGAGCAACAATTTCCGCACAGCGCAACCGGATTAGTACCAACAGCGGGTGCTTGTCCAATCGCCTCGACCCCAGTATAATTAGCGATTCTTCACACGCCTACATGGCCGAGCGTCGGTCTGAGAACAATGAGCCCCCCTGTTTTGAGGGGGAAATGTAATTCTTGCAGAAGGAGATTTTCCGTGGCAATTCGTGTTGGTATCAATGGGTTCGGCCGCATCGGCCGGTTGGTGTTTCGAGGTCTGATGGCGAAGCCGAACGTCTTTGAAGTGGTCGGGATCAACGATCTGACCGACAACAGGACGCTCGCCACGTTGTTGCAGTACGACAGTGTTCACCGCCGCTACCCGGGCACGGTCAAATACGACGACGGGAATCTGATCGTCGACGGCAAGAAGATCGCAGCCATGGCCGAGCGCAACCCGGCCAATCTGCCGTGGGGAAAGCTGGGAGCCGAGATCGTGCTGGAGAGCACGGGCGTGTTCCGCGGCCGCAAGACCGACGACAAGGCCGGTTTCGACAGTCACATTGAGGCCGGTGCCAAGAAGGTCGTCATCAGTGCCCCGGCAAAGGGTCCCGACCTGACGTGCGTGCTGGGTGTTAACGACGATCAACTCACTGCCGAGCACAAGTGCGTCAGCAATGCAAGCTGCACGACCAACTGCCTGGCCCCGGTCGCCAAGGTGCTGCAGGAGAAGTTCGGCATCGTCAAGGGCCTGATGACGACGGTCCACTCCTACACGAACGACCAGGTCGTGCAGGACTTCCCGCACAAGGACCTCTATCGTGCCCGGGCCGCCGCAATGAACATCATTCCCACCACCACCGGCGCTGCCGAGGCCGTGGGGCTGGTGCTTCCGGAACTGAACGGCAAGCTGACCGGTTTCGCGCTTCGCGTGCCGACGCCCACCGGAAGTTGTGTCGACCTGACGGTTGAGACGGCCAAGCCGGTTACGGCCGACGCCGTCAACGCGGCGATCAAGGAAGCCGCGGCAGGCCCCATGAAGGGCATCCTGGCATACATCGAGGACCCGATCGTGTTGACCGACATCATCGGCGACTCGCACAGCTCGATCTTCGCCCCCGACTGGACCAAGGTCGTCGGCGACAACATGCTGAAGATTCTCAGTTGGTACGACAACGAGTGGGGCTACAGCTCCCGCAGCGTCGACCTGATCGAGAAGATCGCCAAGCTATAGACCGCCTGGCGTCGATCGAAAACAACCAACGGCACCGGCCGCGCGGCCGGTGTTGTTGGCGTTTCTTGGCCGCGGCCGAAGGAGAGTTCGAGATAGTCGTTGTTCGCTCCGCGAACAACGACTATGGGGGCTCATGATTCGACGCGCGAGTTGTGGTACAGCCACTCGAGCAGGTACCATCCGGCGAGGCAGCCGATCGGATAGGCGGGCAAATCCCACCAAGAGAACGAGTCGCCCAGCAGGGCCTTGCCGAAGAACGTCGAGCGGATCGACTGCAACCACGGCGGCTTCCAGAGTTGGAGAAACTCCAGCACACATGTCATCGAGCAGACGCCCACCGCAATCGGCGTAATCGCGCGGCGCCGCGGCACGACGATGAACGCCAACAGCATGAAGATTATTTCGTAGGCGATGCTCGCCGGTCCCCAGTTGTTCACCCACCATCGCCCCGGGCCGGGATAGAACTTCAGTGCATAACCCAATGCCGTTACGACGATCAGGGCCAAGGCAACCTGTAGTCGTATGGTTGTCTTCACGGTGCTTTCTTGATTCCCGTAGGGCCAATAGATCAACGATCTCCCATATACTTGCGAACTTCGCGGGTCTTTTTCGTGATTCTAACCGGTCCTCAGCCTCCGTCAAAGGGCCCCGCCTCCAACAAGGTAAAGGTGCGGCCGGCTAAAGAACCTGAAAGACACAGTCTGATGTGGGCCGCAATCACACGACCGCTCACGCGTAGCAACGCGTCTTTTCGCGGAGCGAAAAGCGACTATCTGCCGGGTGCCATGCCCACGCTTGCACGGTCGTCTTCGGCCCACTATAGTTGGGCTTGTGGAGGGTCGCGATGAGCAGCGGGGTTAACGCATGCGGGGATTTCTACGACGTGGTCGTCATAGGATCGGGAATCGGCGGGCTGACCGCGGCGGCCGTCTTGGCCAAGGTGGGACGCAAGGTGCTGGTTGTCGAGGCCGCCCCGCAGCCGGGTGGCTGTCTGCAGGCGTTTCAGCGGGGACCCTATTGTTTTGATTCGTCGGTCCACATGGTTGCCGGCTGCGGGCGAGGCGCTGGCGGAATCATCGACAGGCTCCTCGGCGCGCTGGGTGTGCACGACCAGTGCCGCTTCGTTCGCATTGATCCGCTCTATACGGTCGTCTTTCCCGGCTTGCGTCACGTCGTGCCGGCGGGAGTCGAGGACTTCAGCGAAGCCCATCTGCGGCAGTTTCCCGATCAGGCGGAAGCCCTTCGCCGGTTGATCAAGCGCTGTTCGAGGGTCGCACACGAATGCCTGCACATGCCGGCCCCGTGGCGTTTCTGGAAACTGCTGGGAAGATCGTTGCGGATGCCCCGGCTGATTCGAGACCTCAGGGCAACCGTCTCGGAAACTACCCGCAAGCATTTTGATGACCCTCGTGCCCGCTCACTTTTCGAAGCCTGGTGGGTGTACTGCGGGCTGTCGCCGTCGAAGCTCTCTTTCGCGTTGTGGGCGACGATGCTCATCAGTTTCCTGGAGCAGGGGGCCTTCTACTGTCGGGGGTCGTTTCAGAAGATCCCCGACGCGCTGGCGGCGGCGCTTCGAGAATCGGGCGGCGAACTGCTGTTGGAAACGCCGGTTCAACGGATCATCGTCGACCGCGGGCGGGCTTGCGGCGTGGTGCTGGCCGACGGCCGGAGAATCGGGGCCGCAACCGTAATCTCCAACGCCGATGCAACGCAGACCTTTCAGAATCTGGTTGGGCCGGAGCATCTGCCCGGGCGGTTCGTCAAGCGGTTGCGCCGCATGCGGCCGTCGCTTTCGGGTTTCGCCGTCTATCTGGCCACCGACTTTGACGTTCGGCAATCCGGTTGGAGTTACGAGACGATCGTCTATCCTGGTTTGGATCACGAACGCACGTTCGGCGCGTTGCGCCACGGCCGGCCCGACTGCACAGTCGTGACGATTCCCAGTCTGCTGGATCGGGCGTTGGCGCCGCCGGGTGAGCACGTGATGAGAATCAGTTCTCTAATGCCTTACCGAATCGGCCGTCCTTGGGAAGCGGAGGAAGAGCGATACCTCGATCTGTTGCTCGATCGGATCGATCCGCATCTCCCCGGACTTCGCCGGCACATCAAGCACATTGAAGTGATGTCGCCTCGTGGTAGAGAGCGTTGTACGCGGAACCACGAGGGAGCGATGTTCGGTTGGGAACTCGCTCCCGACCAGATCGGTCTTGGCCGGCTTCCACAGCGAACACCCGTCGGGCAACTCTACTTGTCCAGCCACTGGGCCCAGCCGGGAACCGGAGTGAGTGGCACGGCGATCACCGGCCTACAAACCGCCCAGCAGATCCTCGGCTATCGCGACGAAGAAGCCCTGTGGCGGGCCATGCGGTAACGGTTGCGCGCTCTACGAACTCAAACTGCAAGGACGGGAGTCCGAAAATGGGGACTGGCTCCGTCGAGAGCCTGTTTTTGAAGTGGTTGGGGCGTTTGCCGACGGTGCCTGTCCCCTTTTTCGGATCCTGTTCGACGCCCGTGATGTTGTTTGGGTCGACGTCGAGTTCCGGCCACACGATTTCACCGTGCCGCTGGGCTTCTACGTCCTTGTAGGCCGTGTATTCGTTGGAGTTCATATCCAGCCACATGATG
>Ga0180429_10002632_pt1 | contig 14726 bp, 12 predicted proteins | sample SS_ome_FD_132428 | JGI IMG/M metagenome (GOLD analysis project Ga0180429, IMG submission 132428) | Hypersaline lake sediment archaeal communities from the Salton Sea, California, USA - SS_1_S_1 metaG | ecosystem: Environmental > Aquatic > Non-marine Saline and Alkaline > Hypersaline > Sediment ...
AGGGCTGGACCGATCTCAAGGGCTTTTTGTTCGGGTCGGTGGCTGAAAAACTGTTCCGGCATTCACCTGTGCCCGTGATGAGCATCCGCTCCTGAGAATGAACCCTTTTAAAAAAAAGGAGGCCGGGACATGACAAAAAACAAAAACAGACTGCTGATGGCTTTGGACGGTTCCCAAAAAGCGTTTAGAACCATTTCATATCTATGTAATTTCAAACCGTTTCTTAAAAAGGAACTGGTCCTGCACAATATTATCACCCGGATTCCCCAGTGCTATTATGACCTGAGAAAAGATCCTTCCAGCTACAGCATGGCCTCCCGCATGATGGCATGGGAATACGGATACCGCACACAACCGGAAAAAAACATCTTCCTGACCATTGTCAAAGGGGCTCAAAGCCGTGCGGTTGCCCTGGTCGAAACAGCTGACAAGGAAAGATGCGACACCATTGTCTTCGGCAGAAGAGGAATTTCCGATCCCAGCGGATTTGATATGGGCCGGATCCCCTGGAAAGTCATTCACGGTGCCCAGCACCTGACCGTATGGATGGTGCCGTAATGAGTACGCATAATCTGAACCGGCTGTTCAATCCGAAAGGCGTGGCCGTGATCGGCGCCAGTGAAAAACCGGGTTCCGTGGGTCATACCATCATGAAGAACCTGGTGGCAGGCAAGGACAGATTCACCATTTTCCCGGTAAATCCCGGGCACAAAACACTGTTTGACCTTCCCTGTGTTGGAAGAATTCAGGAGATTGAAGAAACCGTGGACATGGCGGTCATCGCCACGCCCATCCGGATGGTGCCGGACCTGTTGCAGGACTGCGGTCAAAAAGGGATTGCCGGCGCCGTGGTGGTATCTGCCGGCGGGCGGGAAAGCGGTGCCCGCGGACAGGCCATGGAAGAAGAGATCCTGGCAGCTGCAAGGAAATTTGATCTCAGAATCATCGGCCCCAACTGTCTTGGCATCATCAATACCGCCATCGGACTGAATGCCAGCTTCGCCCATCTGACCCCCTTTCCCGGCAATATCGCTTTTTTGTCCCAGAGCGGTGCCGTGTGCACCTCAGTGCTGGATCTGGCATTCCGAAAGCACATGGGGTTCAGTTATTTTGCCAACCTGGGCTCCATGGCGGATGTGGATTTTGCGGACATGATCGATTATCTGGGTTCCCAGAGATCGGTACAAAGCATTGTGATGTATGTGGAAAACATCACCCATATCCGCAATTTCATGAGCGCGGCCCGGGCCGTGTCCCGCATCAAACCCATTATTGTTCTCAAATCCGGACGATCCCGGGCCGGGGCCAGAGCGGCCGCATCCCACACCGGGGCCATGGCCGGTGAAGATGCTTTATATGACACCGCGTTTCAGCGGGCCGGTATTCTCCGGGTCACGGAATTCGAGGAACTGTTCGACTGCACAGAGTATCTGGCAAAACAGCCGCGTCCCAAAGGATGCGGACTGGCCATCATCACCAATGCCGGCGGACCCGGCGTCATGGCCGCCGATACCCTGGCATCCTTTGGCCTGGAACCGGTACAGATGACCCAGGGCACCCTGGGCCGGCTCGATGCGATTCTACCCGACAACTGGAGCCGGGGAAACCCGGTGGACATTCTGGGCGACACCCCGGCATCCACGTATGTGGAAACCGTGAAGATCTGTGCTGCCGATCCTGATACCGATGCCCTGCTGTTGATCTGCTCGCCGGCCGGCACCGTGGATACTCGTGCCCTGGCCGAACGTCTGGTACCCTGTCTCAGGGAATTTTCCTGTCCGGTATTCACCGCCTGGATCGGTGGAGAAAATGTGGCAGGGGCCAGGCAGGTATTCAATCAGGCCGGAATCGTCACCTATGATTCTGCAGAACGGGCGGTCCGGGCTTTCAAAAACCTGTATGAATACGGCAAAAACATCGAACGGCTGACCCAGATCCCCATTAGAACCGACACCCGGTTGATCGTTCACCGGGAAACCGCCCGAAGCATCATCCGCACGGCTTTGGCGGTAAAGAACACCTGTCTTCTTGAAAATACCGCCAAGGCCCTCCTGGATGCCTATGGCATTCCGGTCAACGACACAAAAATGGCCGGCACCGAAGCGGCGGCCCTGAAAATGGCAGAACAGACCGGTTTTCCCGTGGTATTGAAAATCTGCTCCAAAGACATTCCCCACAAATCAGACTGCAGCGGTGTGGCCCTGGATCTGAGAAACGCACAGGATGTCACCGCCGCCTTCAGACAGATCATGGCAGATGCCCGACAGCATTTCCCGGCCGCGCATATCACGGGCGTCACGGTTCAGGCGATGCAGTCCCGGGCCGATGTCGAACTGATCATCGGCGCCAGAAAAGACCCTCAGTTCGGTCCGGTGATTGTTTTCGGCATGGGCGGGGTATTGACCGAGGTGTTCAGGGACATCTCCATGGGGCTGCCGCCACTGAACCGCATGCTTGCCGGTCACTTGATCGGAAAAACAAAAATTGCCGCCGGGCTCAAAGGCTTCAGAAATATCCGGCCCATCGATATGGCGCACCTGGAAGAACTACTGATCCGGACAGGCAGGCTGATGACCGATTTTCCGGAAATCGATAGCCTGGACATCAACCCTCTCATGGTGAAAAACGGGGTTTTGACAGCTGTGGATGCCCGGGTGTTTATCACGCCGGCAACGGTGCCGTCTCCCATGCACCTGATCATCAGTTCCTATCCCTGGCAGTATGAATCTTTGGGGGAAACTGTGGACGGCCAGCCGTTTTTCATACGGCCCATCCGGCCCAGCGATGCAGACCTGCTCATCGAACATTTCCATTCCCTGTCTTCCCAGAGCCGGTACATGCGGTTTTTCTCCCCGTTAAAAGAGCTGTCCAGAGACATGCTTATCAAGCTCACCCAGATCGATTATGACCGGGAGATCGCCCTGGTGGCACTGATGGGAAAAAAAGAGCGCCGGGCCATGGTCGGCGTTTCCAGAATCATCGGGTTTCCGGACCAGACCCAGGCGGAATTTGCCATTGCCATCAGCGACGACTGGCAGGGCAAGGGTATCGGTTCCTCTCTGTTGACCCAGTGTTTGAAAGCGGCCAGACAGATGGGGATCCGGCACGTCATGGGTGTGGTCCTTGCGGAGAACACCCAGATGCTTAAACTGGGCAGGAAACTGGGATTTACAATCAAGCGGATGGCGGAAGGCGGGGAATATGAACTGATCATAGAAACCCAGGATCTAAATATTGATTAAATTCAAGTGCTGGACTATGATCGACTGAAAGGCCACCGGTATTCACGGTGGCTTCATCCTTTTTGGAAAAACCGCTGCAAGGGTTTAAACTGGAATGGAATTGAACCGATTCGACGCCATATTTTTCGATTCCCGGGACCATGAGCTGATCCGGATTGTCACTTCCGTGTATGACGCGGATGTTCGACCGGGGTATGTCCGGAAACTGTACTATCGGTTTTTTCATCCCTTGGGCATCAAAGAACTGGCCGAATCCAAAGGGCTTCACACGGCCTATGCCATTGTCAGCCTGCTGGAATCCATGGAACGGGGGAGCATTGAACACCGGCTGGCCGCCCTGAGGGCGTTGAAAGCTGAAGTGCTGGACACCGCAGACGGCCCCATGCCCAAAAATACCGCCCGGGTGCTGTTGCAGATCATGAAAGAGCTGGTCCGGGCCAAAGGCAACGATCACCGCCAGCTGGCCCTGGCCCATACTTTCCGGCTGGCGGCATTCGGCAAGCCCAGGCTGGTCAGAAAACTGCTGGATCATTACCATCTTCTGGAAATGCCCGAAGCATGGAACCAGGTCACCTTTGACGACCATGTGCACGATGCCAACACCTCGGGCAGAAAATCCCCCACCCACTTAATCATGGATGCCTGGATCAAAGGCATCCGCCGGCTGCGGGTCATCTATTATCACTATATAGAGCCCCGGTTTGCCCTGGAACTCATTGAAGCGGCAATGATCATGGAGATCGACCTGCGTATCGGCATTGAATTCAAGACCCGGTACCGGGACCGGTATGTGTCGTTTATCTGGGTGTCCCGGGGTCTGACCGATGCGGAATCCTTTCTGTGCTTTCTGGCGGAACCTCATGTGGTGCAGTTCATGGCCCAGGGCAAACAGGTGCTGAAATTTCAGCAAACGCAGGTGCTCAACTTGTTGCACCGCTTCAACAACCAGCACCTCGAGCAGATGTGCCGAAACCTGGACATCGACCTGCCCCCCCTGAACCCGGCGGATTTCCTTGGGTTTGCCTTTCCCGGACAGCCATCGGTGCCCCATCTGGCGGAATTTATCCATGCCACGGCTCTGAAAGCCATGAGAAAACGCGTGAATGAACTCCAGGAAATGCTTCACCGGGCAGATGAAACAAAACAGGCACAGATTCGGACCCTGATCGAACACATGGATCGATTCAGTGTGAAACAGGTTCTGGATACATACCTGAATTTTGAAACGCATCCAGATATTTTCCAGCCCCTTGCCACAGCCGATGACCCGGATATGCCGGAACGCTTAAAACTGAGCCATACCCGGTTTTTCGAGTCCATCGGCCAACTTTTATGTGACTTTCGCATCACCCTTAAACTGGACAACCTGGCACCGGAAGATGTGCTTGAGATCCTGTATGAATCCAAAGGCCTGGTCACCCGGCTGGAGATCATCAATCTGAAAAATTTTGTCACTGGAAAAACCGATCATCTCTTTGCCGTCAACGAGCTGCAAAAAGCCATCAACAGGGGCAGCCTGCTGAAACTGAAACGCGAGGTCCGACAGATCATTTTTCAGGTGGCCCAAAAAGATGGTGCCGACCAAAACGATCGGCTCACAAAGCTGTATCAGATTTTATACGATATCGATGCCCTCAAGAACATGTATGCCGTCACCCCTCTTAAATCACGGATCGGCAGCGATTCTACGGGCAAAGCCCACCAGGTTTACGGCATGGGTTTCGGCATTGTGTCCACCCTGCCCTTCCGTGCGAGGAGAAATATTCTCACCCGGAAAAAGGACCGGCTGATCCTGCCGGCACACATCACTGTCAGCCAGCAGATGACCGCTGTATCCACTGAAAAAATGCATCGAGTTTTTCAGTGGATCCGAGCGGTTCTCCAGTGGCTGCCCGGTCTGGATCAAATCCAGTTCGTCAAAAAAAAAGAATGGGTGTTTGAATCTTTTTCCCTGGATATGACGAAAAAAGGCAATGTGGTGACACTGGGAGGCCGGCAGAAAAAAGACACCAACGATCTTCTGCCTGAAGAACATCTGCCCCGGGGCCGGAAAGCTTTTTTATTCAGACTATGGAAAAATTTGAACACCAAATTGAAAAACTGTCTGAAAATCACCCTGGGGTTCATCCCGGCGTTTGTGTGTTTTTTTCTCACCAAGGACTGGTGGTTCCTGGCCTGGTTCGGAGCGTTTATCTGGTTCGGCATCACCGGTTTCAGAGTCATTTTGCAGTCGGTTCTCGGGGGCGGGGGGTTCAGACGATCCACACTGACCCGGTGGAACAATTATGTGAGCTGGGACCGGCTCACAGACGCCCTCTTCTTTACCGGATTTTCCGTGCCCCTGCTGGACTGGCTGGTCAAATCGATTCTTCTGGACAACACTCTGGGTATCAACACCACTACCAGCCCGGTAGCCCTGTATGCAGTCATGGGACTGGTCAACGGCATCTACCTGTCCGCCCACAACGCTTTTCGCGGACTTCCCAAGGGCATGGTCACGGGCAATTTTTTCAGAAGTATTCTGTCCATTCCCGTGGCACTGCTATTCAATACGATCATCGGGGCCCTCTTGTTTTTTTTCAATGTCCCGGCCGTGGACGCGGTGCTGCAAAAGTGGGCTGCCATCATTTCCAAGGCGGCATCAGACACGGTTGCCGGGGTGATCGAAGGCGCTGTGGACCGGTTCCAGAACCTTGAACTGCGAAAACGGGATGTCAAAAAGAAATTCACTGACCTGTTTGACACCTATGCCAAGCTGGAGATGCTGTTTCCGGAAACCGAAGAACTCAAGATACTTGAAAAACCCGAGGCCCTGTTCGCAAGCCGGAATGCGGAAGTCAAGGATCTGGCGGTCATGATCATCATCCATTCCCTGGATCTGTTTTATTTCTGGATGTACCAGCCCCGGGCACGGATGACCATCCTGGATATGGTTTCACGGCTCACTCCGGAAGAAAAAACCATCTTTTTTCAGTCCCAGCAGATCCTGATCCATGAGCAGCATATCAGCCGGCTGTTTGTGGACGGGATCCTGGGCAGATATTTTTCCCGGCCGTTATCATTTTACCTGACCACCTATCCCAAATATCTGGCATCCATTGAAAGGCACGCCCATGCTTCAGTTGAGCCTTAAAAACAGAATTTACATCGTCAATGCGATTCTGGTGAGTATCACGGTGATCGGAGCCCTTCTGATGATCTGGTACACCTTCAAGACCGAAAAAATCTTCCAGACCATCATTGACAAAAATATCATTGTGTACCAGTCCGCCGAAAGTCTGGCCGCCTCCCTTGTCAAACACAAGGGGTTTGTTTCCTACTATCTGCTGGACAAAAATCCGGCCTGGATCGACCGGCTGCATCAGGCCAGAGATGAGTTCACCAGTCATTTGGCCAGCGTCAAATCCATGGTGGAAGAAGACTGGGAAAAAGAGGCCATTGCCCAGATCGAATCCAAATATACAGATTACATCTCCACCAAGGATATGGTCATTGAGCTATACATGACAAACGAATTTGAAAAAGGGTATGCCATCCATGAAACGACCCGGGAACATTTTGCCCGGATTCTGGACCTGTGCGAACAGTTCAAGACGTTCCATAAAAACAAGATTTCCGCGGCCATCGAGACCAGCCGTGAAGAATCCAACCGGCTTCGTTATATGGCGCTCATGGCCATCATCATCGTGATCGTTCTCTCGCTTTTGATCAATTACATTTTCGCCCGGCATATTCTGGGACCCATCAGAAAAATTGCAAGCGAAGTGTATATGGAGGGGGATACACCCAAACCGGCGAACGAGGTCGCGGCGCTGGAACTCAGTGTTCACGGCCTGATCAAACACACGGAACAGGCCCACCAGGATTTGAAAAAAAGCCAGGAAACCCTGTTGCAGTCGGAAAAAATGGCGCTTCTGGGAAAACTGGCCGCCGGCACGGCCCACAGCATCCGGAACCCTTTGACTTCCGTGAAGATGCGGTTGTTTTCTTTACACCGGTCCTGCAAATTCACGGATGCTCAGCAGGAGGATTTCAATGTCATTTCCGACGAAATCCAGCAGATCAATAAAATCGTGGACAATTTTCTGGAATTTTCCAGGCCGCCCCGTCTGAAAACCAGAGACATGAGCCCGTCCCTGATTGTGGACAGTGCCCTGAACCTGCTGGAACAGCGGCTCAAATCCTACCGGGTGTCCGTAAACCTGTCCCGCAGGGCCCCGCTGTCTCAAACGCGCGTCGACCCGGATCAGCTCAAGGAAGTGATTGTCAACATTATCATCAATGCGTGCGAAGCCATCAAACAGGACGGCCAAATCATCATCAGTGAAGAAGAACGGTTCATCCAACCTCTGGAAAAGGTGGCCATCATCCGGATCAGGGATGACGGCCCGGGCATTCCCAAAGAAATTTTACCTGAGATATTCAATCCGTTTTTCACCACCAGGGATCACGGCACCGGCTTAGGCCTGAGCATTGCCTACAACATCATTACCGAACACGGGGGATGGCTGGATGTGTCCAGTAAGGAAGGTCAGGGCGCCGCGTTCGTCATCACGCTGCCGATACAGGATGACTGAGCATGGACATGCATGCGGCTGTGGGCTTGACCAATCACAAGATGACGTTTATACAAGGAGTGCGTTTATGGGTCTGTTTGGCAGGAACGGGGTTGTTCGGCAGCAGGAAATTGCGTTTGCCAGAAAACTGCTTGTCTGGAAATATGAAAAATCTGGCATCGGTTTGCCGGAAGAGGCAATACTCCGCAGTATGGCGGAAAAAGTGGTGGCAGACGCCCATGAGATTGCAAAAAAAAGGGGCCGCAATGTTCTGGAAATATTGAAAACCCAGGCAAAGGATCTCAAAAACAGCATCACCGATCAGGAGAAAAAGAAATGATACATGTGATCGCATCCATTCAGATAAAGGAAGGGAATCAGTCCCGGTTTGTGGAAATCTTCAAATCCAACATGCCGGCGGTGCTCAAGGAAAAGGGATGTATCAGTTATGTGCCGGCCGTGGACATCCCTACCGGTCTGCCGCCCCAGGATGTGGATCAACACAGGGTGACGGTCATTGAGCAATGGAACACCCTGGCGGATCTGACAGCCCATATGTCCGCCCCCCACATGCTGGATTACCGGGAAAAAACCAAAAACCTGGTTGAAAGCATTTCCATCAGAATTCTGGAACAGGCATAACCCGGGGCCATCAGACCGGATTTATGGCCGGGTGGGTGGATAATGCGTGTAGAAACTGTTCGGTATGTTTGTTCCTGCGGTCTTTGAACAATTGAGCCACCCGGCGCATCACCGTGTAGCCGGTGCGATGATCCGTTTCAAACAGTTTGGCCATCAGGTCTCCGGACAGGACAACGATATCGCAGGGCGTTGTGCAGACCGCCGTAAACGTGGCGGGAAAGTTGCCGAAAAAGGCGGACAAGCCGAAACTCTGCCCGGGTGCGACCTCATCTAAGGTCAGGACCCGGCCGGTGTCGGACCGGGCATTGAGACAGATTTTTCCGGACACCAGCATGTGCACCAGATGCTGGAAGTCGCCCTGCCGGATCAGGATGGTGTCCGGCTCGAAAACCGCCTGCCGGGCATGGGGGCTGATTTTTTCCAGAATATCATCCGGCAGGTCGTCAAGAAACTGTATTTTTTTCAACTGATCGCTGGGTACCATGTGTGTTCCTCAAAAAATGCCCCGGCAGGAGTCCGGATTTTTCCCATCCGGTCTAATACGCCGGGGTGAGTGTTTCAATATCATGAATGAACGGCTTCATCTCCGGATGGCGGTCCAATGTTTTCATGATCATTTTCGCCCGGGCATCCATGCTGGTTTTATATTGTCTGGCCACGCCGGCCATCAGGTAAAATCCCAGTTCATCATTGGTTTCAAACAATTGCTGCATGCGCTCACCCGACAGGGTGATGATTTCGCAGGGCTCCTGGCATATGGCCGTATAAGAGGCCGGGCCCCCGGATATCAACGCGGAGGAACCAAAGGTGCGGCCGGACTGAATATTTTCCAGAATGACGTCCATATCCGGGTTCAATGCCACGGTCAGGGCCACCTGACCCATCATGACCATAAAAAAAGCATCCACATTCTCCCCTGTCCTGAACAGGCAGGTACCGGTGCTGAAAATGGACAGCTGGGCCTGCTGCCCGATCAGGGCCAGCAAACGGTCCGGCATTTTTTCCAGCATGCGAATATGTCTTAAATCCTGTATTTTTACCATGAAAGATCCTTATCTCATGCCCGGTTCAAGTCAACACATATATCAACACAACAAAGGATACTGCCGCGGCCGCGCCGATACCCACCGGAAGGGTTCCCTGAACCACATCATTATAGAGCTGCTGTTTTTTCAACGCCAGATGCTTGTCCCGATATCCCAGCACCAGCCACAGATTCACGGAAAAAAACAGGATCAGGTGGACCGTGATTTGACGAAAAAACGCGCTGCCGCTTTTGACCACGGTCATCAGTCCCTGTTCGGTTCTGCGATTCACCGTGTTCAGGCCGCTGTCCAGAAACCGGTATGCCGCAGTTCCCAGTTTCCGGTAGGTCCAGTCCACATCCAGGTTGATGGATTTGATTTCCGGCGGGTAGTAGCCTGACAGAATGAGCAGGGCAAAGGCCAGGGCCCCGAACATGAGCAGCTGGAGCTGGCCCACCACATGGGCCCCGGTATAAGGGATGTACTCCACGGTAAAGGGCAGCAGATTGTACAAAGGCTGGGGAAACACGCCGATGAAGATGCAGGCGAACGCGGCCAGCCCCATGGCCAGCACCATGTTCCAGGAAGGGTCTTTGGCCCGGATGCCCGAATCATGGCCGAAAAAGGTGAAAAACGGCACCTTGATGCCGGCATGGTGAAACACGCCGGCCGAAGCAAACTGCAACACCAGATACACCAGCACCAGGTGCTCCTCCACGGTGGCGGTCACCACCATGGACTTGGACACAAACCCGGAAAACAGCGGGAACGCGGAAATGGAGGCGGCCCCCACCATGCAGAACAAACAGGTCAACGGCATGGTCTTGTACAGTCCGCCGATCTCGGTGCACTTGATCTTGCCGGTCATCTGGAGCACGGACCCGGCCGCCATGAACAACAGGCCCTTATAGAGAATATGGCAGAACGCATGGGCCACGGCCCCGTTCAATGCCAGCTGGGACCCGATGCCGGTGCCCACCAGCATGAACCCGATCTGGTTGAGCAGGCTGTAGGCCAGCACCCGCCGGATATCGTTTTCCAGGACCGCGTAAAAGATGGGCACAAACACCATGAACGCCCCGATCCAGATGAGCAGTTCCGTGCCGGGAAAAGTCCGGATCAACATATACACAGCGGATTTGGTGGTGAATGCACTCAAAAACACGGTGCTGGTGGGGGTGCCCATGGGATAGGCATCCGGGAGCCAGGCATGCAAAGGGATGGCGGCTGCGTTCAGGGCGATGCCGATGAAAATCAGCCAGGACACGGTGCCGGTCAGCCCGATATAGTCGAACGCCGTGGTGCCGGTCTCCTGGATGTACAACACGATCCCGGCCAGCAGAAACAACCCGCCGATCAGGTGCACCAGGATATACCGGAACCCGGCATTCCGGGCCGCATCCGTGCGGGAGGCCAGAATCAGAAACGTGGAACTGACCGCCATGATCTCCCAGAACAGGTACAGGGTGAGAAAATCCCCGGCAAACACCACACCCAGCGTGGCACCGGCATACACCACCGCCGAAACATGCTGAAGATTGTCCTTGACTTTCAGGGCAAACAGAATGCCCAGGAACGCCATGATGGTGAAAACATACCCGAACACCAAAGAAAGTTTGTCGATCCGGCCCATGATCAGGGTGTACCCCCAGAAATCCAGCGTCCAGATCCTTCCTGTGGGCGCGTTCATGAGAACCAGCAGGGACACCACAGGGATCAGCAGCATATACCCGCCCTGGGGTTTTCCCCGCAAAAACGGGATCAGCAAAGCGCCGGCGATGAATATCAGGGCCGGGGGCATGAGATTACCGGTCATAGTAATCCTCTTTTTTCATCACGACCATTCGCAGCAGTTTGGCCAGAAATATGAGCAGCACACAGGAAAAAAATCCATATACCGCGGAAAACCCCTTGATCTGTTCAAAATAAAATGCCGGATGCGGATGAATGAAAAATTCGGCCATCACCAGCACCACCAGAGCACAGTAAAAACAGATCAGCAGTATTTTCACATTTTTCGGCTTGTCAAACAGGGTCAACTCTTTTTTCATTCTGTCACCTGAATCGATCCGCACGGCCCGGCACAGGGGGGCCACCCTCCCCCCGACCGGGTCCTGCGGACAGTTATGGATAAGGTCCTTTCTCGGGTCAGTGGGACACACCCCCGCCACTGGAAAAAAACGCCACGGCCAGATAGATCACCGACACCAGCACGGCGATGTAGAACGCGGTCTTGTAGCCGGGCACGGGGTCATGGCCCAGCATCTCCCAGTCGTCATTGGTGTGTGTATGTTTTTTTGTCATATTTTTTTGTCCTTGAGAAAGCGGGTGGATCATAAATTCAGGCCCAGAACGATCAGGTCCACAAACATCTGCGGGAAGAAAAACAGGGCCATGGATGCCAGGGCTGTAATGGCCAGGGGCACCACCAGGCACAGGTTGGCTTCCCGGACCGTCACCGGGGCGTTTACAGGGGCATCATCGGGTTTACCGAAAAATCCCTGAAACACGATGGGCAAAAAATAGCATGCATTCAGGAACGAGGAGAGCAGCAGCACCCCCATGAAAATGGTCTGGCCGGCCTCCAGGGTGCCTGAAATCAGGTGCCACTTGCTGTAGAATCCCCCGGTGGGGGGCAGCCCGATCACGCCCAGGGATCCGATGAAAAACGCGGCAAAGGTCACGGGCATCTGCCTGCCCAGGCCTTTCATCTGGGAGATATATTTTTTGCCGGTGGCCACAAAAATGGCGCCGGCACAGAAAAACAGGGTGATTTTGCCGAATGCGTGCATCAGGATATGGATCACCCCGCCCAGCTGGCCCATCGACGACAGCATGGCCACCCCGAAGATGATATAGGACAGCTGGCTGATGGTGGAAAAGGCCAGGCGCCGCTTGAGTTCATCCTGGGACAGGGCGATGCAGGAACTCACCAGAATGGTGATGGAAGCGATGACCATGACCAGGGTTCCCAGGTGAAACGCCCCCAACAGGTCCACCCCGAAAATGCCGGTCAGGACCCGGACAATGGAAAACACCCCCACCTTGACCACGGCCACGGCATGCAGCAGCGCGCTCACCGGCGTCGGTGCCACCATGGCCGCCGGGAGCCAGGAATGAAACGGCATGACCCCGGCCTTGGCAAACCCGAACACGAACATGAGCACCAGCACGGTGGCACCCGGTTTTGACAGCTGGCCCGCAAAAATACCGGCTGTGGAAAACTCGAGGGTGCCCGTGACATGATAGCAATAGATCATGGCCGGCAGCACCAGGCCGATGGAGGTGCCCAGGATGAACGTCAGGTACCGCCTTCCCGAAATCCTTGATGTTGCATCCTCGTGGTGCGCCACCAGGGGATAGGTGGCTAAAGACAACATTTCATAAAACAGGTACAGGGTCACCAGGTTGGCGGAAAACGCGGCCCCGATGGTGGATGCGATGGCCAGGGCGAAAAAGCAGACAAACCGGGTCTGGCCGTGTTCCTTCAATCCCCGCATGTATCCGATGGAATACAGGGAAGTGACAATGTACAGGCTGGATGCCACCAAGGCGAACAGCATGCCCAGGCCGTCCACCCGGAATGCGATGTCCGCTCCGGGCATCAGCCGGAACAGGGTCAGCTCGATCCGGTGTCCGGCCAGGATCACCGGTGTCATGGACACCACCAGGGCGAACATGATGAATCCGGCGGCAAACACCCAGGCTTCCCGGACGTTGGGCCGGCGGGCGGACGACATGAGCACGGGGATGACCAGCACGGGGATCAGCACAGCCAGCAGCGGTTTGTATGAGATAATGGATTCCATGGCGATTCCTCACTGCAGAAACGGCAGGATCAGGGTATTGACAATGGTGCCGGCATACACACCTGCAGCGACAATGGCCGTGCTCACCAGCCCCAGCGGCACCAGCATGGAGACGGGGGCCTCGGTCATGACGCCCCCTCCATGATCATGATGACCCTGGGATGTTGCCATGGGCTCGAAAAAACAGATCTCAAACACCTTGAAAAACAGCACGGCGCACACCAGGCTGGAGATGATCAGGGCCGCGGCAAAATGATAGGCACCGGCCTCGAACGCACCCAGCACCAGGTACCATTTGCTGAAAAACCCGCAGGTGGGCGGCACACCGATGATGCTCAGTGCCGCCAGAACCAGCCCGGCCATGGTCCAGGGCATGGCGGCAAACAACCCCTGAAGATTGGAAAAGGCCACCTGTTTTCGCACATAAACAATGTTGCCCAACGCCAGAAACAGGGCAAATGTCATCAACGCGTCATTGAGGATATGAAGAATGGCGCCGGCCATGCCCAGGGTGTTCCCCAGCCAGGCCCCGCCCACCATGTATCCGATCTCGCACACGATGATGTAGGTCAGCATTTTTCTCAAGTCGGTCTGGAACAAGGCCATGAACGCCCCGGCCAGAATGGCGATCACCCCCAGCCACACCACGATGTCCGACAGGTGCAGGGTGTTGAAAACATACTCCAGGCCGAACACCGTGACCATCAGCCGCACCATCACATACACCATCACCTTGGTCATGAGCGGTGCCACCACCCGGGCAAATCCCACGGGGGCGAACGCATAGGCATTGGGCAGCCATACATGCAGCGGAAACAGGGCCATCTTGATCCAGACGCCTAAAATGCACAGGACAAACGCGGTCAGCACGGCACTGGATGATCCTGGAATCTGCTGGAGGATCACGGCCACATCCTGCATGTTCAACGAGCCGGTGGTGATGTAGAGATACCCCACACCCAGCAGATAAAACGAGGCCCCGATCACCCCGATGAAAATATAGTTCAACGCGGCCAGATGGGACCGGCCTTCTTCTCCCAGCGCAATCATGGTATAGGAGGTCAGGGAGGTGATCTCGATGAGCACATACAAATTGAACAGATCGCCCGTGGCACTCACGCCCAAAAGCCCCACCACAAACAGCTGATACATGACATAAAAAGAAGGCGCCCGGTCCGGGATTTCCCGGTCCACGCTTCTGGCACTGGCCACCAGGTTCAAAAACGCGATGGCACTGATCAGCACCAGAACCATGGCATTGAGCGGATCGATCCGCAATTCGATGCCCATGGGCGGTGCCCATCCGGCCATGCGGTATTGCACGGTGCCGGCCGCCATCACATCCCCCAGCACGCAGATGGCCGCCACACCCGAGAGGCATGTGGCCGCCAGGGCGATATAAAAGGAAAGCCAGGGTTTGATCCAGGCGGCCAGGCCTGAAAAAAACGCCCC
>Ga0180429_10002634_pt1 | contig 14710 bp, 11 predicted proteins | sample SS_ome_FD_132428 | JGI IMG/M metagenome (GOLD analysis project Ga0180429, IMG submission 132428) | Hypersaline lake sediment archaeal communities from the Salton Sea, California, USA - SS_1_S_1 metaG | ecosystem: Environmental > Aquatic > Non-marine Saline and Alkaline > Hypersaline > Sediment ...
GACCATGCGGTTGATCAGCGTGCCGCCGTGCGGCGCGATCTGGTGGAACTTCTTCTCGGTCGGCAATGGTGCCTCCGTGGTGAGTGGTGGTGGATTAGGCCGCGGCTGGTGCAGCCCAACATGTCTTCTCTATAGATAGTGTCTGCTTAGGTAGCCGGCACGTTCGCCGCGCTACAGATATCCCAGGTTCTTCAGCCGCTGCTTGATGGCGTCGATCTCGTCCTTCGTGAGGTCGTCCGCCGACTCCTGTCGTGCCCCTGCCCCGCTCATCACGTCCCGGAGTACATAGACTATGAAATCCGTGACCGAGCTGAACCCGGAGCCCTCGATGGACTTCGAGATCCGCTCGTAGAGCGGGCGGGGTATCTTGATGGTGACTCGTGGTTCGGGCATGTGTGTTGTCCTCGGATGTGGAGCTTCTTGTAGCTTCTTCGGGACTCTGGTGCCCCTCACGGGCCCAAGATGCAAGAAACACTCCCACTAGACTCTAATTGTAGCCTAGTGGGAGTGTGGTGTCAAGTGTTTGCTCAGAATCCGTTGACCACCAATACTGAGCACTACTCCTTGATTCCCTCGAAGGCACCTGGCCAGCCACCATGCACTTCGACAATGTCGTCAACTGAGCGCATGGCTCGGATCGTCTCTCCGAGTACGGCGACCAAGTTCCGGTACCGCTCTATCTCGTCGTCAGTCAGCACGCGCCCCGGGCGGGGGCGCTTCCCGCCCCTCGCCTGGCGATCCTTGAGCCATTTCTCGCAGACCTGGTAGCAGCCAACACGAAAACCCCAGGTTTCCTCCGTGACGCCGGTGAAGCCTCTCGTCCTCCTTCGGTCAATCCAAACCGTGCCCTCGGTGTACGACACTGATTCCACCGGCAGTCCCCTCGAGCCGATGAACGAGGTCGCGGCAACATCGGGCCTTGGATCCCTCATCAAGTGCAGGTTCACCAATCGAGACCCAACCTCAGCAAGTGCCCGGAAGGCATCGAGACTGCGAGTCATTGGGACCCTCGGCATGTCGATCCTCAGGAACTCCGCGTAGCGCTCGCGGTACGTCGGGCTGTGCATTAACGCATACGTGTAGGCAAACACGTCCGCTGCCCCTATCTCCCGTGACGTTGACCCTCCGCGCGCACCGATCCACTCGCATCCAAGTCCACGCGAGACTCGTTGCATGAGACTGCTGGAGATGTTGCAACGAAGCTCGCGTTCGCCCAGATCCAGTTCGGCGTGGGAACCCCCGCCAGAATACAGGTAGAGTGGGACGACGTAGCACCTCTCCTTGGTTCGGTTCGATAGGGCCGACTCGTCGACGATCCTGTCTGAACACATCACGTGGTGAAAGGCGAGTGTCGACTGCTGCGCGCTGACGAGAAGTGCCACGTTATCGGCCTGCATGTGACGCATGTGCTGTCTCTGGTCCCTACGGATTATCGGATCATACAGCACGTAGCGAACATCGAACGGACGGTAGTAGTACTCACAGATACGCGGCTCCAGCGCGCCTCGAAGCTCGAACGCACTCCTGCGTCGACTGAAATTCCAGCCCCCAGTGTCCTTCAGTCCGTACCGCTCATGAAGCTCCTCCGGACCTATCTCCTCGTCCGCGATGTCCTCCGCGAGTCGCACAAGAGGAGCTCGGTCAAACGAGACGAATGCACCGTCCTTGCCCGTGCCCACGCCCGTAGCCATGACCGGAAAGATCTCCCTGAGGCCCGGCCACGCCATGAACTCGTTGCCAAGACTGAAGTCCTTCGGCACGAAGAAGAAGCGGGGTCCAATGACACTCAGCTGCTGTCGTGCAAGTGTGTCCTGGGTCTCGGCCTTCAGGACACGGTGCTTCTCATCTCTGCTCCCCCTGAGGTCCCTGTGCCTGAGCTCGCACGTGTTTGCACCGTCGCCTGCCCGTCGAAGTAGGATGCTGATGCACACTCCCTGCATGATGTCGAAGACGTTCTCGTCACGTGAGACACCGATCTCGATCTTGGCGCTGCCGTGCAGATCGACGATGGTGCCGATGGAGAAGAACTCCAGCAGCTCCCCTCTCATACAGCGATGGACGAGACCCGAGAGAAACGAGCTGTTCGTGATCATCCCCAGAGCCCCAACTCCTGATACTTCGAGCAGCGCATGCGCCAAACGAACGAACTTGACGTAGTCATCCGAGAGCGGCTGGATGTTCCTTTCGTGCCTGACGCCTGCCTTGTATGGCTCCAGCAGTTCCTTGATGTACGTGCTGTTGTTGCGGGAACTAACTGAGTACGGCGGATTCCCGATCACCACCGTGAACCGCCGGTCGCGCTTGATCCCGTTCACTGCCTCTGCCTCATGCGCCAACGCCGGAATCGCAAACTCCAGCGTACCCGAGAAGTCCTCCGCCGGCTCCAGCGAGTTCGTCAGGTAGACCCGGGCGCGCTCATTGCTCCCGAAACGGTAGCCCGTCTCATAGAGCTTGAGTCCGATCTTCATGTGGGCGATGGCGTAGGGAGCCATCATCAGCTCATAACCGTGAAGCCGGGGAAGCAGGTGGTTCGGCACATACTCGTTCCATAGCTTGTCGGTCTTCTTCGCGCCGTGGCCATCGGTTTGCCACTTCTCGATCACTGTCTTGTGGATGAGGTCAATCACCTCGACCAGAAATGTACCCGTGCCAGTGGCAGGATCAAGGATCTGAACGAAGGCCTGGTCGGGCGTCGCGCCCTCGGGGATCTCCAGGTCGTTGAAGCGTTCGGCCATCTCACCCCACGTTGTCGTGTCAGCAAGACCATCCTTGAGATCGAACTCGGTCCGCAGCAACTCGTCCAAGGATCGCACGATGAAGGACACGACAGGTCTGGGTGTATAGAACACACCGCGTTGCATCCGCTTCTTGGCGTCGTACTCCTTGAGGAAGAGCTCGTAGAAGTGGATGACCGGATCCTCCTGGGGGTTCCGATCTCCGAAGTCGCGGACGACAGCCTCCATGTTTGCGGCATCCAGAAGCTCCACGACCTCGCTCACACCCAACTCATCGAAGTCGAGACCGACTCCACGGCTCGCCCTTCCCTTGCGGCCTCCCACGTCGAGGAACGTCTCCATCAGTTCCTTCAGGAACGGATTGGTGACCGGCATTGCGGCAGCGAAGTCGTCGGCAGTGCTACCGGTGGGGTTCGCTACGCGGGCCGAAAGCAGTCCGTAGGCAATCGTCTGGGCGTACATGTCTGCGAAACCATCGGCATCAAGATCATGAACGAGGGTCTGCTGGAAAGCTGCCATCAGCTTCGAGATGGGCCCGTCCTCGGTCTCGATCGCAAGGATGGTGTTGATGCGGTCTCGGATGGCGCGCGCTAACTCGGCAAGACGCACTGCGAGCGCTTTCGAAGTCGTGATCACCTCACGATGCTTCAGCGTGAAGGCGGAGCTCCATGCTTCGCGCCACGCATCGGCATCCTCCTCGTGCTCTGGCCAAGACAGGTGCTCCGCCAGCTTGACAGCAACATCACCGATGTGAAGTGGCGTATCCAGGTTGTCCCAACCCAACACCTTGAGAACCGGTAGGTCTCCCTTCTCCTCATTCTGTGAGAAGTGTGCGAAGCTGATGCGCCTCTCATCTCCTTCCCCATAGTCCGAGATGAAGAGAAGATCATCAGCCTGCCACGCGGCGCGCTCGGCGCTGTTCGCTGACGCGCGCTTCTTCATCGCCACGCGACTCAGAATCCTCCGCAGAGCGACAACCGGGAGTCTCTTTGGCTCAAACTTGACGAAGAAGATGCCCCAGGGCTGGTCCGCAGGCTTCGCTGAGAGTGGGCGGAGGCGACGGATGGTCTGGATCTTGGCCGCGTTCTTCGAGTCGATGCCTATCTCTTCAGGCGTGTACTCAAAGGTCAGTTCCTCGAAATCGCCCGTTGTGATCGGCCAATCAAGCTCATCATGGAGGTACTTCACCAGTGAGGGAAAGGTCCGAATCTCCCTGAGCCGCTTCCGCTGGTCAGAGCGCATTGCTTATCCTTCGTTCAGTTCCATCCAGCACTTGAGGGCGGGCTTCACGCCAACAGGGGCATCGACGCGCTTCAGATAGGTATTCTTGATGTGTTTGAGCACCTTGGTCCGAATGTCCGTGAGTGTCGGTTGCTCCATCGTACACCTGCGCTTCGTACTTGGCTTCGATCGGACGCTGGCGATGATCTCGCCAGGTTCCTCCAGAATGCGATCAGTATCCAGATCACAGAGGTACCAGCGAGTCGTTCCCGCTTCATGCGTGAACAAACCCTTCTCCTTGTCCAACGCGGGGAGGGCATAGCAGAAGAAGACGCCTCTGGTTCCCTTGGCCGGGCGCTTCCTCCCGCTGAAGATGGCACCGGGGAATCCTGCAAGATGGTCAGAAAGCTCCGGATGCTCCTCAAGAAGCGTCTGATACTCAAGGTGCATCTCTTCTGTGGCGCTCTTCTCCCCCTCGTACGCCTGGTTGAACTCCTTCAGAGGATCATAGTCGTCGTCTGGTGTGAGAAGCTGCCGCCCCTCGATGCCGAGCGTCTTCGAGATGACGAGCGTCTTGTGTGTCACGCGAGTGTACAAGGACAGAATCGCGTTGAGCTCATCCGGCGGGAGGAAGTTCCAGTAGATGATCTTGCCGCGGTACTCCGCCGTCTCAGGATGATCCTCTGCCAGTTTCCTCTCAGTTGCGGGATTCAGCCTGCGGTCAACCCGGCCGATCCGCTGCATCAGGCGAACGGGATTCCAGTGGATGTCGTAGTTGATCATCCGACAGGCATCCTGGAGGTTCAGTCCTTCCGACAGCACGTCCGTCGAGATCAGAACTCGAATCTCCTTCTTCCCAGACTCTGCGAGCTCCGCCGATGAGGACCTGTTGTAGTAGGGTGCGAACCGCTTGATGACCATCGCGCGATCCGCCTTGCTGCCACTGTCGATCTCTTCCAGACCCTCGACACCGGACACTCTCAGCTGCTTCGAGAGATACCTCGCTGTATCCGCGAACTCAGTGAAGATGATTACCTTCTTGTCCGCCAGCTCCTTCGACTTCAGAAGGCGGACTAGCTTCTTCAGCTTGTCGTCGTGCTTGGGCTCGAACTGCCTTGTCTCCCTCAGGAAGCTCACGATCTGGTCAAGATCCAGAAACGTCTCGGCCATAATCTCTTCGACGTTGTACTCGTCTCGCGACAGCTCATCCACTGCTTCCAGCAGCTCGGGCGGCACCACATCATCCGGATCCTCGTCCTCCTCATCAGCCCAGAGATCGAGTCTGCGCTGAGCTGTGTAGTCAAGCACATCTCCATTCTGAGCCATCCATCTGCCGAGGCGTCCCTTCTCCTTCTCGCTCTGGCTGTGCACCTGGAGGAACGCAAGCAGTTTTCTCATGAGACGATCACATGAGAGTTCGAACGCGCTCACGGAGCTCTCGAAGCGCTTGAGGAAGAGAGTCCGAATGAGCCCGGCCACCTGCTTCTGTCTGTTCTCGAGCCACGGGTCGACGTCTTCACTCGCGCCCGTGTAGTAGGCCAATGGGTAGTAGATCGCGAGGGTGAACAGAGGCTTGTCGCGGGAAAAGGCGGCCTCAATCTGATCCAGCAACCCACCATAGGTCTTGCGAATGGAGTACGCTGCCACCTGCGGCGGAAGACGCTCGGGGAACATCGCGGCACTCTTGCCCTCGCGGAGCTGGCTCGCGCGTGCATACGCCCGACTGCGCTGCACTACAACGTGTCTGAACACGTCGTCTCTCGCCAGCAAGTCGGCGGCCTCCGTCGCGTGCTCGCTCACGCTCGCGTCGTCCCCTCCGATCGTGCTTCTCAGCTCCTTCTCTACTGAGTTGAAGTGCGCGGTCAAGTTGTTCACACCGATGGTCCGCGCGAAGTAGGCCTCATCGCGTCGAGTGAATAGCTCGGCCATATGCCTGAAGTCACTGATGCTGTTGTTGATTGGCGTGGCCGTGAGCATGAAGAGCGTCTTGTTCCGCGACTCGCTACTCAGAAGATCGTACAGCTCATAGTAGCGAGACTTGGGGATACCCATCTCGGGATCCCCCTGCCTGCCAGTGTTCCTGAAGTGATGCGCTTCGTCGATGATGACGGCATCTGCCAGCTCCGCGACCCGCTTGAAGCGCTCGGGGAAAGGTCCCTTGCGCGTCAGGTCTGTGTGACTGAACACGGCGAGGTTACTGAAGTCGGACCCTCCGCTCACGCCTCCTATGTGAGGAAGCCAATCTTGTAGGTGCGGCTCCCACACGCCCTCTCGGGCGCCCTTCGGCGCAAACAGGACCACGCGTTTGCCCTCATGGAGAATCAGCCGCTCGATCAGCATCAACCCGACGAACGTCTTGCCGAGACCAACCCCGTCGCAGAGGAAGGCGCCACCGTGCTGACGCGCGATCTTCATCAGGGCCCAGTAGGCTTCCTTCTGATAGCGGTCCAGGTGGCGGAACATCTGTGAGCGGGAGTCCTCCCACTCACTGGCTGTGATCTCGTGTCCCCGGAAGAACTCTTGAAGTGCCTTCGCGTAGATGTCGAATGGGGTGTACTGGTGTGTGTGCTTCTCGATGACGCGGAGTATGTCGCCAGTAATCTCACTCGCCTCGTCCCAGTGAGCCTCGAACCACTCCTGCAGCTGCGCGACTTCACGGCCACTCTGAACCTGGATGTTGAGTTCAACGTTGTCGGTGAGCCCAGGCTTGGTGAAATTGCTGGAGCCAACGAGAGCCTGCGCCCCGACAACATCCAGCTTCGCGTGAGTGATGTAGGCCTTCGCGTGGAACTTGTCCCTGTTGTAGACGCGGCACTCGATCTGGCCGGATCTGAGGGCTTCGGCGATCGCGGGTACGCCGGTGAGGAATGGATTGTCGTCTTTGTCTTGCTCGATGCTTGTGTCAAGATGCTGCTCCGCTCTAGCCTTCACAGCCTTGAGCAGCTCCGCTCTGGTTCGGTGCGTCACCTCATCGCCCATGAGAACACGAATCTTCTCGAGCTTCTGCCACTCCCCGTCGAGCCCGAGCAGTGCACCGATCTCGAAGTAGCCTGTCGCAATGTCGAAGCGCTTGGCGATGTCGCACCAGTCATGGAGGTATCTCAGACCAGTCCAACCAGCGTCGCTGTTGTCGACAATGAAGAGATTGCCGCCTTGAGCATTCACGTTCGGGCCCCCTGAAGTGTGGCGCGGCTATCCTCCCACCCGCCTATAAGCCATCTCTATGTACGGCTTCACAGCTTCGAGATCGTCTGCGGTACGGATCGACACTTCGAGGTCACCCGTGCCGAAATGCCCAATTGCAGAGACATCTCTCGAGATGCCGGAAGGCCCTGGTGTGGATTTCGGATCCAGCTTCAGGAAGAGGAGAATCCGCTGCCCCTGAAGCTCCATGCAGACGATATTCTGGGAGATCTTGTAGGCGATGTAGTTCTTCCGTGGAGTCTCCTCCATCGCCGGATCGAGGCCGAGAACGAACTCCTGGATCTCGAGAGCCAGCTCTCGGATCTCATCAGGCTTCCCTTCAAGACGCTCTTCGAAGGTGTACTGCCCCCACTCGCGGTTGGCGGCGGCCTTTCGGCCCACTGTGCCATCGGCTGAGTCCGTGCTAGTTGAACCAGTACTGCCACTTCCGGAGTACGCCTTGCGGAAGACCTCCTCCAAGTACAAGACGGAGTTCCCGTAGAGGCGGTAGCTCCAGAGCTCAATATTGGCACCCATCATCTTGACTGCGTGGAGATCGTACTTCTTGAAGTTTGGAGCGATGCAGAGGACTCGTATGTCCGACCAGTCTACTTCCACCGCACTACCCAGAGCCCGCTGAACCGCGATCTCGAAGTCACCGTGGTGATCTTCCATCCACGAAAGGTAGAACAGACTCTGGTTCACGAGGTCGGAGGATTCGACCTTCTTGTACTCGATGATGACAGGGTTGTTCTCCTCAGAGAGAGCGAGCGTGTCGATGCGCCCGGCGTGCTCGGCGCCGGTAGAGAACTCGGTCGCAACGAACCGGCAGTTGAACACCTCCCCGAGGTTCCGCTCGATGAGGGACTGAAGCTCCTTCTCCAAAGCGAAATTGGTCTGCTCGACACCATCGAGTAGTCCGTCATGAACCTTGAACAGGGGCATTTCTGTGTCTCCTGATGTGTGAGTGCCATGATCTTCCTAGGCAGCGGTGGAGGATCAGATCATGGCTTGACGCGCTCCAAGACGAACTCGATCGTCCTCCTTGGAGATCCCGTGCGATCGGGTCCCGCTCCCGTGCGGTACTCACGGTATCGAAACTGGCCAAGATACCTATGAAGGCCCCCTCCCGCCTTCTCGAACACGTGCAGCTCCTTCCCCATGGCTCGGTGATCACGGATCGCCTTGTTCCCGCGGGTGAATCGCATGTCCCCTTCCTGACCTTCACCGGCGTACATGAGGCTGCCGTCGTCCTGAAACCCATCCTCGTAACCAAACTCGTGTCCAGAGGACGATGTGAAGAGGAAGATGTAAGGGTGGCTTGCGCAGACGGCGATGCCGCTCTGGCGATTCCCGCCAAAGATATCGTGAATGTCGCGCTGGCGCTTGTACGTGCGTCCAACAGCGAACGGGAACCCTGATGCGGCAACTTCCACGGCTGGTTCTGCGATCGGCGCTTCGCGCTCCCGGAGCACGGAACCAAGCGTCTTGACCCGACTGCTGTCTGGCTGCAGACCAATGACGATCGCTGGGAATCCGACTGCGAGCACTTGGAGACATGAGTCTGCGAGGTCGAAACTGGACATATTGGCAACGCTGCTAGCTCGCGTAGGAAAGAACTCCGCCGGAACTTGGGGAACAACAAGCACCGCGAGGGAACTCAACCCGTGAACACAGCTGTAGCTCAGCTTGAAGCAGTCCTTGTAGACGGACGCGCTATTGCCGAACTCGAGCTGTACGCAGACCATTCGCTTCCGGGCATCGACAGCAAGCGGCGGACGTGGGCAGACCTGAACGTCGAGTTCCCATCCCTGGCTCTCAAGAGCTGTACGAATAGCTACCCGGTAGGCTCGCTGATGTCGAAGAAGAGCACCCGTGTGCTCCACCTCGAACTCAGGCATCCATGTCACCTGTCGCACGACATCATTGATCTCGCGCAGCTCCGAGCCACATGCCTCAAGCAGGTGGTCGCTGCATCTGAACCGCTTCTCCAAGTACTGCATGCGAGGCCCCGCTTCCGCGCGTTCATCAGAGCAGTGTCGTATCAGTCAGCGCACTAGTCCCAGTTCTGAATCTCGTAGTCCCGAGCTTCCTCCACGTCCAACGCGCGCGTGCTGTTGCTGCTACGCACGAAGAACTGCTTGCCCTTGGACGTCTCCAGGTAGACTGGCTTGGACGATCGCTTGACATCCAGAATGCACACCTGGCGTCCCTCTACTTCATCGAACCTCATGGTGTAAAGTGGCGACACTCGTGCGCCGATCTTCTGGGAAATGAGCGTGGCCAGCAGGTTCTCGAACCTGTCGATGCTCCCTGCCTGCAAACGCAGATCGCCGTCCAAGCCACACACTGTCCCATCGTCTTCTACACCGATGATCAATGTTCCACCACCCGAGTTGAGGAACGCAGCCACGGTCTTAAGGACGGACTCACGGAGCCCTGCGTTCTTGTCCTTCTTCCGCATGTCCCACTGAAGGGAGCTCTTGAACTCCAGCGTGTATGACTCCGGCATGCCAACAAGCTCCGCAGCACTCCGATGGTCCTCGAGCTCGTCGCCAGACCCGAGGGCCTCCATGTGTTCATTCATCGCCACAGCCAGTAGATCGGCGCGTGCCTGAAGGAAGTCCTCGTAGCGATCAAGCTTCCAGAGCGCGGGATCAGTTGGAACGCATTGCAGCTCCAAAGCCCCGGGGTAGCTCTCTATCACGATCGGCAAGTACTCTGAAGGGAGCTTCGTCCCAACGCTCTGGTTGGTCTCCCCGGTGATGAAGACTCGATTGCCAATTGCGTTTATGTGCTTGCGATCCCAACCGGCATCCTTGAGCACGCTGTACGGAAATACATGATGAGAGTGGATGCCAAAGGGACGAGCAGAGTGCCGGAGCGGCAGACCATTGAACCAGTCGTGTGCCCCGCGGGCCTTGGCCAGGATGAACGAACCCTTGTAGAGAGGACTCTGCCCTGTCTTCCCATCGAAGTCAGCAGCCTTGACGGTCAGCCGTCCTCGATGGTCTTCGATGTGCTCCAGTAGCGACTGCCACGGGCGTTCCTCTCGCGTCACAGCACCAACATCTGCTTCGAGCTTCGTCTCAGTCTGACCGGAGTAGTGTGACCAGAGCAGAGCTGTGAACAGCCAACGCATTGCCTGCCCAAGAGAGACCTCATCCTTGAATCTGCCACCGTTCAGCGAGAGGTATGCGATGATGGGGATCACTGCATTGGGGCTGCTGATTTCGCTCGTGGAGTGAATGCAGGCGCGCTCGGGGAGCAGACGGACAAGGTAGTCGACGATCGATTTGAGTTCTACCCAAGCCTGCGACAGATCGTCAGCACTCTTGCCTCTCGCCGACGAGAAGTCCGGACGCTTCGCAACAACCGTGGTGAGAGCCCTGGTCATGAGCTTGAGGTCGAAGTCGAAACCTGCTGCGGTCGTCTCAGCGATCTTCGTCTTCATTTGTCGGCGTACTTCTGGCCAGCTCGCCGTCATGTGAGTTAGCGCAAGCTCCCAGTCCCTGAGTTTCGTGCCCTGGCTATTGACACGGTCGAACACATCGACAGCCTCTGCGAGCTGAGCAGTCGCTGGTACGGTTTGGGTAGGCAGTTCGAGATCGCGTATCGCGCGCAAGCTGTTCAGATGCCCTTCCACCGCGCGTCCTACGTCCTCGCGATCCTCTGCAGGAACCTCCGAGCTATCGAGAACCTTGAAGATGCTGACAGCCTGAGAGTCGAAGCAATCGGTGACGGACTGCCAGAAAGGATCAGCGTCCATCTTCGAGGACGAGAAGTACTGGAGTTCACCATCCCGGAGGTTGTAGTAGAGATCACGAGGATCCTGCTTGATCTCATCCGAGGAGTAGAATGGAGGGATGTCTCCCCGTATGAGCATATAGAGCGTCGTGACGCGCTGCTGTCCATCCAGCAGTACTTGGTACGTGCCGGATCGCTTGGTCGCCTTGCGGGTGCTCTTCAGATCCGGCGGAGTGGGTGTCTTCCAGAAGAGCAGACCGCCTACTGGATAGCCGCGCAGCAGTGAGAAGATGAGTTGTTTCGACTGCTCGCGGTTCCACACGTACTCACGCTGAAACTCGGGTAGCACAATCTCGCCAACATCGATCCCATAGAGAATCTCGCTGATCTTCACTCTCATCCCCCTGCGGCACGTCATCAGGCGCCCAGGCTGCAACGCCAGCCTGCTCTTGATCTAGCATACCACACAGACTACAATCAAACAGCTGCCCTGTCCACCCAAGTGACTGATCCCTCAAGGAGGGCTTCGTGCTCAAGGCCAAGGCCATCCGCATACTCCAAAACGGTCGTACGTTCTACGTTCTCTCACTCACAGCGTCGCAGCTCGTGAAGAACACGAAAGTCGATGTGTGGGATCCATCTGGACCAGAGGGGCGCCAGGGGTACCAGAGAGCCCCCAGCAGGTCCCGGAAGCGCAAGGTGGCTCAGTACGTGTCTCGTGACGACGCAGTCATGCCCCAGGGAGGACTGCTCAACGCGAGATCAGCAACTGGAAACGCTGCACACGGCGAAGTTCTGAACTTCGAGGCGGACTGGGAGAATGGAGCCATTGCATCCGGCGAGTTGACGATACCGACGGCCGCATTGCCGTTGTACGTGGTCGACATGCAGCACCGAATCGGGGGCTACGAGTACGCGATCAACGAGGATGGACAGGCGGATCTCGATGGTTTCCCGCTCGTCGTGACGATCGCCGACGGCCTCTCTTTCGAGGAGGAGGTCGACCAGTTCGAGATCATCAACACGACACAGAAGAAGGTGCGGACTGACCTCGCACGCAGGCTCAAGGCCATGCAGATGTCAGATCACGGCAAGCGGGCTGAACTGGAGGCTTCTGGCAAGCTCTGGGAGGCGCGAGGTCCGAAGATCGTCACTGCTCTCGTTGAGGATTCGAGCGGACCTTGGTACAAGCGCATCACACCTCCAAACGCCACCAAGAAGGACTTTCCTGATGCGATCGTTAGGGAGACCTCCTTCGTCACTTCGCTCAAGCCCATCCTGAAGAGCCCCTACTTCACGATCGTCTCGGACGAGGACGCCGCCGAGCTCATCGGGAGATTCTGGAAGGCCATTGCAAAGCTCTATCCCGCTGCCGTTGGGCGGCCACGCGATTACGTCCTCCAGAAGACGCCAGGGGTGTTCTCGCTACACGCGATCGCTCCCCAGGTGTTTGAGATCTCACGCTCGACGTGTGATGGACAGATCACGATCGAGGGCATCGTGAGAGCACTGGAGCCGATGGCAAAGACGTATGATGCGAGCTTCTGGTCGTCCGACGAGGATGACGGTGCTTCTCAGTATGGGAGCATGAAGGGGTTCCGGATTCTCGCAGTCAAGCTGCAGGACGAGTTGCCGAAGCTGCAGCTGGGGAGTATGTAGATGGCCAACAACCAAGACAACACAGACATCATCCGCGTCTTCAAGAAGAACTCGTCCCAGGTCGTCTGTGGCGTTCTATCTGAGTACAAGGGACGACGGGAGTTCCACATCCGCATCTACGTACCAGTGGCGGACGAGCCAGGTGAATTCGTTCCTACTCGCAAGGGAGTGACGCTTCCGATAGAGGTAGTGCCTGACCTCGTTGCCGCGATGGCGAAGCTGAAGCAGGCTATCAGCCTGAACCAGGTCGTTGCCCAGATCCCGAAGGGGAAACGAGCCGAGGTCCGGGTTGGGCTCCAGGAGTTCAAAGGCACACCCATGATCTACGTGCGCACGTTCACATGTGACAAGGAGGGCGAATGGCGCCCAACGCAGAAGGGTGTGTCTGTGAAGGTTGAGTTACTGAGCGAGCTCGTCGATACAACCACGGAGCTCGAGGCCGCCGCTAAGGATCGTGGCTGGCTGAGCTAGGGACACTCGCGTTCAAACCGCTCCACCGTGAGCTGGGCCGAGGCAACCATGCCCATCAGATTCTCTCTAACGACACGCGTTTCAGCTGCAGGCGTCGGTGTGGCGCGTCCGGTACGAGTGCGGCGGGCGTGACAGACAAGCCCGACGGCTGCGAACGCCAGCTGGGCGGCCGCCCCCTCCCACTGGAGGTCTGCTTCGTCTCGAACGTCTCAGTTCTGCCAGACAGCGTAGCCTCTGTTCCTGAGTCGGCGCGCCAGTTCCACCTCCATGGCGCAAGCGTCCTCGTATGTCATGGGGTTCTTGCTCGCGTAGAGGCGAGGCTTCAGTCGCACGCCAAACCTCTTCGCGATCCGTGCGGCCTTGTACCCGCTCAAGTGCTGCTCAAACCTCTCCTCAGGTGTGAGTCCCGTCATACCTACATATACGCACGGCTTCTCCCCAGAGAAGTCAGGATTGGCCGCGGCGAACTTCTTGTCCTTCAACACTGATCTCTTGAGTTCGATCACGTAGACACTGTGTGTCTTCTTCGCCACGACATCCCCCTTCGTGGATGCTCGGTGCCCTCGGTTCGCCCAACGAAACGCGTTTCAGTTGCGCCAGGCACTGACACAGCTGGTGCCGGCGCCGTCAGGCGCCCTCCTTGCAGTTGCTGTGACAGTGACGGCCGCGACGCCGCAGGCGGTGCGATGGCCTGTCACACAACTCACCCGGCGGAGCGGGGCGGCAGCTGCAAACGCCTGTTAGGCAACACGCGGCTGCCTCGCGCTCTGGCCACCGCTGTCTACTGGCGCTCCGCATTGGTGCTACTCGAGTTCCCCAAGACCTTCTAGCATCTCCGCCATCCTGAGGAACATCTCCCGCTGGATAGTGAGCTGGTACTCCTCCTCAATAGTCAGGATCTGCACATTCCTGGACTGGACGTCACCCAGCGTGTGCAGCGCATCGGCGAGTAGACCATCAGGATCGTTGATGTACTGCCACGTGTCTTGGTACGCACGCACCGGATCGAATCCAGCGGGTAGCCAGACAAGAACCTCTGTCACAGTGCCCGAGCCAAGTACCTCATACGGTCCGTTGTGCAGTTGTCTTCCCACGATGCCGTCGGGGCTGTGCAGTTCGATCCTAGTGGCGAACCTAACGACATGAAACGGGACAGGAAACGGCTCTCCTTCATCGCACCTGTACACCCACGGGATCTCGACGTATTCGGACACCCTGGGTGACCCGATGAGGATCTCCGACTCATCAAGCTCATCCAGTGATGGGATTCTCAAGTCCCTGGCCGATGCGCTCGCCACAAGGAGAAGCACGAGGAACAGGAACACAAGCGGGTGAACCCGCCACGAACCGACCCATGAACTCACTTCGCCTCCCTGTCCATGCTAGTGTGTTGCCTAACTACTAGTAGGCACTCACCGCAGCCACTTGGCGATTAGCTCCATTGTCAGCTGCGCTGAGTCAACCTTGCCCAGCAGCTGCTCTCTCCCGACAAGTTCCACTCCGTTCGACTTTGCGAGAGACACAGCATGCGCGCCGAATCCCGCGTTCGTTGCGACAACGAGTCGTGCGAATCTGTCACCGGTGTTGTTCTCATAGAACCGTCGCGCCGCGAGGATCTGCTGGACTCCGTCCGGGCCGATCGTCGCGTCGGCGCTAGCAGCGTGCTTCGCCTGGACGAGAGCACTCTGCACTCC
>Ga0180429_10002636_pt1 | contig 14708 bp, 9 predicted proteins | sample SS_ome_FD_132428 | JGI IMG/M metagenome (GOLD analysis project Ga0180429, IMG submission 132428) | Hypersaline lake sediment archaeal communities from the Salton Sea, California, USA - SS_1_S_1 metaG | ecosystem: Environmental > Aquatic > Non-marine Saline and Alkaline > Hypersaline > Sediment ...
AGCTGCGGGGTGAGATGAGCGGGCACCCGAGCTTGGCGACGTACCTCGAGGCGGGGTACGAACTGGTCGTGATGTAGGGAGGGGACGGCACGTGCCGTCCCCCTTGGTTGCGCACTTCAAGCCTGGCTCCAGCCCATTGAAGGGCCGGCCGGAGCGACCTGACGCTCGCTGTTCCATTCCAATGATCACGGTCAAACGCCGATCACGCAACTACAGATACGGATCCATGTCCTTTGCCTCGACTGGGCCGGAATCACCGCGTGCCAGCCGGTCCACTCCTCCCAGGAAGATCGCGCGACGAAGGGGATCGACGGCGCCGCTGCTTGTGTCGCCATCGCCAGCGAGCGCGCCCCAACCAGCGATGAAGAGGCGGCCTAGCGAGTAGAAGGCCAGCGGCAGCAGCAGCACGACCAACCCCGGCTCGAATCCGCTATGCAGACCATAGACTGCGCCCCAGAGGGCAGCCAGCAGTGACAGGGAAAGCACCGGCTTCCGGGCTCCCAGCGAAATGAATGCGCCGAGATTCCCGCGAGCATGGAGGACTCCCCCAATGAATATCGCGATCATGGAGAGGATGGTCGCCCACAGGATGTTCATCCACCCGCCCGACATCGCGGATCCGAGCGCCCACACCATGAGAAGGAGCGGGATCGCGCACACCGCCCAACGAATCGGAACCTCCTGCTCATCTGCGGAGAAGTAGGCGATGCGCAATCCGATTTGAAGCAAGTACATTGGCGGGAAGATGATCGTCACCAGCCAGAGGACCCCCAGTCTCCATCCGCGATAGAAGTGGCGCTCCAGAATCAGCAGCGGAATCCAGAAGCTGGTGATCGGATTGAAAAGGACAAGCAAGACAAGCTGCCACTTGAGAGACTCCGGCCCCTCCTCGATGCGATGGATGAAGCTCTCGTAGGTCAATCCCGGTTCCGACAGCGCTTCCCCCACCACCTTCAATAAGTTGTTCTCCGCGAAGATTAAGTAGCTGAGGAGAGGTACGACCACCGAACCGAGCAGAACAAAGAGAAGCACGAACGCATCCAGGCGGCTAACGCGAAGAACAGACGTACGACTCATCACATTCTCCTTCCTCTGACGTCTTCCGCATCTTCAGTTATGCGGCCCATCTCACTGCGATCGAGTTGACGTTGGTGGAACAGCCAGTGACGATTGAGCACGCTCTGCAAATGTTCCGCGTAGCCAACCACGTTGAAGCCCAGACCCATCTTGTAGATTGCGCGGATGCGTGGGGCATCGCCGCCGCCGCAGTCCTCGAAGTAGACATCTCCTTCGCACAGCAAGTCGGGATCCGCGAAGGCGATGCCCGTCTCACGAAGCAAGTGCTGCCCGAGTGTTGACATGAGCGCGATCAGGCGACGGTTGCGAGCGCGGAGGAGGAGAAGGTCAGCGCCGGCACCCAGCCCAAGAACGCAGACCAGCGCGGCGGCCAGTGTCGTTGCCGTCCGCAGCGCCAGGATCTGCGAAACGGCTACGGCCACCAGCACGACCACCGGCGTGACCAGCGGCACATAGCCCAGAATGGGGGAGATCCGGCCAACGCTGCCGGGAAGGGCATGCCGGTGGACCTCATGCGCCATGCGGCGCAAACCTCGGGAACGCTGGAGCGGGTTGCGATAAAACGGCCTCTCAGGCGGCCCCGCCCGCAGTGTTCCAAGGATGGTGTCATCGCTGGGGAGAGCGGAGTCGTTCTCGAGGCTGCGCGTCGCTTCATGCGGCTGGGTGAAGGTTTGGGTTGTCGGTGTGGTGCGCTGCATCTTCGCCTCCCTGAGCGGATAGATTCAGGAACCGTGCCACGCGCGACCGAGCCGGCGAAGACGGTGCGAGATCCTGGGAAGGCAAGAGCCTGGAGGCGGGAAGAAGCTCCGTCTTTCCCTGTAACTAACATCCAAAGAGTGAGATAGGCTTGTCCGCCGGGGCGGCGCCGACGACCACGCACTGCCACCGGCGTGCCGCGCGATCGGTGCCACCTCGCCCGCAGCGCCGAGGCGGCCCGACAGGTGGCCAACCGTGGTTGGCAATGTCGCGGTCTCCGTTCGAATCACTCTCCTACGATTGCGCCGCCGTTCGCCAACAGGTCCGTTCCAGCCCCGGCCTCGGTTGCAATCTCTTGATTCACATGGAGTTGGGTGCTATGGTGCTTCCGCGATGCGAGGCGTCGGATCCATGTGACTTTCATAACTGCCGGTGATCGCGGGTCCCAGGGAGCCAAGCGTGCTGCGGAAACGCCGGTTTCCCAAGCAAGTTGCGTCACTCGCCAACTGGGGTTGCGGGCTCCTGCTCGTGATGCTCACCAGTGCCTGCGCGCTGTTCGAGTCCCAACCGCAGATCGAGGAATTCGGGCCCATCGGGGTTCCGCTACAAGCTTCCCATCGCAAGACTTGTCTCGCCAACGTGGACGGCGACGTGGACATGGAGCTCGTCTACGTCTCAGCCGAGATGCGGCGTCTCGGATTCATCGATGTCTGGGAGTCTCCCGAGGCTCCCGTTCCTTTCATGCGGCCGCTTGGCGAAGTGCGCCTCGATCCGAACTGGGTCTACTTCAAGCCACGTCGCGGCGATCTGAACGGAGATGGGATCGACGAAATCCTGGTCGCCTGTCGGCGCGATAGCCTGTTCGTCGTCCACGGATACCGGCTTGGAAGCGCTAGCCCAGTGGTGGAAACCGAGCCCCTGGTTCTGAGTGATGGAGACGGGGACGGCTCGTTTGACACCAGCGGACAAGCCATCGTCATTCCCAACTCCGGCCCTTCCGGCGGCCGGGCCATCCTTGCCACTGCTTCAAGCGGCTATGATCTTGTCCCACGGAGTGCGTGCCTGTTCGATGTCTCGAGCGGAGAGAAGCTGTGGGAGTTTCCGGTGCCCGGAGTGCCATCCCCGCCAGAGCTGTGCATCCTGCACGACGCCAATCGTGACGGCCGTCTTGACGCACTCGTCTCGTCCACGCCGGTGTGCAATGGCAGGCATGTTCATGGCAAGTCGGATTCGCTCGGGCACGTGTTCTGCATAGACGGAGCGACCGGATCTATGCTGTGGAGCCACACCTTCGGGCGTGGGTATGGCATCATCCTTCACTGGTTGCACGACTTGGATGCCGACGACGAGCCTGAATTGGTTGTCGCACACCACATCGCCTCGAATGGTTCTCGCATGGCGTTTCTGGGTGTACTGAATCCGGATTGCGGCACGCTGATCGCAGCAGACACCATTGCCAGCATGCGAGGCTGGATTTCAAGGTATGCGCTGCAAACCGATGATGGTTCATCTAGATTGCCGTTTCTGATCGGAGGAAGGGATCGACACGTCTATGAATACTCCTTGGCAAGCGGCCGACTCGAGCGTCGCCGCTTCGCCAATGCCATTCCGTTCGGCGCAAATCAGCTCCACTACGGCCAGATGTGGGGCAATCCGGAGCCCGAGTTGCTCTGGAGTTCGAGGAGACAGCGATTGGCGACCGATCTTCGCTCTCGCCGTCTCCTCGCCAGCGCCCCGATATCGACGTTCGATCAGCATCAGGAGATTCTCGGACACACTCACCACGCCGGTCGGCTACACCTCATAGCGGCCCATGAACCGGATGGTATGTTGTCGCAGGTCGAAGTCTGGGCACTGCCCAAGCTCCGCTACCGCCTGTCCCCACAACGAGTAGTCCCGCTGGCAGCCGCCCTATGTATGGGTCTCGGACTGGGCGGGGTCCTGGGGAGTGGTCATGGAGCGATCCGTCGCGCTCTGCGCCGTCGGCCAGAGGCCGAGAGTTGCCTTCCTCTGCTTTGCCTGCGACAAGCTCTTCAATCGCGCCGGGAGAAGCTCAATACCAAAGGAGTCGATGTCGTCGAGTTCCGCGTCGGTGGCGCCGGTGACGGAGTCGTTGGCATGGATCACAATGAGTTGCGCTGGATTCTTGAGGAGCTACTCGACAATGCCGTGACAGCCATGGAGAGAACTCACTTGCGGCAGCTGCGGTTCCGGGTTGCCCGGGATGGGGCAGACCTTGCGCTCTCGATCGAAGACTCTGGTCCAGGCGTGCCGGAGGAGCTCCGTGACGCCATCTTCGACAAGGGTATCAGCACCCAGAACGCTGGCGAGCACGGGTATGGTCTCTATCGCGCTCGAGAGATGCTGCGCTGTGCGCAGGGGGAGCTGACTCTGGCGTCTTCGTCGCAACTGGGCGGAGCCCACTTCATCTGTCGACTTCCCATGGTCTGCAGCAGGAATCGAGCCTGATCCATGCTGGACCCCAAGCTGCGCAGGATTCTGCTCTCACTCGCACTGGGGTTGGCCGGCGTCTCCCTCATTGCTCTCTTCCCCCGAGATCCAGCCAGACTCTGGCCGAGACAGCTCGCGCACCTATGCGTTCATCCTCGCATCCTTTGGTTGGCCCGCGACGTGAACCTAGATGGTCGCGACGAGATGATCCACGTCGCCAGGCCCGACATGGGCTTCATCCTGGCGACCATTGATTCGCTCGAATCGAATAGCCTCTACCCCTACGAAGCGCAGTGGCACTGCCCTGCGAGGGGAGCGACGCACTGCCCCGGCCTTTCGGCGATCGATCTCGATGGCGATGATTCCCTCGAGATAGTGCAGGTCTTGGCCTATGAAGACGGTACGCTCCGCCTGAAGGTCGGGTGGTGGAATACGCGTGAGTCAAGTGAATGCGTCCTGGCAACGGACCTGCCTGGCGATTCGCTCGAGGTGGCGGGCTGGTCGTGCCATCGTGACCTACAGACGGGAATGCCTTGCGTCGTCGTGGCTCTCGCAGGTCCCTCCGGGAGCGGCGTATTGCTAGGAAGCTCCCTTGCCTTGGATCGCGCGATGGCGAACTTCTCTTGCGACCTGCGCTGGATGCGTCGTATTCCGCGTCTCAAGGGATTCCTGGGGCACCTGTCTTGCGGCGATTCCCTATGGGATCCGATGTGTCTAGTGACATATGGAGCCGGTGATCAGCGAGCGGGCTGCGATTCCCTCATCTGCCTGGATGGGCTGACCGGGAGCGAGTACTGGCGTCTGCGTCTTGGCTTCGGCGGGACGGGCGCATTGGCCTGGCACGAGGCACCGCGGGGCCGTCTCCTGCTCGCCGCCACGGGGCGGTCGAGTCGCGACCTGGGCGACTACCGGCTTCTAGCGATAACACCCGATGGTATTGTGTCTAGCCAGTGTGAATCCCATGCCCACCGCTACGGGACATCGCTGACATCGCGGGACGTCGACGGCGATGGTGAAAGTGAGATCATTGTCGGCGATGACGCGGGCACTGTAACCCTCCTCAGCACCACATTGCAGAAGCAGATCGCGTCCAGCCCCAGATTGGCTGAAGGTTCGGTGCGCTGCGTCTACTTGGGAGATCCGCTCGCCCCCTTATTGGCCTACGACGACCATGGCTTCTTCCCTCTCAGCGCAGATCTGGAGTCTCTAAGTGAGGCATTCTCCTGTGACGCAGGCTGGTTGACCGACAAGCTATGCGTGTTCGCGCATCCATCGCAAGGCCCCGTCGTCCTGAGCATCGTTTGGCGACCCAACCAGGAGGCGGAACATGCTTTTGTCATTGATCCCATTGTCGACCCAGCTTCTGAGCTTGAGGCTTTTCCGAATCGGCGTGTTCTTCCCTGGCTAGCCGCCGGTGGTGCAGGAGTCCTGATTGGCATCCTGGGCCTCGCCCCCCATCCATCGCGAACGCGTCCCGAGGGTCGCTGGTCAGTTCATTGCCGCACGGCACAGGCCGACCTGCACCTGGCACTCCGTGACTTCCGGCACAACCAGCCGACGTGGCGTGTCTACCGGGGCGTGTCCCGATTGTGCCAAACCCTCGCTCAACGCGGCCTACATGGCCAAGAGGAGGTCATCGCGCTGCTGGAGCAGCGCCTGGCAACCGTGCACCACTCTTCCGCCCAGGCGCTGATGAGGGTCGTGGCCACCGCGCGGACCGCGAGCTGGTCTCCGCGCGACATCGATGCACTCGTCATCAAGCACGAGAACCTCGAGCGCTTGCTTGCTCTTAGCCAGGCGAACGAAGACTTCGCGCAAGGGATCTTGGCGCGAGCTGCCGAGTTGGCTGCCGCGGCCGAGGCAGTGGCCGACAAGCTCGAGCTCTTGGTCGCCAAGGCGCGCGCGGAACGCCAATCGGACGTCCTGCTGGTCGTCGCCCTGCTGATTGCCGATCTGCGCCGAAACTCCCCGCGCCGTAAGCTATCGCTCTATATTGATGGAGATGCGATTTACAGCGCCTATGTCCCTCAAGCCGTCCTGCAGCAGGCTCTCGCATCGATCGTTGCGTCGCTCTTCGCGGTTCAGCGCCCGGGGAAAAGGCTTGTCACGTGCCACGTTCGGTTCTCCTCTGGCGAAATCAAGCTCCGCCTCGAAGCTAGGCGGGAGACCGCGAGGTCTCGCCGCAGACGAAGGGCCGCGTTCGTAGATGCGATCAGCGACCTGAATGAGAGGCTCTCGTTGTTTGGCACGGAGCTTGAAGGGGAAATCACCGACGAACACCATGCAGTCAACGTGCGACTCGAGGTTGCCAATGCCTGACAAGCAACACCTGCTGCTGGTCGATGATAGTGAAATGGATCGCGAGGAAGTTCGTGCCATCCTCGGAGGGAGGTACGCTCTCGACGAAGCGCCGACCGGAGAAGCGGGCTGGGACATGCTGCTTGCGGGGCGCTACGACGCCATCCTGCTCGATCTGGACTTGGGGCCCGGCATGGACGGTTTCCAGTTCCTCGAGCGGATGCGGAAAGAGGGACTTTGGGTTCCCGTTCTCGTCGTAAGCAAGACGGGATCGATCGGCAACGTCGTGCGGGCGATGAAGCTCGGCGCTTCGAACTTCATCGGCAAGCAAGCGGGCGGCGCCGAAATGGAGCTCGCGCTCCAGAAGGCGCTGGCCGAGGTTCAGCTCGCGCGAGACAACTCCCTCTACCGCGAACAGATCGATGCCGCCGCCGGTTCACTGATCGTGGGCTCCGACGCGAGCCGACAGCTTCTCGAGGAACTCAAGCGCCTCGCCCCAACCGATGCGACGGTATTGATCGCCGGCGAGACAGGCACCGGCAAGGAGGTCGTGGCGCGGGAAATCCACCGCCGCAGCCGGCGTAGCGATCGGCCGCTCCTCGTCCTCGATTGCACCACGATCCGCGACAGTCTCGCCGAGAGCATTCTCTTCGGCCACGAGAAGGGCTCCTTCAGCGGGGCCGCCAGATTGCAGCAGGGCCGGTTCGAAGTCGCCGACGGAGGGACGATCTTCCTCGACGAGATCGGCGAGCTGCCGCTCGATCTCCAGCCCAAATTCCTGCGCATTCTGGAGTCAGGAACGCTCTACCGCCTCGGTGGGCACAAGGAGATCAGCGTCGATGTGCGCGTCATCGCCGCGACACATCGAGATCTGAGCGCCGAAGTAGAGGCAGGGCGCTTTCGCGCAGACCTCTTCTACCGCCTCGCGGTCGCGACGCTCACGGTGCCTCCGCTGCGTGAGCGCCGTCAAGATGTTCCCAACTTCGTTCAGACCTTCCTCGCGCAGCTGAATGCCGGGCGCGGAACGGACTCCGTGCGAGTGAGAAGCGATGCCTTGATGGCGCTTGCCCAGTACACGTGGCCCGGGAATGTCCGCGAGCTCAAGAACGCGGTCGAGCGCTGCTTCCTCTTTGCCGACGGGGGGGTGATCGACAAGCACACGGTAGCACGCACCTTGCCAATCGATTCCTTGGAGCTTCCCGACTACAAGGAAGCGAAGCAGCGGCACCTGGATCTCTTTGAACGTGAGTACATCACAGCCGCACTGAGGATCACATCGGGAAACGTGAGCAAGGCAGCCGAGCTGATAGGCGTCAGTCGCTTCGGACTCCAGAAGGCACTGGAAAGGCTCGAGATCGATGCTGGTCGCTCGAAGCCTGCCGCAGATGCCGAGGGCGCTTCTTAGGCCTCCCTCCAGCCCCTAAGGGAAAGATTCTTTCTATCGGATCCCGTTCACGCGCTGCCAACTCGCGTTGGCGGTTCGTAGGCTACAGCGGGCTGTGGTTGGCACCCAGCGCTTACGGCGGGGGGACGCCAGCGACTCTACGGCTTCGTGAGCCTTCCGTCGTATGCGCCGCCATGATCGACAACTCATTGCAAGTCAACCGCCTCGGGAAGAAGGATGGAATTCGCCCGCTTCTGGTGGCTGGCAGTCGATTCTCGTACCGCTCCTGGCACGCTTTGTGGATGGGCTATCGGTCGAACGTGATTCGTCATCACTCCGACTGAGGAGGAAGCCATGCGTCTCGTCTTCATCTTGGCTCTGATCGTGTGCACCAGCTTCGTGTCCGCAACCGCCGATTCCTACTTGATCGAACCCGATGGCAGCGGAGACTTCCCGACGATCGCCGCCGCAATCTCTGCATCTGCGGATGGGGATACGATTCTGCTCGCCAACGGCCGGTACTCGGGGAGCGGGAACTACGGTCTTGGCTACGAAGGCAAAGCAATCACGATCAGGTCTGCCAGCGGAATCGCTGATTCATGCACGGTTGACTGCGCCTATCTGGGGCGCGCGTTCTCCTTCACTCAGGGAGAGGACACCACCTCGGTTCTGTCGTGCGTCTCCGTAGTCAATGGCTATGTGCCCAACGAGTACGGAGGCGCGCTGTACATAGCGGCGAGCTCCCCGCTGATAGAAGGATGTGTGTTCGAAGGGAATGTGGCCGCGAAAGGTGGCGCCATTCGCCTGAATGAGGGGCGCGCCATCATTCGAGACTGCCGTTTCTTTTCGAATACCGCCCTGACGGTGGGAGGTGGAATCTATGCCCAAGTTCTCCACGATTCCCCCCTTATCGAGGGCTCCGAATTCAATCAAAACGAGGCTCGCGGTTCTGGTGGCGGAGCATTCTGTGATGAGCGCGAGAATGCCGACATCTTCTTCAGGAGCTGCACGTTCGTTGGCAACACGGCCGATTACGGAGGTGGGCTCTACAATGATGATGATGCAGCACACCTAGAATTTTGTACTTTCGCGGGCAACCTAGCCGCAGTTCGAGGGGGCGCAGTCTACGCCGCGCAGTCGAGCTGCTCGTACTACAGCTGCTCGTTCTACGCGAACTCGGCGCAGGAGGGCTCCGCCTTCTACCTCCTGCATTCCTCCCCCCTGATCCAGCAGAGCGTGATCAGCCATGGAGCCGGCGGAGAGTCCTTCAACTCCCAGAACGCGGATCCCACATTGATCTGCTGCAACGTCTACGGCAATGCCGGCGGTGATTGGATCGACTGCATCGCCGACCAATACGGCCTCGGCGGCAACATTTCCGAAGACCCTCTCTTCTGCAACGCGGCTGAAGGTGACCTCCGCCTCCAACCAGATTCCCCTTGTGCCCCCTTCTCTCCCCCCAACGCGGTCTGCGAACTGATCGGTGCCTGGCCTGTCGGGTGCAGCAGTTGCGAGGTCGAAGTCACGGGCCCGAATGGCGGCGAGGTTTTCTGCGCCGGCGATCTGATTGAGCTCACCTGGGACAGCAGCGATAGCTGCAGCCCCGCGGTCGACCTCCTCCTGCTGTTGGACGGCGAACCCAGTCTCACGATTGCCGAGGATGCCGACAACGATGGCAGCTACTGGTGGATGGCCGTGCAGTCTGGCGGAGAGAGCGATGGCTACAGGCTTCTGGTGCAGGATCTCGACTCGGGGATCGAGGATGCGAGCGACGCCTCGTTCACGATCGCCGCCGGCTGCTCGATTGCGGTCCTTGCCCCCAATGGGGGTGAGAGCCTGGTTCTCGGGAGTGAGGTCGAACTTGCCTGGGATCACACGCTCTGCTGCGGCGCGGCCGTTCGCCTCGAGCTCCTGCGCGACGGATCACCGTGCCGCACGATCGCCGAGGAGACGGGGAACGACGGCAGCTTCCATTGGATCACTGAACGCTGTGGCGCGGAGACCGAAGGATACGCGCTACGGGTGACCGACCTTGGGTCGGGATCTAGCGATGACAGCGATCAGGTCTTCAGCATCGTCGACGGTTGCTCGCTCGTGCTTCTCGGTCCGGATGGGGGCGAGACTCTGAGCTCCGGAGCCGAGACCGAGATCCTCTGGGACTCGGATGCCTGTGGCGACAGTCTCCGCATCGAATTGCTCCACCACGACTACCCGTGCCTCACGATCGCTGACGGCGTCCCCGACACCGGTTCCTACATCTGGACCATCGCCGCCTGCAGCGAGGAGTTGGAGGACTACCGCATCCGGATCACGGATCTCGAGAGTGGCGCCGGCGACGAAAGCGACGATCCGTTCATCATCACGCCTCCGTATCACATCCTCTCGATCGCGGACGTCGCCAACGACCAGGGCGGTCAGGTCCGCCTGCGTTGGCACGGATGCTGGCACGAGGCGTCGGGCGATCCACAGATCACCGCCTACGGGCTCTACCGCCGCCAGGATGTCCTCCTGCGATCGGAGCCCGAAGACGAGCAGCGCCCACTCCGATTCGCCGCATACGGTGGGCGGCGCTTGGCTGGCTGGGATTTCGTCGCTACAGTTCCGGCGCGCGGGGATTCCGTCTATCAGTATGTGGCCGCTACGCTCTGCGACTCGACGGCGGCCGAGGGGATCTGCTGGACCACATTCTTCGTCTCGGCGATGACTGATGATCCGCTTGTCTTCTTCGATACCCAGCCCGACAGCGGATATTCGGTCGACAACCTCGCCCCGGAACCTCCGGGTGAATTCCACTTCGAGTCGCCGACATCGCTCGCCTGGGATGAATCCGAAGCTGTGGACTTCGATTACTTCACGGTCTACGGCTCTTTCGAGCCCGAACTGGACGACGCTGCGGTCCTCTTGGTCCATACGTGCGAGACGAGCTTCGACATCGCGCACGCCTCCTATCCGTTCTACTTCCTGACCGCCACCGACTTTGCCGGCAACGAAGGCGAGCCGGCCGAAGTCGCCGTTGCAGATGGTGGCGAGATGCCCGAGCGACCGAGCGCACTCGCGCTGCTCGGCAACACTCCGAATCCCGCCTACGGATCGACCGAGATCGCCTTCGCTCTACCCGAACTCGCGCGGGCCACAGTGCGCATCTACGATGCCGCGGGCCGACGGGTCACAACTCTCCTGGATCGCGAACTCGGAGCGCAGGTGCACCGCGTCGTCTGGCGACTACAAGATGACTCCGGCAGTCCGATTCCGTCAGGCATCTACTTCTGCCGGCTGGAGGTGGGCACAACGGCTCTTACGCGGCGCATGCTCATTGCCCACTGAGAATCGGAGCCCCTGGCGCAAGCAGGATGAACACGATGACTCCTCGAAGAGCAAGCCGTCGGACAAGGAGAGAACCATGAGATCCCTCTATCTGGTGCTTCTGGTTGTGAGTCTGCTGGGCCTCACCCACTGCGGCGGTGGATCCAGTGACTCGGAACTGAATGTCGCCTACTTCCTCGGCTCCCGCTACCGTGACATCCACCCTGGCATGACCATCGATGAGTTTCTGGACCGGTGCCCCCGCGGGGCCATCGTCGCTTCCCGCTACTACCCGATCGCGGCGGAAGAGGATCTCGACGATACCGGTTCACGATTCGGGTGGATCCACCTCGAGGCCGACTCCTCGCGTATCGTGCGCCGCATCGAGATCGCCGGAGAAGGAGATCCCGAGACGTGCGATTCCTACGGGGAGTTTGTCAGCGCGCTCCGGCGCCGGTTCTTTGGATTTCCGCTGCGCAAGCGCGGCGGCACATGGGACCGGTTGTGGGCATTCGATGACTTCTACGTCTTCACGGAGGGCAATCAGAAGTTCATTCTCGAGCCACTTGATGAGGAGGCCCAGTACTACGCCAAGATCCGCAACGAGCTCCTCCCGAACGATGCGCGGGCGAGCGAGTTCTTGCGGGACCAGCTCGGGGAAGCCTCGAGTACAACTCCGTTCTTCATCGATCCGATTGATATGGTGACTCACTGCCTCGAGGCGTGGAAAGATGGAGACCTGGGTCCATTGCTCAAGCATCAGACCGTGGTCTGGCGAATCGCAGGCGAACACGTCTTCGATGCGGTCGGTCCGCTGGAAAGTCAATTCCATAAGTACCACCTGACCGACTTTCGTGTCGGCGACAGCGTGTCGCAATACGGCGACCTGTCAGTCCACGTTGTGCTCGAGTACAAGGGAAAGACCTACACCCGCAACCCCCACGTGCGCATGCGACGCGTGACGGATGATGAGATCGCCTTGGCGGTACGACACGGTGTGAGCCTGGAACCGGGAACCTGGCTGATGAGATGGCGCAAGGAGTGGTAGTGCCGAGCTCCTGGCGAGCTGGAACTCAGAACGCAGGAGGTGGAGATGAAGGAGGCTGGCAGTCTGTTGCTGGGCTTGGTATCGATGATACTGCTGGGGTGCTCGTCTGGCGGCATTGAGGGAACTTGGGAGTTCGATGTCGAATCCTCGCAAGAGACCAATGCCCCAGTACTCGAGGCCAGTCTGCGGACCAGGCTTGCTGAGGACGGCAACCCAGAGGACTTGACAGATGAAGATCTTGCCAAGCTGCGCGAATTCATCGCAGAGGAAACGGGGAAGATGAACAGCAATCTCGCAAGCCTGCAGGGTGGGACGATTTCCTTCCAGCCCGACGGGACTGCTTCACTCGCGCAAGCGGGCGGAAAACCTGAATCCGCAACCTGGGAAATGCAGGAGGATCGTCTCGTCATCACTGAGAAATCGAAGCGGATGGCACGCTACCGGATCGAGCAGGTCGGCCGATCGCTCACGCTGTGGCAAACACTCGATGGTGTCGAGTTCGCACTGGTGTATCGACGGAAGTAGTGGTTTCATGAGCATGCGAGAGTGTCGGGGAGTCTCCATGAATGTGCCCCATAGTGCCAGTCGGCGTGGCCTTCTTCGCGCGGCCATCGTTTTGCTCGCGGCAACGCACCACTCGTCGACCGCATCCGTCACGACCGACACGACGCCCGACGCTCGCGCCAGGGCCATGAGCCGGGCGACAGGGGTTGGGCATCGACCTGCAACGGCCGTCTCGCGCACCCGCCCGCGCCGGTGCTCGTTTCGACTACACGCGGTTGCCCGATGCAAGTGAGGATATCGATGTTCATCAGATCAGCCTGTCAGTTTAGTTCAAAGCCTAGTCGCGTGCGCTTGGGGCCCCTGCTCGGGATCGCGGCACTCCTGGCGGCCTGCGCACAGCTTCCCGCTCACGCAGCCAACTTCTCCGCCTCCTATCCCTGGGATGCCCGCGCCAATGCGATGAGCGGCGCATTCACGGCGATCGCTGTCGGTCCCCACGCCGCGTTCTGGAATCCCGGGGCACTTGGCTGCGAGCAACCTCCATCTGTGTCGCCCCTGTCCCGAATCAGATTCGGCGAAGGCGATGACGCAGCCACGTTTGTTGCCTTCGGAGTCACCCATACCTGGCATCGGCTTGGATTCGGCTTGGGCTTTAGCGACATCAGTGGTGGCAAGTTCCCATACGGCGATCGCGACCGGACCTACCTTCTCGGTGTTGGCCTCGATCTCCTGTCTCGAACTGAAGAGAAGACCCCGCGGGTGCGTCTGGGGCTGGGCGGCACACTCAAGCGTGTCGAGCAGAAACAGGGTCACTGCGTTGGCTTTGACTGCGATTGCGATATTCCCAGCGCGATGGACTTCGACCTCGGCTTGCTGGCCGATGTGCGCCTGCTGGGATTGCCGACGGCTGGTGCTAGGCGTCCGCCTGGCAAGGGCGGACTCTCCATCCGGCTGGCCGCCAAGCTCAGCAATCTCAGGCAAGCCGATATGAAGTGCAGCGATTCTGGCGGCTTCTTCCCACTCCATCGCGGGCGCCATGTCGGTGCCGCTCTGCAAGCTCGAACTGCCGGCCCCTGGCCGCTGCATCCCTTCCTTCGGGTGATCGCCGCCTGGGAGCACGAGTGGATCGAGATCGAGGCCTCGCCCTTCATCCCGGGAAGCAGCGACTACACGGACTCGAACAACCGCCTGGGGGCCGAAGTCGTGCTTCTGGGTATCTTCGCCGGCCGGATTGGACGCACGGATGGCATGCGCATGAATGCCAACGAGTGGTCCTCGGGAGCCGGCTTGATTCTCGATCTGTGGCGCGCCCCGCGTAGTCCTCGCAGAATCGGTCTGCGCTTCGACTACGCCGCCATTCCGGAATCCTTCGGCTCTGGCCAGTACCACCACTGGAGCCTCACATTCTGGGGTCTGCGCTAGGCGGGAGCCCCAAAGAGAAGGTTGGTGGCAAGCTTCTTGCGGCCGACTCGGGACCGCGCGCAATCCTGCCGCCGATCACGCGAAGCCCAGGATGATAACTAGGCTGTGAGCTTGCCTAGGGATAGTATCCTCGCGGGCGGTGGGCTTGACGTCTGTCACCTGACCCCTGTCCCGGCATTTCCGGCCTGAGGATCCCATGACGAGCGCATCACTGGTCTTTCACGACACGGGCTTCGCCTACGAAACCGCCACGCGGCCGCTGCTCGCGGATCTTGCCCTCGGCCTCGGCCCGGGCTGGACCGGTGTCGTCGGCGCCAACGGCTCGGGCAAGACGACGCTGCTGCGGCTGGCCGTTGGCCAGCTCGAGCCGACGGCGGGCGCGATCGAGACGCCCGGCGACGCACGCTACTGCCCGCAGCGCACCGACGACCTGCCCGCCGAGCTTGCCGACTTGCTCCAGTCGCCCGACCCGACGGCGTGCCGGCTGGCGGGCCGCCTCGAGCTGGGCGATGACTGGACCGCGCG
>Ga0180429_10002637_pt1 | contig 14706 bp, 11 predicted proteins | sample SS_ome_FD_132428 | JGI IMG/M metagenome (GOLD analysis project Ga0180429, IMG submission 132428) | Hypersaline lake sediment archaeal communities from the Salton Sea, California, USA - SS_1_S_1 metaG | ecosystem: Environmental > Aquatic > Non-marine Saline and Alkaline > Hypersaline > Sediment ...
GCCGTTGAGGGTAATCTCGATGCTGGTGACGTCGGCCAGCGAGAAGCCGCCGGCGGTGGTGAAGGAACTCAGCGGAATGTAGTAATCGAAAGCCGTCAGGTTCTCGGCGATCTGATCGGTGAATGTGGCCGTGCCACCGCCGGTGCTGGTCATATTGACCACCACGTCGATGTCGTTCACCCCACCGCCGATTTGCAAGAAGTCGAACTCGAACCTTAGGGCCGCGCTGCCGCTCAAGTCGGTGGAGAGCCCCTCGGAGTTCACCAGCGCGGCCGGTGGTCCGGCCGTGTCGGTGTCGGCGCCGTCGTATTGCAGGGTCACCAACGCCCCGGGCTGCGCCGAGGCGAACAGCAGCACGGTGTCGCCGCCGTCGTCGCCCACGCTCCCGTTGGAGGAGATCAACTGCGGTTGGCCCAGGACGTCGATAAGCAAGTCGCGCTCACCGCCGACCATCGACCCGGAGGCTTCCAGGTGCGTCGGGTCGGGATCGGCCGCGGCGATTACCCACTCCTGCTGAGTCGAACTGAAATCGTCGATCACCAGCGTTTGATCCGAGTAAACGTGACCATCGACGATCTCGATGGTGTAGAACGCGGGGCCGCCGGTCTGGGTTGCGTTCGCCGGCGGGTCTTCTTGCATGAAATACAACCCATCGGCCAATCCGGTGAACGAGAATGCGCCGGTGCCGTCGGCACTAACTTGCGTATCGACGAGGGTATCCGTGTTGGGGTCGAATGTATCATCGCCGTCGTCCAGGTAAAGCTCGACGGTGATGCCGCCGAGGGGGGTATCGTCGCCGGTCAACCCGTCGCCGGTGAGGTCTTCATACTTCACGCCGGAGAGCGTGGCGGGGCCCAGTTGTTGGGCCACGACGAGCGCCTCGGCAACGCTGGCGTCTGCCTGGGCAACGCTGTCGTCCACGGTCACCGCAAACGCCTGCGCGGCCGTGTCCGTGCCATCCGTCGCTCGCGCCAGGACGGTGAAGGTGCCCAGATAGCCGTCGGGCGGGTCGATGGTCAACTGGCCCGTGCCCGGATCGATCGAAAGATCGACCGCCGGGGTGTCGGGATCGATTGCCCGGTCCAGCAATTCCGGGCTGGCCCAGACCTCGGTCGACAGGGTGGCGATCTTTTGGCTAGCGGCGATCGAGCCTTTCCAGCGATAGAGGTCGCCGTTTTGCAGGATGAAATACCACTGGCCGGTGTCCTTGGCATAAAAGTACTTTTCGCCGTGGCCGCGATAATTGCTGAAGTAATTGTCGCCGTGGTAGACGCCAAGCCCCAGGCTTTGGTCGAGCGTGTAGGCCTGTTCGGCCACCTCGGGTGCCAGCGCGTTGTGGAGTTGGGCCGAGTTGGACCAGACTTCCTTTGGCAGCGTGGCGACCTGCTGGCTCGCCGCGATCGAGCCACCCCACTGGTACAGACTGCCGTTTGGCAGAATGTAGTACCATATGTTGTCGTCGGCGCGGAAGTACTTCTCATTGAGCCCGCGATAGTTGAAATAATCCGTGCCGCGGTCCAGCTTCAAGCCAAGCTGCTGGTCAAGGGCGTACATCTGCGAGACCACCTCGGCGGACACCGTGAGGGCGTCGCCGTCCGGGTCGGTGTAGTCCAGCTCGATCGTGGTGGTGTCGTCCGCGCCGGACATCGACACGTCGCCGATCGCGGAGAGCACCGGGGCCTGATTGGCAATGCTGACGGTGAAGTAGTGGCTCTCGGTTTGCCCATCGACGACGCCGCGCAGCGCGGCCTGGAAACTCCCGGTGTAGCCGTCGGGCGAGGTGATCGTCAGCCGGCCGGTCGAGGCATCGTAGTTCAACGAGGCGGCCGTGGAGGGGGCCTTGGCTTCGTGCAGCGTGCTGGGATCCCGCCAGGCTTCGGTCGAGAGGGTGGTCAATCGTAGGCTGTTTGCAATCGATCCGCCCCAGCGGTAGAGTTCTCCGGTCGGCAGGATGTAATACCACTTGTTGTTGCCGATCAGATACTTCTCGTTCAATCCGCGATAGTTTTCGTAGTAGCCGGCCGCCGGCTTCTGTAAATTGAGTTGCTGATCGACGTCGTACAGCTTCGAGGCGTCGTAGTTCAACGAGGCGGCCGTGGAGGGGGCCTTGGCTTCGTGCAGCGTGCTGGGATCCCGCCAGGCTTCGGTCGAGAGGGTGGTCAGTAGTTGGCTGTTGGCAATCGATCCGCGCCAGCGATAGAGTTCTCCGGTCGGCAGGATGTAATACCACTTGTTGTTGCCGATCAGATACTTCTCGTTCAATCCACGATAGTTTTCGTAGTAGCCGGCCGCCGGCTTCTGTAAATTGAGTTGCTGATCGACGTCGTACAGCTTCGAGGCGACCTCGACAACGGAGCCGCTCAGGTCGCCGCCGAAGTAGGAGTCGCCCACCTCGACCGTGGTCACGCGATCGGCGTCGCCGAGCACGTCGTGCTCCAGCCCGGTGATCGTGGCCAGCATGCGGCGGTCTTCGCACGACTCCAACCTCAGCGTGCGTCGGGTGGAGGAACCCGTCACGGCCAAGTTGCGTCGGCGCTCGAAGAAACCAAGGCGGGAGAAGAGAGAAGAAAAGGTGCGTGCCGTCCGGCTGCGTTTCATGGACGTCGTCTCCAACGAGATGGTGATCGCGACTGACGATGTGGAACCAAACAGGAAGAGCACTTCAACGGAAGCGGCGGTCCGGAGAGGCTTCCTTTCCGCGGTGACGCGGCCGACGACGTCCATGAGTGGCCGCTTGGCAAGCCGTCTTCTATTGCCTAAGTGCCCTGATGCCTATCTCTTGCCTGGATTCCATGATAGTTGAAACCGCCAAAGTTGCAACGACCCAACACCTCCTTATGACCGGAAAACCCACGCCTCGCCTCAAGTCCCGGGCTGGGCCGTCAAGAGGCCCTAAGATGTTTCCCGGACATGCGTTAGGCGGATATCGGCGTTTGCCCACCCGGCTGACCCTCCCGGAGGGCAACGCCATTTTCGCAGCGAAATCGCGTGATCCGGTGGCGATCCGGCGCCAGCGCCTCCTGCGAGGAGAAAGCTGGGACAGGCCCACGCGTGTGGTGACCGGCCGACCATCGCCCTTCATCTCCTCCGGCGTAAAACCGGCGCGGCGACGCAGCTCACGGCCTTTCCCTCGGCCGCCGCACCGACGCGAATCGCGATTGTGTGGCATCGCGGTTGACCGGCCAACGGGACCGTCAACCTGGGCCGGCGGAAGCAACGGCCAGGTGCGTATTGGAGTACCGCGCGTCATGTTGACGCCCCGGCTTGAAAACCCGGCCGCCCGGTTTTACCATGCGCTGAAACGTGCAGTTTCATCTTGTGTTGAGGGGTCCGTGTCATGGGCCATCATGGAAACGAGTTTCGTCTTGCGACGAAAGCGCCCGACCGCGCGGTGTCGTCCGCCCAGCCGGAGCCGGCACCTGGGTTGAAGGTTGCTCGAACGCGCGGTTCGTCCCGGTCGGTTGAGCGCGGCCTGGTCCGCCGCATGCTCGGCGCGTTGGGTCGCCCACCCATCGAAGTGGAACTCTGGGACGGCGCGCTGATCGTCGGCTCCGCGTCCGCCTCGCCCGTCGCGCGCGTGACGATCCACCGCCGCTCGACCCTTTGGCGATTGGTCGCCCGACCGATGCTGCACTTCGGCGATGCCTACTCGGCTGGCGAGCTAGATGTGCGTGGCGATTTGATCGGCCTGCTGGAGGTGATCTACCGACATCGCGAAGCCGCGAGCGTTCCACCCAGTCGCGGACGGCTTGGCCTTTCCCGGCTGGCCTCGCGGGCCCGCTCGAACACCCTCCGCGGCTCGCGGGCAAACATCCACGCCCACTACGACATCGGGAACGATTTTTATCAGCTCTGGCTGGATCGCGATTTGGTCTACACCTGCGCTTACTTTCCCACGCCGGAACTCTCGCTCGAAGACGCGCAGTTCGCCAAGATGGAGTTGGTCTGTCGCAAGCTGCGGCTGAAGCCGGGCGAAGCGGTCGTCGAGGCCGGTTGCGGTTGGGGAGCGCTGGCCCTGCACATGGCCAAGCACCATGGCATTTATGTGAAGGCCTATAACATCTCCCACGAGCAAATCACCTTCGCCCGGGAGCGAGCCAGGCGGGAAGAGCTGGACGATCGAGTGGAGTTCATTGAAGACGACTATCGCCGGGCCCGCGGCCGCTTCGACGTATTCGTCTCGGTGGGGATGCTCGAACACGTTGGCCCGGACCACTATCGGGAACTCGGGGCCACGATCGATCGCTGCTTGACGCCCGACGGTCGTGGGCTATTGCACTCGATCGGCCAGGACTATCCGGCCGAGTTGAACCCTTGGATTCGCCGCCGCATCTTCCCCGGGGCGTATCCACCCAGCTTGCGCGAGATGCTCGGGGTTTTGGAGCCCTGGAAGTTCACCGTGCTGGACGTGGAGAACCTCCGGCAGCACTACGCGCTCACGTTGCGGCACTGGCTGGAGCGTTTCGAGTCGACCCGCGAGCAAACGCGAGGAATGTTCGACGAGCGATTCGTCCGCATGTGGCGGCTCTACTTGAGCGGTTCGATCGCCGCGTTCGACAGCGGGGCCCTGCAATTGTTCCAGGTGCTCTTCAACCGGCACGGGCTGCGCGACGTGCCCTGGACCCGGGCCGAGTTCCACATCGGATAAGCTATTTCCAGGGTCCCTCCCGGCACACGCCCGAACAACGGTCGTTCGAAAACCGAGCCATCTTTAGCGGGCCGTGCTTGCCGCGGACCGCACCGAAACGGACATGCGCGACATGAACCCCAGCATCGGCGAACACCAACGGGTGGACGTGGTCATCGTTGGTGCCGGGCCGGCCGGGGCTGTTTGCGCTGATCACCTCGCCCAAGCCGGCGTCGACGTCTTGCTGCTCGATCGGGCCGACTTCCCCCGCGACAAGCCGTGTGCCGGGTGGATCACGCCCGAGGTGTTCCGCCTGCTGAGCCTCACACCGGAGCAACTGCGGGTGGAGGCCGGTGCCCGCGGGCAGCCGGTCGAAGCAGGGCCACCCGTGGTCCAACCGTTCCGCGCCTTCCGCGTGGGCATGATTGGTGGCCGCGCTGATCGGGCCGTGCTGGTCGACTATGCCCAACCGATCAGCCACGGGATCCGGAGGGCCGAGTTCGATCACTTTCTACTGGGCCGCGCGCGCCGCGCCGGGGCGCGCATGGAGACGGGTGCAACCGTCCGCCAAATCGAGCGCGACGCGGAGGGTTGGCTCATCGATGGCCACTGGCACGGCCGGCTGCTGATCGGCGCGGGCGGACATTTCTGCCCCGTCGCCCGCTGGATGCAGGCCAACGCCGATACGTCGCACCCATCGGAGTCGGCGTTGCCCACCGCGCGTTCATCGCCGACGAAGCCGAAATCGTGTCCTTTCGTCTGCCAGGAAGTGGAGTTGCCGCTGCCAGCCGACGCGGCCTCGACCTGCCCGGTGGATCCCGAGACGCCGGAGCTCTACTTCTGCCGCGATCTGTTGGGCTACGCCTGGTGCATTCGCAAGGGCAACTGGCTGAACATCGGCCTGGGGCGCGAGGACCGCTCGGCACTGCCTCGGCGGGTCGAGCAATTCGTCCATTGGCTGCGCGAACAGAAGCGGTTACCCTCTGGCATCGAACTTCCCGAGCGCTGGCCTGGGCACGCCTATTTCGCCTACGACAGCGCGCCGCGCCCGCTGGCCGGCGAGAGGCTGTTGCTGGTGGGCGACGCGGCGGGCCTGGCCGAAGGCAAGACCGGTGAGGGCATCGCCCCGGCGATCCGCTCTGGACTATTCGCCGCTCGAACCATCGTGGCCGCCAAGGGAGAATACGGCCCGGCCTTGGCGACTGCTTACGAGCGGGCGATCGTCGAGCAGTTCGGTGCCCGAGGACGCCGCTCAAGCGGGAAGGCCTCGCGCTGGCGGGCGGCGCTGGGGCGATTGCTGCTGCGCAACCCTACGTTTGTCCGCCGCGTCGTCTGCGATCGCTGGTTCCTTGGCCGCGGATGACGAAGCGCCCCGGTGGGCGCGGCACGCGGCGTCAGGGGGGAGCGGGGCGGCGTTGACGAAAAGCCGCTCGGACCAGGATTCCGTGTTACTGGACCGTGGTGCCGCTGGCGGCATCTTCCGCCCGGCGTGCTTGACTCATTTGCTCGGCCTGGGCGCGACGGACGACTTCCTCGCGGACCCACTCCAGCTTACGCATCATTTCCTCGGGGTCCTCGAAATTCAGCAGCAGGGGCGGTTCGCCCGGGAAGATCGTCGGGGCCATGCCGGCGATTCGCCAGCCTTTCGCTTCGCGACGTACGGCCCAAATGATTTTTTCCGAGGAGCGGTTGCCTTCGGCGTCGAGGTCGCTCCACCGGCAGTGAACTCGAGCGCCTTCCTCGCCAAGCATTTCCACCTCGCCAATTTCGAACTGCGCCGTGTCGCTGCCCGGAGGCGCCACCTGCAAGTCCATCTCGCCTGTTTTCTGGCGGGCCAGATCGGTCAGCAGCGACGAGGCTTGTTCATCTTCGCCGTCGCGCACCGCGGTGAGGAAGGCCTCGACCGTGGCGGCCGGTGTTCCCGTCTGGGCCGTACCAGTCTTCGTGGCCGAGGCGGTCGACTGATCCTGTCCCTCGGATCCGCTCCCATCTTCGCCGTCGCCGGACGGCTGACCGCAGCCGGTCACGAGTAGGCCGAGCAGGCCGAACAACACGCAACGAAGGGTGGTCTTCATGTTTTTCCTCCCGGGTTGATTTTGGGTTGCCGCGGCCGAGCCGCGGCGTATGGTGCTTTCTGGGATCGTTAGTCGCGGTGCCGTCGAATGCACGCCAGCGAGGCGGGAGTGTCGTCAAAAAGGGTGGTTTGGGTCAAGGCGAGTTTCTCGGGAACTCCCGGCCGTCCGGCTGCGTCGAAGCTTATGGGCACGCACATTCGCGCCCGGCCGCGGAAGTCGTCGCGGTCGACCAGTTCCCCAATCCCAGGAGGTAACCAGCCATGTTGTTTTCCCGATCGACTCGCGTTCGTAAAATGCCGGCCCGGCTGCCGATGCTAGCACTGCTGTCCGCTTTCGTGGCGGTCTTTCTGATGGTCTCCCCGGGCCAAGCGGCCGATGCCGACGCGGAGACACGACAGGCCACCAGCTCCGAGCAGCAGCAGCCCACCGTGCAACTGGCCATCCTGCTCGACACGAGCAACAGCATGGACGGGCTGATCGGCCAGGCGCGGACCCAACTTTGGCGGATCGTCAACGAATTCAGCCGACACAAGCTGGGCGGCCAGGAGCCGCGGCTCGAAGTGGCCCTGTTCGAGTACGGCAACGACGGCTTGCCCGCCAGCGAGGGGCACGTGCGACTGGTCACGCCGCTAACGGACGACTTGGACAAAGTTTCGGAGGCCCTGTTTGGCCTGACGACCAACGGTGGCAGCGAGTACTGCGGTCATGTCATCCAGGACGCCGTCGAGCGGCTCACCTGGAGCGACAAGCCACGCGACATCCGGGCGATCTTCATCGCCGGCAACGAGCCGTTCACCCAAGGCGGGGTAGACTACCGGAAGGCGTGCAAAGTGGCCGCCGACCAGGGGATTACCATCAGCACGATCTTCTGCGGCGACAAGCAAGAAGGAATCGCCACGAAATGGGAGCACGGGGCACAACTGGCCGACGGCACCTACATGGCGATCAATCAGGACCGGGCCGTGGCCACCATCGCCGCACCGCAGGACAAGCGACTGGCCGAACTGAGCGTGAAGCTGAACAAGACCTATATCGGCTATGGCCAGGCGGGCCAAGAGGGCCAACAACGCCAGGCGCAGCAAGACGCCGCCGCCGCTCAAGCCGCTCCGGCAGCCGCCGCGAATCGGGCAGTGGCCAAGGCGTCGAAGCAGTATAACGCGGCCACCTGGGATCTGGTCGATGCCGTCAAGAAGGGCAAGGCCGACCTGGAAGCAATGCCGGCCGAGGAATTGCCCGAGCCGATGCGCCAGATGTCGCCCGAGGAGCGCAAGGCCTACGTGGCCAAGATGGAGGCCGAGCGGAAGCAAATCCAAGAGGAGATTCGCCAGCTCAGCGACGCCCGACGCGATTACGTGGCCAAGGAGCGCGCCCGACTCGCTGCCGAACAGCCCGCGGCCGAGGCCAGCTTCGACGAGGCGGTGATCGAGGCCGTCGAGGCACAGGTGGAAGGGAGGTAGTGGGCGGGGACGGGTGATGGTTCAATGCGATGAACGCCCCACGTTCGGAAGCGAACGGCTCCAGGGATCGTTGACACCCGCCGCACCCCCTGATAGGATAGGGTTATGATCCGGGCCTATGACGAAATCGTGGAGTTCATCGCAGCGGGGACGACGCCCGACTTGGTGGCGCGGTTCGAGCCTTCGCGTCGGACGAAAGACTACGTCGCCGAACTGATCCAGAAGGAGAAGACCGGTGGCTTGACCGCTGAAGAATCGTCCGAACTGGACCACTACTTGAAACTGGAACACCTGATGCGACTGGCCAAGGCTCGTGCTCGTACGCTCTGCGCCCAATGACCACTTACGTACGCACTGAGCTGCGCCGTCTGGTTGAGTCGCGGGCTCGCCGTACTTGCGAATACTGCCTCATCCACGAAGACGACACCTATCTGGGGTGTCAAGTCGATCACGTCATTGCCGAGAAGCACGGCGGGGCGACCGCCGAGGACAACCTCTCGTATGCATGCACCTGCTGCAATCGCGCGAAGGGAAGCGATGTCGGTTCGATTGCCGTCGGCACGGGTGAATTCGTACGGCTATTTAATCCACGCACCGATCGGTGGGGCGAGCATTTCCGGTTGAACGGCGCGGTCATCGAATCTCGTACGGCAATCGGAGAGGCCACCATACGGCTTCTTGGGATGAATGAACCGGAACGTATCTTGGAACGCCGTGCCCTTCGTGAGGCGAAACGGTACCCACCACCGACGACAAACGAGCACCTTCCGGGAGATGGCGCGTGACGCAGGGTCGATGATGGCCAGGCAGGTCGGTCTCGGGCCGTCGGCCTAGATGCCACTGGCGCTAGCGTCAGTGGCAACGTCCGGTGGAGGACGGACCACCGCGGCGGGAATTGTTGACTGTCGGCAATTCACCGCTCGCTACGTGCATCACCACTTCAGCCCGAATTGTTCGCCGCCGGCGCCGCGGCCCAAGCCGCCCTTCAGGGGGCCGGCCGGCTGCGGCTGACGCTTCTTTTTGCCTGCGTCGGCCGGCTCGGCGGAGGCAGCGTCTTCCGCGGCCTGCTTGCGGTCGTCGGCCGAGGGCTCCGGCTGCGAAAGCTGTTTGATCGATAGCCCGATCCGCTGCGCGTCGGGGTCCACCGACAGCACGAGCACTTCGAGTTCATCGCCCTCGGAGACCACGTCGCTGGGTCGCCAGACCCGTTTGTGCGACAACTCGCTGACGTGGACCAATCCCTCGACGCCCGGCTCCAGTTCGACGAACGCCCCGAACTCCATCAGCTTGCTCACGCGACCGCGGACCACGGCTCCCTCGGGATAATTTCGCTGCACGTCTTCCCAGGGGTTGGGCAACAGGTCACGGCAGCTTAGGCCGATCTTGCCGGTTTGGTCGTCCACCTTGACCACTTGCACCTTGACCGTTTCGCCTTCCTTCAGCACCTCCGAGGGGTGATTCACTCGCGCCCAGGAAAGCTGACTAACGTGGAGCAATCCGTCGATTCCCTGGCCCAACTCGACGAAGGCGCCGAAGTCGAGGATCTTCCGCACGGTGCCCTCGTGCACGTCGCCCGGCTGAAGCTCTTCGAGGAACTTCTGCTTGGCCTCCTCGCGTTCGCGCTCCAGAATCGCCTTGCGGCTGAGTACCAGATTGCGGCGATCTTCGTTCGCTTCGGTGACCAGACAAGGCCACGACTCGCCGACGAACTGCTCCATGTCTTCCACGCGGTAGAGCGACACCTGACTGACGGGGATGAACCCGCGGATATGGTTCACCTCGCACTCCAACCCGCCCGTGTTATGGCCGGTGATTTGCGCCTGGACGGTCATGCCCTCGCGGATTTGGCTCCAGTCTTCGACGTCGACGGCACGGTTTGGCAGGCTGAGTTCATAGAGTCCGTCGTCGCGATTGAAGCCTTGGACGATTACCTGCAACTCGTCGCCCGGCTGCGGGGGCTCGTCGAACTGTTTCATCGAGACCACGCCCTGTTCGCGGCTGCCCAACTCGACGAAGACATCCTCGTGGCGGATCGTCACCACGCGGCCGGCATGTTGCGTCTCCGGGGCCAATTCCACCTGCGGCTCGGCACTCTCTCCGCCGCCGAGCATGGCCTCCAGCGACTCGCCCTCGCCCATCGCCTCCTGCAGCTCGGCCTCCAACTCCGGGGGCAACTCGTGCCGCAAGCTGGGCGGCGGGTTGCGTCGCTTGGGCGAATCGTCGACCGGAGCCAGTCGCGGTTCTCGCTTCGGTTTGCCCTTGCGGTCGCGCTTCTCGCGTCGCGTCCGATTCCGCTCCCGCTGGCTGGGCCCGCGCGGCTCGTCGGACGGGGCTGGGGCGTCCGCCGGCGATGCTTCCGGCTTGGCGGCCGAGCCTTCCGCCGATGGAACTTCCCCTGGCGGAGTGGCCGGGGGAGGTTCGGCCGTCGTCGCCTCGGCCGTGGGCGGATGCGGAGCCCGTGCCGATTCACTCCCCGCTTCGCTCGGCTCGCCACCGGTGACCGGCTTCCAGTCGCGCCGCGGCCGGGCACGATACGCGGCCGGGTCGCGCTGGGAACCGATCAGGATTCGCCGCTTCGACGCCTGATCGTCGGAGGCTTGCTCGGCTGACGCCTGATCGTTGGAGGGCTCCTCGCCCCCCGCCTGATCCGTCACTGCCTGGTCCGTCACCGCCTGGTCCGCCAAGGACTGCTCGGCCAGCGATTGTTCCGTTGTCGGCTTTTCTTCCGGCTGTTGCTCATTCCGCGGAGCGGCTTCGGACTGCGGCTCAGGCGGAGCTGGGGCAGAGTTTTCGTCGGGCAGTTGCTCGGCGGGGCGCGCTTCGTCAGACATCGATCCAATCCAGGGGAAATCGAGTAGGAGGGGGGAGGGATCACCTCGGTTGTGAGATCGCCGTGGCCGTTCTCGCCGGACGCCGGTCCCGCGGCACCGCGAACCAGCGTTGCCTCGACCGGGCATTGGCAGCGGCCAGCCAGATAGCTTACAATCGGGGTTTTTCGGGCGAAAGTCAAGGGTCGGCCCCAACTTTCAGCGACCTTTTCGCCGCCCGAGCCGCCACGGCCACACCCCTCGGAAAGCACCGCATGCGTACCTTCCTGGTCACCGGCGGGGCCGGATTCATCGGCTCCCACATCACCGAAGCACTCGTCAACCGCGGCGATCGGGTCCGCGTGCTCGACAATCTCAGCACGGGCCACGTGGAAAACCTGGCCGACTTCCGCCAGCGGATCGAGTTCATCGAGGCCGATCTGCTCGACACCGACCAGGTGGCGAAAGCCCTGGATGGCGTGGACGGCGTATTCCACCAGGCGGCCCTTGCTTCGGTGCCCCGCAGCCTGGAACGCCCGCTGGATACCCACGCCGCCTGCGTCACCGGCACGGTGATCCTGCTCGACGCTGCCCGTCGGGCGGGGGTGCGACGGATTGTCTACGCCGCCAGCAGCAGCGCCTACGGCGATCAACCCACCAGCAGCAAGCGGGAAGTCGACCTGCCGCTGCCGATCTCGCCTTACGGGGCGGCCAAGCTGGCCGCCGAGTACTACGGTCGGGCGTTTGCCGCCTGCTTCCCCATCGAGTTCGTCGCCCTTCGCTACTTCAATGTCTTCGGTCCGCGGCAGGACCCCAATAGCCAATACGCGGCGGTGATCCCCAACTTCATCACGGCCATCCTGCGGAAGCAGCCGCCGGTGATTTATGGCGATGGGCTGCAAGCCCGCGACTTCACCTACGTGGCCAACGTCGCCCACGCCAACCTGTTGGCAATGGATGCCCCGGAGGCCAGTGGGCACGTGCTGAACGTGGCCAATGGCCGGCAGACCGACTTGCTCACACTGCTCGGCGTACTGAAGGACCTGCTGGGCAGTTCCATCGAGCCGCGGCACGATCCGCCCCGACCGGGCGATGTGCGCGAAAGCCTGGCTGACATCACGCAAGCCCGCGGCCTGCTGGGTTACGAACCCCAGGTGGGGCTGGAAGAGGGCCTCCGGCGGTCGATTGACTACTACCGGACGGTGGTCGGGTGAGGGGCGCTGGTGCTGGAATTCCGGATTGCATGCTTCGAGTGATGCAGGGTGGGCCGAGCGAAGCGAGTCCCACCGGGATCCTTGAACCTTGACAGCGCCTGGTGGAATCGGGCAAAGCCTTCGCCGATCTTACTGCTTCGGCTGAGGTTCGATCGGTTGGTCGTGCTCCATCCAAGCGGGCAAGGGTGTCCCGGTAGCTTGGCTATAGGCCGTTTCGGGCGCGATGTCAAGGTCGTTGTCCCACGCGACCACGCCCAGTTCACGGTTGACTCTCGCGCGTCGAAATGCCTCCGGATCGCGCAGTCGTGCGAAGCCCCCACCCCTGGCAATCAGCGGCTTGCAGTCGAAAACCCCGGACTTCCCGTCATCGAAGGTGAGGACTAGTTGGAAGTCTTCCAGGCACTTCACTTCAACAACATCGTGGCACATGGAACGCCTCCTCACTTGAGGGGATCGATCTTGTTCGGCTGTCGACCTGCCCGAACCAACTCCCAATTCTCCAGGAGTTCCGCCTGATGCTCGCCAGCCCATTCCACCACCATCCTCAGGGCCCTTGGCGGTAGTTTCCCATCGAGCACTTGCAGCGTCCGGATATCGATTGCGGCCTTATCTCCGCCATACCTGGCATGGAAATGCGGAGGATTATGTTCGTCCAAGAATAGTGCAATCACAATCCCATAAAATCGACTGATTTCGGGCATCGCAACCGGTGTCCTCTTCGCGTATTCGACTCCGATAGGCGGCTTAGCTTGATGCGGGTCCCCGGAGGACCCATTCCGAGGTGTCAATTCCAGATTCTTCAGTATGCGGTCGAACGTCCAGTCCCGCAAGCTGGGGCTCGGGTTTCGCCACGAACCCCAGGTGGGGCTGGAAGAGGGCCTCCGCCGGTCGATCGACTACTATCGGACGGTGGTCGGGTGAGGGGCGTTGGTGCTGGAATTCCGGATTACATGCTTCGAGTGATGCAGGATAGGCCGAGCGAAGCGAGTCCCACCGGAATCCTTGAACCTCGACAGCGCCTGATGGAATCGGGCAAACGCCTTCGCCGATCTTATTCCTTCGGCTGAGGTTCGATCGGTTCGTCGCCCTTGCCTTCGGTGGCCTCGGCCGTTGTCATCCACACGGCCGACACGGGGACGACGATGCCCGCCTCGCTCAGCCGAACCTCGACCAGAACGTATTCATCGAGCGACTTCACGGCCAGCGTGGTCGGTCCGCCACGGGTCACCCGGTGGACCCGATCGGGAACGAACCGGGAGAGCAGCATCCGTTTGCCGAGCTGATGCGGCGGGACGGCCCGGGCAAGCAGCATGTTGGCGGTGATCAGCGCGGTTCGTTTTGGGTCCCAGCCCGAGGCGAGGAACAGTTCTTCGATGCGCGGTTCGTTGGCGTCGTCCGCCGTGCCAAACTCCGCCTCGATCAACTTTGGGATGTTCTCCAAGCGGTGGCGGACCACGTAGCCGGCCCAGGCGTCCGGGGTGATCGTCGGCAGGTCGCCGAGCAGTTGTTCAGCTCTTGCCCTCAGGACCCGTGGATGGTCGCCGTAGACCTCTCGTGCAATTTTCGCCGTTCGGCGAGTGAGCTGGCCGATGTCGTCCAGCGCGTTGGTTGCGTCCTGGTTGTCCGCGGCCCATACCTCGTCCAAAACGCGTTGCTCGAACTGCTGGAGCAACTGCTGGAGCGACGGACCGGCGTCGGACGGTGATTCTTGGACACCCTCTTTGGTGGCTGGCGACGCGTCGGCGGGGCGTTCGCCTTCTTCAGGCCATCGGGTGACGATGTGGCTGGGCGCCTTGGTCAGGTGAAACTCCGCCACGGCATTCAGTGGCACGAATGCGCCATTGCCGGTCGCGATTGGTACGTTGGCCAGTTTCAACATCCGCTCATTTTTTCGAGGCCGGGTGCCGCCATGCTTGCGAATCGCCTCGGCCACCGCGGTGGCCGTGACCCCGAGACGCGCCATCCGCTCCCGATTCAGTTCCACCTGGACCCGAGGACCTGGTTCGACTTTCACTCGTGGAATGGCCGCCTCGGGCGGAAGCAATGCCACGGTTGGCCCGGTGGCGGCGTCCGGCAGCCGATCCGACAGCGAATCGCACACCGCTCGCAGGTCGCGCATGGCCGCCTGAGCGCCACCAGCACCGGCGACGCCAACGTACACCTCCAGGCGTCCGATGGAGCTGATCGAGGTGATCGACTCGACGCCCGTGGTCGTGCTGATCGCCTCCTGGAGCGGATCGGCCAGTTCCCGTCGGACCTCCTCCGGTTCCGCCCCGGGCCACGCAACCTCGACAAGCAGCAAACGCGACACGTCCCGCCGCGTTTCGCCGCGCTCGGTGTGCTCGGCCGGTTGTCGCGGATCGCCCGCCGTCGACGCGGCGGCGAAGCCCCATAGGGCCAGGATACCTAGCGCGGCCAAGCCGCAACCAAAAGTGAGGAAAGGCGTTCCGCCTATTGTGAGGTACATGTTGTTTGGCCCACAACATTTGCCCACAAAGGAGGAACGCCATGAACGCTCTTGTACCA
>Ga0180429_10002638_pt1 | contig 14706 bp, 13 predicted proteins | sample SS_ome_FD_132428 | JGI IMG/M metagenome (GOLD analysis project Ga0180429, IMG submission 132428) | Hypersaline lake sediment archaeal communities from the Salton Sea, California, USA - SS_1_S_1 metaG | ecosystem: Environmental > Aquatic > Non-marine Saline and Alkaline > Hypersaline > Sediment ...
CAGCCTGCTGGATCAATGCACTTTTTCCTACACGCGCCAGATCGAAATGAAAGGCCTCGGCCATGCCATTCTGACAGGTGAAACGCTCATTGGCCCTGAACCTTTTGCCGTGGTACTGGCAGACGATCTTTGCGTTAACTTGGATGGCGACAGCGTGCTGACGCAAATGAAAAAGATCTATGAAAAATACCGTTGCAGTGTAGTTGCCATTGAAGAAGTACCTCAGGATGAGACTTACAAATACGGCGTAATTGAAGCCTCCCAACTGGAAGACGATGTCTTTGTCATTAATAACATGGTAGAAAAGCCCGCTCCGGAAGATGCGCCATCCAACCTGGCTATCATCGGTCGCTATATCCTGACACCTGACATATTTGACATCATTCGTGAAACACCTCCCGGTAAAGGTGGCGAGTTGCAGATTACCGATGCCCTGCAAATTCAGGCAGAGCGCAATATGGTGCTGGCACTGAAGTTCAAGGGGCAGCGTTTTGACTGCGGCAGCATCGATGGTTTTGTAGAGGCAACCAATTTCTTCTACAACAAGCTTAAAGAATCGGAGTAACAGCCGAAGTTGAGGCCATCCTCAGCTTTTCAGCCAGCATCTCCAGGGGTTCTCCGGGCATGCCAACAAGCGCAAAACTGCCCTGTCCGAAGCGATACAGCTTGCCACTGAACTCCCGTGCCTCTATGAGCTGGCTCTGTTGCACGCTTTCATTCGGCATAAACAGCAAGGTGACCGGCCCTTTCTGGCCTTTCAGTATCAAATGCAATCCGTACCCTGTGCGCATCCAGCATTTCTCCAGGTACGTGATGGCAGGTAAAACTGAAAGGTCAGGCACATCAAACTGGCTGACAACCCTCTCAAGCCGGGAAAAACTTACAGTTTGTGTATTGTTGAGCTGCTCGATTTCATGCTCAATATGAGCCAGTACAAAATCGTTCAGGGAACGTATTTGATAAAGGTGAAACGAGGCCGCCCCGACCATTACCAGCAACACCAGGCTTGCCGCTATTGAAAATATCCTCCGACGGGACTTCCTGTAGCGGCTGACATTATGCAAAATGGCATCCTGCATGCCTTGATCTTCATCATCATGGCCTGCATCCGAAAAGGCAGCTCCCAAATGCTTCTCAAAAAGCATAGTATCCCGGAACGCCTTTTCACACGGCTGACAAACCTGACGGTGAGCATGAAAATCAGCATCTTCATTCCCGGGTTCTTCCAGCAGTTTTTTTCTGAATTGCTCACATTTCATGGTATCTCCCCGTATAATTGACCGGAATTTCCCGTTTTTTATTTCCCGTCTCCTGCATGAGCGACATCCTGATAAAAACATTGCCCTACCAGTCTGATCCACTGCCCTTATTCAGCCTCCTGAAATCCAGGTCCTGGGCCCAGTTGCTCGATAGCGGAAATTGCAATACCGAACTTGCCCGCTATGACCTGATGGTCGCTGATCCACGCCTGAAAATCATCACTCAAAAGGGCATCACCCGAATAACGGATAACAGCGGCAATACTACAGAGACCAGGGAAGACAGCTTTGAATTGCTGAATAACCTTCTTGCTGATATTTGCTGCGATGATAGCAGTCTGCCCTTTTGCGGCGGTGTCCTGGGTTACTTCGGTTACGATTTGAGCAATGGCTATTCAACAGGCGAATCGGCAACCACAGATGAACGCCCGGCTATTATCGATCTGCCGGATATGGCGGTAGGTATTTATGACTGGGCGGTTATCACAGATCACCTTGAACAGAAAACACTGCTGGTGTCATGCAGCGAAGAAAAAGACACGCTTGAGCAACTGTTTTCAGAGCTTTCAAGACATGTAAACAGCGCAACGGGCGATGAAGCCATGCCGCCATTAGAGGTGAGCAAACTTGACGTTGATATTGATTTCAATCACTACAAAAAGGGTTTCAAGCACATTCAAAATTATCTCAAAGATGGCGACTGTTACCAGATCAACTATGCTCGCTGCTATTCAGCACCCTGCCAGGGATCAGCATGGGAAAGTTATAAATTATTGCGCCAAAACAACCCCGTACCTTTCGGTGCATATCTGGATTTTCCGTTTGGCCAGGTTCTTTCTGCCTCACCGGAGCGTTTTATAAGGGTAACCGAACATCAGGTTGAAACCCGGCCAATCAAGGGCACACGCCCCCGTGGTTTGACCGATATAGAAGATAACAGGCTGAAAGCGGATCTTGCCAACAGCGAAAAGGATCGTGCGGAAAACCTGATGATTGTAGATTTACTGCGAAATGACCTGGGTAAAACCTGCGAGCCCGGAACAATAAAAGTCCCCGAACTCTTCAAGGCAGAAACCTTCCCCACGGTTTTTCATCTGGTCAGTACCGTGACCGGAAAAGTAAAAAATAATCTTTCAGCGCTTGATGTATTACGACACTGCTTTCCAGGCGGTTCCATTACCGGGGCCCCAAAAAAACGTGCAATGGAAATCATTCAGGAACTGGAAAAACACAAACGCGGAATCTATTGTGGAGCCATCGGCTATATCAGTTTCAACGGCAACATGGATACCAATATTGCGATTCGTACCATGAACGTCGCTGACAACCAACTTTGTTTCTGGGCTGGCGGTGGAATCGTAGCGGATTCAGAGGTTAAAAATGAGTTTCAGGAAACCCGTGACAAAGCAGCTGCATTTTGCCAGCTTTTAAATATCGGGGACATTCCTTAGGCTGAATGTATCAGCCTTGAATTCAACAACGGGTTTTAGGCAGAACCGACCCGGTCAGATCCCATGAAAAGGTACAGTCCAGTTCCGATAAAACCATAATCAGGCCGGTTTCACCCTGGTTAAGAATCATATCCAGTGGCGTTTTCTGTCGAAAACGACGGTGACGCATCCTGATCCAGCGCCCCGCCATTTCAGGATTGCAGGGATATGTGGTTCTTAAAGCTTCTGAAATTCTCAGCAGATAGCCGGCACGACGCAGTACCTTGTCATCATCCGGCAACAACTCGTTACCTTCACGCAGCTTGTTGAATTTTCGGGCCCTGTAATTTGATGGCAGGGACAGCAAATTCTGCATATCCTGCGTACTTAAGTCCCAGGATTCAAGAAGACTGACGACGGCACGGGATAAATCCTGTTGAGCCTGCTGTTTTGTGCTGGTTTCGGACATATTAAATAACCATTACTAAGTATTATGCAGAATCTTACCAGACCTCAGGCAATAATTCCTTAGTAATTTAGGTGGTTATTATCAATATTTTAAATACGACAAATCATCAGCTAAAAAGCTTCTGCCACCAACGCTTTCTATTGTTGGGTACAACCTGGTTTGTAATCAGGTCAACAGGAGGTAATTTGCTTAACACCCACCCTGGCAATGGTGGATTATCACTATAACCACAGGAAACCCCGAGGTTATGCGGATCAAAAATCTTGACCATGGTGGGCTGTTTCAGGTCATCAGCATAGACAATGCCGCAGTAATCTTCCTCATGTTCTTCGCGTAGCAGATGATCGATTTTTTCGATGAAATGCAGCAAATCATCATGCGAAGACACAGCATGAGGCACTTCACTGCCAATGGCGTAGATATACCAGTCATGCGCTACATCATCGCGCAGCACCTGCCAGAGATCATCCAGGTTATGCCAGCGCAAGGCCGAGGTGAAACTCCCCATTTTGAATTTCTGGTAATACTCTGTGTCTCTTTCCTGCTGTGTCATATAAAACGTTCCTACCGGTCAGCGAGCCAACAAGGATATAATGAAAACAGATTTTTTTACATGCATGGATAATCCTCATGACTGCGCTATATGAATCCGACATTCCTGGACTGAAACTGCTCAACCGGGGCAAGGTACGCGATATTTACGATGTCGATGAAAACCATCTGCTGATTGTCACTACTGACCGGCTTTCTGCCTTCGATGTGATCATGTCACAACCTATTCCTTCAAAGGGTGAAGTATTGACCCGGGTGGCCAACTTCTGGTTCAAACGTACTGAACACATCATCCCGAACCAGTTGTCAGATATGCCACTGGAATCAGTCGTCACCGACCCACAGCAGAGAGCTTTACTGGGTGATCGCGCCATCATCGTCAAAAAGCTCAAGCCACTGCCCGTCGAGGCTATCGTCAGGGGCTACATCATTGGTTCAGGCTGGAAGGATTATCAGAAAACCGGCCGTGTTTGCGGTATCGCTCTGCCCGGTGGTCTGCAAATGGCCGATAAACTGCCTGAAGCCCTGTTTACCCCCTCTACCAAGGCTGAACTGGGTGAGCATGATGAAAACATCGACTTCAAGGCCACGGTTAACCTGTTGGGGCAAGACCTGGCTGAACAGGTACGTCGTATCAGCCTGCAGATCTACACCGAGTGTGCTGACTTCGCGCTGGACAAAGGCATTATCATTGCTGACACGAAATTCGAATTCGGACTGGATGACGAAGGAACCCTGCACATCATTGATGAAATGCTGACACCTGATTCTTCACGTTTCTGGCCTGCTGACCAGTACCAGGTTGGTGTCAGTCCACCGAGTTTTGATAAGCAGTTTGTACGCGATTACCTGGAAACGCTGGACTGGGATAAAGCTCCTCCTGCGCCTGATTTGCCTGATGAGATCATTCAGAAAACAGCTGAGAAATATGCTGAAGCTGAGCGCCTGTTAACAATCTAATATCCAGCAGGCGGGTATCGGGTTATGTATTCACAGCGTCCCTGAAAACACATAACCCGATACCCGCTTCCAGAATAATGAAACAGCAAATTAAAGTAACTCTTTACAGCACTCGCCAATGTCCAAATTGCAGACAGGCCAAGGCTTTTCTGCAAAAAAACAAAGTGCGTTTCATGGAATTTGATATTGAACGTAACCAGCGCGCGTTCAAGGAATTTCAACGCCTGGGTTCCCGTGGTGTTCCTGTCATCATGGTTGGTAAAATAAAAGTGGATGGTTTTAATCCCAAAAAGCTGCAACAGGTACTGGTTTCTAATCAATTGATGCCCCCACCCAAAGGTCGAGGGAATCAATGAGTCATCCCTACGACAAGCTCTCTCCTGATCTGATTCTTGATGCTGTCGAGTCTGTTGGCTGTCAGGTTACAGGAGGACTGTTTAACCTGAACAGTTATGAAAATCGCGTCATTCAGATTGCTATCGAGGATGATGCACCTGTTATCGCCAAGTTCTACCGTCCGGATCGCTGGTCAGATGCGGCGATACTGGAAGAACACCAGTTCAGCCTTTCACTGGCAAGTGAAGAAATACCGGTCATAGCTCCGATAGTCATCAATGAACAAACCCTGTTCGAACATGACGGATTTCGTTTTGCCCTGTTCAAACGCTCCGGCGGTCGCTGGCCGGAACTGGACAACAAGCAAAACCTGCAATGGATAGGAAGATTTCTGGCGCGCATACACCAGATAGGATGCGCACAAAAATTTGAACACAGACCCGATATCAACCCGCTCACTTTTGGCCATGAGCCTGCCCAATGGTTACTTGAATCTGGCAGCCTGCCTGGTCATCTGGAACAGCGCTACCAGCAATTAACACAGTCATTGCTGAGCCAGATCGAAGACATTTTTTCTGCTGTTTCTGCCTTCACATTAAGACTGCATGGCGACTGCCATCCGGGCAATATCCTGTGGACAGAAAATGGTCCGCATTTCGTTGACATGGATGACTGTCGTAACGGCCCGGCGATCCAGGATATGTGGATGCTGTTATCCGGCGATCCCGATGAAATGCAACCGCAACTGGACGCGATTCTGGAAGGCTATGAAATGTTCCGCTATTTCGAGCAACAGGAAATCAGCCTGATTGAACCATTACGTACATTGCGACTGATCCATTACGCGGCATGGCTGGCAAAACGCTGGGATGATCCGGCATTTCCGGCGGCTTTTACCTGGTTTGGAACAGATGCCTACTGGGAAGAGCACCTGAGAATGCTGGAAGATCAATTAAACCTGATTTAAACAGGTCCTGATTAATTCACCTTTGCCATCTCAAGCAGTGCTTGAGAGATCTTCAATCAATTTCAGTCACCATTAATTTATCCAAAAAAAACGCCGCATGAAGCGGCGTTTTAGATTGATAAAACAGCTTCTGCTTAGCTGTAGAAATCAATCATGGTTTCCAGGCTTTTAGCCTTGATTTTTGAAGCGTGACCGGCGCAACCGAAGGCTTCATAACGTGCTTTACAGATTTCCATCATACCCTTGGTAGATTCTTTGAGGAATTTACGTGGGTCAAAGTTGGATGGGTTATCTGCCAGGTGCTTACGGATAGAACCGGTAGACGCCATACGCAGGTCAGTATCAATGTTCACTTTACGAACGCCATGCTTGATACCTTCAACGATTTCTTCAACAGGCACACCGTATGTCTGCCCCATGTCACCACCATGACTGTTAATCACTGCCAGCCAGTCCTGTGGAACTGAAGATGAACCATGCATAACCAGGTGAGTATCAGGAATACGCTCGTGGATTTCCTTGATACGGTCGATACGCAGGATTTCACCAGTAGGCTCCTGGGTAAACTTGTAAGCACCATGTGAAGTACCAATGGCGATAGCCAGTGCATCAACACCGGTTTTTTCAACGAAGTCAGCCGCTTCTTCAACGCCGGTCAGCAGCTGATCCATGTCCAGCTTGCCTTCTGCGCCGTGGCCATCTTCTTCACCCATTTCACCGGTTTCCAGTGAACCCAGGCAACCCAGTTCGCCTTCAACAGAAACACCACCAGCGTGAGCCATTTTTACAACTTCGCTGGTTACAGCAACGTTATACTCATAGCTTGACGGGGTTTTCATGTCCGCCATCAGCGAGCCGTCCATCATCACAGAGCTGAAACCAGACTGGATGGAGCGCAGACATACCGCAGGCTCGGAACCGTGGTCCTGATGCATAACGATAGGAATATGCGGATACATTTCGATAGCCGCAGAAATCAGGTGACGCAGGAATGGTTCGCCCGCGTAGGAACGAGCACCTGCAGAACCCTGCATGATAACAGGAGCATCAACAGCATCAGCTGCCTGCATGATCGCGTGAACCTGCTCCATGTTGTTAACGTTGAATGCAGGCATACCGAAATCATTCTCTGCCGCATAATCGAGTAATTGACGCATGGAAATCAAAGCCATGTTTATCTCCTCACTGTTATAAAAATTAAGTCTGTTAATCGGACAGGTTGGGCAACATATGTTCGCCAACCCGCAAAATTTTCATTACATTGGTGCCACCTTCGACACCGTTCAGGTCACCCTTGGTGATAATCACCAGATCGCCATTACGAACTGCGCCACGACGCTCCAGTTCCTCAATGACTTCCTCGTTCGCCTTTTGGCTGTTCATGCCGGTTACATCAAAACTTACCGGGTAAACACCACGATACATGGTTACTTTACGACGAGTAGAGACATGAGAAGTCATGGCATAAATAGGGATACCGGATGAAATACGCGACATCCATTTAGTCGTAGCACCGGATTCAGTCAATGCTGCTATTGCAGCTACGCCCAGATGATTACCTGTATACATGGTTGACATTGCAATCGCTTCATCAACCCTGCCAAACACCGTATGCAGACGATGATCAGATTCAGTAACTGTCTTGGTTTTTTCAGCTTCACGACATACACGATCCATGGCTTCTACAGCCTTGACAGGGTACTTACCCGCCGCAGTTTCAGCCGACAGCATGACAGCATCAGTACCATCCATAACTGCGTTGGCGACATCGAACACTTCCGCACGTGTTGGTATAGGGCTGCTGATCATAGACTGCATCATCTGTGTTGCAGTTATGACCACGGTATTCATCTGGCGCGCTTTCTTGATCAGATGCTTCTGAATTTCCGGTAATTCGGCATCACCGACTTCAACTCCCAGGTCACCACGGGCCACCATGATGACATCTGAAGCCTCAATAATTTCATCAATGTTCTCTAGCGCCTCTGCACGTTCAATCTTGGAAACGATGTCACCCTGGCCACCTGCCTCTCGCAGCAAGCGCCGAGCCTCAATGACATCATCAGCTCTCTGCACAAAGGAAACGGCAAGATAGTCAGCCTGGATGCTGGCTGCGAACTTGATGTCTTCCCTGTCTTTATCAGTCAGAGCTCCGGCGGAAAGCCCTCCACCCTGCTTGTTAATGCCTTTGTTATTGGATAGCTTGCCACCAACAACAACCTTGCACTGCACCAGGGGACCATCAACTTCAGCAATCCACAGAACGACGGCACCATCATCGAGCAGCAGGGTATCACCACGCGCAACATCATCAGCCAGCGCAGGATAGGTAACACCAACCTGGTGAATGTCACCATCGTTGATACCCAGTTCCATGTTGAGGGTGAACTTGTCTCCTTCGTTTAAATCAATAACACCATCAACAAAACGACCGATGCGAATTTTGGGCCCCTGAAGATCGGCCAGTACACCAATCTGGCGACCACTGGCACGTGCACGATTCCTTACAGTTTCTGCACGCTGGGTATGTTCTTCATGGTTACCGTGGGACATGTTGATTCGCACAACATCAATACCGGCCGTTATCAATTCATCGATAACTTTCGGATCATCAGTTGCCGGCCCCATGGTGGCAAGAATTTTTGTACGTTTTTGCATAACGCGTTTTATCTCAATGCTTTATTCTTGAATTAAAAGAAAAGAAACAGCCCTGAGGCTGTTTCATAATTTCAATTAACTGTTTTTAGCTTTTTCTTCAAGCATGGCAACAGCTGGCAGAGTCTTGCCTTCCAGGTATTCCAGGAAAGCGCCACCAGCTGTGGAAATATAGGAAACCTTGTCATAGATATCGTATTTCTGAATGGCTGCTATCGTGTCACCACCACCGGCCAGTGAGAAACAATCAGAGTCGGCGATAGCCATGGAAACAGTTTTCGTACCTGCACCAAACTGATCAAATTCAAATACGCCAACCGGGCCATTCCAGACAACGGTGCCTGCTTTTTCAATAATGTCAGCCAGCTCTTTTGCAGAATCAGGACCAATATCAAATATCATATCGTCATCATCAACATCAGCGGCTGCTTTTAAAGTAGCTTCTGCGGTTTCGCTGAATTCCTTACCACATACAACATCAGTGGCAATAGGAATATTAGCTCCGCGAGCTTTCATTTTTTCAACCAGCATCTTGGCAGTATCAACCAGATCATCTTCACACAGAGACTTACCAACGTTGTGACCCATGGCTTTCAGGAAAGTGTTGGCAATACCGCCACCAACAACCAGCTGATCCACTTTTTCAGACAAAGCCTCAAGAACAGTCAGCTTGGTAGAAACTTTTGAACCACCAACGATGGCAACCATTGGACGCGCAGGCTCTGCCAGTGCTTTGGCCAGGTTATCCAGTTCGTCAGCAAGCAACAGACCGGCACACGCGACTGGAGCAAACTTGCCGGCACCATGAGTAGAAGCCTGGGCACGGTGAGCTGTACCAAAGGCATCCATGACGAAGATATCGCACAGATCAGCGTATTTTTTAGCCAGGTCTTCGTTATCTTTCTTTTCACCTTCGTTGAAACGTACATTTTCAAAAAGAACAATCTCACCATCAGCTACTTCAGGCGAGTTGTCCAGGTAGTCCTTGATCAGGCGAACATCTTTACCGAGTTTTGCAGACATGTCTTCAGCGATTGGCTGCATGGAATTTTCTTCATCAACCACACCTTCTTCAGGACGACCGCGGTGAGACATCACCATAACCTTGGCACCTGCCTTGGCGCAGTGTTCCATGGTCGGCATGGAAGCAGTAATACGGGCATCAGAAGTGACTTTGCCGTCTTTAACTGGAACGTTCAGGTCAGCGCGGATCAGAACGCGTTTACCGGCAAGATCAAGATCGGTGAGTTTGATGAAAGACATATCGTTACTCCGTTAATAAAAAATAATTTGTTTTTATCGACCAAATTTAATCTCTGGTGTGTTTGTAATAACAAATCACATCAAATTTGGGGTTTCCAAAGGGAAGAGGTGTAATTCTCTCCTTTGGCCAATCGTAAAAAATCACATTTTTTTACGATTGATTAAATCTGGCTTCAAAAAATTTTGGTAAATGAGTTATTTACCAAAAGCCTTTAAAAGCTTTTACGCTGAGGTAGTTTTAGTTTGGGTGTAATTGTTCCTGCTGAAACAGCAGGAACAATTACTGATTACAACTAAATTAACCAGCTACGTGCTTGGCAAAGCGAAGCATGTTGCAGGTATAACCGTACTCGTTGTCGTACCAGGAAACCACTTTAACGAAAGTGCTATCCAGTGCGATACCGGCACCAGCATCAAAGATGGAAGAAGAGCCACAACCACGGAAGTCAGTGGAAACCACTTTCTCATCAGTGTAAGCCAGAGTGTCACCGATTCCTGGAGTCTCGGAAGCTTCTTTCATGGCTGCACAGATGTCATCGTAAGAAGCATCGCTGTTCAGCTCGACAGTCAGGTCAACAACAGAAACGTCAGAAGTTGGTACGCGGAAAGCCATACCAGTCAGCAGACCATTCAGCTCTGGCAGTACAACACCAACAGCTTTGGCAGCACCAGTAGATGATGGAATGATGTTTTCCAGGATACCGCGGCCACCGCGCCAGTCTTTCATGGAAGGACCGTCAACAGTTTTCTGTGTAGCAGTTGCTGCGTGAACAGTAGTCATCAGACCACGCTTGATGCCCCATTTGTCATGCAGAACCTTGGCAACAGGAGCCAGACAGTTGGTGGTACATGAAGCTGCAGAAACAATGTTCTGACCTTCGTAAGTTTCGTGGTTTACACCGTAAACGAACATTGGAGTGCCGTCTTTTGAAGGTGCAGACATAACAACTTTGGCAGCACCAGCGTCGATGTGTTTCTGACAGGTTTCTTCGGTCAGGAAGAAACCGGTACATTCAAGTACCAGGTCAACGTCAATGTCGCCCCATGCCAGGTTGGCTGGATCACGTTCTGCAGTCAGACGAATGGTGTTGCCGTTAACAACCAGGTTGTTGCCGTCTACAGCGATATCGCCTTTGAAGTTGCCGTGTACTGAGTCGTACTTCAGCATGTATGCCAGGTAATCAGCATCCAGCAGGTCATTGATACCTACAACCTGGATGTCGTCGTTGAAATCTTGAGCGATAGCACGGAAGGCCATACGACCGATACGACCAAAACCGTTAATACCTACTTTAATAGCCATACATCTTTCTCCTAGAAATTGTATTAAATGTGAAATCTAATTAGTTATTATGTAACCCCCGCACAGGCGGGGATTAACCAAGCCTCAATCAGCTAACCTCGTTGATTGCGTTTACAACGTTTTCAACGGTGAAGCCAAAGTGTTTGAAGAGGTCACCGGCAGGTGCTGATTCACCGAAAGTATCGATACCGATAACTTTACCCTGCAGGCCAACATACTTCTGCCAGAAACCGGTAACACCAGCCTCAACTGCGACACGCGCAGTGACTGAAGAAGGCAATACTGATTCTTTATAGTCAGCATCCTGAGCATCAAAAGCATCCGTTGAAGGCATGGAAACAACACGTACGTTTTTGCCAGAAGCTGCAGCAGCTTCCATCGCCAGACCAACTTCTGAACCGGTCGCGATAACAATGGCTTCCGGAGCACCGTCACTGTCTTTCAAAATGTAACCGCCCTTGGCGATATCAGCGATCTGCGCGTCAGTACGATCCTGGTGAGCCAGGCCCTGACGAGACAGAATCAATGAAGTCGGGCCATTGTTTTTCTGAACAGCAGCTTTCCAGGCAACAGCTGTTTCAACAGCATCACAAGGACGCCATACAGACATGCGAGGAATCATACGCAGGGTTGCAGTCTGCTCGACTGGCTGATGCGTAGGACCATCTTCACCCAGACCAATGGAATCATGGGTAAAGACTTCAATGTGCTGGATCTGCATCAGCGCTGCCATACGCAGGGCGTTACGCGCATATTCAGAGAACATCAGGAAGGTTGCACCGTAAGGTACAAAACCACCATGCAATGAAATACCGTTAATGATGGCAGCCATGCCGAACTCACGAACACCGTAGTTCAGGTAGTTGGCATCAGCGGTGTCAGCGCGCATTGGTACAGAGTTGGAAACGATAGTCAGGTTGGAACCTGCCAGGTCAGCAGAACCGCCCATGAAATGAGTGAAACCGGACAGACCTTCGATAGCGTTCTGGGAAGCTTTACGTGAAGCGATGGTTTCACCTTTTTCAGCAACAGCGTTGATGAAAGCATCAGCCTGGGCTTCCCAGTCTTTACCCAGGTCACCATTCATGCGGGCAACAAACTCCTGCGCCAGCAGTGGATGCTCAGCTTCATAGGCAGCAAATTTCTCATCCCATGCAGCTTCGGCAGCAGCACCTTTTTCTTTGGCATCCCAACCGGCATAGATTTCATCAGGAATAACGAATGCATCGTGTTCCCAACCCAGCTGTTCCTTGGTCAGTTTGATTTCTTCTTCACCCAGAGGTGCACCGTGACACTCTTCTTTACCACCTTTATTAGGTGAACCAAAACCGATAGTGGTTTTACAGCAGATGATAGAAGGCTTGTCGGTAACAGAGCGGGCTTCGTCTACCGCTTTCTTGATAGCGTCGGCGTCATGACCGTCAACGTTTGGAACCACATGCCAGCCGTAGGCTTCAAAACGTTTAGGCGTGTCATCAGTGAACCAGCCTTCAACTTCACCATCAATAGAGATGTTGTTGTCATCGTAGAACGCAACCAGTTTACCCAGGCCCAGCGTGCCAGCCAGTGAACAGGCTTCATGGGAAATACCTTCCATCAGACAGCCATCGCCCAGGAATACGTAGGTATTGTGATCAACGACTTCATGGCCATCACGGTTGAAGTGTGCTGCAAGTGCTTTTTCAGCAATCGCCATACCCACGCCATTGCTAATACCCTGACCCAGAGGACCGGTAGTGGTTTCGATGCCTGGTGCATAGCCGTATTCAGGGTGGCCAGGTGTTTTGGAGTGCAGCTGACGGAAGTTTTGCAGCTCTTCAATCGGCAGTTCGTAGCCAGTCAGGTGTAACAGGGAGTAAGGCAGCATGGAACCATGGCCGTTAGACATGATGAAACGATCACGATCTACCCAGGCAGGATTGGCAGGGTTGTGATTCATGTAGTCGTTGTACAAGACTTCAGCAATATCAGCCATACCCATAGGTGCACCGGGGTGACCTGAATTGGCTTTTTGTACGGCATCCATACTTAATGCACGAATGGCATTGGCGAGTTCTCTGCGTGAGGACATAAGCCCCTCCTGTGAAAATTGAAAAAAACCGGCTCATACACCAGAGTCTGACCTCTGGTAAAAAAATTCTTTTCTGTTCTTGGTTGTACGTAAAGATTCCCGGCCTGCGGGAAGCCCGATCCGGAAAAGGTCGGCTATTCTCGCCCAAGAAAAGCGAGTGGGCAACTCTGATTGCCCTAATCAAATATATGGCTTAATAAAATTACCCAATAATCAGTATTCAATTTTCTTTCCATTTAATTGAACAACCCATGCTAGGTATTTGATCTTTCGGGCCTTTGCCTGTTTCAGCAACCTCTTTCATGGCTTCGAACAGATCCCGGCGAACCCCTGGATCAGCGGCCTCTTTTCTGCTTTCATCCAGTCTGCCGCGGTACTGAAGATCCAGATTTGCGTTATATCCAAAAAAATCCGGTGTACAAACTGCACCGTAAGTCTTGGCAATCTGCTGCGACTCATCCAGCAGATATGGAAAGTTGAAACCGAATTCATCAGCGATTTTTTTCATATTCTCAAATGAATCCTCTTCATACATCGCGGCATCGTTCGACATAATGGCAACAGATTTGATGCCCAGTTGCTCAAGTTCGCGAGTATCCCTGACCAGGCGATCACGAATGGCTTTGACATAAGGACAATGGTTACAGATAAACATCACCAGCAGCCCTTTTTCACCCGCACAGTCAGCCAGCGTCCAGTCACGCCCGTCTATGCCAGGCAACTTGAAATCAGGTGCCGCCAAACCAAAATCACAAACAGGTGTTTCCAGTGAAACCATGGTTTCCCCCTTGAATCAAACAACAAACAGTGGTGAAAATCGAAAGATCCGGTATCATATCACGCCTTAAAATATTACGAATTAATCCTGATCAATAAGAAACACAAGATCCGGATATTTTTATACCTTATATATAAGAGCAACCATTTACATGTCTAACGAATTTATCTTTACCTCTGAGTCTGTTTCCGAAGGCCATCCGGACAAAATGTCTGACCAGGTATCCGACGCCGTACTCGATAGCATCCTCGCCGAAGACAAACATGCCCGCGTAGCCTGTGAAACTGTTTTCAAAACGGGTATGTGCATGCTGGCTGGTGAAATTACCACCACTGCCAAACCTGATTACGAGGCCATTATTCGTCAAACTATCAATGACATTGGTTACGACCATTCAGACAAGGGCTTTGATGGTACGACCTGTGCGGCCATTGTTGCGTTAGGCGTTCAGTCACCGGATATCAACCAGGGTGTTGATCGTGAAAAACCCGAAGACCAGGGTGCCGGCGACCAGGGCCTGATGTTTGGTTATGCTACCAATGAAACAGATGTTCTGATGCCGGCTCCAATCCAGTATGCACATCGCCTGGTCGAGCGTCAGGCGCATGTTCGCAAGAATGGTGCACTGTCCTGGCTAAGACCTGATGCAAAAAGCCAGGTCAG
>Ga0180429_10002639_pt1 | contig 14699 bp, 13 predicted proteins | sample SS_ome_FD_132428 | JGI IMG/M metagenome (GOLD analysis project Ga0180429, IMG submission 132428) | Hypersaline lake sediment archaeal communities from the Salton Sea, California, USA - SS_1_S_1 metaG | ecosystem: Environmental > Aquatic > Non-marine Saline and Alkaline > Hypersaline > Sediment ...
CCCTCGGCACGATCATCCGGGTGACGAATCTGGACAATGGGCGTTCCGCGAAACTCAAGGTGAACGACCGAGGTCCGTTCGTGAAGGGCCGCATCCTGGACTGCTCCTATGGCGCCGCCAAGGAACTCGGCTTCGCGGGCGCCGGCCTGGCGCCCGTCCGCATCGAGATCCTGAAGCCGGGAAAGGGAAAGGGCTCGGCCCAATGGGCCTCGCAACGCGGCTCCTCTTCGGGTTCCTCCGCCCGAACCGGCACATTCTGCGTTCAGGCGGGAGCCTTTCAGGAAAAGGAACGCGCAGAGCGTTTTCGCGACCAGCTCGACCGGGAGTTCGGAGACGCCTACATCGTGCGCTTCGCCGACTTCCACCGCGTCCGTGTCGGACACTTCGGCACCGAAGAAGACGCCGAGAAACTGGCCCGAAGGCTCGGGCAGCGCGGCTACCAGGGCATCGTTACCCGAAACGACTGATCATGAAAACGGGAAAAGGAGGCGCATGCCTCCTTTCCGTTTTCATGGTGCCGAAGGGGGGACTCGAACCCCCACAGTCTTGCGACCGGCGGATTTTGAGTCCGCTGCGTCTACCGGTTCCGCCACTTCGGCAGGTGGATCATTCTAGAGAGGCCCCCTGGGGGTGTCAAGGAAAGCGCGCCTACTCCACGCGCCGCAGAAGAAGCACCGTGACGTTGTCCTCGCCTCCGCGCTGGTTGGCGCGCTGCACGAGTTTCCGGCAGAGTTCTCCGAGGTCGTCCTCGTCCGCGAAGATGTGGAGCATCTCCTCTTCTTGTACCATCGTGTTGAGCCCGTCCGTGCAGAGCATGAGGATGTCCCCCACCTTCAGATCCACTTCCTCGATGTCGGGACGCACGTCCCCCTTGGTACCCAGCGCCCTCGTGATGACGTTCCGGAACGGGTGACGCTCGGCTTCCCGCTCGGAGAGGAAGCCCAGGCGAACCTGCTCGTTGACCCAGGAGTGGTCGGAAGTGAGCAGGGTGAGGCCGCCTTCCCGGTAAAGGTAGGCCCGGCTGTCCCCCACGTATGCCACGAGGAGCTTTGCTTCCTCGTTTACGGCGCTCACGACGGTGGTGCCCATGCCCTTGGATTCGGGGTGTTCCGCGGCGTAGCTCTGAATCTTCTCGTTGGCCACGGCCATGGAGGTCACGAGCTTGTTTCCTGTGAATGAGATGGAATCATCGTAAGGGTAGGGCCAAGTGGATTCACCCTCACCGGACATGGTCCGGAAAAAATCCCGGATGGATTCCACGGCGAGGCGCGATGCGATCTCCCCGCTCATATGCCCGCCCATACCGTCCGCAACGATGTAAAGGTCCAGATCCTCGCAAATAGAGAAGGCGTCCTCGTTGTTCGTTCGCTTTGCCCCCACGTCGGTGAGGGCGGCGGCGGACACCTTCATTGCTTCTTCTTTCCGAAGAGACCGAAGCCCGCGGACTTCTCGCCGGTGTCGCCGCATTGGCTCAGCAGGAACTGGATCTCCTCTTCACCGGGGTGGCTGTTGACGGCCTCGGTCAGGATGCGCCGGGCGCGCAGTTTCTGCCCGCTCTCCAGGAGGAAAGAAGCATACTCGCAGGGATACTTCGCCGTGTAGGGGTCTTTTTGGATGGCCTCCTCTACCTGACGGGTTCCTTCGTTGCGCCAGCGTGGGTTTTTGAGCCGGATCATGCCGGCGTGGAACAGGGCCTCCGCATGGTCGGGGATCAGGCGCAGTACGTGGTCGAAGAGCGCCAGGGAACCGGTCAGGTCTCCGGTGAGCAGCGCCCGCTTGCCCTGGGCGAGGAACTGCTTGGCCTGCTCCTGGGGCGATTTCTGGGCATCGGGCGTCTGACCCGTCTCGAGGCTCTTGTCGTATTCTCTCTTCAGGTTCGGGCGCCGCAGCGTGTTGTAGGCCTCGGTCACCTCTTTCAGGAAGTGTTCGGCCTTGTCCTTCTCCTCCCGGCTCTCGAATGTATCCGGATGGTTTTCCTGCACCAGTTTCCGGAATGCCTTGGAGATATCCGACGTACTCGCATCGGACGACAGCCCGAGAATTTCGTAAAAGGTCTTGTCCATCGTTCCACCCCTCGTCATCTTACCGTAAGGACATCACGGGGTCAAAAAACAGGGATTTAGAACTTCTTGAAAGGATCCTTCTTTTTATGCCGCGCCTCGAATGTCTTCTTCGCTTCGCGGCGGACGACCTCGCCCACGCCCCGATCCTTCTGGAGCACCTTCAGGTCCGCATCGACGAGGGTCTTGATCATGGGCATCGTGACCGAGATGGGGGTCTTGGGGTTCTTGATGAGGTTCTTGCGGATGGTGTAGTTTCGCCTCCACCTTGGATCCCGCGCGATTCTCCGGATGATGTCGTCGGGGAGGCTCTTCATCATGGCGAAACTCTCCACCTCCCGCTCGGTAATGCGTCCGGAGTTCAGGACCGCCTCCTGAACGGTCTTGTTGCTGTCCTTGATGAGCAGGCCCCTGGCCTCCTTGTTGCCCTTCATGGCCAATTCGATTTTCTTGGGAATGGGCATGGTCAGGATTTCCTGGTAGAGGGTTTTTTGCTTCCCATCTTCGATCTCGGCATCCTCATCGATCAGTTCCGGCGGGAATTCGGCCTCGGCCTCGGCCTCGGCCTCCTTCTCCTCTTCCTCTTCCCTTTCCGCCGGCTGCTCCTCCGCCGCCTCTTCGGCCAGCTCCTCTTTGGCCTCCCAGCTCTCTTCGGCCTCTTTCGCGGGTGCGCTCTTCTCCCGGCCCCGCAGGAGGCCGCCCGCGGCGCCGATCTGCAGGCCGAAGCGGCCGTCCAGGGTGGAGACGATGTCGATGTCGTCCTTGAAGAACTGCTCCGTGAGATCGAAGATCACCCGAACCTGGTTGACCTGGATGTTCGGATTGTCGAGGAGCGCCTTGACGATGGCCGGTGAGGCAATCAGCCGCTCCTGGTTATCCAAAATCTGATCGAGGGAGGTCCCGGTGGCCCGGGAAGCGATCTGCCGCACGGCCTCTGCGGGAACGGCCTTGTTCCGCAAGGCGGCCTGCAGGATCTTCTCGTTGCGGCCCAGTACCGTGAGGGCGAAGGTCAGGACCTCCTCTCGGAATTCGGTCCGGGGCAGCAGCTCGATCCACTCCACCTCCGAAATGCCGCCCAGCGCCTCCTTGCAGTCCAGCCTGATCTCGTTATCCTGGTCGTTTCTCAGGCAGACCCAGGCCTCGATGAGGTCTTCGCGGGGTACGGGAAGCGATCCCCTCGCCGCCGCCTTTTTGACCTGGGGCGGAGCCGTACCGTCGATGATCTTCTCGATGATGGGATGGCTCATTCGGCGGTTCCCTCCCCGGTGGGAAGGCACCACCGGCTGACGACCTGGCTGTCACCGGGAGGAGGCTCCACCGCGCGGCCGCGCCAGCGAACCTGTACGGCCCCTCTGTTGCCGAGTTTCAGCATGAAGGACGCCCCATCCAGCGAAAGGACCTCGCCGTCCTCGAGGAGGCGGTAGGCCCTGCGAACGCCGCCTTCCCAGATCTCCACCCAGCAGGCGTCGGTGGCAGTGATTCGCAAATCGGAGGCGGGTTCCCGGGCCGGCAGGCCGGCGCCGGGTTCTTCCGGGCGTGGATTGCCACCGCCCGCCGGAAGTTCGAAGGTTCCGGGAAGCCGGTGGGAGAGGGCGCCGCTCCGAGCGGGGGCCGCCGTCCGCGAATCGCCGCGAATCTTCCACCAGAGGCCGCTGCCTCCCCCCAGGAGCAGAACGGCCAGCGCCAGGTAGAGGATCCAGTGGGACCGCCCCGTGTTCACGGCATCCACGGGCATGAAGGCGGCCGGGCCCTCCGGCCGGAGTTCCCGGTAGCGCCTCAGGAGATCCGCCTCCTCCAGACCGAGCGTCTCGGCATAACTCCGGATGAACCCTTCCGTAAACACCCGGTTCGGCAGCTTCTCGAAATCACCGCTTTCAAGGTGCTCCAGCATGCCGAGTCGGATCTTGGTCACGGCCGCGACGGACTCCAGCGTGGCGCCCCGCTCCAGGCGCATTCTCTTCAAATCTTCCCCAAACCTGCGTTTCGCATCCATGTTCATCGTTTCTGCGACTTCCTCGAGATGGCTTTCCGCACGGACATGGGCACCTTGGGATCCCTGAGGAGCTGCTGGCACTCCATCTCGGTCAGGCTCGTGACGAAGGTCAGGGCGCAGGCGAGGGGGGTGCGGGGGTTGCGCAGCAGCGCCACCCGAACCTCCCGCCGGCTGCTCCACTTCATGTCCCGCGCGACCGCTTCCAGGACCGGCGCGGGCACGGAACGCTGATTGATGAGGTAGAGAACGTCGTCCTCCACGAGCCGGGGGTTCTCGAGCAGGCCCTTCACGACGCGGGCATCTTTTTCCAGCCGGAGGAGTTTCAGGACCTGCCCCGCCGCGATGCGCGCGAGGGTGACCTTCTCCCCGGTAGCCAACTTGCGAGTGCGCTGCATGAGGAGCGCCTCGGCCCGATGGCGGAGTTCCGGCGGCAGCTTGAAGTTCACGATCACGCGGCAGATCTCCCGCCACATCAAAAAGTTCAGGAAATGCATCGCCTCGCCGAGGGGCGTTCGGGGGTGGTTCACCAGCGCGGCTTGGATCCGCATCTTCTGGATCCACGATCCCTTGGCGATTCGCTGGAGGATCTCCGGGGCCAGATCCATCCTCTCCATGAGTTTGAGCACATGCTTCTCGTTCGCCGACGGGTGCTCCAGTACTTCGGGCAGTTCCTCATCGCCCAGGGACGGCAAGGCCGCCCATAGCTGCTCTTCGGTCAACGACGGATCGAGCATGCGTTTCACCCCCAACTATGCAGTGTACGCATGATGGGAAGCCAACTCAAGGAGATGAGGCCGCATCGCGTGCGACCCGGCCCGCGCCGCGCCGCCGGATTTCCTCCCCCCAACCTGCGATGAGGGACCGTTCGAGCGCCTTTGCTGGTTCGGGCGGGAGCAGGGCGTTGCGCGCCGCCTCCACCTGCAGATGCAGCAGGTCCTTCATCGTGAGCCCCAGTCGCCTGCCCGTCACGGAGAGTTCCCCCGTTAGCGTCCTTCGGAAGAGGGCGGGATCGTCCGTTCCCAGGGAGCAGGAGACTCGGTTCTCCAGTAGGCGGCCGAGGGGATGCGGAGCGCGAGGTTCGATGACGCCCGTCCGGCGATTGCTCGTCGGGCACACCTCCAGATGAACACTCGACCTCCTCAGCCGCCCCATAAAACGTTCGTCACGGGCGGCGGCGACGCCGTGGCCGATGCGCGGAGGGGCGAACACGTCCAGCGCGGAGGAAACTTCCTCGGGGCCCAAGGCTTCGCCGGCGTGGGGGATCACGGGGATGCCGAACCTTCGGCATCGAGCCGCCAGCCAGCGAAACCGCCCTGCGGGGGCGGCAGCCTCGTCGCCTCCCAGGCCCAGGGCCACCACACCCCGATCCCGGTAGGAGCGGCAAAGATCCAGATCCCGCTCGAGGCCCCTTCGCTCCCACTGCCGCACTCCATCGACGATGATCCGGAGGCGGGGCGTCACCTTCTCCGCGGTTTCGACGAGCCGCCCGAAGGCGGGTTCCGGGGCAAGCCCGTGCCTCTTCCAGACGGCGGGCGAGACGCGCACCTCCGCATAGAGGACGTTCTGCCGCCGCAGCCTCGAGGCGAGACGCCTCAGCAGCCAGGCGGGATCGTCGGGATGCCGGAGGAGGCCGGCGAGGGCGCCGAAGTGCTTCAGGAAGGCTTCGAAGTCCCGGTGCCGATAGAGAGCCTTCAGCGGCGGGAACCCCTTGGGGCGGCCGTTGCGCGCCAGAAGAGCCCCGGCGTCGCTCATCGAGATGGCGCCTTCGAGGTGCAGATGGAGTTCGACCTTGGGGAGGCGGAGGAGACTCAGATTCGGAGCCCCTTGGCATCGTGGTTCACCTGAACCACATAGGTGTAGACGATCAAATCCACGCTTTCGGTGTACTCGATGTGTATCGAGGCGCTGCCGGAACTCTTGCTGGCGCGGATATTCTTCGTCTTCAGGGGAACGTCCAGTTCTTCCGCTTTTCTCTTGATTTCCTGCACGATCTGCTTGGAGGAAAACCGGTGATAGCCAGGATCCATGGCCCACTTGACCGCGAGTTCGTCACAGAAGTCTTCCATGTGGCCTGCGTTGACCTTGGGAGGGATGATCTTCACCAGGGCAAACACGATAACCCCCACCAGAGCCAGGAAGATGATCAATCCGATTTTGCCTTCGCCCCGTTCTCGCTTCAGCATCGCAACGTCTCCCTTGTGGGGTGATATGTGCCTTCGATCCGGAGGGGGGAACCCGCCCGTGTCCCATTCGGCTCTTTCCAACAGTCCCCCTTACAGTGATAACGTCTCCGCACGGCGATGTCAAGCCGCGGAGGCAGTGGGTTACCGGTTTTTCAGTTCCTTCAGGGCGGCCTCGATGGAGGAGACCTTCCGCTCGAACTCCTCGCAGAGCGCGCGGTTTTTTTCGACAACCTCCGGCGGGGCCTTTTGAGTGAATGCGGGGTTATCGAGCTTCTTCTTGAATTTCTCGCGTTCACCCAGCGCCTTCTTCAGGCCGGCTTCGAGGCGCTTTCTTTCGGCCACCGGGTCGGACGCCGCCACCGGCTGCCGCGTGAAAATCTCGAATCCGGCCGAGGGCGTCGCCGTCCAGGCCGCGTCCGCCACCGCGGAGCCGGTCACGGTAAGCTCGGAGAGGTGGGCCAGCATCTTGACCTCCTCCTCCGAGGCCCGCAGGGCCGGCTCGGCTTCCGGAACCGTGGGCAGAAGTGCTGCATTGAGGGGCGTCTTCGGCGCCAGGCCCTTTTCCGCACGCACGTTTCGGATTCGGTTGATCGCCTCCTGCAGCATCTCGATGGCTGGCGCCTCCCGGGCGGGAGGTTCGGCCTGAACGACGGGATAGGGGGCCACCATTATGCGTCCGGTCCGGCCGGGGACCCGCTGCCACATCTCCTCGGTGATGAAGGGCATGAACGGGTGGAGGAGCCGCAGCACACCGTCGAGGACGTGGACCAGCGTCCACCGGGCCGCATCGGCGCGGCGGACCGGCTGATTCTCACGAAGCGCCACCTTGGACGCCTCCACGTACCAGTCGCAGTATTTGTGCCAGACGAACTGGTAGATGGACTGCGCCGCCTCGTAGAACTTGAACTCCTCGAGCGCCTCGTTGACCGCATGGACACAGCGGGCGTACTCCTCCAGAATCCAGCGATCCCAGGGACCAAGCGCGTCACGCTCGGGCCGCCCCGGGACGTCCTCCCCCACCTGCATGAGCACGTAGCGCCCGGCGTTCCAGAGTTTGTTCCCAAAGGCTCGGTACCCCTCCATGCGCTTCGGATCGAGAGGGAGGTCGGTGCCGGGAACGCAGAGGATGGCGAGGGTGAACCGCACCGCGTCGGCACCGTAGGTTTCGATGAGGTCGACGGGGTCGACGACGTTGCCGAGCGTCTTGCTCATCTTCCGGCCCTGGGCGTCCCGGACCAGCCCGTGAAGAAAGACTTCCTTGAAAGGCGGTTTGCCGGTGAACTTCATGCCGGCCATGATCATGCGCGCCACCCAGAAGAAGAGGATGTCGTACCCCGTTTCCATGACGTGCGTGGGGTAGAATTTCTTGAAATCGTCCGTCTCCTCGGGCCAGCCCATCGTGGAAAAGGGCCAGAGCTGGGAGGAAAACCACGTGTCCAGAACGTCGGGATCCTGCTCGACTTCGGCCCCGCAGTAGGGACACTCCGTCAGATCTTCCATAGAGACCAGTTTCTTCTCCGGATCGTTTTCCCCCGCGCTCTTTCCGCAGGAGGCGCAGGAGAAGGCCGGGATGCGGTGTCCCCACCAGAGCTGGCGGGAGATGCACCAGTCGTGGATCTCCTCCATCCAGTTCAGGTACACCTTCTTCCAATGCTCCGGCGTGAAGCGGACCTCCCCGTTTCGAACGACCTCTCGGGCCGGTTCCGCGAGGGAGGCGATCTTCAGGAACCACTGCCGCGAGATGATGGGCTCGAGAACGGTGCTGCACCGCTGGCAATGGCCCACGGCGTGCTTGTGCGGATCAATCTTGGTGAGCAGCCCGGAGGCCTCCAAGGCCTTTACGATCTCCTTCCGGGCCGTGAAACGGTCCTTGCCCGCGTAGCCGCCTGCGTTTTCGGTCATCATGCCGTCGTTGCCGATGACGCAGATCTCCTCCAACCCGTGGCGCCTTCCGGCCTCGAAGTCGTTGGGGTCGTGGGCGGGCGTGATCTTCACGGCGCCGGTGCCGAACTCGCGATCCACCATGGTGTCTCCGATGACGGGGATCGGGCGGTTCATGATGGGAAGGATCACCTTTGTTCCGATGAGGTGCTTGAAGCGGTCATCCTCCGGGTGGACGGCCACGGCGGTATCCCCCAGCATGGTCTCGGGGCGCGTGGTGGCGACGATGAGGCCCTCGCCTTCTCCGCCCTCCTCGGGGGGGTAGCGTACGTACCACAGGTGGCCGTCGGTGTCCTGGTGCGCCACTTCCAGGTCGCTGAGCGCCGTTGCGCACGCGGGACACCAGTTGATCATGTACTCGCCCTTGTAAATCAGCCCTTCGTTGTAGAGATCCACGAAGACGGTTCGGACGGCTTTGGAGAGGTCCGGGTCCATGGTGAAGCGCGTCCGGCTCCAGTCGCAGGAGGTCCCGAGCTTCCGGAGCTGGAAGAGGATGCGGTTTCCCTTCTCCTCCCGCCACTTCCAGATCCGCTCGACGAAGGCGTCCCGGCCGAGGTCGTGCCTGGTGGCGCCTTCCTTCTGCAGCTCGTTGGTCACGACCATCTGGGTGGCGATACCCGCGTGGTCGGTGCCCGGAAGGTACAGCGTCTCACAGCCCAGCATCCGCTTCCATCGGATGAGGATGTCCTGCAGTGCGGTGCCGAGGGCGTGCCCGGTATGCAGCACACCGGTGACGTTGGGCGGAGGGATGACGATGACGAAAGGGGGGCCTCCGCGAGACGCCTCGGGCCGGAAGAGCCCTTCCCGTTCCCATGTTTCGTACCACCGTTCCTCGCAGTTCTTGTGATCGTAATGCTTCGGAATATCCATGTCCGCCTCGTTTGCCGATGTCGTGTGCATAGAGAAAACAGGGGGCTAGCCCCTGTTTTCGTAAAACCGGATCGTCCCGTCCGATGCGGGCCTTTATTCTACCGAGGACTCCAGGTCCTGGATACGCTTCTTGATCAGGGCCTCCGCGAGTTCCGGGATCACCTCCCAGGCGATCTGCTTGATCAGATCGGGAGCCATTTCCTGAACGGCCTTCTGAACGGCCTCCTCGAGTTCCTGCTTCGTAACGGTCATATCGGAGGCGGACTGCTGCTCGGCCTCGCCTTCCGGCCCAGCCTCCGGTTCGGGTTCAGACTCCGGCTCTCCCGCCGGGGGTTCGGAGCCGGCCTCCGCCGAAGGCGCCGCCTCCGGCGTTTCTTCGGCCGGTGCCTCCTCGGAATCACCGAACGGTTCATCGGATACGGGAGCCGCTTCAAACCCATCCGGAGGCGCAAGCGCCTCGCCTTCGGGAGTCATCGGCTCGGGTTCCGCTTCCCCGGACTCGATGCCGGCAACGGGCGCGACCGCCACGTCGGTCAGGGCCGGCGCCTCTTCGCGGGCACCGTCGTCCTCGTCGGGCACCGGCTCCGCTTCGAAGCCCTCAGGGGGCGCCAAGTCGGGTTCCGGCTCCTTCCGGGGCTCCTCGGGGACCTCTCCGGCGGGAGTCGGCGGCGCGAAAGCCTCGGGCTCCTCTTGGCCCATCGTGTGCATCTCCTCCGCCGACACGAAACCCTCGGGGGTCTCCGTTGCAATGGCCGGCTCGTCCGTTCCGACGCCGGTGGCCGCCGGTCCGGTTCCGAAGAGAGGAGAGGCTGGAGGTTCATTCGGGACCGCTTCCGGTTCCCGGGTGCCCGCATCCGGTCCGAACCCCTCGGGCTCGGCGGGCGCCTCCACCTCTGCGAAGTCAGGCGCCTTCTCCATGGGTTCGGCTGCCGCCTCCGAAACGTCTCCTTCGGGGGTGGGTTCGAAACCGCTGCCCGCCTGCTCCGTGGGCGCCTCGGCCTCTTCGGCCGCGCTCTCCTCCGCAGGCGGAGGCTGCGCAACACCCGCCGCGGCCTCATGGGAGGCAAATCCCGGGGGTTCCTCGGGCATTTCCTGCGGCATGAAGCCGGTTGGCGGCGGCTCTTCCTCGGTGGGTTCCTGGGGGGCGAAACCCGTTTCGGCCGGTTCCTCGGCCGCCGGCTCCTGCGGTGCGAAACCCGTTTCGGCCGGTTCTTCGGCCACCGGCTCCTGCGGTGCGAAACCCGTTTCGGCCGGTTCCTCGGCCGCCGGCTCCTGCGGTGCGAAACCCGTTCCGGCCGGTTCCTCGGCCGCCGGCTCCTGCGGGGCGAAACCCGTTTCGGCCGGTTCCTCGGCCGCCGACTCCTGAGGTGCGAATTCCGGTTCGGCCCGCCCGTCGGAAACCTCCTCGGGCGAGGGCGCCCCGAAGGGACCCGTCGGGGTGATTGGCCTTTCGGCCTGGGTGTCAGGCGCTTCGGGTTCCTCTGAGAGCGGCTCTTCGTCCGGAGGTTCCTCCCCTGCGGAAGACGCTTCCCTGAAAGGCGATTCCTCCACGGTCTGGCCGAAGGCCGGCCCCGGCGGCTCCGCAGGAGCCTGGGCCTCTTCGGGCCGGGGCGGCTCGACGACTTCCTCGAAGGCCGCGGCGGCCTCCTCTTCTTCCGGCGCTTCCTGAGACAGGTCCGCGGTCACGGGCTGGAACGCGGTGGCCGCTTCCGGAGCCGGTTCCCCTAAGAGCGGGGGCTCCGGTTCACCTGCGGCCCCTTCGGAAGGAGACGGCGCGGCGAAAGGGCTCTCTTCGGTCGCCGCAGGGGGCGGGGGTGTTTCCGGTTCCGCCGTTTCCGGCGAGGGGGGCACGACGATGTCGCCGGGGCCGGCATCAGGCGTTGTCGGAGGGGCCTCCTCGGCGGGGGCTCCGGCGAAGGGGGTCGCTTCGGGCGCGGACTGCGCCTCCGCCTCGGCCTCCACGGGCATCGGCGGCTCGGGGGCCTCCTCGGGTTCGGCGGGCTCCGGCATTTCTAGCTGTGATTGCCCCACCGTGTATTCTTCCCTGCCGGAGATGATCTCAGCCGTTTCCGGCTGATCGCTCTCCTCCATGACCAGGCGGCCCTTCAGCAGCTCCTCGACCTTGTCGATGAGCATCCGGGAATCGAACGGCTTCGTGACATAGGCGTCCGCTCCCGATTCCTGGGCCTTTCCCTCGTCGAAGGGCTCGAAAGTCCCGGTGAGGAGAATCACCGGGATCCCTTTGTAGTCTGGATTCTTTTTCAGAGCGGCTGCCACTTCGTAGCCGTTCACCTCGGGCATGATGACGTCGCATAGGAGGATGTCCGGTCGATCCGTATCGACATGGTCCAGGGCCTGCTGGCCATTGGACACGCAGGTCACCTCGTAGTCACCCTCGGCGAAGGTGAGTTCCACCACCTTCTGAATGGTTACACTATCGTCCGCCAGCAGAATTTTCTTTGCCATTGCTTAACCCCTATTACGCCCATTTTCATTATAGCGAACGGAAAGCACCGTGTAAAGAAGCGAGAAATCGACGATGCGCACCTCCCGGTCCTCATCGGCGCGCAGCATTCCGGACCAGGGCCCGGACTGCGCCTCGGGGAAGGTCTCCTCCCGCCCCTCCGTGACGTATGCGCGCTCTCCGGGAATGCCGATCAACACTCCGCCGAAGCAGAGCATGAGGACCATCCTGAACCCGCCTTCCGGGGGCCTTCCGTCCTCGACAAAGGCGGCGGGATCCACGAGCGGGACGACGTGTCCCTCGTAAGGGATCCATCCGGCGAGCCATTCCACCCCCCCAGGAAGGGGATGCGGCTCCTCCCAGTCCCGCAGGCAACGCAGTTCCCGAAGCGGGAAGCCGAGCCACCGTCCGTGGGTTTGCAGGCACAGGATCCGCTGGGCAGCCACGGTCAGCCTCCGAGATGATTCATGGCCGCGAGGTCGCCGACATACGCGACGCGGTTCTCTCCATCTACCAGGACCCCGCGGCACCAGGCCGGGGTTTCCTTGAGGAGGTAGGGAGGGACGGACAGGAAGGCCGGAGCCTTCAGGATCGCACCGAGATCGGCATCGCCCACGTGCCAGCACGCGCCGTCCCGGGTCACCAGCAGCACTCCGGGCATGTCCGGATTCGTTTTTAAGGAGAGCACCCTCGCCATGGATCTTGCCTCCGGGGCGTACAGGGAATACTCCTTGTCCGTTGCATGCAGCACCCGGTGGACGTCGTCCGATGATACGGCGATACAGACGTCCCGGGAGGGCATGAGGTAGACCCAGCGCGTACTCATCCGATTCCCTGCGCTTCCCGCCGGGTCGGGCCGGCGGCCGGCCCCTCGGCTTCGCGAAACGACACCGATGAAAAACCCGCACCGGAAAGAGTGTACACTAAAATGGGAGGTTGCATCGATGGCACGCAGGATCTGGCGGTGGGACGGCCGCGGTTTCGTACCGAGGCCGCCCGGACGAGACGACGAGGCCTTTTTCGAAACGGTCGCCGACCTGGCCACCGCAGGGGAGATCCTCGACCTCCCCCCCCTCTGGGACCACCACGGGCATCTGGCCGCCCTGGGCGCCACCTTCGAGGAACTCGACCTCCGCGGGTGCGAAACCCTCGAAGAGGCGCTCGACGCCGTCCGGATCGAGGCGCAAGGGCTCCCTCCGGAAGCGTGGATCCTGGGTTCCGGATGGGATCAGACCCGCTGGGGGGGCGCCTTCCCCGGCCGGGAGGCACTCGACGCGGCGTCGGGCGACCATCCCGCCTTCCTGCTCCGCGTAGACCACCACGCCGCCTGGGCCAATTCGGCGGCGCTCCGCATCGCGGGCATCGACGGAGCCACTCCCGACCCGCCGGGAGGGGCGATCCTGAAGGAGGCGGCCGCGCCCACCGGCATCCTGCTGGATACCGCGGCCGAGATCGTGGAGGCCGCCGTCCCACCGCCTTCGGAGGACTCCCTGCCCGAGCGCCTGGAGAAGGCCATGCAGGCGGTCCGCAGCGCAGGGCTGTCCGGCGTGACGGACATGAAGCTCTCCCGAACGGACCTCCGCCTGATCGAGCGGTTGGACCGAGCGCGAGGCCTCCCGCTGCCCGTGGAGGGGTACCTGGATTCCCCTCCCGAGCCAGGCGAGGGGAAGGCCCTCTTCCGGAGGGGCCGCGCCTTCCGCCTGGCCGGCGCCAAGATCTTCGTGGATGGGGCGCTGGGAAGCCGGGGAGCCGCGCTGCACGAACCGTACTCGGATGCGCCCGAGACACGGGGAATCCTCCTGTATGACCGGCGGGAACTCGCGGCCGTACTCGAGGGCTGCCGGCGGGAGGGGATGCCGCCCGCGCTGCACGCTATCGGAGACCTGGCCGTCTCGCTCGCGCTGGACGCGGCGGATGCCGCGGGGCTCGCCCCGGGCTTCCGCATCGAGCACCTTCAGGTGATCCGCCGCGAGGATCGCCATCGGCTGGAAACCTCGGGGGCGGTGGCCTCGCTTCAGCCCAGCCATCTTCTCACCGACGCCCACTGGGGGCGCCTGCGGCTCGGGGATCGCTTTCCCTCCGCCTACCCGCTCGGATCCCTCGCCGCCAGGGGCATCCCCATCCTCCTGGGAACGGACTTCCCCATCGAGCCGGCCCTTCCCTGCAGGACGCTGTTCGCCGCGCTCTCTCGAACGCCCGAGAGCGAGCGTCTGGATCCGGCCGGGGCCTTCCGCGCCATGGCCCCCCCGCCCTGGAGCGATGCGGTGGGCGCCCGCACCCTCGCTGCCGGCGACCCACTCCTCCCCGGCTCACCCCCCGACGTGGTCCTGGAATGGCGCCTCGCCGCACGCCCGGATCGAACGCCATGAAACGCAGATCGCTGTCCGAAGAGGAGGTCCGAACCGTGCGGGCCTGGCTGAAGAGGGCCGGCTTCCATCGTCCCGAAGAGTACCGCCCCACCTTCCTGGCCCGCAGGATCCTGCCCAGGTTCGAGTTGTCCGGACAGCCTGACCTGGAGGCGTTCCTGAGAGACGCGGATCGATCGGCGGAAAAGCGCGCCGCCCTGTTCGGGCGGTTCCTGATTCCAACCACGGAGTGGTTCCGGAATGCCGAGGTCTTCGAGGCGCTGACGCACCGCATCCGATCCGCGGTGGAACAGGGGCGCTGGGCGTCGCCGAAGATTCTCTGCGCAGCCTGTTCCACGGGAGAGGAGCCCCTTTCCCTGTCCATGAACCTCCACCGGATTCCCCTGCCGTCCTACGACATCGTCTGCCTGGACCGATCGCTGTCCGCCCTCCTGCGCCTCGGGAGCGGAACCTATCCAGACAAGGCCCTCCGAAAGGTGGACAACTCCCTCAGAGACCTGTATTTTAATAGAGTAGCCGGCGGTTGGCTGGCGCGGGATGAGGTCCGAAATCCGCTGCATCCCCTCTGCTGGGACCTGGGTGTTGGATTGCCTCCGGGCCCGTTTCACGTCATCCTGCTTCGCAACGTGTTGATCTACATGACCGAAGCCGCGAGACGCCGCCTCCTGAGGGACGCCTTTCGATCCTTGAGGGAGGGGGGCTTATTGGTTCTCGGCAAGTCGGAGAGCCCCGGCCGCATCGACCGCTTCGGCTTTTGCGTGGCCGACCGAGAGCAGAGGATCTACGAACGGGAGGGAGGTATCGAATGAAAGCGAGACTCAC
>Ga0180429_10002642_pt1 | contig 14689 bp, 10 predicted proteins | sample SS_ome_FD_132428 | JGI IMG/M metagenome (GOLD analysis project Ga0180429, IMG submission 132428) | Hypersaline lake sediment archaeal communities from the Salton Sea, California, USA - SS_1_S_1 metaG | ecosystem: Environmental > Aquatic > Non-marine Saline and Alkaline > Hypersaline > Sediment ...
CGCGCCCGGAAGTGTGTGTTTTTCATTGTTATTGAACGACCAAGCCGGGCCACAGCACCCGGTTGCTGCTGTACTCACATTCAGCGGTGCGGCAATCGGGCGGGGTGACGGGTAGGCGCTCGCCGGTGGCCGGTTTGTACAACCCGATTTCAAGTTGATAGTCGCCGGCCGGAGAATTATCGGCCACGGTGATGCTATAGTCATCACGGATATATTCGCCGGACAGCCAGCCGGTGGTCGGGAAGGCGCCCGCGCCGGGGGGCTGGTCAACCTGACCGTAGAGCAGACCGTCCGGACCGATGAGATGAACAAAGGCGGTATAATCCACATCGAATTCGGCCGCGGCCTGCCAGTAAAGGCGCACCTTCAGCGTATCGCCCGGCGCAACCGTTTGAGCGGCGATGTCGAGGCCCGTGAGGATAGCCTGCCCCCCAAAGTCGGCCTCCAGGTTAACCTGTGGCTGGGGTGGCTCGAAATTGCGGGGCCAGCCAGTCACATCAAACTCACCGACCGGCAACACCACGGCATCGGTACCGGCGGCGGTCAGATGCAGTTCCAGTTCGTACAGGCCCGGCTCCAGCGACGGCGGGATGCGGGCCGACAGCCAGCCGCGCCAGACATCGCCGGCCTGCCAGCGAGAGGAGGGATAGCCCGGCCCGGCCAGGTCCACCGGCTCGGAAACAGACCACTCGGCCTGGCCCTCGCCGGCTTTTACCTGCAAGGCCATTTGCCAGTCGGCGGCGGGTGGCGAGTCATCGGCCTGCCAGATGAGGGCCGTACTGAAGCGGTCGCCGGCCCGCACGGTGGGGGCCGGGAGGGTCTCGAAGCCCAACAGAGTAACGCCGGACACCAACGCTCGATTGACCCCCAACGCCAGTGATAAATCATCAACCGAGGCGGGCTTCGACGGCGGGACAACTGTAACATCGGCCAGCGGGTGAGCCGTGGTTTGGCCGTCAACCGGCAGGCGGGCCAGCGACTCCGCGCCGTAGACAGCCAGCTCCAGCCGGTAGGGGCCGGGCGGGGTGGCCGGCGGAACGGGCATCAGAAAATAGGTCTCCTCCCGGGCGCCGATGTCCCATTGGGCGCTGGACACCTGCAAAATATTACTGATGAGCAGCTTGTCCATTTGGGTGACAAGCTGGCCTGCCTCGGTATAAAGCAGGGCGGATACTTTCAGGTCTTCGGGGTGGGCAGCGGTTTTCTGCCAGGCCAGCCGCAGCCAGAGCAGGCCATCACCGGCGGCCAGGGAATCGGTCAGATGGGATACATCGTTGGCGTTGCCCAGAGCGTAGCCGGCCAACCGGATTTGTCCGCCAAAATCAACAGCGCCCGGTTGCAAGGCTTGACCCGCGGTAAAATCGGGGGCGGCGGTTTCCAGGTAATAAGTGTCGATGTCAAAATATTCAAAAGAGTCGGTCCGCTCGAAATGGCCGTATTTTTCCAGATAATAAGGGATGACTGCTTTGGGGTCGGCGCCGGTGTGTTTGGAGGTTTTCCAGCGTACTACCCGGATAATGTTGTGTTCAGCCGCGGCGGCAGTCAGGTCGGCGGGCAGGGTGCGCTCATCGTCAACCACCCAGTAATGGGCTGCGGGTGGTTCTTCTAACTCAACCAGAAAATCGGTGGCAAAGTTACGGAAGACGTCCCCGGCGGCAGTGTTGCGGGGCAAAATAAACGCAACGTCCGAGCGGGTTTCGCGGTTGATTTCCTCGGCAATTTTACCGGCGTAAACGTGATAGGCAGCCTGGGCATCGTTAGTGGTAGGGAAAATGTTGAAATAGTAGTTAAAGCCGGTGCGGTAGCCGGGCCAGAAGAGCAACGCCAGCCCAACCGCCAGCGCCGCGCCCAGGCCGACCGCGGCCCACGGTTGAGCCTGGGGCCTCGGCAGCAGGCGGCGCAGCAATAGCCAGGCCATTTCAAAGAACCAGACGATGGTCACCGCTACAAAGGCATAGACCGCGGGCGAGGCCCCCAGCGTGCGGAGCTGGTGAGGAATCACATCCGGAGAAAGGATGCTGGGCACTAACATCAAGGGCAGCCAGAGCAGGATGAACAGGTAAACCGTCCGGCCCCGCAGGGCGCGCCACAATGAAATCAAAAAACCGGCAAAGGTAAAAAGTCCGATGTAGTAAGGCACGGTCAGGCGGGGCGCTGGCCCGCTGAACCAACTCAGCGACAGGCCATAGGCGCCAAAATTGCCCTCGATGCTGCGCCACAGCAGGCCCCACGGGTCGCCCTGGTTAATTTGGGGATTCATAAAAAAGGCCTGGCTGGCCCGGCTGGTGCCCGGCTCCAGTTCCGGGTTAAAGAGCAACACGTAGGCCATCGGCAAAATAAGGATGGTCGCAGTCAGCGCCGTGGCGAACAGGTTCCAGAACTGGCGGGTGAGGTAAGATTCCGCGGGGGTGGTCGGCTGGTTCAGTTTGGCGAGCAGTTTAATCAGCAGCCATTGGCCGATGAAAAAGGCGGCGTACAGCGGGGGAGCCATCACCCCGGACAGGTAAATGTACATCAACCCGCCCAAAAAAATACCGCTGACCACAAAAGGCCAGCGTCGTCCGCGGCCGGCCTGCGCCCGGTTCAGGCCCAACCACAAAAAATAAACCGAGGGCATCATCAAAAAAGGGACGCCGATCCCGGCAAAGGCCACCCGGCTGGCCGAAAAGTGCCAGCGAGACAAGGCCAGTCCCACTGTCGAAAGCACGGCAATCCAGCGGGCACGGCTCAGGCCATCTTGCCGGAACATCTCGCGCATGGCCCAGTAGTTGGCAAAAATACTCATCACCCCGGCCCAGGCGGTCAGGCCGCGAATGGTGGCCACAGAGGGGCCAAACAGGTAAAAGAAAGCCGCGGCAAAATAAAAGCCCAGGGCGCCGCCGCCACCCTGCCCTTCGTAAGAGTATTGCAGACCGTGGCGCAGCGTAGTCAAGGCGCCCATGGCCCCGACCGCCTCATCGGAGTTGAAGCCGGGCGGCACCTCTTCGATGCGCCAGAAACGCAGGTACGAAGCCACGACGATAACGGCAATCAGGGCGGCCCACTCCAGCCAGATGATGTATTTTGATTCGGGTTGTTGTTTTTTATTCATAAATTAATTGTAACTGTTCAGCCTCGCACATGAAAACTCAGGCCGGAGATTAGAGATTGGGAGATTATTGATTTGAATCTCAAATCGCCTCATCGCCAGTCTCAAAATTAGATTACTCGTTTTGACAATTGGGCCATGATAGTCAATTCGGCCTGAGTTGGCAAACATGGCAAAAATCTAATTTGACAGCCTTTCATCCTTTGGTTATTATTCACTGGCTAACATTTAATCATGCCTCGTGGTCAATGGAGATAGCGACAGGCCCTGTAAAATTCAGGAGGCACACATGCTAAAAAAACGGTTCTATAAAACAAAATGTAAAGTGACGTTTGAACTTCCCCAGGATATTGAAGGCGTTCAATCTGCCAGTGTAGCCGGTGACTTCAATGATTGGGATGCAGCCGCCACTCCGCTGAAAAAGTTAAAGAGCGGCGCGTGGAAAGTAACGGTTGATCTGGAAAAAGACAGTGAATACCAGTTCCGTTATCAGGTAAACGGCAGTGATTGGCACAACGACGACGGTGCCGACAAATATGTACCAAACAATATTGATGGCGATAACTCGGTGGTGTCCACCAGTCAAGGCTAAATCATTATCCAACGAATTTCAGAGGCGTCCATTGCAAAGCTGATTGTGATGGACGTTTTTTTATCGGATGCAGCAGGTATCTTTGATGAATTTCATCGAAATAGCGGTTGATGGTCTAACAGGCGAAGCCGCAGAGGCGGTCAGCGAGCTTTTTAACCGGTACGGTCACGGGGGGGCGGTCATCGAGGCCGTGGCCCCCGATTTTGACCGGGTCACGGTGCGGACGGTGATTCCCGGCGATGACGACAGCCGGCGGCAGCACCTCGAAATAATGCTGGCCCTGATCAGCAAGGCTCTGCCCCAGCCCCTGCCGGAACCGCGGCTGCAAACCGTCGGCGAAAGCGACTGGGCCAATGCCTGGAAGGAACATTTCCACGTGGTGCGCATTGGGCAACGGTTTGTCATCAAACCGGGCTGGCGCGACTACAGCCCTCAGCCGGATGATGTGGTCATCGAAATTGACCCTGGTTTGGCTTTTGGCAGCGGCCTGCACCCGACCACCCAACTTTGCCTGAAACTTTTTGAGACGATGGATTGGGCGGGCCAACACATGTTTGATGTGGGTACGGGGTCGGGGATTCTGTCGCTAGCGGCGCTGAAGTTGGGGGCAACCCGAATTCGGGCGGTAGATGTTGATGAGGTAGCGGTCCGGGTGGCTGAAGAGAACTTCATCTTGAATGGTTTTACGCTGGATGACAAAATTATCGAAACCGCAGTCGGCTCGGCAAACAGCGCGGGCGGGCGGACGTGGCCGCTGGTGGTGGCCAATATTCTGGCCCATATTTTAATCGCCATTATGCCCCAACTGGCCGCGGCGATGACGCCGGGAGGGCAATTGATTCTGTCGGGGATGATTGAGACGCAAGTTGATGACGTAACCGCCGCGGCCCAGGCACACGGACTGACCGTGGTCAGCCGCCATCAGGAAGAGGATTGGGTGGCTCTGGTCGCGGAGAAGAAAGCCTGATGGGGCACCGATTTTTCGTATCGCCCGACAATATTGGGCCGGCGACCGTCACCCTGCCGCCAGAGGCGGCCCGACAAATCCGCACGGTGCTGCGGATGCAACCCGGCGCGGAAATCATCGTACTGGATAATGCCGGGCAGGAATACCGGCTGCGGCTAACAATGGTAGAAAAAAGCGGGGTGCAGGGCGACATCATCGAGCAGTATCCGGCCCGCGGCGAACCGGCGGTCAAGGTTACGTTGTATCAGGCCGCGCTGAAGGGGCAAAAATTCGAGTGGGTGCTGCAGAAAGGCACCGAGCTGGGGGTAGACCGTTTTGTGCCGGTGGTCAGCCGGCGAACGGTGGTGCAGGAGGCAACCGCGCTCGATAAAAAACAGGAGCGGTGGCAGCGCATCATCACCGAGGCAGCCGAGCAAAGTGGACGGGGACGCGTCCCCAAACTCGACAGGGCAATGCTGCTGGATACGGCCTGGCAGGACGCGGCCGCCGCCTCGCTGCGGTTGATGCTGTGGGAAGAAGAAAAAAACACCTCGCTAAAAGAGGCGTTGGCAAACGTTGCGCCGAACTCGGTGGCGCTGTTTGTGGGGCCGGAGGGGGGCTTTACCGCGCTGGAAGCGGCGACAGCGAAAAAGGCGGGGGGTCAGCCGGTTGGGCTGGGGCCGCGTATTTTACGGGCCGAAACCGCGGCGGTGGCGGTCTGCGCTGCCATTTTTTACGAGTTGGGAACGTGGACGTAGGTCACTCGCCGCCCTCATCGCCCAGATAGACATACTCGTCGTCAAATTGCCAGTCGGCAATTGCTTCCAGTTCAACCTCAACCCGGGGGTTGGTAGGGGCAATCCGCTTGATCAGATGAATATCCACCACGCGATTATCATTGATGCCCATACCGTCCAAAATAGCATCCTGCGTAATTTTGAGGCCGCCGTCCAGGTCGCGGCGGCGGGGCGATTCAAAATAAAAATCCAGAAACAACCCAATCCACCCCTGCTTGAGGGCGGCGATAAAGGCATCGGTAATCAGGCCGTCTACCCGCAAACTGTCCAGGCGGCGGCGGACCCGCTTTTTGAAAGCTTTATGTTCTTTGGATAAAACCCGTCGTTTGCCGACCTGCACATATTGGTTATTAATACTGGGCGGCAGCGGCAGGGTAAACCGGACACGGGGGATCTCAGACACAAGGGGACTCCTTTCTTAACCCTTAACATTCTAGCACATCCGTTCAGCTAAAGCAACTCGATTTTTGGGGAAAGGGTCTGTCCTGAATTTCAGGAGCAGACAGGGAGGATTCGGGGGGATCCCCCCGCTCCCCCCCTGTACTTTCCCAAATTTTGGAACGCACCCTTTGGGAATTTCCGGCGACCTTGTGTATAATTGATAGGACATTATTGGTGCCAGCGCGGCAGATGCAGATTGTGCCGTGAACAGCAACAATAATGATACTGTAACAAAAATTCGGAGATTAGAGATTTAGAGATATGGAGATTCGGAACCAAACCGATGCCCCTTATCTCCAATCTCCACCATTGGGTACAGAGATTGCTTCATTATAAAAATGCTCTGTATCCGCCATTCTTCAAAGGAGATTTTTTACGATGGCCCAATCATTCTTTCAAAAAATTGATACCCTGATCAAAGCAAACCTGCACGCAATGGTAGATAAAGCATTAGATAACAACTCTGTGGCAGTCCTGGATGAATATATCCGCCAGGCCGAAGATAATCTGGATGACCTGGAAGATGCCCTGGTTACAGTTAAAGGACAGGTAAAAACCCTGCGACGGAAATACGAGGCCATCAAAGCCGAGGCCGAAGAACTGGATCGGGATATTGACCGCCTGCTCAGGTTGGGGAAAGAAGATTTGGCCATTGTGGCCCAAAATCAATTTAACTCTAAGATGGACCTGGCCGAAGAGTACCAGGTTCAATTCGAGCGACAAAAAGAGGAAGCCGATAAACTGGCCGACGCCCGACTCAAGCTGGAAGCCCGACTGCGTACCATCAAACAAGAACGGGAACATGTGCTGGGCCTGCTGGAACTGGCCAAGACCAAAGAAATTGCGGCCAAGAGCATGAAGTCGCTGGATTCCCTGGAAGGGGTGGGCGACTCAGACATTGGCCGGGTGGCCGACCAAATCCGAGCGCGCCTGGACCGGGCCGATGCCGAAGTAGAAATGCGGGCCGACCGTTTGAGCAGCCGCATGGATGATGTGTTGGGGAAAGACAGGCTGGTCGGCCAGTTGGCAGAACGCCGCCGCCGGCTGGGCCTGGAAGAGGACGAAACGCAGGAATCCGCCGGTTCGCTGTAAAGAAGCTGCAAAGTTGCCAGGTCGCACAGTTGCAGGTTGCATCTGCGGCACACAGCGTCAACCTTGGCAATTGAACCCACATTACCAGTCGGTCATCAGAAAGTGATTTTTTTCTGCTAAAAGAAACGTGGGAAGGAACAAGGAGCAGGAATTATGGAAAACCCCATACTCCCTACTCCTTACTTCATAACTCCTGCAAAGATTAGTGAACGCCTATGCCATCGCCACGCCGCGCCCTGGAAGCACGGGCCAGAGATGCGATTCTAAAAAGCATCATTGCCAATTACAAAAAAGAAAAGTCTGACTGGCTCAAAGAACCGACAATCAGAAAAGCCATTCTGGCCTATTCCATGTTCCGCACCGAAAATGCGCTGCTGATTGCGGCCATCATTTTGATGACGGGTTGTGCCACCACCTTTTTGCTGTCGCCGCTGGGCTGGGCTATGGGGCTTTTGGTCGGCGCCCTGGGCGGGCTGTTTACCCTGAGTCTGGCCGAGCTACTGTTTTTGTATCGCAGCCTGAAAAACGAGAATTTGCACGCCGACGCGGTGGCCGGATTGTTTGAGTCAAAAGTGAATTTTGACCCGGGCTATCTCAAAGACAAGAGCCTGGCGGCCAAAGTTGATAAAGCCCTGGAATATTGGGCACTCATTGACGACGCGGTCCAAAAATCACCCAAAGGGGTATTACGCGACCGGCTGGAAACCACCACGCAGGAAGCAACTCACTGGCTGCAAGCCGTCTACAACCTGGCCGAGCGAGTAGACAAATTCAACAAAAACAAGGTCATCGAACAGGATTTGCAAACCGTACCGGCGGCGCTGACCGATTATCGCCAGAAGCTGGATGAGGAGGACAGCCCGGAAGTGCGCCAACAACTGGAGCGCACCATCGCGGATAAAGAACGGCAACTGCGAATTCTGGAAGACCTGCAAAACAGCATGGAAAAGGCCGATTACCAGCTCGACAGTACGATTTCATCACTGGGTACTATTTACTCCCAATTGCTGCTGGTGGGCAACAAAGAGGAAGAAGGAACGCGCCTCAAACGTCTGCAAGAAGAAATTTCTGAGCAGGTATATCGGCTGGAAGATTTGGCCGAAGCGATGGACGAAGTTTATACGAGTTAACATTATTCTATGCGACTAAACAAAAGCCAACTTGGTTTACTAATGGCATTGCTGGCCGGCAATGCCATTATTTTATACGATCTTTCTATCTTTGAGCCATTTCGATTTACCGCAGCGCTGGCCCTGACCTTCATTTTACCGGGTTGGGCCTGGCTGCCGGTGGTTCGCTGGCTGCACACCGACCGCGGGCTGGAGCGGCTGGTGCTTGTTCCGGGCCTGGCCTCGCTGCTATCGTCGCTGGCCTTACTCATCGCCCTGCTGCTTCCCGGCCCCTTTACCGAAGCGCCGGTTGTCATCGCCCTCAACCTGCTGACCCTGAGCGGCCTTATCATGCAGATTGTCCGCCACCCCGACGATTCGCCTTTAATCCGGCCGTCGCGCCGCGTATTGCTGATCCTGCTGACGATTATGGCTGTCGCCGCGGTCACCCGCTTTACCCGCCTGGGCTACGCCGAGTTCCATGAGGATGAGCTGGAAAACATGCGGCTAATTGTACGGGCCTTTAAAGGTGAAGAGTATGCCCCCTTTCTGGACAGCAAAGGGCCAATTCACTGGTTGCTGCCCGCGGCCCTGTGGTATCTGAACGGCTGGCTCAACGAAGCCATCGCCCGCACCCCGATGGCCCTTACCTCGTTGCTGCTGGTGCCGATGATGTACGTATTGGGCCGCCGGATGAGCGGTGGCCGGGATTCTGTCGGCCTGCTGGCTGCCGGATTTGTGGCGCTCAACGGTTTTTTTGTGGCCTACGCCCGCCATGTCGAAAATCAAAGCCTGATTGTGTTTTGGGGGGCGCTGGGGATGTGGCTGGCCTACCGTTACTATCGCGAACACATCCCCGATTTACTGCCCTGGCTGGCACTGAGCTTGGCTATCGGCCTGATTGCCCACCCCGATGTGCTGCTCTACCTGCCATTATTTGGTTACATCATCGGCTTGAAACTGTGGGCTGACCGCCGCCAGTGGCGGCGGCAGTGGCTCTGGCTAACCGGCGCCGGGCTGCTAATGATCGGTCTGCTGGCCCTGTTTTACGTACCCTATCTTACCGACCCCAATATTGGACTGGTGTACCAATATTTTGGCTCCGACCGGATTGGTACCGCTCTTTTTTACAACCGGGTGGACAATATTTTTGTACAGGATGGCATGTACGCCGGCCGCTATCACGCCCCTACGCTAACTCTGCTGTTGTTGTGGCTGTTGGGACGCACGTTTGGCCGTTGGCCGCGCTATGGCCTGCCCGTCTTCGCGGCGCTGACACTGGCGATGACCACCACCGTTATTTGGCCGGCGGGCTGGATTATCGGTGAAGTCAACCTGGCCTTTGTACCCTATGGGCTGCTGACCCTGTTGATTATCCTCATCCCGCAGGCTAATTTTGAAACCAGAACCTTGTTCATCTGGTTCAGTGTACCAATGTGGGCGCTGGTTTTTCTGGCCAAAGACGCCGCCGACCACATCCAGACGGCCTATCCTGCCTGGGCCTTGCTGGCGGCCCTGGCTCTGCGCGATATGTGGGCGCGGCTGGATCGCATATCAGCCAAACGTACCCTGCGGGCCGGGTTAGCGGTGATACTGATACTGGTGACCGGCTCTATTCTGTTTTACCAATACCTGGGTTTCAATGCGCCGGTCACTACCTATTGGCAGGCCAAAGCCAACTCAAATAACAACCCCCAATCGCTGATTTATCGGATTTACGACAATATTCCCCGCCCACGCAAATTTTTTTCCAATCCCCGGCTGGGGGGCTGGAAAGCTGTTGGATATTTGTATGAAACCGGCGTGCTCAACGGCGACTTCCGCAGCATTAATGAATCATTTGCCGTGCCAATCTGGTACACCTTTCAAACGCCACGTTCCTGCTACGAAGACCCTCAAAATTACTGGGTTCGCCGCGACTGGAAAGGCTGGCCCGACGAAGAACAAATTCCGCTTGATCTGGGCTACACCCTGACCCGCATTGTACTGGTTGACGACCAACCCAAGCTGCATCTGTACGAGAAAAACGCACCACCGCAAACCCCGGAAATTATCAACCTGACCAACTACCGGGCCAAATTCGACCGGCTGGCGACCCCGGCCCGCTTTGCCCGGGATGAACCCATCAATCATCCGGCTTTCCTGAACTTTGGCGATCAGCTGCTGCTACGAGGCTACAACCTGCCCAACCTCAACGCGGTACAGCCCGGCGATCTGCTGCCGGTGACGGTTTACTGGCAGGCCCTGGCTCCCATGGAAACCCGCTATCGAGGTTTTATCCATCTAATTGGGCCGGACGGCAAACTTTGGGGTCAACACGATGACGACCCGGCCTGTCGCCTGCTCACCACCGACATGCGGCCCGGTCAGGAATCGGCGCGGCAGTTTCGCCTGCCCGTCGCTACCGACACCCCGCCCGGTCAATACCAGCTTGTGCTGGGCCTTTATCATCCCGACAGCCTGACCCGCCTGGAAATCTGGGATAATGACGCGGCCCAAAACCGCGGCGACAGCGTAATTTTGGGCACAGTGACAGTGCAGTAGCCAAACGACCGATTACAGAAAAAGATAGAGGATAAAGATAAAACTGTGTTCTGTGCTCTGGCGGCTGTATTCTGACAACTATTGCATTTTCAATCAGACCTGATAGAATATCCCCAGTAACAAAAAAACAGGTGTAAAAAACTATGACGAATCAACGAACCCTTGTGGCCATTTTTGCCCATCCTGATGACGAAGCCTTTGGCACGGGCGGCACCCTGGCCAAATACGCCGCCGCCGGCGTGGATGTGCATCTTATCACCGCCACTCTGGGAGAAGCCGGCCAGATTGCCAACCCGGAAATCACCATCAACCAGCCTTTGGGCGCGCTGCGAGAACAGGAGTTGCGCCGAGCCTGTGCAGGTTACGGAGTTACCCTGCACCTGCTGGGTTACATGGATGGTCAAACCACGGTTGTACCGCAAAGCGAAGCTGTGTTTAAAATTGTCAAACTGCTGCGACAACTAAAGCCGCAGGTAGTCATCGCCTTTGGCCCGGACGGCATTTACGGCCATTACGACCACCTGGCTGCCCACCGCTGGGCCACCGCCGCGGTTGAAGTGGCCAATCAGGCCGATTGGTGGCCCGAAGCCGGCCCGCCCCACACCGTGGCCAAATTTTACTACCGGGCCATGTTCGAGGAGCAAATCGCCATTGTGGAAGAAATGAATGGGCAAAATTACGTCTGCCTCGACGGGATTCCCTTCCCCTTTGTGGGCTATCCCCCGGAAAGGATCACAACGGTGCTGGATATTTCCGATTTCGCCCGCGCCAAACTGGAGGGCATCCGCTGCCACGCCAGCCAACTTGCCCCCGACAACCCCTATCTGCTCCCGAATTTTGAGCCTGGCGACCACCCTTGGTTTGCCACCGAAGCCTACATTCTGGCCCAACACAGCCCCCACGTCTCGCTGCCCGACAACGGCCAAAAAGAAACCGATTTATTCAGCGGAATCAGCTAAACTATGGAACAATCATCGGCCTCAATATTGATTAAACACAATAAAGCCCAACTGGAACGGCTGGCTTATTTGCAGGAATATCGGCAAAACATTGATGATCGCTATGTAACGCCAACCCTGAGCCTGCTCATTGAAGATACACAAGAGGCCCTGGCCCGTGTGTCGAGCCGGTTACGCCAACTTGGGCAAGCTCCGGGCCAACTCCTGGAGCAAACCGATACCAAATTACTGAACCAATCCCGGGCCAGACGCCATCTGGGCGATCAGCTAAAATTTGTGCGGCAGGGCCTGAGCTTTCAACTGGACTGGTACAAGAACCAGATCAAACATCTGCAAGATGACCTTGAAACGCAGGCCGTGCTGGTCGCGTTGGCCCAGCAAACCGAATTTCGGTTGAACCAGTGGGATGACACCCTGGCCGAATACCAATCAACGTAATTGACCGCCCCATGCCTGACAGCCCCGGCTCCCCCGGATTCAGGGACTTTTGGAATAGGAAATATACCCCTGAAACCTCCGTTGACATTTGATTCACCCCTGTGATAAAATTGATGGGGGGGCATAATTTTTGGAGGGATACCCAATGATTGGTCGCACACTGGGCAGTTACCGCATTGTCGAACAGATTGGTATCGGGGGGATGGCCACGGTTTATAAAGCCTATGACCCCAACACAGACCGCTATGTAGCCATCAAAGTATTACCCCACTATTTTTCTCAAGACCCCACCTTTCGCGAACGATTTCAACGCGAAGCCAAAGCCATTGCCCGATTGGAACATCTCCATATTTTGCCGATTTTTGCCTATGGCGAAGAAGAAGGCACCGCTTATATGGCGATGCGTTACCTCGATGCCGGCACCCTGACCGACTTAATTGAACAAGGACCACTACCCCTTGAAAAGGCCAGCCACATCCTGAACCAAATTGCCGGCGCCCTGGACCACGCTCACGCCCACGGTGTCCTGCATCGAGACATCAAGCCCGGCAACGTGCTGCTTGATGCCGACGGCAACGCCTTTCTCACCGATTTCGGCATTGCCAAAATGGTCGAAGTGACGCTCGATTTAACCGCCGGTGGTATTTTGGGCACCCCGGCCTATATGAGTCCGGAACAATGCCGGGGCAAGGTTGAATTGACACCCGCCACCGACCAATACGCGCTCGGCATTGTATTATACGAAATGATTACCGGACAAACTCCCTTTCAGGCGGAAACCCCCATTGCTCTCATCCACAAACAACTCAACGAACCCCTGCCCCCGCCGCAACAATTATTGCCCGCCCTGCCGGACCAGGCCCAGCGAGTCATTTTAAAAGCCCTGGCCAAAGAGCCGGAACAGCGCCACCAGAGTTGCGGAGCTATGGCTGCCGCCTTTGCCCAAGCCGTCGCCCAGACGCCCCCAGACCACCGCGCCGCAGCCCTGGACGACACCCTGATTTCTGCCAAACCGGGCCACTTGACCGGCTCGGTTACGCCCCAGGCTACAACCTCAGCGCCGCCCCCAGCCAAACCTATTCTTCGCCGGATTCCGGCCTGGTCTCTCTGGGTCGTCGGCGCGCTGGCAATACTCTTCATTATCGGTGCCGTTGCCTGGCTGCTGTGGCGCCCCCCCGCCCCGGACACAGTCCAAATCACCGCCCCGCCCGGCAACACAGCCCCGGCTGACACGGCTGAGCCGGAAAATATCATCGAACCGGAACGACCGGGGGCCACCGCTCGCCGGGTTGATGCTTGCGTGTGGAACAATCACGGCCCCGGTCTCTGCATTTACCCCATCTGGGGTGGCAATCCCCGCAAACTACTGGCTGATACCGACCTCGATTTTACTCAGGGGGGACTGCCCGGCTGGAGCCCCGATGGCCAGCGGCTGGCGTTTGCGGCCCTCGAACCGAATCAGCCGGATAATCGCATCTTCGTAATCAATGCCGATGGCTCCGGCCTGGTAGACCTGCCCGGCCATTTCAATGATGTGGCGCCGGCCTGGAGTCCCGATGGAGAACGGCTGGTTTTCCATAGCGGCGGCAGCCTGGCCACGATGCGGCCCGACGGTTCGGATTATATTGTGTTGGTACCTGCCAACGGCCAGGATATTTGCACCGTAGACCCGCAATGGTCGCCCGACAGTCAATGGATTGTGGCTTCGATGCTCAAAGGCGGCTGCGACTGGGAACTGCCCGGCCTCCGGGAAATATGGCTGGTCAATCGCTCCGGCGAAAAAGTCATCCGGCTCAGCCAAACCCAGCACGATGATGAAGAATGTCAGCAATTTCAAACGGCTTTCAGCCCGGACGGCGGGCGGGTGGCCGGTATTGATGGCGACTGCCGGCCATTTTTGGTTGACGTGGACAACGGAGACCGCCTCATTCCGATTAATGAATTTCCGGTGTGGTGGACATCGGCTGTTTATCCCCAATGGAACAGAGCACGGATTTCTGAAGAACAGGATGTCCCAGAGTCTGTTTCGGAAGAGCCTGCCTCCGAAGAAAATGGCGCTGAAAAAATGGGCCGGGAAATCATAGAAGTGTGCCAAAATGCAAAACCACCCCAACTTTGTCTCAGAAACAGCGCCGACAGCCGGATAACCCAGATAACAGAAGCGTTGGATTTTGAGCACATCAATCGGCCGGTCTGGGCGCCGGACGGCAACCAGATTATCTTTGCCGCCGGCTCCAGCCCCGCGGCTACAGATCACACCCTCTATCGGATTGAGGTCAATGGGAAAAATTTACGGGCCGTCACCCGCGGCAATTCTAATGACATGATGCCGGCCTGGTCGCCCGACGGGGAGCAAATTGCCTTTCATCGTAATTGCGGATTATGGTTGGTTCATCCGGTGTATGGTCAGGACAAAATGCTGATAAGAGAGGGAGAGATGTTCTGCGCTATCGGGCCGGCCTGGGCGCCGGACAGCCGACGGATCGCCTTTTACAACATCACTGATGAAGGACATCCCCCGAAAATCGAGGTTATCAACGCCAACGGACGCGACCGGCAAACGCTATTTACATTCAAAAGAATGGTAGACACCCTGGATTTAGCCTGGAGTCCCGACGGAAAGGAAATTGCCGGCTGGTATATTATCAACGGCAAGCCTGAACTGGCGCTGCTTGACGTGGAG
>Ga0180429_10002646_pt1 | contig 14683 bp, 8 predicted proteins | sample SS_ome_FD_132428 | JGI IMG/M metagenome (GOLD analysis project Ga0180429, IMG submission 132428) | Hypersaline lake sediment archaeal communities from the Salton Sea, California, USA - SS_1_S_1 metaG | ecosystem: Environmental > Aquatic > Non-marine Saline and Alkaline > Hypersaline > Sediment ...
AATTGTTGCTCAGTTTTTTGAGCCGTCATTTTCCCCTCCTTTTTACCATGCTGGATAGCGGCTTCCTGGCAGCGTCTAAAAGACGGCCCGCCGGTCTGTCGATCACGTCGAGCCGGCTGAAAATTCGAGTTCAATTTCCGGCACGTAAATACCAGTTCAGAGTCTCTTCGATACCCGCTTTCACGGTATGCGTCGGCGCATACCCCAACAAACGATCGGCCTGACTGATGTCGGCCTGCGAGTGAAGGATATCCCCGTCGCGAAAATCTCGGTAAATCGGTTCCATGTCCCGAATGTGCTCGTACTCGTCGGCGAGGCGCGATCGCAGCATTTCAAAAAGCTGATTCAGACTCGTGCGCTCGTTGAGAGCCACATTGTAAACCTTGTTGAGCGCCGTCCGATCCTCGACGGTACCTGCGAGAAGATTTACCTGCACGGCGTTCTTCACATAGCAAAAATCGCGGCTCGTCTCTCCCGTGCCATTGATATAGACCGGATTTCCAGCGATCAAGGCGGCGATCCAGACCGGAATGACCGCCGCATAGGGCCCGTTGGGATTCTGGCGCGGTCCGAAGACGTTGAAATACCGCAAGCCGATCGTCTCCAGGCCGTAATGATGGGCAAACTGGTCGGCATAGAGTTCGTTGACCATCTTTGTGACGGCGTAGGGAGACAGAAGTCTGCCCGTTATACTTTCGGTTTTCGGCAGTTCTTTGTGGTCGCCGTAAACGGAACTACTCGAAGCAAAGACGAATCGCCCGACCTTGGCATCGCGCGCCGCGATGAGCATGTTGAGCGTTCCGTTGACATTGTTCTCGTTTGTGTCCGACGGATGTTTCAGGGAGCGAGGGACCGATCCGAGCGCGGCTTGATTGAGGACGATGTCAACCTTTTCGCACGCCCTGCGGCAGTCATCGAGGGAACAGAGATCGCCCTCGACGAAACGAAAACGACGCCATCGTTCCTCGCCCACCAGAGCTCGGATCTCGTCGAGGTTGCTCCGTCTTCCCGTGGAAAAATTATCGAGCCCCACCACGGCCTGTTCAAGATTGAGGAGTTCCTCGAGCAGGTTGATCCCGATAAAACCGGCAACACCGGTCACCAGCCACACGCGCGGATTGTTTCTCAGTTCATCTTTTAATTTTTCGAAGGCTTTCTTCATTTATCTCTTTTTACTGATTTCTTTTTCGTGATAACGGCACTCCCTACCAACTCGAGTGGAGCCGAATGCCGCTGCCGGAGTCAAACCCACATACCCACGTCCCACGATTGCTCACTTGGATTTCACATATTCAAAGCGTGCCGAATGACCCAAAACAAACTCCTGGCGTTCTGGCAAACGCCGTTAAAGGCATGAAAACAGATTATCGAATTGGAACATTGTGCTTCTTCGTCTGGAAATCCGCCGCCCAGACTCATTACCGTATTTAGAGAAAATCATTATAATTATTCAAAAAGATATTTCTTCCATTTTTTTCCCCATCCCGTCTTTGATTTTTCAATCGTTCACTCTTCAGACAATCCCCTACTCACGCGCGGGCATTTCGCCTACCCCGCCCAGCGCCACGAGGCAAAAAGTGCCATGAGAAGGCCCGCGATCACGGGAGCGAGACAGACGTAGACGGCGCCCACACCGGGGCGCTTCTCGGAGAAGACCGCGAGCCCGATGAAAAGGGGAAAAACCACCGCCGTCAGCCGCGTGTACGACCAGAGTGTGGTGCAGAGCGGGACAACCACCATGCAGACTGCGAGCACGCTGTAGGAAAGTCGGACCTTCCTCACGAAGAGGATCACTCCCAGCACGGCGCAGACAGCCACCGCGAAATCGATGGTCGACGAGTGCGAGCTGTGAAAGGCGGGATTGTCGAAATAACGCCCGAAAGCGCGCCACGGACCCGACATCGCCCCGCGCCACGCCGTCTGGCGCGCCACGAAGGCGAAAGGATCGCCAAAAATCTGGCCGCAAAAGATCATCCACGACGCCAAACCGGCCGGGAATCCCGCGAACCAGACGATTCCGGCGTCGAGGCGGAACTTCTTGGCCTTGAAGAATTCGATCGCCGCCGGAACGATCAACACGAGACCGAGGGGCCGGCAGAGCGCCACGCAGAAACCGAGGGGCAGAAGGGTCCACCACCAGCCCCTCCGGCTCGCGTAGACCACACCGAGGGCGAGGAAAAGAAAAAGCGACTCGCTGTAAATGGCGCCGAAAAAAATCGCGCCCGGAAAAACGGCCATAAAAAGAAGGGACATTCGCACAACGCTGGCCGAGTGATCGAGCCCGACGAGCGCGGCGAGCAGACAGAGGGCGGCGAAAAAGAAAAAGTTTGAAACGATCACCCCCGACAGGACCCAGTCGTCGACGACGCTCTGCACGGCGCCGACGCAGAGCGGATAGAGGGGGAAAAATCCGGCCGTATCGCCCGCCTTGTAAAGGGGGTTGCTGGAGTAGAGGTCGGCGCAGTCGTACCCCTCCTTGGCGATCAGCAGGTACCACTCCGAATCCCACCGGCTGAACACGTCGAGAAGGAGTTCGCCGTGCACGTCGGGGCAGTTGAAATTCCGCGTCATGTCGGCCGAGGGCGGGACGTAGTTGACCGTCACCGCCGCGACGAGAAAGAACCCGATCCGCGTCGCCAGAAAAATGGCCAGTACCGTTCCCCAGGGCACTGAGAACGGGCGGCGTCCCACGGTCCGGCCGCCCGGCGTGGAGGACGGGTCATCGGTCATGAGAAACACCTCCTCTTCAATTTTCCTCCGCCTCCGCCCGGCGGAGGAGATCGACGATCACCGGTTGATCGGGATTCAATCCGAGCGACCGGCGGAAGCACTCTGCCGCGCCCCGACCGTCCTCTCTGTCGAGCAGTATTTTACCGCGAAGATTCCAGCATCCCAAGTGTGCGGGCATGAGACCGAGTCCGCCTTCGGTGTCAGTGAGAGCCTCATCCGATCTCCGGGCCATGTAGAGGGTCCGCGCCCGGTTGAAAAAGATGAGCCCCAGACGCGGATCGAGTTCCTCGGCCCGGCCGTAGGCGTGAAGAGACTCGTCGATGCGGCCAAGGTAACCGAGCGCAATCCCGAGGTTCATGAAAACCCGCGGCTCCGCAGGATCGATCGCCGCCGCCGCCTCAAAGGAGCGCACGGCGTCGGCGAAAAGCCCGAGATTCAAGAGCGCGCGCCCCCGGGTGTCATGAAGTCCGAGCAGATTCACGAAGCTCGTGTACGCGGGATCGACCCTCGCCGCCGCGTCGAGGTGGTCGCGCGCGCACGCGCTGTCACCGGGCAGGCCGCGCTCCAGGTAGGTGATCCCGAGCCAGGTGTGCCCCTCGCGGTAGTTGGGCGTGCGCGCCACGTCGCGCCCGAAAAGCGTGAAATCGTCGGCCCAGTCGCGATTGCGGCCGATCGTGAGCGCACTGAGCAGAACGAGATAGACAAGAACAATCACAAACGCCGGGCGCCTCCACTTCCCCTGACCGATTCGCCCCCACAGGGCGGCCAGGGCCAGACAGGCACCGGCCGAGGGCAAATAGACAAAGCGCTCCGCCTTGATGTGGTGAATCGGAAAAATATTCATCACCGGGAGCAGAGCGACAAAGAACCACGCAATGCCAAAGGCCGCCAGGGGCAAAGACTTTCTGTAATAGAGGACGAGACCAAGTCCCACGAGCACGAGAAACAGACCGGCCACGAAGGCGAGTTGAAGGGGACTGGTCACGATCAGCGTCGTGTCCGCCGTGGTCAGCCCAAAGGGGAGGAGCATCTTGACGGCGTACTCGGCCAGAACGCCCGGCATGGTGAGAAAGGTCTGGAGGGGGCCGTCGCCGTGCCAGACTCCTTCCTTCATATCGCCGAGGGAGCCGAGAAGGATGGAGCGCGCCACGAGATACACGAGAGCGACCAGGCCGAATCCCGCGATCGCCAGTCCCCGGCGCAGCAGAGCGCGCCCCGCCGTCGGTCCGAAGAGGCCAAAGAGTTCGATGAGCACGAGCAGCGCCGGCAGAACGATCACCGCCTCCTTGGTCAGAAGGCCGAGGCCGAAGAGGATCGGGCCGCAAATATAGAAGAGGCAATTCGCGGGCGCCTTTGGCGCCTCGCGCACGGTCGACGCCCACCGCACGTACACGGCCAGCGCACCGAAAAAAAAGAAACCCGCCAGCGTGTCCTTGCTCCCCGAGATCCAGGTCACGCTCTCCACATGAATCGGGTGAACCGCGTAGAGGAGAGCGCAGACGAGCGCCACCGACGAACTCGACGCCAGCCGTGCGCGGTGCGCAAGCCGCCGCACGATCGCCATCAGAAGAAGGGCGCTCAACGCGTGAAGCACGATATTGGGGATGTGGTGAAGCAGGGCGTTCTGACCGAAGAGCCAGACGTTGAGGGTCACGAAGAGAAGCTGCACGGGCCGGAAGTAACCGCTCGACGATCCTCCTTCGGCCCGATCCCGCCCGAGATCGGTGACCGAACCGGTCCACGCGTCGCGGAACTCTTCCCACGAATCGATGACGAAGGCCTGCTGCACGATCTCCTTGTGATCGACCCAGACGAATCCGCCGCACAGAGCATTGGCGAAAACCGCCGCCGTGGCAAGGACGACGAGCGCCGCCGGCCAGAAAGACGCCGCCCCGCTGCGAGAATGGCTCTCACCTTCGGCGGCGGGCGCCGATTGCGACTCCGGCCCGGAACGCGTCTTTTTTTTGCTCACCCCTTACTCCCGGTCGCGTACGATGTCGTCGAGCGCATACTCCCTCAAGACCCCCTCGATCAGCCTGAGGCCGCCGCCCCTGAGCGCCGCCGCTGCCGCCCCGAGGTAGGTCTTGCAGGTGAGATCCTTTTCGCCCTCGATGGCGATGGCGAGCGCATCGCGAAGATCGTGCTCCCGCCGGATGGCGATCGTATAGGCGGCGGCCGCTCTGATCCCGGGATTGTCGCTGCTGAGCGACTTGACGAGGACATCGTTGACCTTCTCCCGGTCCTCGATGTAGACGAGCCCGATGATCCCGTGGATCCGCATGAAGTCCTTTTTGTCCCTGGCCGCTGTCCGCAGCACGAGCGACTCGGCGCTCTTCTTGCCCCGTCCCACCGAGGCGATGGCGCGGATCAGGTTCGCGGCGGCGGCGTCCTCCTTTTCGCTCGATTTCTGCTTGAGGAGCGCCTTGAGCGACTTGGGCTCTGCAAGCTGTTCGAGGGCGACGATCGCCTCGTTGCGCATGGCGAGATCGGGGTGGGAGAGCGCCGCCGCGGCCGCCTCCCAGAAGGAGGGGGGCGATGTGCGGCCGATTTCGTGCAGGAGGCGCTCCGCCTGACGGCCCGACGCCCAGCGCGACGAGAACCAGGATTCGATGAACTCGATCGCTTTCTTGTCGTCGGTCACGATGAGTGAAGGAAAATACTGGCGCGCCGTGTTCCCCCTGTCGCCGCGGCCGCTCCCCTTCTTGACGGCGTCCAGAACCTCTTCGAGCGCCTCCCTGTCGAGCGGGTCGGCCGATGCGCCCCCAGTGGCGCCGCGCGTCTTGCTCTCCGTCTCTCCCTGCGCGCCTTCCCTGGGATCTCCGTAAATGAGGCGGCGCGGTGCGCGGGCGCTGGCGCGCAGCGTCCACTCGAAGGCGGGATCGACCTTGCGGATCGCCTCGACCATGCACCACTCGAGCTGCCCCGTGGTAATCATGAAGGGCACCGAGAGGATCACCGATCCGTCGGGATTGAGCCAGATGTGATTGGGCGCGTTGACCGGTTCGCCCGGAGCGATCTTGAAAACGTCGCGGCGCACGTCGCGCTCCACCTGCTGGTGGCTGCGGCAGGTGATCGTTCCCACGCGGGCGCAATTCTTGCCGCTCCCCTTGTGTGAGAACCTGGAGGCGAAGAGGTTGACCGTGCTGCCGCTGAGTGTGACGATCTTCCCGTCGCGGTAATGGCGCTTGACGAGCTCCTCGCAGACCGGCTCCCCGTCCATGTTGACGGCGATGAAGATCGGTTTGTTCTCCGCCTTGGCCTTTGCCAGCGCGTCATCGAAGGACTCGACCCAGGCGATCCCTCCTGCGATTGGGGAGTGTGCTCCCGCGATTGGGGAGTGTGCTCCCGCGGTTGGGGAGTGTGCTCCTACAGCCGTTAAAACGGTGAGAAGGCCAAAGAGGAAAAAGTAGGCCAACAGACGCGGGGGGATCTGCATGAAATCGGTCCTCTCATTCGGTCTTATTTCTCGCCGCCTCCGTCGATCCGGGGTTCGGGAACGAGGAGCAGGTTCGTCACACCACCCGGTGGGACACGGAACTCGACGGGCAGATACTGCTGCGCCGTATCACCCATGAGGGTCGCCTTGTAATAACCGGGAATGAGCTTTCTTGTTTCGAACTCCCCCGTCCGCTTGTTGACCTGCGTCCAGGCGTTGAGATCGGTCCCCTCCTCGACGGTCTCGAAATAGAGGCCCAGCCAGCGGGACTCTCCCAGATCCTCGGGGAGCTGGACCGTTCCTTTGGCCACCACCGGTGTGACCATGGTGAGCACCACGTCGTCGCGCATGGCGCCCGCAAAGATCTCCAGATCCTTGATCGCCGGAACGGCGTACTCCTGGTCCCTGGCACGCACCGTGTAAACGCCCGTGGGCACCCCGTCGAATCGGAAGGTGCCGTCGAGATCGGTGACCGTACTCATCCGGATCGAGAGGCCCGAGTCAGAGTCGTCCTTCTGCGCGTCGAGAGCGATCCGCACGCCGCGCACCGCCGTCGGGTCGCCCTCGGTGACGACCCGGCCCGAAAGAGAACCGGTGACGATCTCGAAATCGACCACGACCGGAACATTTTCCACCACATCCACCGACCGCCTGATCCTCGAATCGAGATGGCCCATCGGCCCGGGCATGTTGCTCACGCTGATCGTCCGGCCGCCGGCCGGCACCTGGCCGAGGTCGTACCGGCCGGTGGACGACACGGTCCCCTCGTAGCGCCGCCCCTTGTAGGTGCTCACGATGGCGCCCTCGGCAGGGGCGCCGTCGAGCAGAACGCGCCCCGTGACCCGCGCCTTGGGCCCCGCCTCCTCGACACCGAGGTCGATCACGATCTTCGACGTCTCGCCCGACGCAACCTCCACGTCGGACTCCATGAGCGGACCGGTGCGCATCACTTCACCCAGGCCGAGGGGATCCTTGTCGAGGACCCTCTTCAGGACCGCCACCCCCCACTGGCCCGGGTTGAGGTTGGTCACACGAAACTTGCCCTCGTGGTCGGTCGCCGTGATCCGCGGCGATTGCATCTCGATAATGGTGTCCGACCTTTCGAGATTGAGGGCGATCATGTAAGGCGCCTCGTGGGTGCTTCCCCCCTTGTGGACGATGCCCTCGATTATGCCGCCCGGCTTGACAAAGATCACCGTTTCGTTGCTCTCACCCGCCTCGAGATCGGCGCGCACCTTGAGGCTTCCCGTGGTGATCGCGTAGTTGGGATGGGAGACGTTGACCTTGTAATCGCCCGGATTCAGGTTCCCGAAACGCGCCGCGCCGGCCCCGTCGGTGCGCGACCGCGCCAGCTTGGTGGGATTGAACATCCAGCGGTCCTCGTCGTTGTAGGTGTGCACCTGGGCCCACTCCACGGGCTCCTTTCTCTTCTCGGTCATCACGTGGACCACGGCCGGATAGGCCGGTTCGAGCACCACGTCGATCGAGACCGGCTCGGCCTTGACGGTGATCGTCTCCTTGGTCACGCCAAAACCGGCCGCCGTCACGAGGAGCTCGTAGTCTCCGGGCGGCAGATCCTTGATGTGAATGATGCCGTCATCGAGCCGCTCCATCCGTTCCGTCGGCGTGATCGGAGGGTGAAAGGGAAGGACGTTCATCTCCATCCGGTGCTGCCTGAACTTGAGGCGCGCGTTGTCGATCGCCGCCCCTCCCTTGTCGCGCACGGCGATGCGCAGTCCGTAGGCGGGCGGCAAGGTGATCGTGGGCGGCTCGAACTCGGGATCGAAAGGTCCGACCACGGTCCAGGGGTCCTCGGGATAACGGCGCGCCGCCGCAAATGTGGAAAGGGGCGCGGCGCCGGCGAAAACGAACTTACCCTCCGCATCGGACGCCACGGGCGGCTGGAGCACGATGAACTCGGCCACGCCGTAGATCGGCCCGACGCGGACCTCGATCCCTTCGACAGGATCGCCGAAGGTGTCGACCACGTTGCCCTCGAGGCGCACGCCGTCATCGAGGGTGATCGCCCCCACGTCGCGTTCCCCGCCGCCCGATGTCTGAATCGGACCCTTCTTGGTCGTCACGTACCGGGCGCGGTCGACGATGAGTGTCATGATGCCGAGGCGCACACCCTCGAGGCGGAAGGTGCCGTCGGACCCGGTCATGGTGGTGGGAAAAGGCATGAAGTCGACCACCTGCCCCATGGCGGGCGGAGGATCGATGACGAACTCCCGCGAGTCGAAGCGGACCAGAAAGGAACAGTTGTCGCGATAATCCTGAAGACCGGAAATGAAGACCACCGGGGGGAGCATGGTGGCCCGAACGCGCGCGCCCGAGATCGGCTCGCCGTCGCTGTCGACCACTTTGCCCGTGAGAACCGCGCAGGGTTCGAGGATGATGTCTCCCAGATCGACGACTTCGCCGGGGCCGGGGAGATGGTCGACGATGCGCGCCGTGGGACGCGCTCCGCCGAGATCGACGCCGAGAGCGAAGAACGCCCGCGGATAGACCTCCCTGATCTCGAAGGTGCCGTCGGCCGCGGTGCGCGTCCCCGACATCCTCAGCTCGAGAGGCGGCGTGGTCTCGCTCATGAGAGAGGTGGCATCTTGCAGAAAATCGAGGATCTCGCCCCCCACGATCGCGACCCTGATGTCGGCCACCGGCGTCAGGTCCGTTTCGACGACGCGCCCCTTGATGACGCCCAGCGCCTCGCGATAGGACTGGGGCATGACGTCGTCGCCCGCGGCGAGGTCGTCGGGATTGGGCAGCAGGTTCTCCTTGCTCGGCGCCCGATCAACCCCGTCGGCGTGCCCCTCGGCGAAGGGAGCGTCGCTCACCTCCGGTCTCTGACTCTCGAGGATGTCGCTCTCCGCGTCGCCCCCTTGAAAAAGAACATAGCCCACAATGCCGATCACCACCATGAAGGCGATGAGCACGGCGGCCAGAAGATTTTTGTGCATCGAAATGAAACCTTTCTCCCCCGTCGATCTTGCTTTCCAATCGAAGGGCATCCAGAGAAGGGTGTCCCCGGAATTATAATACAGCAATTCCGATCGTTTGCAACCGGCACAGGGCTCGGTGCGTCGGGCGCTATTCCAGATCGTGGACGATCAGGCCGCTCCGCAGCTTGGGTTCGAACCAGGTGCTCTTGGGCGGCATGATCTCGCCGGCATCGGCGATCGCCATGAGCTGCTCGATCGACGTGGGATAGAGAGCGAAGGCTGCCGCCCAGCCCTCGGCAACCCGTTTTTCGAGTTCGTCCATTCCGCGGATGCCGCCCACGAAATCGATGCGGCTGTCCTTGCGCGGATCGTCGATCCCGAGGACCGCCGAAAGGAGATTGTTCTGCAAGATGGCCACGTCGAGACTCTGCACGGGATGGCGGGGATCAAAGGATCCCTCCTTTGCGGTGAGCCGGTACCACTGGCCATCGAGATACATGCCAAAGTTCTTGGGAGAAGAGGGGCTCCGCTCGTCGGTGGCCGCCACGTCGAAGGAGGCCTCGAGCTTTTCGAGGAACTCTTCTTTTGTCATGCCGCGCAGGTCCTTGACCACCCGGTTGTAGTCCATGATATGGAGCTGATCGTGGGGAAAGAAAACGGCCATGAAGGTGTTGTACTCCTCCTGGCCCGTGTGGTTGGGATTCTGTTCCTTGCGTTCCACGGCAATATTGGCGCCCGATGCCGAGCGGTGGTGGCCGTCGGCCACGTAGAGGCAGTCGAGGGCACAGAAGCGATCGCGAAAGCTGTCGGTGAGTGCTGCGTCGGTGACGACCCACAAGGTGTGGCCGATTCCGTCGGGGCTCACGAAATCGTAGGTCGGCTCGGTGGTGCGCACCTGGTCGACGAGAGTGTTGATGGCGTCCTGCGCCTTGTAAGTCAAAAAGACCGGTCCCGTGTTGGCGTTGAGCTCGCGCACGTGGCGGGTGCGGTCCGCTTCCTTGTCGGCGCGGGTGAGCTCGTGCTTCTTCACGCGGTCGGCGTGATAGTCCCAGGCGCTCACCGTTCCCACGACGCCCGCCTGCACGTGGTCGCCCATCGTTTGCTGATAGACGTAGAAACAGGGCACCTCGTCCTGGATCATCGATCCGTCGATCAGCTTCCTGAGATTCGCCGCGCCCGTGGCGTAGACTGCGTCGTCGTAGAGATTGATACCCTCGTCGAGATCGATCTCGGGCTTGACGACGTGGAGGAAACTCAGGGGATTGCCGGCCGCCAGGGCGCGCGCCTCGGCGGAGTTGACCACATCATAGGGCGGGCTGGCGATCTGTTGCGCCACTTCGGGTCGGGGGCGGATGCCGCGGAAAGGTCTCACATCTAATACCATGACAGAACTCCTCATCGATGGTGAACGTGTCAAATACTGAGAGATTGCTAATCGGGGAATGTTAACGGACCGATCAGGTCGGCCAAAACCAAAAAAACCGCCTGTCCTGCTTTTGTCGCTCGAAGGAGGGCAAGCGATTAAGCGCCGGACAGGCGGAAGGAACTTCCTGCTCGTTTCAGAAGCCTGAAGGAGGTACAAGGACAGGCTTACAAAAGCAGGAGGTTGATTTCATATGGGCGTTCCTTTTTCGTCTCGGTCTCTTTCCTGTTGTGATGCAAAAAATAGATCATGAGATTGATTCGTTCACGGGAACGGCCAGACAATGTGCAACGATCACGAGATCCAGTACCGGCCGCAGGCCGTACAGGCCCGGTTCCGACCGAGCGCTCCGACGCGCATCGCGGGATCACCGAAAAGGGGACAACTACCGTCAGGTTCACCCATCTCCTGGCAGGTGCCGAGAGTGGCACCGGTCCTCACGTACCGGTCGTACTTTTGCCTGAGGCGCCAGCACATGTCTCGGCCCGATTGGTTATGGCGATAAGCTCTTTTTTTTCTTGTAGTTAGTCTGATCATTGGTGTCGTCTCTGTTCCGCTTCCGATTTCGTTTCGTTGTTGGATTCCGCGCCAAATTCCGTTGGGATTCGACCGAATCCGTTCAGAACCTTTATAGCGCACCAATCGCAGGGCGCACAAAAAATTAGTCTCTCGAACCACACAATTTCAAATGCCGGGCGGGAGGCCCCCGCGATCGTGTATAATGGTCTTGTTTCCCACCTCCTCTTGGACCGAACCTTGTGCTGTGAGCAGACTTGAGTTCCGGAGGCCATCATGCGCTCGACACCGATTCTCCTTCTCGTGGCCCTTCTCGTTTTATTCGCCGTGAACGGCTCTTCCCAGACGATCCAGAAATCTCCCGCCGGACCATCGCTCGACAGCGCTCCGGAGCCGACGCCCCCCTCGGTCGAGCTCGATTACGCGGAATCGTCGACGGGCCTCTCCTACCCTGCGTGGGAAGGGGGCTCGACGGAGCTCGAAATGGGCGATGTCAACGGCGACGGTTTCGTCGATATCGTGTCGATCGGCGATCACGGCTCGCCTTACGTCAACTCCCAGGAGCATGGCGTCATGGTCTTTTTCGGAGACGGCATGGGCTCGTGGACCGTGTCGATGAACGGCAATTTCGGATATGGCGGCGTGGCGCTCGGCGACGTGAACAACGACGGTTTCGTTGATGTCGGTTACGGCATGCACCACGACTACTCGTCCACCGATTTCGGCGATCAGCTCATCGAGGTCGCCCTCGGCGACGGCACGGGCATCAACTGGACACCCTACGACGACGGGCTCGCCACCAACGGCGAGTCGTGGGGCATGTTCGGCACCGACTTCGCCGACATCGACGGCGATGGAGACCTCGACCTCGGCTCGGTCTCCTTCGGGTCGGGCGGGGGCGTGCACGTCTATGCCAACAACGGCGACGGCACGTGGACGCAGACCTTCGGATTCCTCGGCGGCAACTGCAATCTCGACTTCACCTTCGGCGACGTGAACAACGACGGCCATCCCGATTTTGCCGCCGAGCACCAGGACGGATCGGTCTATCTCGGCGACGGTGCGGGCGGTTTCACCCTCGCCGACGGCAATCTCCCCTCGCCCGGGGGCTGGGGGGCGCGGGACGGGATCGACCTCGGCGATCTCAACAACGACGGCTACGACGACATCGCCTGGGTCGATTCGAGCGGCGGCGTCGAGGTCTGGCTCTGGGATCCCTCGGGCGTCTGGATCGAGGCGACTGACGGACTGCCCGCCACGGGGCCGGCCGCCGCTGCGCAGATCGCCGACATGGACGGCGACGGCAACAGGGATCTCGCCCTCTTCGGGGACGGTGTGGGCGGCGTCTATCTCGGCGACGGCACCGGGACGTGGTCTCTCAACGCCGTGTTCACCATTCCGGGCTCACCCGGCTACAGCCAGGCCTTCCGCGCCGGCGAGGATGTGGACCGGAACGGCCGCGGCGACATCGTCCTCCTCGACGAGGAAGGAACGTGGATCAATTACCAGAATCACCTCCGTTGCTTCCGGGAAACTTCGACACCCAAAAAGCTCGGTGTCCGCCTGACGCGGCCCGGCCCTCACAGAGTCTGGCAGAGGGGCTCCGTGCGGTTCGTCGAGTGGCTGAGCGGTGTGCCGGGCGGCGCGCCGAGTGCGATCGATCTCGATATCTCCACGTCGGGCCCGCAGGGGCCGTGGACGGCGATCGCCGGCGACCTTCCCGATAACGGGCGCCACCAGATGATCGTGCCGGCGGGGCTGCCGCAGTCGGCTGAGTGCCATTTGCGCGTCACTGTCAAGAGCGGCGGCGATGAGGCTGAGTGGATCAACGCCATCGCCTTCGTCATTGAATAAGAAGTCTGACAACAACACACCTTCGTCTCGAGGAATTCACACAATCGGGCTGATCCGGCTAAACGAAAAGGATGGTCTCAGGTCGGAGGTGGTGAGGCTTTTTGCTGCCTTCCACATTCTGGCCTTCGGCCAGACTGAAGTCGGCTGCAAAAAGCCTCACCACCCCCGACCGTGCGGACCGTGCAGTCGGTTATCGGGTCTGACAGATTACTTTGATTTCGCGAGAACGGCACTTTGCAGTGATCAGTCTTTTATTAATGGGCTCCGGTCTTTCTGATTCCGATCGATGGCTTTGATTACTATCGACGCGGGCACTCTAAGCTCTACTCGACCTCGAGAACGTTCATGTTCGTCAGCGTCGCCGCGCTTCCGCCCCACGGTCCGACGAGCGCCTGCAGCGGAGCGCGGTCACCGGCACTCCAGCTCGATGAGATGGTAATCGGCAGGATGAGCACCCCCTTCGACGGAACAGCGCCGACGAATCCCGACCAGACAAAGGGCCAGATATAGAGGTTGCCGTGCTGCGTGGCGTAGGGCGGATCGAGGATCGTCTCGCCCCAGGCGAGCACAACCGGCTCGGCCGGAGCGCCCACAACCTTGATGTCGATGGCCGAGCCCGGAGTCACCTGGCCCGTGTGATAGAGGTGGGGATAAAATTCATCGGCGCCCATATCGACGATCGCGTCGGCGATGCGAGGGTCTCCGTCGATATCGGTTTCGGTGAGAAAGTTGTGATAGGATCCCGCGTTCCGGCAGGGAGAGTTCCAGGAGATGTGAAAGTCATCAGAAGAGGGATCGACGAAAAGGGGATCGTCGTCGATGTTGCCGTTGCCCCAGGTTAGGGTCGCTCCGTTTTGAATGGAGATCGACGCCTGGCCGCCTTCGATGTTCGAGAAACCGACAAAGAGCTCCAGATTGATTCCGTCGAGATTGACCGCAGATCCCAAAGGGGCGCTGTTGTTCCACATGATCGTGTTGACCATCGGGATCGGTTCGGTGATGATATGGATGCGATCGATATGGATTCCCCCGCCGCATTCGGTTGCCGTGTTCCCGAAAAACACGTTGTTGATCAGCGTCGGCCGCGGAAGCCAGTCGCATCCCAACCCACCGCCCTTTGACGCTGAATTCCTCGCGATGATGTTGTTCATGATGACCGGTCGAGCTGAATCACAACTGATCCCTCCTCCCATGACCAGGGCTTCGTTATCGACAATCATGTTCGACACGATCAGCGGTGCGGACCCATTGCAGATGATCCCGCCTCCAAGGTATGCCGAATGACCCGTGATGAGGTTGTTCGAGACCGTTGCGTTTCCATCCCCCACGTAAACACCAACCGTCTCGCCCTGGGATGGAGTTCCGATAATCTTGTTGCGATCGATCGTGATTGCCTCGCAGAATTTGGTAGTGATCTGTCCGCTGGTGATGACGCTCGTGTTGCCCAGAATGATGTTATTCCTGATCTCGCCGTTGGTTCGGTAACAGTAGAGGCCGCTCATCGTATTCGAGCTGTTTCCCTCGATCCTGTTGTTCAAGATCCGTATAGAGTTCTTTCCAAATAATGGTTGACGTACCTTGATACCTCCTGTTTTGGAGGCGGAGTTGAAACTAACCACGTTGTCGAAAATCAGAGGCTGAGAATTCTCGCGGCAAAGGATCCCGCCTCCCGAGTCTGCCGTGTTTTCCACAATCTCATTGCGAACAATGTGCGGTGACGATTCTCGGCAATAGATCCCGCCGCCATCATGGCTCACGCTGTTCTGAGTGATCCTGTTACCG
>Ga0180429_10002647_pt1 | contig 14682 bp, 13 predicted proteins | sample SS_ome_FD_132428 | JGI IMG/M metagenome (GOLD analysis project Ga0180429, IMG submission 132428) | Hypersaline lake sediment archaeal communities from the Salton Sea, California, USA - SS_1_S_1 metaG | ecosystem: Environmental > Aquatic > Non-marine Saline and Alkaline > Hypersaline > Sediment ...
CGCCAGAAAGACGAATTGAAAGCGTTTGCCCCGTCCGAAGAAATCCGGGTCGACAAGGCCGTCGATTTCCCGGTAGATATTTGACGGGTTCGTGAAACATCCAATATCGGCGTTGCGCAGCATTCCTCATCATTGCGGCGTACATTTCGTGCGCCTCTCTCTTCGGAATTTGCGCGCCGTATCTTGAACGTTTCACGAACCCGTCGCAAAATGTCTGAATCATTTTGCCACAACATCAGGAAAGATATTATGAAACAAAACCTGCCGGTATCCCTTGAATTCATCTACCAGGTCTTCGCCCTGATCGTCACCGTTATCCTGGTGCATGCCGCCTACGTGGCCATCATCCGGCCCAATGCGGATGCCGTTCTCGCGGCCCAGGCCGCCGCCCTGGAAGCGGACGACCCGCCTTCCAGCGACCAATCGCTGTTCGTCATGGTGAAGGACTACGAACAGGAAGCCTGCTTTGTTCTCATGTTCTGGGCCCTGGCCATCATGGGATACAAGGGCATCAGCACTATCCGGCATCGCGGTCTGCTGAATCTCGACCTGATCCCGCTGGCCGAAGGCGTTCGCATCCTGCCGGAAGACACCCTCGTGTTCTCGCGCCGCATCCAGGCCCTGCCGGCGGACCAGCGGCAGTCCCTTCTGCCCCGAACCCTGCTGGCGGCCCTGCACCGTTTCGGGTCGACCCGCAACATCCAGGATGTGGCCCATGCCATGCACGCCTCCTGCGAAGCCGAAGGGGAGCGCCTGGATGCCGAACTGGCCATGATCCGCTACATTGCCTGGGCCATTCCCTCGGTCGGTTTCATCGGCACGGTACGCGGTATCGGCCAGGCCCTGGGGAATGCCCACAAGGCCGTGCAGGGCGACATCCTGGAGGTAACCCAGAGCCTGGGGGTAGCCTTCAACTCGACCCTGATCGCGCTCTTGATCAGCATCGTGCTCATGTTTCTCCTGCACCAGCTGCAATTGCTGCAGGAGCGCTATGTCCTGGACACCGAAGCCTACTGCGAGGAAAAACTTACCCGACGGCTGCATACCCGACCGATGGAGGCGGGTGGCGTATGATCGGATTGGCATTGAACGATACGGGCATCCTGGCAGCTGGCCCTGACGAAATGCTCCTGGAAATTGAGGCAGGCGCCCTGGCCAGTCCGGGTTTTGCCGTCATCGAAGCGGGGCACCTCCAAGTGGGCGTCGCCGCGGAAAAGCGCTGCCGCCAGGTGCCGCGCCAAAGCAACCACCACTTCTGGGACCAGCTGGCCAGCGCGCCCCTGCAGGACCCGGCCTATGCGGGATGGACCCATGCCGACCTGGCCCACGCCCACCTGAAAGCCATCTGGCAGCAGTTGGCCCCGGTGCACCGGGACGTTCTGGTGGCCGTGCCGGACACCTATGGCGAGCCGCAGCTGGAACTGCTGGCCGGCATCATGAAGGCCCTGGCCATTCCGGTCGATGGATTTGTCTCCCATGCCCTGGCCGCACTTCCGAAAGACGCCCCGACGGAAATCCTGCTGCACCTCGATCTCCACCTGCACCGCACCGTTCTGACCGTACTGGACTGCCGCCGCGCCCCTGCCGTCATGGGTCACGCGTCCGTCGATGGTTTCGGTCTGGACCGCCTGCGGACCGCCTGGATGCAGGCCATTGCCGATGAATTCGTCCGCCGCACCCGTTTCGATCCCTTTCACGACGCGCACACCGAACAGGCCCTTTATGACCGCCTGCCGACCCTGCTGGAAGACCTGACGCAAACTGAAGACACCGAAGTCGCGATGACAACCCCTGATGACACCCACCGCATCCGGCTGACACGGGACCCGCTGGAACACCCCCTTTTGCCGCTGATGGATGCCATTCACCGCCAGAGCTATATCCTGCAGCAGGACTATTTTCGCAAACAGCCTCTGGGCACAATTCTGGTCAGCCACCGCGCGGCGGGCCTGCCCGGCTTTTGTCAACGCCTCGAGGCGGCGGCCAGTGCCCGCGTGCGGACACTGGCCGAAGGTGCCGGTGCCAAAGGCGCCCTCGCATTTATCGGCGACTTTCCCCGGCCGGAAGGGCGCAAGGGCGTGCCCTTCCTTAACCGGAAACCGCGTGGCAAGGATCGACCGGACGCCGCCGTCCCGACTTCGAGCGCCCACCAGGCCGATGATCATCCGGCCGCCACCCATCTGCTCTACCGCAGCCGGGGCTACCCGCTGTCGGAGGTCCCCCTGATCATCGGCTGCCAGATTCCGGCCGGCCCTTCCGGGATTCGCATTCATGGCCGGACCGAAGGCGTTTCCCGCCGCCACTGCGCCGTGGTGAGACGGGAAGGCCGTCTGGTTCTCACCGACACCAGCACCTACGGCACCTTCGTGGACGGGGTGAAAGTTGTCGGGGAAACGGAACTGACCGTGGGACAATCCATCCGGGTGGGTACCCCCGGAGAACAGCTGCAGGTTATCGCCTGTCTGGAAAACGATGAAACGCCGGTCGCTTAATATCTTCAGCCTGTCATTTATCGACTGCATCTGCTGCGGTCTGGGGGCTATCATCCTGCTGTTCGTCATTGTCAACGCCCGCAGCGCCGTGCGCCGCGACCAGGTCACCCAGGACCTGACGAGCGAAGTCAACCAGTTGGAGCGCGAAGTTCTGGAGGGCCGGAAGCGCATGGTGGACCTGCGCAACGCGCTGGAAGCAACCGAACAGGAATACGTGCGCATCCAGGGATCCACCCGCCAAATCGCACCGGTGCTGAAAGAACGTCAGCTTGAAATCGCCCACTACCAGGACAAAACCCTGGCGCAGAAAGAACACGCCAACAAACTGAAAGCCGATGTGCGTTCGCTGGACGAGGGGGTCCAACGGCTCAAGGCCGGCAGCCAGGACGAGGACGATTACGGGGCCAAGGTCCGCTCGTTTGCCGGCGAGGGCAACCGGCAGTACCTCACCGACCTGCAGGTTGGCGGCGGCCACATCCTGATTTTGCTGGACGCTTCCGCCAGCATGCTGGACAGCAGCATCGTGGGCATTATCCGTCGCCGTAACCTGTCCGAAGACCAGCAGCGCAAATCCCCCAAATGGCGCAAGGCCTTAGCCACGGTGGACTGGCTGACGGCCCAGTTCCCGCCCGGCAGCCGCTACCAGATTGTCGTTTTCAACGAAAGTGCCCGGCCCCTGCTCCCGGGCACCGACGGCCGCTGGTTGAAAACGTCCGACGCCCCCCAGCTCAACAAAGCCATCGACCATCTCTACAAGCTGGTACCCGAAAAAAGCACCAGCCTGGCCAATGCCTTTGACGTCTTGCGTAAGCTCCGGCCGGAACCCGACAATGTCTTCCTGGTAACGGACGGACTACCCACCAGGGGCACCGACAAGCCCTGGTTCAGCAAAGTTTCCGGCGAAAAACGCCTCCAGCTGTTCGATCGTGCCGTCAAGATGCTGCCCGATAAAATCCCCGTCAATGTCATCCTCTTCCCCCTGGAAGGGGATCCGGCCGCGGCCAGCGCCTACTGGAAACTGGCCGCCCTGACCCGGGGCGCCTATTTCTGCCCCTCACCGGACTGGCCCTGACCATGCGCCCGCGCCGCCGCGATATCGAAGTCTTCAGCCTCTCCTTCCTGGACTGCATCTGCTGCGCCTTTGGCGCCATTATTCTGCTGTTTGTTCTCTCAAAATTCGGCGAGCCCCTGGTGATCGAGCAGACCCGGACCGATCTGGATGCCGCCGTCATCCGGCTGGAAGAGGAAAAACATGAGATCCGCGGCGAATCCCTGGTGATCGAGCGGGAGCTCGACGCCAAGCGAATTCAGCTGACCGAGGCCAAGAAAGAACTGGCCCGGCTGCAGGGCGATCTGTCCGCCATCGAAGGCGAATATGCCGCGGCCCGCGACAATGCCGAGGTTCAGAATATCATCGAAGGGCGCATGGCCCGCACCCTGCAGGATCTGACCGAAGAGATGAAGCGCCTCTCCGCTCAACGCCCGCCCCAGCCGAACGCCTCGGTAGGCGGCATCCCGGTGGACAGCGAGTACATCATCTTCATCATCGACACCTCCGGCAGCATGCAGCGCGGCGCCTGGGGCACCGTCCAAAAAAAGATCCGCGAGACGCTGAACGTCTATCCCAAAGTCAAGGGCATCCAGATCATGAACGACATGGGGGATTATATGTTTCCCCAGTACCGTGACCGCTGGATTCCCGACACCAAGCGCCGCCGGGAAGTCATTCTGGAAGCCCTGGCCACCTGGCAACCCTTCAGCAACAGCAGCCCGGTGGAAGGCATCACCATGGCCATCCAGTCCTTCTACGACCCCAAGAAAAACATCAGTCTCTATGTCTTCGGGGATGAATACTCCGGCCGGGACATGCAGGCCGCCGTCAAAGCCGTGGACAAAATCAACCGCGCCGGTCCTGGCGGAAAACGCCGCGTGCGCATCCATGCCGTGGGCTTTCCCACCGTGCTCACCGATCCCCGGGGCATCACCGGCATCCGTTTCGCCGCCCTCATGCGCGCCATCTGCGAACGCAACGGCGGCGCCTTCGTGGGCCTCACCCGCGCCCGGCCATAACGAGTAACGTGTATAATGGGATCAGTCCAGCAACTCCCGTATCGTCCGCGCCATTGCCCCCAGCGACAGAGGCTTCATCATCAGCTTGCGAACCCCCATTCCCAGGGCCTTTTCTTTGGTAATAATTTCGCTGAAACCCGTGCACATGATAATCGGAAGGTCCGGGCGCCGGGTCAATACGGCCCGCACCACATGATCACCGGTCAGGCCGGGCATGGTCATGTCGGTAATCAGAAGATCCACACCATCCGGGTCGGATTCGAAAGCGGCAACGGCGGCCGCGCTGTCTGTAAAGGCCGTCACCGTATATCCCAATCGCTCGAGCATCTGGCGATTGACCTGGACGATATCGACTTCGTCGTCGATCAGCATCACCCGCTCCGTCCCGCCCGGCAATTTGGCCCCCAGGGTTTGCTGTCGGTCGAATACTTTGGCGGAAATGATGGGGAAATAAATCTTGAACGTCGTCCCTTCACCCGGTGTACTCTCCACCGTGATATACCCGTTGTGGCTGGTGACAATGCCGTGGACCACGGCCAATCCAAGCCCGGTGCCCTCTTCCTTCTTCTTGGTGGTGAAATACGGATCAAAAATGCGCTCGATGACGTCAGGGGGCATGCCATGCCCGGTATCCCGTATGGCGAGGCAGAGATAGTCCGACGCCGTCAGATGCTGCAGCGGCAAGGGTGGCTCGAATTCGTCGCGGGCTTCTCCAAGATAGACTTCCAGTATACCACCATTCGAACGCATGGCATGACCGGCATTGGTGCAGATATTCATGAGCACCTGATGGATCTGGGTCACATCGGCCAGGATGGTTGCGGACGACATGAGAACCCGCTGGCGAATTGCGATGGTCGCCGGCAGTGAGGCCCGCAGCAGTTTGAGAACTTCTTTGACGATGGCACTGATGTTGACGGGCTTCAACTTCTGTTCGGTCTGACGGCTGAACGCCAGAATTTGAGCGACCAGGTCCCGGGCCCGGTAGCTGGCGCTGAGCACCTTGTTGATGTTCTCCATCAAGGGGGTGTCCTCGACCATGTCCATGCGGGCCAATTCCGTGTAGCCGATGATGGCGGCCAGGATATTGTTGAAATCGTGGGCAATGCCGCCCGCCAGCGTACCGATGGCCTCCATTTTTTGGGCCTGGCGCAGTTGTTTGGTGAGGGTCACTTCACGGGTGACATCACGCTTGACCGCCACGTAACTGACCATCCGGCCGGTGTGATCCCGGATGGGGGTAATCGTGGCTTCTTCTTCATAGATCGTGCCGTCTTTCTTGCGGTTGACAATGCGGCCTTTCCAGACCGTCCCGCCGGTGATCGTGGCCCACAGCGCGGCATAGAAGGCGCTGTCGTGTTTGCCGCTTTTCAGCAGGGAAGGCTTCTGGCCGACCGCTTCCGCCCGGGAGTAGCCCGTGACATTCTCAAACGAGGGGTTGACGTACTGGATGATGCCGTCGGTATCCGTAATGAAAATCAGTTCACTGGCCTGATCGACGGCCGCGGCCAACCGTGTGCGTTCATCCTCGATCTTGCGACGCTGGGTAATGTCGGTAAACAGGCCCTCCACGCCGTTGGGGCGACCGTCGGCGTCATGGACAGCCCACGCCGTGACCGATACCAGCACACCATGGCCGTCACGGTGCTTCAAAACGACTTCCTCGCCCGTCACCGTTCCCGTGCGCGCCAGCTTCTCCAGGAGATGGTCACGATGGCGGCGGTCAAGATAGAGATCCCGGGCCATGTTCATCCCGACGACCGCATCAACCGGATACCCCAGCACATTGGCGACGGACGGGGATATCATGGTGATGGTGCCCTCACGGTCGGCGCGGTAGAAAACTTCGGGCAGATAGGCCATCAAATGACGATAGCCCTGTCCGGTGCCCAATCTCTCAGTCGACATGGGCGAATTCCTTCCCTGGAAATAGAAGGTTTCCCCCTTGAGAAAAAGACCTCAAGAGGCCTTCGATATGGCCATCAGAAGATAGAATGAATGTTGCGTTGTATGCGTTAGCGGCACGTATGAGGCCCGGTGCCGGATCGTTGCAGCAGGCGGTCTGTCGAATATCGGTCAGCCCAACAGACCTGTGGTATAGGCAATCTGGAACTGCCCCAGATAGTAGAGCGGCAACCCCATCAGGCGATTCCAGAAAGAAGCCTGGACAAAGCGCTGCCGCGCCACGAAGATGTCGGAGAGATAAAAACTGAAGGCCCCGTTGAGAACCAGGAAGCGTCCGGATGCGGACAATTGTCCATCACCGAAAACCCCACCAGCCGCGATGACCATCAGCGAAATCACGAGGATGTAAGCCATGACCGCTTTTTGCATGCTCCCAAGGAAAGGCTGCAACCGGACGTAAACCAGGCCGCTCACCGGCAGGGCCGCCAGCCCGGCGATCGCAAGTGCCATATTCGGCCGGGCCACAGCAACAAATGCGACGATATAGGCAACATGTCCGAGCAGGAAAGCCACCAGGCCGGCCCGGAACATGGCGCGCTGCGGAAAGGCCAGGCAGACATCCCCCACTAGGCACAGCACCAGCCCCGCCACTACGATAATCGCATAGACACTGAAATGGGTCGTCGCCACCAGGGCCGTAAGAACGAACAGGCAGGACAGCGCCGGCTTGACCGCCAGCTTGCCGCCCAGGTTGTCGCGCTTTTCGAAGACCAGCAGAAGAATCAACAGCAGCGGGGCCAGAAGAAAAACGAGATGCAGGAACATGATCGTCTCCCGGGTGTTGCACTAGGGGGTCGGGTTAGGGGCCTGGATCACGGCGCGTGTGCGGGCCATGAGGTCGTCCAGCGTGTCGTGGCTGTAATCGTCGATGGCAATGGGCGGGTGGATGATCATCGTGGCCCGCCCCGGATAGAGATCCATCGTATCCGAGGGGAGAATGTCCCGCGTGCCCTGAATCGTAATGGGCAGGATCGGCAGCTGTAAATCCAGCGCCATTCGGAAGGCCCCTTTTTTAAAAGGCCGCATGCGATTATCCCGGCTGCGGGTGCCTTCCGGAAAGAAGAGGACCGAGGTCCCGTCCACGATGCGCTGTTTGGCGGCATTGATCGAAGCCAGAGCAGCCTCCCGGTTGGAGCGGTCCACATAGATATGGCCCAGCCGCTCACAGGAAATACCGATGGCGGGCACCTTGCGCAACTCCTGCTTCATGACCCATTTAAAATCGATATCCAGCCACCCGTAAAGTACAAAGATGTCGTACTGGCTCTGGTGATTGCTGACGATCACGTAGGATTGAAGCGGATCGACGTTCTGGCGGCCAAAAACTTTGACCCGCATCGGAGTGACAAAACTGATGACCCGAGCCCAGGTTTTACCGCAAAGGGCGCTGACCAGCCGCGGTTTGAGAAAAAAGAGCAGGACAACGGCGCTGGTTCCGAAAAACGCGGTGGAAAGGCCCAGGATGGGAGCAACGACCAGCCAGGTATATATTTTATACAGTTTGCGTAAGATGCTGCCCACCGTTCGGCTCCTGCATGACCATGTCATGATCATCGTGGCCCTCGATTCTAACTACAACCGCCAGTAGTGAATGCCCAGTTGGTCGGCATCCTGCGGTGTATACGCCCCTTTCACGTCCAATAAGAGCGGATATTCAGGATGCAGCCGTTCCGCAATGGCCGCCAGCCCCCGGTTGCGATAGTCCTCATGCAGCACGGTCAGGATGGCGGCGTCCACGGTGCCGAGTTGATCCCACGCGACCAGTTCGAGGCCGTAATAATGCCGGGCCTCTTCCGGGTCGGCCAGGGGGTCGTGGACCCGCACATTGATCCCGTAATCCTGCAGTTCACGGATGATATCGACCACCTTGGTATTGCGCAGATCCGGTACGTTCTCTTTGAAGGTCAGCCCCAGGATTCCAACGATGGCGCCGCGCACCTGGCGCTTGCCCTTGATCAGCATCTTGACGGTTTTTTCCGCCACAAATTTCCCCACATTGTCGTTGATCCGGCGCCCCGCCAGGATCATGTTGGGGTGATAGCCGATGGCTTCCGCCTTGAAGGTCAGGTAATAGGGATCGACGCCGATGCAGTGCCCCCCCACCAGACCCGGCCGGAAGTTTAAAAAATTCCATTTGGTGCCCGCCGCCTCCAGCACCTCCAGGGTGTCGATCGCCATGTGGTCGAAAATCATGGCCAGTTCGTTCATCAGGGCGATATTCAAATCGCGTTGTGTGTTCTCGATCACCTTGGCGGCTTCGGCCACCTTGATGGAGGGCGCCTGGTGGATGCCGGCGGTCACCACCCGGCCATAGACTCCGGCCAGCAGCCGGGTCGTTTCCGCATCGGAGCCGGCTACGATTTTGGTGATCTTATCGACCGTGTGCACCTTGTCGCCGGGGTTGATCCGTTCCGGCGAGTATCCTACCGTAAAATCCTGACCGCAAACCAGGCCGGACCGGGCTTCCATGATCGGAACGCAGATGTCTTCGGTGGCCCCCGGAAACACCGTTGATTCAAACACCACGCAGGATCCCTTCGCCAAGTGCTCGCCGACGGTTTGGGACGCGCCGCGCAACGGGGTCAGGTCGGGGATCCGGTGGCCGTCGATGGGGGTCGGCACCGCCACGATGATCAAACGGCACGACGCCAAAACCGCGGGATCGGCCGTAAACTGCAACGCTGAAGACTGTAGGACCGCCGCATCCACTTCCAGGGTGCGATCGCGCCCGGCTTGCAACTCATCGATGCGGGTCTGCTTTAAATCATAGCCCACCACCTTGAAATGCCGTGACAGATGAATGGCCAGGGGCAGGCCTACATAACCCAGCCCCACGACGGCAATACTGTCGCGGCCGGCTTCCAGTGACGGAAAGGTAACCATGGATACTCCTTGAAAAGAACATCAATTCCAGACCAATGACCGGCGCTGTAGCTGCCGCGTGAATTGCGATTGCCTGATGACTCTCCATTTCTACCGCAACGTGGCTTGAAGTCAAGAACGACTTGCCACCCGGCGGAGGGTCACGGGCGTTGCGTCTCTGGTCGGACCAGGCATCCGGCAGCCTGTCACGGCCGGCCATTACGTGTCCGCACGCTCCGGCGCCACCCCGCGGTGCAAGCCCTATGGCCCGCCGTGGTAGACACAGAAAGAACTTGACAAGCATTGTCCCATTGATCAGTATGAACCATCATGTTAAGGATCAATGGTATGCCGTTTCGTCTTTTACAACATATCCGCTACCACGCCTACGATTATATCTATTGAAGGCCTGCTGCTCGTTTTGGCATGAGCATGCAGGCCCGACTCCGACCCTCGATCTTCGGCCACCCGGGCCGTGTCCAAGAGCCGTAAAAACATGACACCCCAGATCGCATGACCGTCGCGCAGACGCACCGTCATTGACGCGGATGGTCGTAGCGCATCTGGCTCACCCTGTAGCATGAAAGCAAGGAGGCCCCATGAAAAAACAGTTCGCGCTCCCCATGATTCTGGCATTGGTTTTCGGTCTGGCCCTGGCCGGCCCGGTATCGGCCGCCCCCATCAACCTGACCTACAGCATTTTCTTCCCGCCCACGCACGGCCAGTGTCAGGCCGCCATGAGCTGGGCCAAAGAAGTCGAAGCACGCACCAACGGCCAGGTCACAATCCAGATTTTCCCCACCGGCACCCTGACCAAACCCCAGCAGTGCTATGACGGCGTGGTGAACGGCATCTCCGATATCGGCATGTCGGTGTTTGCCTATACCCGAGGCCGCTTTCCGGTCATGGAAGCCCTCGATCTGCCCCTGGGCTACCCCAGCGGCATTGTCGCCTCCCGCACGGCCAATGAATACTACCAGAAATATCAGCCGAAAGAACTCGACGACGTGAAGGTGCTCTACCTGCACGGCCACGGCCCCGGCCTGCTGCACACCAAGAAACCCGTCCAGTCCATCGAAGAGATGGCGGGCCTCAAGATCCGTTCCACCGGCCTCAGCGCCCGTATCGTGGAAACCCTGGGCGGAGTGCCTGTTGCGATGCCCCAGAATGCCGCCTATGAAGCCCTGCAGAAGGGCGTTGTGGAAGGCACCTTTGCCCCCATGGAAACCCTTAAAGGCTGGAAGCAGGCTGAAGTGATCAAATACACCACCGATTCTAAAAGTGTGGGCTACACCACAGCCATGTATGTCGTGATGAACAAGGATAAATGGCGCCAGCTGCCGGCCGATGTCCAGCAGGTATTCGACGCCGTCAGCAAGGAATGGATCGATGTCCATGGCGAAACCTGGGACAAGGACGATACCGCCGGCCGTGAATTCACTCTCAGCCTGGACAACCAGATCCTGGAACTGTCCGACAGCGAAAATGCGCGCTGGAAAACTGCGGTTCAGCCCATCATCGACGGCTTTGCAACCACCGCCACCCAAAAGGGATTGCCGGGCGAGGACATGGTCAACACGTTGAACGGCCTGATCAAATCCACGGATCAATAGGGTCGCGGCAAGGCAGCGTTCGGTGGCGACAGGGGGGCTCGATATGATTTTCCGCTGGCCTTCCGGGTACCATTTGGGGTATGGCATAGCGCTTGTCGCGACCATCCGGTTGCGACCGAACGTTGAAACCTTGCGTGAGGAGACATCTTGATTCTGCGAATCGAACAATGGATTGCAAAAACCGCCGAAATGTTCAACTGGGTTTCGGCGGCGGCGGTGGCGGCGATGATGGGGCTGACCTGCTTGGATATCATCCTGCGCCTGTTCCGGCATCCGATCCCCGGAACATATGAAATGGTGGGATTTTTGGGCGCCGTGTTCGCCGCGTTTGCGTTGGGCTACACCTCGGTCCACCGGGGGCACATCGCGGTGGATTTCGTGGTCCAGAAGCTCCCGGCCCGCGCCCAATCCCTCGTGGATGGCATCAACGCCCTGATCTGTGCGGTCTTCTTCGGATTTCTGTCCCACCAGTGCATGGTTTACGCCGCCGACCTGAAGTCCTTCGGCGAAGTCTCCATGACGCTGCAGATGCCGATTTACCCCTTTGTCTACGGTATCGCGGCAGGCTGCTGCCTTTTGACGCTGGTCCTGGCGGTGCGGTTTATCAAGAGCTTCGCCGTCATGATGGGACAATGACATGACGCCATCGTTCACAGCCGGAAACCTCCCCGGCAACGACATCCTCCGGCATGGCAATGGATACGACACGCGCCCTGTTTAGCGCATCATCTCAAAGGATGGTTGCATGACCCCGACCGTTACCGGCATTATCGGCCTGCTCGCCCTGTTCATCCTGATCTTCTCCCGCATGCCGGTCGGCTTCGTCATGGCCCTGATCGGTTTTACCGGATTCGGTTATATCGTCAATTTTGATGCCGCCCTGAACCTGACGGCCAAAGATCTTTTTGACGTTTTCGGCTCCTATAATCTGACGGTCATCCCCTTGTTTATCCTCATGGGGCAGATCTCGTTTCACGCCGGCATCAGCAGCCGCCTCTTTGAGGTGGCCTACAAGTTTATCGGCCACTGGCCCGGCGGCATGGCCATCGCCACCATCGGCGCCTGTGCCGGGTTCTCGGCCATTTGCGGCTCCACCAATGCCACGGCGGCCACCATGGCGGCCGTGACCCTGCCGGAAATGCGCAAGTACCACTACAAGGACACGATCGCCGCCGGTGTGGTGGCGGCCGGCGGCAGCCTGGGTATTCTGGTGCCGCCCAGTGTGGTCTTCATCATCTATGGCATCATGACCGAGCAGTCCATCGGCAAACTGTTCATGGCCGGTATCGTACCGGGCCTTCTGCTGGCCGTCCTCTTCATCCTGGCCATCGTGATCTGGGTGCACTTTTCGCCAGCGGTGGCACCGCGGGGTCCGCGTGCGGATTTCCGTTCCCGCATGGCCTCCCTGTCCGGTTTGATCGAAACACTGCTATTGTTCCTGCTGGTCATGGGCGGGTTGTTTCTGGGATTTTTCACCCCGACCGAGGCCGGGGCGGTGGGCGCCTTTGGATCGATCTTGATCGCCCTGTTCCGGAAAAATCTTACCTGGCAGGGCTTTATCCAGTCGCTGTTTGAAACGACCCGGATTTCCTGCATGATTCTGGTGATCGTGGCGGGGGCCACCATCTTCGGCCATTTCCTGGCAATCACGCGCATCCCGTTCGACATCGCCGAGTGGGTGACCTCGTTCAACCTGCCGGCCTACATGATCATGGGGATGATCATTCTGGTCTACCTGCTGGGGGGCTGTGTCATCGACGCCCTGGCCCTGATCATGCTGACGGTGCCGATTTTTTATCCTGTCGTGCTTTCCCTGGGATACGACCCCATCTGGTTCGGCGTCATCATTGTCCTGGTGACCCAGATCGGTGTCATCACACCGCCGGTGGGCGTCAACGTCTACGTGGTCAGCGGAGTGGCCCGGGACATTCCCCTGCACGTCATCTTCAAGGGGGTCATACCGCTCCTGGCGGCGCTGATCGCCGCCACGCTGCTCATGCTGCCGTTTCCCGAGATTGCCCTTTTTCTACCTAATATGATGCACTAACGCCTGTCATACCTGTTTGCCTTGGTCACCCAGACTCCCCTATCCTGCTTTGCCGAATGGGGCGGCGTTCCTGTTTGCAATGGTTTGCCGCCGGTCCCCGGTCGGAAACCAATTTGGGGAGTGTGGTTAATCGCTGGGGATTTCAAGCCAAGCCAGAGCTTCTTCGAGACGGCGGGTGACATAATAGTCCGCATTAATGTCGGCCATCTCAGCCCGTGACTCGGCCATGCGGGACAATCCAAAGCCCAGATCCCGCGAAACGACAATCGCCACCTTTCTTCGCTTCCCGGTGGGAGCGACCCGGCGAACGACATCCTGAAGATGGATAAGCTCTTCAGACACGATGGCCGCCCCGTCCGCCTGCATGAAATTCCAGAGCACCTTTCCGGTGGTCTCACCGCTGAGATAGGTCTTAATCGCCGCAATGATCTCATCGATGGATATTGGGCCATAAGCGGTATTGATTGTTAAATCGTTGGCTCGATCAACTTCGGTGTGAATTTCCCCCATCCATATCTCCGTTTGATTGCGTCTGTTTTAAGCCAAACTGACTTTTCATCCCTTTGCAGCGCCGACACCCTGCGGCAGCGACTGCAGAAGCCGCTCGACTTCCCGATCGGTGAGATGCCGCCACTGGCCTTCCTTGAGTTTGCCCAAGCGAATGGACGCCATGCGGACGCGCTTCAGGGCCACCACATGATGGCCCACTTTGCGCACCATGCGCCTGATCTGGCGGTTTTTGCCCTCCTTGAGGGTGATCTGGAAGCGCCGCTCCGCGCGCCGTTTGACTGTGGCCGGGCGGGTCTTGGTTCCCATCAGGGGCATGCCCGCGGCCATGCTGTGCAGGGCGCCGTCCGGAATCGGCCGCGCTACGGTCACCTCGTATTCCTTTTCATGGTCGAAGGACGGGTGCAGGAGACCGTGGTGCAGGCGGCCATCGTTGGTCAGCAGCACCAGACCGGTGGAGTCCTTGTCCAGGCGCCCGACAGGATAAATGCGGGCCTCGCAGCTAACCAGATCGACCACCACGGGCACCCCTTCCTGCTCGCAGGAGGTGACCACGCCGCGGGGTTTGTTCACGATGATATAGACCAGCGCCTCCTGCGCGGCCGCCACCGGCACGCCGTCCACCGCCACCCGGTCGGCATCCGGGTCGATTTTAGTGCCCAGTTCGGTGACCACCTGTCCGTTGACCGCCACCCGGCCCGCCTGAATCAGCACCTCGCCCTTGCGCCGGGAGCAGACCCCGGCCGACGCCAGCCATTTTTGCAGTCTTACAAGAGACATCAGTCTTTCTTTTCAGACCGTTCCGCCCATGTCGCAGCGACACAAATCGAGTTGGGGAAAAGTCGATGTTTATTCGTTTCGATAACCAGCGGGAAGGGGTAGCTTTTCGTTCAGGCCAAGGCCGCACAAGGGTTTACGGTGAGGCGTACCTTTGTACGCCGCAACCGGAAACCCGCGGAGAACGCCGGCCTGGGCTAAAAGATGCCCCTTCCCGCTGGTTATCAGCTGCGGTAATCGGCATTGATGCGCACATACTCCAGTGAAAAATCACAGGTCAGAACGCTGGCGGCACCGGTACCGCCGTTCAAATCCAGCGTGATCTTCAGTTCCGGCTGCTTCAGGACCG
>Ga0180429_10002649_pt1 | contig 14680 bp, 6 predicted proteins | sample SS_ome_FD_132428 | JGI IMG/M metagenome (GOLD analysis project Ga0180429, IMG submission 132428) | Hypersaline lake sediment archaeal communities from the Salton Sea, California, USA - SS_1_S_1 metaG | ecosystem: Environmental > Aquatic > Non-marine Saline and Alkaline > Hypersaline > Sediment ...
CGGCCCCCCGGAGGAGGCGGGCGCCGCGGCCGCGGCGCGGCGGCCCCATGGCGCGAAGTGACGACGACGGGTTCACGGTGTTCTCCTCAGGTAAGCAGGCGCTCGCGCCGGTCGAGACGCTGCAGGGCCAGGTGCAGCAGCAGGCCGGCGGTGGCGATCAGGACCAGCCGGTTGGCCAGAGCGGTTTCGGCCCACAGGGCGGCGTCGGTGCCCATGGGGGGCGCGAAGTACTTGATGAAGGGGAACCAGGCGGTGCCCTCCAGCGAGGCGGCCGCCAGCAGGATGACGACCAGGCTGGCCAGGGACAGCATGGCGGCGGCGTTGGCGCTGCGCCAGGCAATCGACAGGTAGAGGGTCAGGCTGGCGAACAGGAGGGCGGGCACCGCGGCGTTGAGGCCGCCGGCCACCCAGGGGAACTCGGCGAAGCAGAGGTAGGCGGTCAGGGACAGAGCCAGGATCGCCATGACGAGCACGGCGCAGACGGCGGCGACCCGGACCAGCCAGACCTGCCGCTGGGTCGACGAGGTGGCGTACAGGGTTTCGAGGGTGCGGCGCTGGCGCTCGCCGGGCACCAGGTCCATGGACAGGTACACGGCGGCGAGGACGCCGGGCACCTCCACCAGCACGTAGAGGGCCTCGCCCACGCCGAAGCCCTCGCCGGGGCGCAGCACGGCAAAGGCGTACTGACCCGCGTAGTAGGCCACCGCGGCCAGGGTCATGAAGACCAGTTTGCGGTGCAGGACGATGCGGGCGCTCAGCCACGCCAGCCGGGCGTAGCTGCCCACCAGCTCCAGCCAGCTCAGCATGGCGCCGCCTCCCGGCCGCGCAGCAGGTCGATGTACGCGTCCTCGAGGGTGGGCTCGGCCGGCTGGCAGGCCAGCCCCATGGGACTCGACGGGGCCAGGAAGCGGGCCCGCACGCCCTCCGGCGTCCGCAGGTGGGAGATGACGCGCGTGCGCGTCTCCAGCCTGGCGAAGGAGGCCTCGGGCACCACCGTCTCCCAGACGCGGCCCCGGCTGCGGTCGCGCAGGGCGGCGGGCGCGCCGGTGTAGAGCAGGTGGCCCTGGTCGAGCACGGCGAGGCGGCTGCAGGTGCCGGAGACGTCCTCGACGATGTGGGTGGAGAACACGACGATGCGCTCCTGGCTGAGGCGGGCCAGCAGGTTGCGGAAGCGGATGCGCTCCACCGGGTCCAGTCCGGCGGTGGGCTCGTCCACGACGACCACCTGGGGCATGTGCAGCAGGGTCTGGGCAATGCCGACGCGCTGGCGCATGCCGCCCGAGAGCGAGCCGATCAAGTCGTGGCGGCGGTCGTCGAGATTCACCTGGCTCAGGCAGGCGTCGACGCGCTGGCGCCGGCGCGCCGGCTGCCGGAAGCCCTCGAGCAGGGCGCGGTACTCCAGGTAGGCGGCCACGGTCAGGTGGTCGTACAGCCCGAAGTGCTGGGGGAGGTAGCCGATCAGCCCTTCGAGGCGGCCCAGGCGCTCGACGTTGACGCCGTTGACCGCCACCGAGCCGCAGGTGGGCTCCAGCACCTGGCACACCAGGCGCATGAGGGTGGTCTTGCCCGCGCCGTTGGGTCCCAACAGGCCGAACATGCCGCGGCCAATCTCCAGGTCGATGCCGTCGAGGGCCACGAAGGGCGGCTGGCGCACGCCCACCACGGGCAGGGCCGCGGCACCGGCGTACGCCCGGCGTCGCAGCGTCGCGGTCCGGCCGGTCAGGGACTCCGGGTCCACGGCGCCGCGCTCGACGCGGCGGGCCAGGTGCCGGCTGCCGGCGGCCAGGGCCCACAGCGCCACCGAGGCTGCGGTCACGGAGAGCAGGCCCAGCCGCCACTGCACGTAGGCGAAGCAGGCGACGGGCAAGCCCCACCGGCTCCAGCGCTCCAGGGCGGCGGCCGGGCGCCGCCACCGGGAGGGCTGGCCCAGCAGGGCCAGGCAGCCGGCCAGGTGCCGCAGCAGCCCCCAGGTGCCCAGGGCGAGAAGGTAGAGCCAGAGGGGGTCGGCGAAGTAGGTATGGAGGTAGGCCAGCAGGCCCAGCAGGGGCGCCTTCCACACCAGGCTGTCGGCCACGGCGCCGCGGTCGACGGGATTCTGTCCCGCGGCGCGCAGCAGGGCGGCGCGACGCTCGAAGCGGCCCCATTCGCGGCGCAGCCGGCCCGGGGCCCCGTACGCCTTGGTGAGGGTGCGCAGCTGGATGGCGACGATGGACTCGGCGGCGCGGCGCCGCTCCACGCGCGCCCGGTGCAGGCGCTGGGCCAGCCACACCGCCGTCACCGCCACCAGGCCCAGCGACGGCAGGGCCAGGCTCGTCCACAGGAGGCTGTCGTAGCGCAGGTGCACGCCCCAGGCGCCGGCCGCGGCCGCCAGGGCCGCCGCGGCGAGTCCGGCGCCGCCCAGGCCGCGCAGCCAGGCGGTCACCTGGTCGATGCCCATGTACGCGACGGGCACGAAGAGCAGGGTGGAGAGCATGGACAGGGACAGGCCGCCCAGCACGGTGAGGGCGAAGGGGGGCCAGATCTCGTAGTCGCCGCCAAACTCCAGGGCCAGGGGCATGACGCCCAGCAGGGTGGTGGCCGAGGTCATGAGGATGGGGCGCACGCGGGTGCGGCTGGCGGCCAGCACGGCGCGCTCGCGCCGGTACCCGCGGCGCTCCCGCAGCGCGCCGATGGCGTCGATGAGGATGATGCCGTTGTTGACGGCGATGCCGAGCAGGACGACGAAGCCGAGCAGGGCCATGGGACCGGCGGTGGAGGTGAGGCCCGTGCCGGACAGCAGCAGGGCCCAGCAGGAGCCGATGACGGCGGCGGGCAAGGTGGCGAAGATGATGGCGGGGGCGGACAGGGACTCGAAGAGCGCGGCCAGCACCATGTACACCAGCAGGGATGCCACCCCGATCATCCAGTAGTAGGCCGTGTCGGTCTCCGTCTCCACGACCTCGACGGTGTACGAGTCGGGCAGGACCAGGTCGGCGACGGTCTGCCGCACCAGGCCGCGGGCCTCCTCCAGGAGCGGCTGCGAGTCGGTGACCTCGTCGGCAAAGCGGTAGGTGACGACGGCGCGGCGGGACTGGTCCGTGCGCTGGATGGTGGCGCGGCCCTCGTCGGTGCGCACCGAGGCCAGCTCCCCCAGGACGGCGAACTGGCCGTCGCCGGTGGCCACGGGCAGCTCCCGCAGGCCGGCGATGCCGGTTCCCCACTCACTGGCGTCGTCGTCTCCAGAATCCTCGTCGCCAGCATCGTCAGTCGGCAGCACCTCGATGACGGTCTCGGTGCCGTCCGCCTCGAGGAAGCGGGTCTGGGCCTGCGTCCCCTCGGGGCTGGCCTCCTCGATCGCCGCGAGCACGGCCCGCACTTCCAGTCCCCGGTCCAGCAGCGCCAGGGGGTCGGCCACGACCTGTACCTCGGGGGCGCTGCGCTGCACGTCGGACCGGACGCTGGTGGCGTCGATGTCGTCCAGCTCCTCCAGGCGATAGGTCAGGTCGTCGGCGATCATCTGCAGAACCGACAGGTCGTACCCGCGGATGACGAGCTGCTCGGATACCGCGCCCGACTGCAGGTTGAAGCCACCGGACTGGCGCCCCATGCCGCCGCCGCCGCGACCGCCCCCACCGGCGGCAGCCAGCGTCTCGTACCCGATGGTGCCGCTCGAGATGGCGGCGGTGCGCTCGTCCAGCAGGGCCTTGAGCTGGGCCACCGACAGGTCGTCGTCGCGGGTGCCGGGGTCGGCCAGGTGCACGGCAATGCTGGCCTGACCCTCCTGCACGCTGGTGAGAAAACGCTCCACGCCGGGCAGCTGGCGCACGGCCTGTTCCACCTGCACGGCGACGGTGTCGGTGGCCGCCAGGGTGGCGCCCTCGGGCAGGTCGACATACACGGAGAACTGGCTCTCCTCGCCCACGACCTGCTGTTGCAGCATGAGGAAGGAGGACAGCGCCAGCGTGACCAGCAGCCCCACGGCCAGGCCAGTGGCGAGGCGGGCGCGGTGGCGCAGGGCGGTCTTGAGCAGCACGGTGTAGGCCGACATCAGCCAACCGGTGCCCGGGGGGCCCGGGGCGCCGCGGGACAGGCTGCGGGCCGCCACCGATGGCACCAGGGTGAGGGCGACCAGCAGGGAGGCGAGAAGGGGGAAGACGACGGCCAGGGCCAGCTCGGCCAGGACGTCCTGATAGTCGGTCTGGATGAAGACGACGGGCAGGAAGACGAGGACGGTGGTGGCGGTGGCGGCGATCACGGCCCGGCCGACGTCGCGGGCGCCGTTGCGGGCGGCCGTGGCCGGGTCAGCGCCCCGCTGGGCGTGCTTGAAGATGCTCTCCATGACCACGATGCTGTTGTCGGTGAGCATGCCCATGGCCAGGGCCAGGCCGCACAGGGACAGGACGTTGAGGCTCAGGTCCCAGGCGTACATCAGGTTGAAGGTGACCAGCAGGGACACGGGCACGGCCAAAAGCAGCACGGAGACAAAGCGCAGGTTGCGCAGGAACAGGAAGAGGACGGCCAGTCCCAGCACCAGGCCGGCCAGGGCGGCCCGCACCAGGGTGTCGAGGGACTCGTCCATGAGGTCGGCCTGGCTGCTGGACACCAGCAGCCGCACGTCCTCGGCGGCCAGCTCGCGGTTGAGGCGCGCCACCTCGGCCTCGACCGCCGCGGCCACCTCCATGAGGTTGGCCTCGTCCTCCTTCTGGATGCGGAGGCCGACGGCGGGCACGCCGTCGATGCGGCTCAGGTCGGTGCGCTCCTGGACGCCGGCGCGCACCGCGGCCACGTCGCCAAGACGCAGGGGGCCGGCCGGGGCGATCACCGTCTGCCGCATCTGCAGCAGATCGGCGTACTGACCCGCCACACTCACGGGCAGGACGCGGCCGCCGTCGTACACCTGGCCCAGATAGGTGCGGGACTGGTTCGCCGCGTTGATGGCCGACGTCAGGTCGCCAAAGGTCAGGCCGTGGGCCTGCAGCTTGTGGGGGTCGGCGAGCACTTGCACGGCCGGCGGCCGGCCGCCCATCACGGTGGCGCTCACCACGCCGTCCAGCGCCTCCAGGTGGGGCTGGATCTCCTCCTCGGCGAACTCGCGCAGCCAGTCCAGATCGCCCTCGCCCAGCACCTGCAGCTCCATGATGGCGGAGCTCATGTCGCCGGTGTCGAAGCGCTGGACGTCGAGCCGGACCTGGTCGGGCAGGGACGGCGCCAGCCGGTCGACGGCCCCCTGCACCTGGAGGAGGGCGTATTTCATGTCCGTGCCCGGCCGGTACGAGAGCCGCATGCTGCCGCGGTTGATGCCGGCCGAGGCGGTCACCTCGGCGACGCGCTCGAGGCGGCCCAGCTCCTCCTCCAGCGGCATGACCAGGTCGCGCTCCACTTCCTCGGGCCCGGCGCCCCGCAGGGTGGCGGAGACGAAGATCTCCGGGTACACCACCTCGGGCATGAGCTCGACGGACAGGCGGTCGAGGGAGATGAAGCCCAGCACGCTCAGGGCGGTGAAGAACATGGCCGTCGTTACCGGACGGCCCACGGCCAGGGAGGACAGGCTCATGCGTCACTGGGCGCGCGGCGAACCCGGCGCCGCAGGCCTTCCACGGTCTCGTACGCCGCGGGAATGACGATGAGGGTCAGAAGCGTCGACGTAACCAGGCCGCCGACCACGGCGATGGCCATGGGGGCGCGCAGGCTGCCGCCCTCGCCCAGACCCAGGGCCATGGGCAGCAGGGCCAGAATGGTGGTGACGCTGGTCATGAGGATGGGGCGCAGCCGGTCCTGAGTCGCCTGCACCACGGCCTGGCGCAGCGACGGCGCCCCGGCGCGCACCTGGTTGATGCGGTCGACGAGGATGATGGCGTCGTTCACGGCGATGCCGCCGAGCATGATGATGCCGATGTAGGCCATGACGCTGAGGGGCTCACCGGTCATCCAGAAGGCCACGGCCACGCCCACGCCGGCCAGGGGCACGGTGAGCATGACGGTGAAGGGGTGCAGGAGGGACTCGAAGAGCGAGGCCATGACCATGTACACCAGGACGACGGCCAGCGCGAGGGCGAAGGTCAGCGCGGCGAAGGACTCGGCCCGCTCGCGCTCCTCGCCCCCTACCTCGACGCGGTACCCATCCGGCAGTGGCGTCGTCGCCACCGCCTGGCGCACCTGCTCGACGGCCTCGCTCAGGGCGGCTCCGTCCACCAGATACCCGCTGATGCGTCCCAGGCGCCGCTGGTCTTCGCGCAAGATCTCGCGCGGCCCCTCGACCACGCGGGGGTCGGCCACGTCGCCGAGGGTGAGTTCGGCCCCGTCGGTGCCCGTCAGGGGAATCTGCCGCAGAGCCTCCAGGTCGACGCGCTCGTACGCCACGCGTATGGGGCGGGTCCGCTGGTCCTTGGACAGCTCGCCGGCCACCTCGCCGGCCAGGCGGCGCTGCAGCTCCTGCACCAGGCTCTGGGTGGTGATGCCGAAGACGGCGGCTTCGTCCGGGCGCAGGTTCACGTCCACCTCCGGCTCGCCGCCCTGGAAGCTGGTGGTGACGTTGTACACCGCCGGCAGGTCTTCGAGGCGAGCGGCCAGCGAGGCGGTGAGGGCGTCGAGAGTCTCCAGGTCGTCGCCGATGACATCCACCTGGACCGGCGCGGCCCGCTCGCCGACGATGCCCTCCAGGGCGCTCTCGTGCAGACGGTAGGTCACCTCCAGGTCGGGCCAGCGCGCCAGCTCGGCGTCGAGGTCGGCCACCAGCTGGGGCACGGAGCGGCGATGGCCGGGACGCAGGGCCACCGAGAGGGAGGCGCGGTTGGGGCCCACGGGATCGCCGGCGTCGGCCACCAGCGAGGGATCGACGCCGCTGCGCACGTACACGTGCTCCACGTCCTGGCCGCCGATCAGCGACGCCACCTGGCCCGCCTGGCGGGCCACGCGATCGGTGCGCTCCAGGCCCGTGCCTTCGGGCAGGGCCAGGTCGGCGTGGAAGAGGCCCTGGTCCTCGCGGGGGATGAACTCGGTGGTGAGGCCCTGCGCCAGGACGACGGCCACGGCGAGGCAGGCCAGGGCCGTGGCGAAGACGGCGGCCTTGTGCTCGAGCAGGGCGGCGAGCAGGCGCCCGAAGCGCCGCTGCCGGGCCGGAGAGCTGCCGGCGCCGGGTTTGAGCAGGCGCGAGGCGAGCATGGGCACGGCGGTCATGGCCACCACCAGGGACGAGAGCAGGGCCATGGCCACGGTGAGGGCCTGTTCCTCGAAGAGTTCGCCGGTGAGCCCGTGGAGATACACGATGGGCAGGAAGACGGCCACCGTGGTCAGGGTGGAGGCCAGCAGCGCCACGCCGACCTCCGCGGCGCCGCGCGCGGCGGCCTCTCGCGCCGCGGTGCCCCCCTCGAGATGGCGGTAGATGTTCTCGATGACGATGATGGCGTTGTCCACCAGCATGCCGGCGCCCAGGGCCAGGCCGCCCAGCGACATGATGTTGAGGGTGAGTCCCTGGAAGTACATCAGGGTGAAGGTGGCCAGCATGGAGATGGGGATGGCCAGGCCGATCACCAGGGTGACGGTCCAGTTGCGCAGGATCAGGAGAAGCACGATCACGGCGAGGGCCGAGCCGACGACGGCCGCCTCCTTCACTTCGCCGATGGCCTGTTCCACGAAGCGGGCCTGGTTCTCGACGACGGCGAACTCCACCTGGCCCAGGTCGGCGGCCAGGTCATCGAGGGCGGCCAGCACGGCGTGCACCACGTGGACGGTGTTGGCGTCGGCCTCCTTGTACACGGCCAGGCCCACGCACTCGGTGCCGTCGAGGCGCACGATGGTTTCGCGCTCCTCGTACGCCAGCTCGACGTGGCCTACGTCGTCGAGGTAGACGGGCACGCGGCCGTCGCTGGCCGAGCTCGCGCCCGCGGTTCCCTGGCGCTCTCCCACGATGAGGCGGCGCACGTCGTCGACGTCCCGCAGCCGCGCCAGCGCCTTCACCTGGTACGCCTGGGCGCCGTCCTCGAGGGTGCCGCCGGAGACGTCCTCGTCCGCGCCGGCGATGCGCTGCACCACCTGACTGGCGCCGATGCCGTAGGCCTCCAGCAGGTAGTCGTCCAGGGTGACGAGCACCTCCTTCTCGGCCTCGCCTTCGAGCTGGGCGGCGGCCACGCCCTCCAGGGCCTCCAGGCGCGGCTTGACCCGGGTCTCGACGGCGCCGGCCAGGGCGTCCATGTCGGTCATCGCGGTGGAGGTGGCGGCCAGGCGCAGGATCGGCAGGGACTGGGGGTCCTCCTGGGTCACGTCGAGGGCGTCGATGTCGGTGTCGGCGGCGTAGGTACCGGTGCGCTTCTGCACGTCGAGGAGGGCGAAGTCCATGTCCGCGTCCCAGGCGAACTCGGCCACCACCACGGCCTGGCCCGAGCGGGTCACGGAATAGACGCGGCGCACGCCGTCGACGGTGCTCACGTCGCGCTCGAGGCGGCGCGTGTACCGCTCCTCCATCTCGTGGGGCGACTTGCCCCCGGCGCGCAGGTCGACGGTGACCACCGGCGTCTGCAGGTTGGGCAGCAGGTCCGTGCCCAGCTTGCCGACGGAGATCCAGCCCAGAAGCACCACGGCCAGGATGGCCATGGCCACGGTGACGGGGTAGCGGGTGGCGAATCGGGGAAGTGACATGGTCGACCGGTCTCAGCGGCGCCCGGCCGCGTCCCGCTCGGTCACCTGCACCCGGCTGCGCGACCGCAGGGTCTCGTAGTTGCTGGTGATCAGGCGCTCGCCCTCGGCCAGCCCGTCGACGATCTCGACCATCTCGCCGTCGACCAGGCCGGTCTCGACGGTCCGAATCTGGGCCCGGGCTCCCTCTTCCACGAAGACCACCTGCCGGCCCTGGCGCGTCAGCAACAGCTCGCGCGGCACCAGCACCACATCGCGCCTCGACTCCGTGACGATGTCCGCCACGACGAACATGCCGGGCCGCAGCAGCAGCTCGCCGTTGGGCACGGTGGCCTCCACCTGGAAGGTGCGGGTGGTGGCGTCCAGAGCCGGGTCGACGGCGGTGATGCGTCCCTCGAAGACCTCGTCGGGGTACGCGTGGTTGGTCACCCGCACGGCCTGGCCATGGCGCACCTGCCGGACGCGGGCGCTGGGGATGCGCAGGTCCACGATCACCCGGGCGTAGTCCATCAGGCCGCACAGGACGGCGCCCGACTCCACGAGGGTGCCCTCGGTGACGTCGGTCAGACCGGTGACGAAGCCGGCGATGGGGGCCAGACAGCGGGTCTTGTCCACCTGCAGGCCGGCGTCGCGGAAGTCCGACTCGGCATCGGCCAGAGTCCTGCGGGCGGTCTCGACCTCGGCGTCGGTGGCCAGGCCCCGCGGCTGCAGGGCCTCCTTCTCCCGCAGGCTGCGCCGGGCGCTCTCCAGGGCCAGGCGGTGCGACTCCAGGCGGGCGCCCACGACCCACTCCTCGTTGCGCAGCTCGAAGAGGAGGGCGCCGGCGTCCACCCGGTCGCCCTCGGCCAGCGGCCGGTCTCCGGCGCCGCGGCCGAAGACCAGGTCGCCGCGGATCTCGGACGTCACTTCGGCGGCGCGCAGCGGGCGCAGGGTGCCGGTGGCCTCGACCACCGCCTCGATGGTGCCCAGGGCAACGGGCTCCACGGTCACGGGCACGGTCAGGTCGACGGTGCGCTGGTCGCTCTGCTCGGCGCAGGAGGCCAGCAGGGCGGCTGCGACCGCGGGCAGGATGCGGAGCAGGGGTGTGTGTCGGTACATGACGATCCAGTCTGCTGTGGCTCGCGCCGGGCGCGAGCCGGTTGGACGCGGTCGATGCCGCATCGGGAACGCTGCCGCGTCAGAAGAGACGGCTCCACCAGCTGCTCTGAGCCGGCGCGCCGCGCCCCTCGCCGGGGGGAGGTCCTCCTCCGGGGCCTCCCCGGCCGCGGCCGGAGTTGCCCCAGGTGGCCAGGTCCTCCTCGTAGGCCACCTCCGGGTTGCGGGGGTCGATGTAGCGCCAGCGCACGGCGTCGGCGTACAGGCGGCCGCCGGCCCGGTCGGACAGCTCGACGCGGGACTCCTCGCCTTCCTCAAAGGAGAACCGGCCCAGCAGGTTCCAGCCGCCCTCGAGCTCGTCGGCGTGCAAGGTCAGCGTGTCGACCCGGTCGGCGTGGTGCACGGTGAGGTGAAAGGCGCCGGCCACGGTCAGGCCGAAGCGGCGGCCGAACTGGGGTGGGACGAAGTAGTAGGCCACGTCGTACTCGCCGGCCCGGGGCAGGCGCGTCGTCCACACGGCCGGCTGGGCCCCGTCGCCGCCTTCCTTCCAGCGGAAGGAGGTCTCGTACCGGCCATAGGCGAAGGGCAGCTCGGCCGTCTCCCAGTTGCCGCCCTCCAGGGCCGGCCGCAGGTAGCGGCGCCGGCGCCGGACCGGCATGGAGAAGCCACCGTCGTCGTTGTCGACGACGATCTCGGAGACGAAGCGCTCCTGCTCGGGCACCAGCCGCACGTAGCTCTCCGGGAAGCCGGGAGAGATCTCCTCCGGGACCTGGAGCGGGGCCACCAGGGGGCGCTGGTTGCGGGCCAGGAAGGGTTCCACCATCACCCGGAAGGGGCGGTCCCACAGGCCCAGGGAGACCTCCACCTCTTCGCCGCCGCCGATCTCGACGCCCTTGACCACCTCGTCGTCCCGGCTGCTCACGGTCACCTGCACGTACCCGTGGCCGGGCTCGCCGTTGCGGATGCGCACCGTCACCTGGTACACCAGCATGCCCCAGCCGTCGTCCATTTTCTCCACGTTGGTCCGCGTCAGGGTGTACCCGGGCACCTCGGTGCCGTAGAGCCACTCGCGCACCAGCTCGCGCAGGTACTGGCCGGTTTCGCCGTCCTCGGGCAGGACGGCGCGCTCGAACTCGGCGAAGGAGACCTGCTCGTGCCGGTGCCCGGTGGAGAACTCGTATAGAGCGTCGGCAAAGCCCTCCTCGCCCAGGACGGCCTCGAAGACCTGGAACAGGCCGCGGCCCCGCGCCTCGAGGATGGCGCGGTACATGTCCGGGTCGTCGCGGGGGTCCATGTCGGCCAGGGACTGCTGCTGCATGCGCACGATGAGGGTGTCCCAAGGCTCGCCCTCGTCGTTGCGCACCGCGCCGGGCATGCCGCCCGGAGACGCGCCCCCCCCCGGGGGCGGGCCCATGCCGCCCGGTCCCCGCATGCCGCCGCCCATGCGTCCGCGTCCGCGGCTGAACATGTACGAGGTCAGGTCGGTGACGGCCTCGACCTGCAGATAGGCGGGGACGCCGCGCTCCAGCAGGCCGGCCCATTCGCCGGTGTAGTCCCGGTCAAAGGACCACAGCTGCCGCACCGGACTGCGGAAGAGCCCGCTGCGGGGACCCTCGGGACGCAGGAAGACGTGGAAGAGGGCGCGCGTCAGCAGGTCGCGCTTCATGCGCAGGGGGTCCTGGGAGCCCCCGAAGCGCTGGCTCATCATGGCAAAGTCGCGGTGGAAGCTCAGGTCTGCGACGATGTCTTCCTCGACCATGAGGATGCCGGGCTCCGCCAGCCCGCCGGACTCGTGCCAGCCCTCGTAGTACCACTGGACATTGAGGGGCATCTCGACCAGGGCCAGGCGCTCGTACGGATAGAGCAGGCCGGTCTCGATCTCAATGGCGTCGAGCAGCTGGTCGAGCCCCTCGGCCACGTCGTCGGCCGCGTCGGCGAAGAACTCGGCCTGGTGAGCGTGGCCGGGGTGCAGGTACAGGGCGCAGTCGACGCCGTTGAGGCGGGCCTCGTACACGTCGTACCGGCCGACGTGGAGGGAAAGCCCCGGCACTGGCTGCTCCACCTGCCACTGACTCGTGGCTCGCGCCGCGGCAGCGGGCGGCGCGGCTCTGCCGGCGGAATCGGCGGCCGGCTGCCCCTGGGTGATGGCCACCAGCCCGGCCGGCACCGACAGCCGCAGCTCGGCCGTGGCGAAGGAGGCGGGCTGGGCGCCGGCGTAGGGCGCTCCGGGCAGGGGGTACCAGGCACAGCGCGGTGGCAGGAAGACGGAGGCCGGCCGCACCCACGCCGTCAGATCGCCGACGGCACAGGGCCAGCGGGCCTTGGCCAGGCGCGGCGCCGTGCGCTCCAGGTCGAAGCCGTCGCGGTCGATGTCCCCCTCGTACTGCACGGTCAGGGCCATCTCGGCGCCGGGCGCCAGGGCGCGGGGCAGGGCGACGTCGATGACGGCGGCGCCGCGCCTCCACGACAGGTCGTGGCCGGCCGCGTCGCGCAGGGCCCGCACGTCCAGGCCGGGGTTGAGGGTGAGGACGACGGTGTCGAGCGGGACGTCGCAGGGGTTGCGCAGGCGCACCGCGGCTTCGACGCGCAGGGGCACGTGGCCCGGCGCCACCTCGACGCGCAGGTCGTAGTGCGCGGCCCGCGGCGCGGGGCGGGCCGCGGCGCGGCGCTGCTCAGCCAGCAGGGCCCGACGGTACTCGGCGCCGGCCTCGAGGCGGGTGTCCAGGCGGTGCCCCAACCCGGCGGCCGCCACCAGGCTGGCCAGGGCGGCGCCCCACCCCATGCGCCGCCAGGCCGTCGACTGGGGCAGGCGGGGGTACCGCTGCGCGGCCAGCCCAAGAAACAGCACCGCCAGGGCGACGTAGAGGAGGCGCTGCTCCACGACGGGACGCAGGTCGCCGAAGCCCATCATCTCCGAGTAGCGCAGGGGCGCGTAGAAGGCGCCGAAATCGAAGAGACCGTCGTACCGATCGCCGAGGAAGAGGACGACGACCAGGCTGTACGCGATGGCCGCCACGGCGACGGCCGCCTGCTGGCGCAGAATGGCCCCCAGCAGGAAGGCCAGGGCCGCGGTGTAGAGCAGGGCGGGCAGGGCCATCACTACCAGGTACACGGCGTAGGCCCCGGGCGCGAAGGGACTGCCCAGGAGGCTGAGCTTGGCCGCCTGGATGGCGGCCGTCAGGGCGCACACCCCCAGGCAGAGCAGGGCCAGGGCGGCGACCGTACCCAGGTAGCGCCCCAGAATCAGCTCCCCCGTGGCCACCGGTCGAGCGGCCACCACCTCCGCCACCAGCGAGCCCTCGTCGGCGGCGCGGAAGTCGCCCACCACCAGGGGCACGACCAGGGCCTGGAGGTAGCAGTACAGGTAGAAGGGCAGGTAGGCCGAGCTGGACAGTCCCCCCGGCAGCTGCACGCCGCGCGCTTCGAGCAGGGCCAGGAGAATGCCGAGGAGGACGGGCAGCGCCGCGCCCAGGCCCCCGAGAAGGCGGAAACGGGTGGAGCGCCACAGGAGCAGGAACTCGTACCGGGCGACGCCGACGATGGGGGCGAGAGACGGCATGGTCGCCTCAGTCCGCCCCGGCGGGCGGCGCGACGGGGTCCAGGACCGTCGCCGCGCCCGGCTCGTCCAGCCCGGCGCAGTACACGTACGCGTCCTCCAGCGTGGGCGGCACCGGCTCGGCTCCGGCGGGGGGATCGTCGCCGACGAGGCGCACGCGCAGGCGGCCGTCGTCTACAGCCACGCCGACGATGTGAAACCGCCGGGAGAGCTCCTCGAACTCGCCGTCGGCGACGCGCACCTGCCAGGCCCGGTCCCGGGCGCCGTCGATGAGGCGGGCGGGCGAGCCGTGAAAGAGGATGCGGCCAACCTGCAGGATGGCCAGATCGTCGCAGGTGGTGGCCACGTCTCCCACGATGTGGGTCGAGATGATGACGACGCGGTCGCGGGCGAGGCGGCTGAGCAGGCCGCGAAAGCGGATGCGTTCCTCCGGGTCGAGACCCACGGTGGGCTCGTCGACGATGAGGAAGCGGGGTTCGCACAGCAGGGCCTGGGCGATGCCGAGGCGCCGCACCATGCCGCCGGAGAAGGCGCCAATGCGGCGCTGTCGCACCTCGTAAAGGCCCACGTCGCGCAGCGCGGCCTCGACGCGGTCCCGGCGTCGCGCCGCCGGGCTGAGGCCGCCGAGCCGGCCCATGTAGTCGAGGAACTCGGCCGCCGTCAGGGTGGGGTACCCGCCGAAGTGCTGGGGCAGGTAGCCCAGTAGCCGGCGGACCTCGGCGCGCTGTTGCTGCAGATCCAGCTCGCCCACCCGGACCTGCCCGGAGGTGGGCACCATCTGGGTGGACAGGATGCGCATGAGGGTGGTCTTGCCGGCCCCGTTGGGGCCCAGCAGGCCGAAGGTCCCGGAGCCGATCTCGAGACTCAGGCCGTCGAGGGCCGCAATTGCTCCCGGCCCGTACACCATGGAGACGTCGCGGATGTCGATGCGCACGACTAGCCTGGACTACTGATAGCCTGGACTACTGACAAAGGGGGCCGGCCCGAGGGACCGGTCCCCGCTCTGGCGAATGGCTGGGCAAGGGGCCGGGCTCAGTTGCGCCGGCGCCGCGGCCGCTGGCCCATGGACTGACGCGCGTTCTTCACGGCCTCTTCGTACTTGCCCAGCTGGTCCTCGGTAAGCACCGCGGACAGGGCGGCCGTGAGATCCTCGCGGAAGCCGGCCATGATCTCCCGCATTTGGCGGAAGTCGACGTCGCCGGAGCGCGTGTCCTCGCGCATCTGGGCCTGTTCCTGGTACAGGTCCCGGAGCGAGGCCCGCAGCTGGAGGAGCTGCTCGTCGCTCAGCTCGATCCGGGGATCGAGGGCCAGCTGGCCGAGCACCATCTCGACCGGCATGCCCATGCCACCGCCCATGCGGCCGCCGGGCATGCCCTGTCCGCCTCGCTGCGGCTGGGCCCAGGCCATGGCGCCGACAAG
>Ga0180429_10002650_pt1 | contig 14679 bp, 14 predicted proteins | sample SS_ome_FD_132428 | JGI IMG/M metagenome (GOLD analysis project Ga0180429, IMG submission 132428) | Hypersaline lake sediment archaeal communities from the Salton Sea, California, USA - SS_1_S_1 metaG | ecosystem: Environmental > Aquatic > Non-marine Saline and Alkaline > Hypersaline > Sediment ...
AAGGCCGTGCGGGTCCGTGATACTCGCCTTGGCGGTGAGGAACTCCCGCCACTGGGCGTTGGTCACTTCGTACTTGCCGATCACATACGCCTTGTCCACGCTGCCGTAGCCGGTTTCCACGTCATTGTCGTTTTCCGGGTTGCCCACGGGGACGGTATCGATTACCACGGTGGCGGCCTGCACGGTCCCCACCAGCATTAGCAGCGCCACCACGACGGCGGCCGATCGAAACAAAGTCTTCTCAAGCATGGTTTTCCTCCCGGTGTGAATCTAGCGCCAAATGCCTCGGGACTTTCCCTGAGGACACAGCCCTGAATATACCATCGACGGCGGGGATGGTCATCTATTTTCTGCCCTCCCCCCAAGAAATCCCCCGCTATCGATGGGGCTTGGGTGAAATTGGGGCACCGTGCAGAGTGATCAACACCGTAGCATGGGCCGTGAACAGTTACGGTTAAACGATCTGCCGGTGCAAAGCATGCCGGTGCAAAGCATGCCCCGATTCGTTGCCCTCGCCTACCCCGGTGCCGACAGCATCTGCCGCGCCGCCACCGCCGGATCGTCGCCATTGTCGCCTTTCGCTCCGCGAAAGCAGCGTGAAGCAGGCGCTACTTTCACAGTGCGAGAAGCCACAACGCTACTTTCGCGGAGCGAAAGGCGACTATGGCACCCTACCGGTAGATCATCTTCCTGACTTCATCCTCGGTCAACTCTTTTCGCGGGGGATAATCCTGGTTCTGCTTCAAATCCGCCAGGGTCGGCGTCGCCGAGGGGATGCCGTCTTTGGGGATCTCGATCTTGGCGGTCCAGGCGATGCCGTTGAGCACGGCGGTGCGGAAGTCGTCGTCGCCCCAACTCCAGTGGAAGTGGCCGCCGGTGAAGCCCATCCCGCGTCCGCCGTCGGGCCGTTCGCAGACCCATAGCAGGTGCTGCGGCTGGCCGGCCGTCTTGCGGACGTCCGGGTTTCCGCTGTGGGCACCGTCGCCCCGGCTGAGCGTTTCTTTCGGCGGGATCGCCGATAGGATCGGCGTGACGCCATCCATGTTGTCTTTGAAACGCATGTGGTAGTACCACTCGTCGTGGATCGCAAACGGCTTCACGCCGTTGGCCACGGGATGCTCCGGCAGCTTGGTGAAATCGGCCGTCCAGTGCGGATTGACCGACCAGAAGGTCTCGAAATAGCCGCCGGTCCAATCTTTCAGCAGATCGCCGGGCTTGCCCTTGGGGATCTCGACGCCGTAGTGCAGGCACGCCAGCCCAATGCCTTGCTTCATCAGCTTATCGACTTCATCCAGATGCGGCATCAGCACGTGGCCGCCGCCGCCGTCACAGTAGACAACGATCGAGTCGGCGCTGTGGAGAACCTCCGGATCGCTGGGCCACTCGCCGCTCAGGAAGACCTCGCTCTGTACGTTCGGCGTTTCCGACAAGCACTTCGCCAGCAACAGGCAGCCGGCGTTGTGTTCGTGGGCACCATACCCGTGGCTCTTCCTGCCGGCGATGAAGACGATCTTCTTTGTCTTCTCTTCGGCCCGACCGAGTCGCGGCAACGTGCCCGTGGCCAAGGCAAGTGAGCCGGCCATGTATTTCAGCGCGGTGCGACGTTTCATTATTGTGTTCCTCCAACAAGGATGGTTGGGTGTTACTTCGTCTCCTTGAGCCGAATGTTGCGAAACTCGACCTTCATCGGCGGACCGGCGTGCAGTTGGAAGGCGATGATGCCGTCCTTGCGGCGCATCTGAACGTCGTCGTCGGTGACGTCGACCATTTGCGTGTCGTTGATACTGTGGGAAAAGTGGTTGCCCTTGGCAACGATGTGATAGCTGTTCCAGCCTTCACGGTCGATTGCCTTGAGCAATTCGTCGCGGTCGCCGACTTTGCCGACGACCTTCGGCTTGTGATTCTCTCCGATGACGACTTTGTCGCCGCGTTGGCAAAGAATGCTGCGGAATTTCTCGCCATACAGGATGCCGTCGAACTGGGTATTCTCGGCTATGTCGGCCTGGTATCCTCCCACGACCCATTTACCGTACTTCTCTTCGTCCTCGAAGCTGCGGAACTGGATACCCGAGTTGTGATTCGTCAGCCGGTACTCGAGTTTCAGTTCAAAATCACCGGGCGTGCCGCCGCGCCAGATGATAAAGGTGTTTCCGCCGGTGCGGTTCTCCGCGGTAGTCTGGCCGACAATGGCCCCTTCTTCGACTCGCCAGAACTTGGGGTTGCCGTCCCAGCCCTCCAGGGTCTTGCCGTCGAAGATCGGCTTGAAGGCCTCTTCATCGGCCGCCACGGCGACGGCCGGAGCCATTGCGACGAGGCCGAGTACCGCCAGGCAAACGAACGTAGTGCAGTGTTTCATCGGTTTCTCCTTAGGTTACAATTGAATGGGTTTAGGGTTCAGGGTTCAGGATAGTCGTTGTTCGCTCCGCGAACAAGCCGCCGGTTCGCGGAGCGAACCACGACTATCCTGAACGTCGACGCCCCGGTCAAATCTGCGAGCAGGCCGCCGGGCGCAGCATGATGTTGGTGATGTTGCAAACGGTGTCCTTGTATTCCGGGTTCTTCTTCAACTTGTCCCACTCGGGATGCGCGAGGAACGCGGCCCAACCCTTCATTTTCGCTTCCTCGTCGTCGAAGCCGAGCATGTAGGTGAGGTTCGGCACCTTGGTTCCGACCAGTGTTTCGCCGAAGAATACCGGCGGCATGCCCGTGCGACGGAAGAGCGACAACTCGCCGCCCTCGTTGAACATTTCGATCTTCTTCTGCCCCCGCTCGACGCTGTGGGCCTCGTAGGTACGAAGCTGAAAAATTCGGGTGTCCTTCTTCGACGGCACTTCCAGCACGGGGATCCCGTCGAAGGCAAGCATCAGCGTGCTTTCGATCCGCTCGTAGGCCGGGTCCGATTTCGGTGCGCCGAGCACGTCCGCCCCCGCCTTGAGGTACGCGGCGTCGGCCAGCAAACTGGCCGTGGCCGTGGCGACCGAATCGAGCGTCTTGTGCGGCAGTAGCACGTAGAGGTCGAAGTTGTCTTCTTCGTTGTCTTCTTCCTTAATGAACTCGAACACCCCTACCGGCTTGATGCCCACCCTGTTCCACGCCGGGATGGCCGCCTTGGCGAAGAACTCGTCCATGGCCGTGCGTTTCTCGGCCGAGGCGATCTTGTAGAGCCTCAGTTCGTAGTATTCCTTCTCCTTGCTGGTGTCCGCGGCCATGGCGGCCTTACCCAACGGCGCCAGACCGGCCAGACACGAAGCGGCAATGAAGTCTCGTCGTTTCATGGTAAACATCTCCTGTGGAAGGTGTGATAGTCGTTGTTCGCTCCGCGAACAAAACGCCGGTTCGCGGAGCGAACCACGACATTCACCACAGTGTACCACAGCCGAGCGGGCGATGCAAAAGGGCGGCCGGCAACCGGTGGCATTCGTCTTGACCGCCGTCGCCGAAAAACCCTAGAATATGGCGAAAATCAAGGAAATCCGCTCCATGCCCGCTCTTCTTGTCCAGCCGGTTGTCACCCGCCGGCAAAAGAAACAGTTTCTCGCGTTCCCCTGGAAACTGTACCGCGACGACCCCAACTGGATTCCGCCGTTGCGGATGGATCATAAAGAGTTGGTTGGATACACCCGGCATCCGTTCTACAAAAACAACCGGGCGCAGACGTTCCTGGCCTATCGCGGCAAGGAAATCTGCGGCCGCATCGCCGCCATTTTCAACCGTGACCACATCGAGCAGCGCGACGAGCGTCGCGGGTTCTTCGGATTCTTCGAGTGCGTCGACGACCGGGAGGCGGCCAGGGGCCTGTTCGACGCCGCCCGAGGCTGGCTGGCCGAGCAGAACGTGCATTGCATGCGTGGTCCGGCCAATCCGGGCATAAACTACGTCTGGGGTACGCTGGTCGAGGGGTTCGACTCGCCGCCCACCTTCATGATGCCCTACAATCCCGATTACTACCCGCGATTGATCGAAGGATTCGGCTTTCGTAAATCGCAAGACCTGTACGCCTATTGGGCGAACCTCGACATGCTGCCGGCCAGTTCGGCCAAACACGGTCCGATTGCCGAGCAAATCGTCGAGCGCTACAAAGTCCGTACGCGGACGTTGAATCGCGCGCGGTTCCGTGAAGACGTCGAGGCGTTCCTGTCGATCTACAACCGGTCGATGACGAACCACTGGGGGTTCGTGCCGATGTCGCGGGAAGAGGTCCGGCACATGGCGGCCTCGCTGCGTTTCGTGATCGCCCCCGACATGGCCGTAGGGGCCGAAATCGACGGCAAGCTGGTCGGCGCCGTCTTCTGTCTGCCCGACTACAACCCCCGAATCAAGCAGATCGACGGCCGGCTGTTCCCCTTCGGGTTCATCCGCCTGTTGCTGGGCAAGCGGAAGATAAAGAAGGTCCGCCTGCTGGCCGCCAACGTGGTGCCGGAATATCAACTGCTGGGCGTCGGGCTGGTGCTCTTGCGGGCACTGGTTCCCAAGGGGCTGGAGTGGGGGTTCGAGGAGGTCGAGTACTCCTGGGTCGCCGAGTCCAACCGGCTCTCTCGCGGCAGTCTCGAAAAGGGCGGCGCCAAGCGGATCAAGACCTATCGCGTCTACGATTGGGACCCCCCACAGTAGCCGTGCCGCTCAGTGAGATCACGGACGCTTGACATCTCCCGGCCGGTAGGCGACAATCCACGTATTGGTCTTATTGACCTTGTAGGTTTCATTGACTCGGTGCGACGCTCGCACCACACCTGTCACTCAAAGGAGGCGTTGGTATGAGAGTTCTGTTGATGTTGTCGGTCGCCGTGGTCTTGGGTCTCGGTACCTCATTGCGGGCCGACGACTCGGACGGCAAGCGGCCAAGTCGCGAGGAGATGAAGAAGCAATTCATGGCGAAGTACGACAAGAACAAGGACGGCAAGATCTGCGACGAAGAGAAGAAGGCCATCCACGCCGAATGGGCCAAACGGGCCGAGCAGCGCAAGAAGGAGTTCATGGCGAAGTACGACAAGAACAAGGACGGCAAGCTCTGCGACGAAGAGAAGAAGGCCATCAAAGCCGAATGGGCCAAACGGGCCGAGCAGCGCAAGAAGGAGTTCATGGCGAAGTACGACAAGAACAAGGACGGCAAGATCTGCGACGAAGAGAAGAAGGCCATCCGCGCCGAATGGGCCAAACACGCACATGGACATCATCACGCACACGACGCCAAGGCCGGCGAGAAGAAAGAGTGCCCGGACAAAAAGGCAGCGAGCGCGAAGAAGGAACGTCCCAAGAAGGAGAAGAAAGCGCGGCCGAAGAAGGAGAAGAAGTCCAAGAAGGAGAAGAAGTCCAAGAAGGAGAAGTAATCTCCTTCAACGAGCAACCCCGGCTATCGCGGCTGGTTTCCATGCATGGCGTGGGAACCAGCCGTTTTTTTGTGTCGTGGTTCGCTCCGAGGTTGTGAAGAATTCCCTTGGAACGTGGTGACTTGTCAGTGCTTTCCCTTTCTCACGACGATTTTTTCACGAAAACGGCGTCTTGTTCGCGGAGCGAACAACGACTATGGGACAGCGATTGATGGGCCGTTGCTTGGCGGGGCGAGTGGACCCGGCGCGCTACGTTGCGGCGGCAAGGTCGAGGCAGCCGTTGATCGTCAACTGCAATTGCTCTGGCAAGAAGGGCTTGGCGATGAAGTCGAAGGCGCCTTTGCGGATCGCCTCGGATATCATCTTCGTCTGGTTCAACGCACTGACTACGATCACCTTGGCATCGGGGTCGAACTGCCGGATGTGCTCCAGCGCGTAGATGCCGTCGGTTCCCGGCATCACGATGTCTAGCGTAACCACGCTCGGCCGGTGCTGTTTGTACTGCTCGACGGCTTCTTCTCCGTTGGCGGCTTCGGCAACAATCTCCCAATCGTCCTCGGTTAGACAGTCGCTGACCATCTTCCGCATCAGCATCGAGTCGTCTACAACAAGGGCTCGTTTCGACATCTGTAGGGTCCTCCCCCTGGATGTAGTGAAGTATCGTTTTCACGCTCTCCGAAAAGATAGGACGCAAATGGCGTACGTGCCTGGGACTTCTCTGCGGGCCGCGGAAATCGGCGGCGATCTGCGGCCGCCCGGGTGTTTGCATTCGCTGCAATCGCGCCAGCCGCGACATTCGATGCCGCCGCCGCCCCACAACCCCTACAGCCCTCACCCATGTGAAGTTGCCTGCACGATTCGCTCGATGATAATTGGTGAGAGTTTAAGGAGCCGATCGATGAGGCCTGCGCGTCGGGTGATCCGTCGCCGCCGATTAACCCGGGCAGTTGAGGACTGGTCAAGTGATGGACGTATCGCGAAACCAATACTTCATGGCGGGACTGATTTTCCTGTTCCTCGGAATCCAGTTTCGGGTGATCGAGTCCGTGCAACTCACCCCGGAATTCACTCAGATCCTGGCCGAGAGATCGGGGCATCCGCTGGCCGCGGTAAACGGCGCCCCCACGACCTTGTCGGCGTCGGCCGGACCGGCCTTCTCGAAAACGGTCGTCCCACCGGAATTTATCGGCTGGGCACTGATGTCGCTGGGTGCAACACTCATCCTCCACAGCATGGCAATGAGAAAACCCGCCTAGCGCCGACCGTCTCCGGTACGCTCGTGGAAGAAGAAACGACGGCCCGTCGCCTGCTGCAACTCATCCCGGACCGCGCTGGCCGGACGAATTCGGACCGTGCTCTCGGTCGTCTCGAAGGTGCCTTGTCCGGGTACGTTCAGCCGAGCGTGGACCGCGCCGTAGTGCGACACGTCCAGGTCGAATTCGGGATGAACACGCTGAAACGGCAAACGAACAACCGCCCCACGCGGCCCGAAATCGGCGGCGTAGATCCGCCGCATCCAGCGCCCCATTTCGGAAAACGAGCGGGCTCCTCGCGCCGGCGTGTACCTGCGGCTCGTCAGGTCGACCTGTAACGTGCCGCCGACGGAAACCAACTCGCCGTAGTCGCCCAACGGATAGACACGCACCAGCAGGCCGTCCACTTCGACGTCGTTGTCCCAGTTGGCCACTACGGCCTCGATTGCCAGCGAACGCACTCGGGGTGGTACGGTATCTCTATCCGGTCCGCTCGCAGACGTCGGTCCAGTCTCGATCGGTTCGGGTGAACCGGTAATCGTAATCACTCGCGGCTTCAGAGCACGGTCGTCCTGGGCGGGAAGATCACGCCGAACTCTCTGGACGATCTGCTGGAATTGCTCGCCGGAGAGATCCTGTCCGGCTACCGTCGCCCGAACGACCCGTTCCCAGCGGATCGGCCGTTCCACGGTGGCCAACCCTCTTTGAGCCCGCAGCCAGAGCCGGCTTGCGTCGGTTCGCGGATCCAAGCGGGCAGTGAAACTACGTCCGCTGGCCAACTCAACGGTGACCAACTCCTCGGGCGGCGGCTCTTGCCCGAGTATCGGACTGGCGGTCGGCGGCAAGAGCGTACCGCACATCAGCAACAACGGACCGTACAAACGGCTTATCGGCAGACCTGTTTTCATCGGTGCAATCGCTTCGCAAATACCAGATTGACGGACCACTCGGACACATCGTGTAGACGAGCAGGGCAAACGGCGTGCCCGGCCGGACCAGTCGATTGCCGCTTGGGCACTAAACAGCCAGCGTACAATGGAGTTGCGCTGCACTGCCGGGCGATCGTGGCACGGCGTCTCCTCGCCGAGAAACGTTGCCCTGGGGCATCATGTTGACCGAAAACAACGCCGCCATCGGCCAAGCATAGTCGACCCGTCGGCCCAATGAGAAAGTGCGTTGTGTGCAGGTGGTAGGGGCAAGGACAGATTGCGTCACGCGGCGCGGCAGGGCCACCGAAGATGGATAAGGTGGAGTATCTACCTCGAGAGGAAGAACCATGAAATCTCAACGTCTGAAGAAATTCTGTGATCGGTTGACGTCCCGATTGAACCGGGCACCGATCGCAGGGCTGATCTGTGCGGCGGCCCTATTGCTCGGAGTGGCACTGGCCTGGGCGCAGACCGATCATCAAACGAAGATCACCGTCGATACCCCGTCGCTGGAGGAGCCGGTCAGCACTCCCGGGCGAAGCCGGGACGGCCGACTGCGCGAAGGTACGGTCATCAACGACCAGTTGGGGCATTTTCGGATGGCCGGTGACCGCGTGACCTTCTTCACCGAGGACGGCGAAGGCCGATTCGTCGTCTTGGAGAACCTGAACCTCGAACGCATCGCCCGAGTCATCGCTGATAACCCAGATAAGCTGCAGTGGAGCGTCACCGGTATGATTACCGAGTATAGCGGTGCCAACTTCATGCTGGTTCGTCGAGCAACCCTAAAAAACCAGACCCGTGCGGAGGAAATCATCTTCTAGTACTCCGTCAATCTTCGCTTGACGGGTTCGTGGGCCAGGATCGCATCCCGTCCCGGGCCAGGTTACTCCTGTCCAAGACAGGTTGCAGACCTGTCCTGCCTGTGGCAGCAGGCTTGACACATACCGTACCTTCACTATCATGAGGGGCAGATGGGAACGGTCTCCTGCTCCCGTCGCAACCTTGATGGTGGCGAGAAGACAGGGCAAACACACACGCCGGGGGGGCGGGTTAGTATCATCGTACGACGCTAAAGGAGCTTATCGATGGCCGAATACCAACGATTGGACGTCAATGAGATCGGAGACGTGACGGTGATCCGCTTCCGTGACCAGAAAATCATCGAAGACATCAACATCCAGGAACTGGGGCAGGAGTTGGTTCGGCTGGTGGAGGCAGACCGCCGCGAAAAACTGCTGCTGAACTTCTCTTCGGTCGACTTCCTCTCTAGTGCGGCGCTGGGAAAGCTGATTACCTTGGAGAAGAAGATGCGGACGCACGGCGGTGTCTTGAAGTTGTGCAACATTCGGCCGGAAATCTACGAGGTCTTCGCTATTACCCGGTTGAATAGGTTGTTCGACATCAAGGATGACGAAGCGGACGCCCTGGCGGCCTTTTGAGGGCCCCGGTGCGGTTTCCCACTGTGCTCCCGCAATGGCCCTTAGTCAATATGCCCGAATACCAATGGCTCTGGCGATGTGATCGCGTAATTCCCAGCGATACGGCTGCCGGCCGACCGATTCTCGAAGAACTGCTGGCGGAGATGCACGCCAGGCAGTGGGTCGAGCACGACATCTTCAGCGTTCGCCTGGCCGCCGAGGAAGCCCTGGTCAACGCCATCATCCACGGCAATCGCCTCGACGCCGAAAAGCAGGTTCGCATCTGTTGCCGCATCGCACCGGAACTGGTTCGCATCGAGGTCACCGACGAAGGTGAAGGGTTCAACCCCGCTAACATCCCCGACCCGACCAATCCCGAACGGATCGAGTACCCCCGCGGCCGAGGGGTAATGCTGATGCGAACCTTCATGTCGCGAGTCGAGTACAGCGACTCCGGCAAGAGCGTCTTGATGGAGAAGAGACGCATCCGGTAGACGTGCCCTGACCGCCAATCCATATTGCCCTGCCGGCGGCATTCTGCTACCGTTCGCTGAAAAAGGGGTCAGGACCCTATTTGGCATTATGGGCAACATTTCACGGCCGGCTAATGCCCTGTACTAAATAGGGTCCTGACCCCTTTTCTGTCACGGAGAGACGAGCGTGAGTGGATGGGCAATCTTTGCACTGTTGATCGCGACGATACTATGTTCAATTTGCCCGGCCCAAGACGCAGGCAACGATGCGGCGACGGTATCCGGCCCGCCGGGAATCCTCCGGCTGCCGCCGGTCGAAGAACAGGCCCCCCGGCTCGAGAAACAGACCCTGCCGGCCGACAAGGTCGTTTCGACGCAATACCTCGTCACTGACCCGTCGTCGGAGCGGGCTCCTTCGGCAGAGATCACCCCGGAGATGATCAGTCCTGCTGCAACGCCACAACCGCCGCCGAAGCCCTGGGAGGGTAGTTTCGAACTCGGGCTCGACGGCACCGAAGGCAATAGCAATACACTCAACTTCCGCTTCGGATTCGATGTCGAGCGCAAGACCGACGACCACGTCTTTTCGCTCGATCTGGACTACAACAAGAAGACCACCGAGGGCGAAGAGGCAACGAACCGGGCGTTTCTCGACTGGCGTCTCGAGCGCCTGCTTGCGCCGTCGCCTTGGACGATGTTCGTGCATGAGACGGTCGAGTACGACGAGTTCCAGGCCTTCGACGCCCGCGTGGCGGTCGACGCCGGCTTTGGATACCGGATCGTCGAGTCAAAACGCGGCAAACTGGCCGCCCGGCTCGGTGCCGGTTTCTCTCGCGAGATCGGCGGCCCCGACGACACGTACATACCCGAAGCCGTCTTCGGATTGGACTTCGAACACCGTTTGAGCAAGCGGCAGAAGTTCACACTGTCGAACGAATTCGCCCCCGACGTCACCGCCTGGAACGACTTCCGCCTGAACACGCAGGCCGGTTGGAAGGTACTGATTGACGAGGAGATGAACCTCAGCCTGAAACTGAGCGTCTTGAATCGCTACGACAGCACGCCGCACGGCGCGGAAGCGAACGACGTAGACTACTCGGCCGTGTTGTTGTGGAGTTTTTGAGCCCGGCAGCGGCCGTACAGTCGTGGTTCGCTCCGCGAACCAGCGTTTTGTTCGCGGAGCGAACAACGACTATGGGAGCATCTCGCATTTCCGCACAGTTACATCCACCGCCGAACCTCGCCCGGTTATTTGGGGGCAGGGGTGACAGCCGCCGCCGTAACAACTAGAACACCGGTTGTCCGAGTCCGCCGACGAGACCTTGCCCATGCCCGATTCGCAAACCTCCGCGGCAACGCCGGAGCAACCCGAGGACCGTGCCGAAGACGCGACCCACCACGGCACCGAGAGGCTTCGCTCGCGGAGCTTTCTCGGCCTCGTGGCCACCCAGTTTCTCGGGGCGATGAACGACAACATCTTCCGCTGGCTGGCCGTTTGGATCGGCAAGGAGTTGGTCGGAAAGCAGTACGAATCGGCGGCGGTTTCCGCCGGCCTGGCGCTGCTGGTGCTGCCTTTCATGCTGTTGGTTGCTCCCGCCGGGTACGTGGCCGACCGGTTCAGCAAACGCGGCGTCATCATCGGCTGCAAGCTGGCCGAAGTTGCGGTCATGGTCCTCGGCGTAGTGGCCATCTGGTACGGAGACATCTACGTGCTGTTCGCCGTGCTCTTTCTGATGGGTTCGCAAAGCGCGATGTTCGGACCCTCGAAGTACGGATCGATTCCCGAAATCGTCCGGCCGGACCGGATCTCGGCCGCCAACGGCATTATCGGAATGACGACCATCCTGGCGATCATCGCCGGAACGATCACCGCCGGCTACGTCTGTCATTGGACCCAACCGCTGGGCCGTCACAACCTGTGGATTTCGGCCGCCGTGCTCGTCGGTGTGGCGGCGGTCGGCTTATTGGCCAGTTTGCAGATCGCCTCGCTACGACCGGCCAACCCGCGGCGGCGGTTCCCCGTCAACGTGGCCGGCGAAACCTATCGCAATCTCTCGGCGTTGGTTGCCAGCCGGCCGTTGTTGCTGGCGGCAATCGGCAGTGCGATGTTCTGGGGACTGGGCGGGCTGTGCCAGGTGAACGTCGAACGGCTGGCCACCGGCGACTTGTCGCTGATGCCCAAGGACACCGGACCATTGTTGGCGGTGCTCGCCCTGGGCGTGGGGCTGGGAAACGTGCTGGCCGGGTACTTGTCGAGCGGGAAGATCGAGTTGGGTATCGTGCCATTCGGGGCGGCCGGAATCGCCGTGTTCGCCGCCCTGCTATCGACCGTTTCCGGTACGGCGACGTTACCCGACGGAAACGCCGACTTTCGCTCCGCCGCCTACCTGATGAGTTGCCTGTGGCTGTTCGCACTGGGAATCGGCGCCGGAATGTACGACGTGCCGCTACAGGCGTTCCTGCAATACCGCAGCCCGGAAAAAACCCGCGGATCGATACTCGCCGCGTGCAACTTCCTGACCTGCGCGGGCATGTTCACGGCCTCCGGCGTCTTCTTTCTGCTCAGCGGCCCGGGCGGTCTGTCGGGCAGATGGATCTTCCTCGTGATCGGATTGGCCATCGTGCCGGTGGTCTTCTTCTCGATGTGGATTCTGCCGGCCGCCACCATTCGGTTCACACTGTTGATGATTAGTCGCTTGATGTACAGGCTGCGACTCGAAGGCCTCGACAACGTTCCGTCGGAGGGCGGGGTCCTGATCGCGCCGAACCACGTAAGCTGGGCCGACGGCGTGTTGGTCGGGCTGAGTTGTCCGCGGCATCCGCGAATGCTCGTCTACGCCGACTATTTCGAGAAACCGCTGTTGCGATGGTTCGGCCGGCTTGCCGACGTGATTCTGATCAAGCCGGGCAAACGGTCGGTGGTCGAATCGATACGCGCCGCTCGCCAGGCACTCGAGAACGGCGAAGTGGTGTGCGTCTTTCCCGAGGGTGGCATCACCCGAAACGGCGAAGTACAGAAGTTCCACCCCGGCTTCCTCTCGATCCTCAAAGGCACTGACGCCCCGGTTGTGCCCGTCTACCTGGAAGGGCTCTGGGGGAGTATATTCAGCTTCGAGGGTGGAAGGTGCTTCTGGAAGTGGCCCAAAAAATGGCGGTATCCCGTCACTATCCGCTTCGGAGAACCAATCGCCGATCCGCAGAGCGTCGAACAAGTTCAACGGGCCGTGGTAGATTTACGAACGGCCGACAAATAGCTTCGTCGTTTAACCCTAAGCCGAAGGCGACGGCTCGTTTAACCCTAAGCCGAAGGCGACGGCTCGTTTAACCCTAAGCCGAAGGCGACGGCGTCTTGCGAAATAACCGCACAACAAACGCCTTCGCCTTCGCCTTCGGGTTAAACGACCTGATTGAAACCGGAAAGTTGTTCATCGGCCGCCCCTTGGGAACGGCCGGGAGGACGGAATCGTGAATACGCAAGCCCAGCGCGAGTTGACCCTGCCGCAGAAGTTCCTGCAAAATTGCCGCGGCTCGATGCGCAGAGCCAAGGTTGCCGACTCCAACGACGTCGAACTCACCGGCGGCGAACTGCTGACGCGGACCCTCGTGCTCCGCCGCCTGCTGCGACGCGAGGTCCTGGCCGACGATGAAAAGTGCGTCGGGCTGCTGTTGCCGCCGACCGCCACGGCGGTGGTGGCGAACGCGGCCCTGTCGCTCGACCGCCGCGTTGCCGTGAACCTCAACTACACGGTCTCCTCCGACGTGATGAACGCCTGCATCGAACAGTGTGGCATCCGTCACGTGCTGACCAGCCGCCGGGTGATGAAGAAGCTCGATCTAACGATCAACGCCCGGCTGGTCTATCTCGAGGATTTCAAAGACAAGGTCACCTGGACCGACAAGCTCCTCTGCGCGGCCCGGGCACGCCTGGAACCGCTGCAAATGATGCAGCGGCGGCTAAAGCTCGACACCCTCGACCCCGACGACGTGCTCACGGTGATCTTTACCTCCGGCTCCACCGGCTTACCCAAGGGCGTAATGCTCACGCATCGTAACGTCGGCTCGAACGTAGATGCGTTTAACAACGTCGTTCACCTCAACGAGAACGACGTGCTGCTGGGTATCCTGCCGATGTTTCATTCTTTCGGCTACACGGTCACGCTCTGGACGGTGCTCACGCTGGCGCCGAAGGGTATCTATCATTACTCGCCGCTGGAGGCCCGGCCGATAGGCAAGCTCTGCCGCAAGCACGGCGCGACGATGATGATCTCCACGCCGACGTTCCTCCGCTCGTACTTACGGCGTTGCGAGCCGGAGGATTTCGCCAAACTGAACTGTGTGATCGCCGGTGCGGAGAAGCTCTCCACGGAGGTGGCCGACGCGTTCGAGCAGAAGTTCGGCGTCCGGCCGATGGAGGGCTACGGGGCCACCGAACTATCGCCGGTGGCCGCCTCCAACATCCCGCCAAACCGCGCCCAAAAGAGCCATCGCGACGGGGTCCGCAAAGGCACGGTGGGACGCCCCTTGCCCGGCATCTCGGCCAAAGTGATCGATCTCGAAACCGGCGAAGAACTCGGCGCAAACGTCCCGGGCATGCTCCTGGTTACCGGCCCCAACGTCATGAAGGGATACCTGGACCGCCCAGAGTTGACCGCCGAGGTGATCCGCGACGGTTGGTACATAACCGGCGACGTAGCCGAGATCGACGACGACGGCTTCATCCGCATCACGGGCCGCCAGAGCCGCTTCTCGAAGATCGGCGGCGAGATGGTCCCGCACATCCGCGTCGAGGAGGCCATCGGCCAACTGCTCAGCCTCGGCGAAGATGACTTCTCGTTGGTCGTCACCGCGGTGCCGCACGAGAAGAAGGGCGAACGGCTGGTCGTGCTGCACACCGGGCTGGGAAGGCCGGCCGACGAAATCTGCCGACAACTGGCCGACGCCGGGCTGCCGCCCATCTGGATCCCCTCGCCCGACAGCTTCCGCCAAATCGACGAAATCCCCGTGCTCGGCACCGGTAAGCTCGATCTGCGGCAGGTGAAGCAGCGGGCAGTTGAGGAGTTTTCCTAGTCGTAGGGTGGATGCTCCGCACCCACGCGTGGAAGTAGGGGGCTTCACCCACCGGAATTTCTCTTCACGCCGGGTTCAGCGATTGTTACAACGAAAACATGTCCTTGGAATTGGCATATCCTCATGTTGAAAAGCTCGTAGGGCGGCCGGCGCGATTGGTGCGGGTGCCTCGGGTTCGGGTTGCGCAGCTTGTGATGGATTACTTGGCA